>Ga0079224_100016405_pt1 | contig 10409 bp, 12 predicted proteins | sample Stecom2015_FD_80414 | JGI IMG/M metagenome (GOLD analysis project Ga0079224, IMG submission 80414) | Agricultural soil microbial communities from Utah to study Nitrogen management - Steer compost 2015 | ecosystem: Environmental > Terrestrial > Soil > Agricultural land | place: USA: Utah...
ATGTTTGTCCCGGGTCGCTTCGGCGGCCTTGGCTCGGCCCACACACCCGGCACCTGGTCACTCGGCGACGCGCAGGAGCTCGCCGTTGCGATCGCGACCGGTGACCGCGACCGGCTCGATTCGGTCCTCGCCCGCGTGGCGGCGATCGTCGGCCCGGACGGGCTGCTCCCCGAGACATACCACCCGGAGACGGGGGCGTGGCTCGCCCGCCTCTGGTTCGCATGGCCGTCCGCCGTCCTCGGCTCCCTCGGCCTCGGAGCCGTGGCGCCGGCCGCTCAGCCTCGGTCGAGGCCGGCCGGGTAGTCCACCGGCAGGTCGGGTTGGTGCTGCTCCACCAGCTGCGGCCGGCGCTCGCCGTGCTCAAGCGGCTCGACGGTGTGCCAATCCTCGACGTGACCGTCGTAGGTCGCGGAGCCGTCGGTCAGCCGGATCCGCCCGTTCGGGTAGATGGAGAACTCGAACTTCTGCTCGCTCAGTGCCACGGGGAAGCCGTCGAGGTCCCGCCCGCCAAGCGTTGCCCGTACCGGCTTGTCCGAATAGGACACAACCCGGAGCGTGCCCGTGCCCGAGCGAGGGAGCGCCAGCTGCCCGCCGGTCCGGATGAACCGGAGGTCCGCGCCGCCCTTGGCGATCTGCCACGCCTCGACGAGCGGCGTATAGGCCTCGTAGATGGTGCGGAACTGCCGTCCACCATCCCATTCCACGAGCACGTCAAAGCCGGGCCGGAACATGTTGATCCGGCCGTACGAACCGGCCTTGGCGAGCCCGACGGCGACGGCGTGCTCGGTCGGATCGGTCGCCCGCTCCACCACGGTCGTGGCCGGGAAGAACTCCCGCATGCGCTGCTCGACGTACGGGATCTGGCTCATGCCGCCGGAGAGCACCACCACATCGACCGCCGCGACGAGCTCGTCGATGCGGGTCCGGGCGATGTCGTACGCCGTACCGGGGTCCTCCTCGGCCAGCCGCGCGACCCGAAGCGCGGTGGCGACGTACATCTCGGCGCGGTCCATCTGCGGCTCGAACACCGTGTTGAGCTGGTCGCGGGTGTAGGTCATCTCGTTGATGCCGAACATGCGGCGCGGCAGCACGACGCGGTGCTCAACATCCGTGCTCAGAGCCACCTTCGCCTCCCGGGCCGCATACCGCAGCCGGGCTCGGGCGCGCTCGGGATCGCTGAGGCCGTCGATGTCGACGCCGTGGGCCCCGAGCACGAAGTCCAGGTCCTCCGCGATCGCCTCGTCGAGCTTGTCTCCCGCCTCGGCCACGCTGATCGCGGCGAGCACGGAGACGTCGCGATGGCCCTCTCCGCGTACGTCCAGCACGGCGATATCAAGCGTGCCGCCCCCCATGTCGAAGACGACGGCCCGCAGCGGCCCGGCGTCACTGGGGGTGCGGCCGGCCAACCATGCGACCCCGGCCGCTACGGGCTCGTCGACCAGGTCGGCCAGGGTGACCGGGAGGCCGGCACGCTTGGCCGCCTCAACGAGCCGGCGCCGCTGCCGCCCGTCCCACATGGCCGGGCAGCCGAGCCGGATGGTGCCGCTGCGCGACATGTCCAGGCCCTTCGTCTCCGCCCGGGAGCGCGCCTCGCGAAGCAGCGCGGCGATCAGATCGTCGACGCGCACGTCCCGCGGTCCGGTCGGCGTGTCGACTCGAACGAAGTCCTGCCCCTCCGTGATGGCTCGCTTGATCGAGACGACGACCTGCTCGGGTTGAAGATCAAGAGCGGCCTCCCCCACCACGATCGACCCGTCATCGCCGTACCCCACCACCGACGGCATCCAGGTCCGTGGCTGTCCAATGGGGATTAGCGTGTTCGGTGAGGAGACGAGGGTGGTGGAGGTGCCGAAGTCGAAACCGACCAGTGACTTCTTCCCGCTCTGCACATGATCTCCTATTCCTCGACGATCGCCTTAGCGATCAGGACATCCTTGGTCGGCCTCTTCCACACATAGCCGGGCCGGACGACGACGACCGGCGCGCCATCGCGGATCGGCGGACCAATGGGTTGGTGGCGCCGGCGATCGAACGAGGTCTCCTCTCCCGCCCGTTCGATCGGTTCCAACCCGTACCGCTTCAGGCGAGCGCGAACCCGCTGCACCATCGCCTCGGGCGAGGCTTCGTTGGCGGTCAGCTCCTCCACCTCGCCGGCGAGCTCCACGAGCGCGAGCACACCGTCCACCTCCGCCTGCTCCAGGCGCGCGGCGACCTCGAAGTCCGCAAGCGGCTCGGATAGCGCCTTGCGGACAATTGCCGCAAGCTCGGCCTTCCGGCTGGCTCCCGGCCGCCCCCTGACAACGAGGTCCAGCGCCTCGGTCGGTGAGACCGCACGCGGCTGCCGGGTGTAGCGGTACCGGTGACCGGGCTCGACGAGCACGTGCTCATTGGATCGGAGCCGCCGCTGCACGGTCGGCCAGCGCCGGTCCACCTCGGCCCTGGCCACGCCGGCCGCCTGAAGCGCCGCCTTGATCTGGTCAGCGGCCAGCGCACCATCGTGCTTCTTGAGTACCCGCAGCACGGCCGCCTCGGGGTCGGCGGCGAACGCATCGGCGAGCGACTGGCGCCGCCCGGACTTGGCGGGTCGGGTCACGACAGCACTGTAATGCCGGCGGGCGTGGCGCTCCTACCGCCCTGGGCGGCCAGCCGCCGGCACCCCAAAGAGATCGAACCGACTCACTGCTTGGTGGTGGCCGTGAGCGCCTCGTCCATGATGCTCACCGCTAGGTCGATCTCCTCGGTGCTGATGGTCAGCGGCGGTGCCATCCGCACGCAGTTGGCGTGGCCGCCGGTGCGACCGCGCACGAGGTTGACCGAAAGCCCGCGACGTTCGCATTCGTCAGTGAAGGCGGAGCCGAGGTTCTCCGCCGGGCGCCGGCTGTCACGATCCTCGACCAACTCGATGCCACAGAGCAGCCCCATGCCCCGCACGTCACCGATCGACTCGTGGCGCTGCTGCAGCTCCCGGAGGCGGGCCAACAGGTACTCACCGCGCTCGCGGGCCAGGTCAGCCAGGTGCTCGGTCTCGACGACGTCCAGGACCGCGAGCGCAGCGGCGGCCGGCAGCGGGTCAGAGACGTGCGACGTGATGTGAACCAGCCCTCGCTCGTGGCAGGTCGCCTCGATCTCCGCCGACGTGACGACCGCACCGATCGGCAGCCCGCCACCGAGCGTCTTGGAGAGCACCAGGACGTCCGGCACGATGCCGTACGCCTGGAACCCGTACATCGTGCCCAGCCGGCCGAGACCGGTCTGGCACTCGTCGAGGATCAGCAGCATCCCGCGCTCGTGGCACAGTTCGAGCAGCCGGCGGAAGTAGTCCGGCGGCGGCACGATCACGCCACCGGCCGAAAGCACCGGCTCCGCCACGACGGCCGCCGGCGCGCCGACGGACGCCTGGTCGAACAGGTCGAAGCCGGCCTCCAGGCAACTGCAGTCACAGTTGCCGGAGCAGTGCCGGACCGGGCACCGGTAGGCGTAGGGTGCCGGCATGGCGAAGGTGCCCGGTAGGTTCGGCCCGTAGCCCCGCCGCCCACCGGCGAGGGTGAGTGCCGATGCACCCGAGGTGAGTCCGTGCCAACTCCGAGTCAGCGACGCGACCTCGAACCCGCCGGCGGACAGCTTCGCCATGCGCAGCGCGGCTTCGATACCCTCCCCGCCGGTGCTGAGGAACATGGTCCGATTCAGCGACGGCGGCAGGGTTGCGAGCAGCCGCTCGGCCAGCGCGAGCACCGGCTCGGAGAGCATCCACGAGTTCAGGTGGATCACCGAGCGCGAGGCGGCCTCGATCGCGGCGACCACCCGGGGATGGTTGTGGCCGATCGTGGCGCAGATCTGCCCGGCGGTGAAGTCGAGCACCCGTCGACCGTCGGTTGTTTGGATGAAGGACCCGGAGGCGGACGCGACGACGTACGGAGCGAAACCACCGGCGTATCGAATGAGCAACTCTGAGCGGGGGTCCATGCGGCTCCTCCTCGCGGTAACGTAAACGGCACCGTATCGCTGGAACGAACGAATGGCAACCGAAACGAACACGCAGCTCGCTCAGCACAACCGGCACATCGCCCGGACGGTGCGCTCGCTGCGGCAGGCGCGCGGCTGGTCCTTGGGCTCCCTCGCCGAGCGGTCCGGGCTGTCCAAGACCAACCTCGCCAAGATCGAGGGGGGCGACGGCAATCCGTCTCTGGAGACGCTGCTCCGCCTCGCCGACGCGTTCGAGATCACCCTGGGTGTGCTGCTCGGTGCGGACCGTCCGGCCGGAACCCACGTGGTGCGCCTCAGCGACGCCGCCTTCGTCCGGTCCCAGTCAGGGCTGCTAACCCGGGCGATCTGGAGCGACGGGCGCAACCGTCGCGTTGAGACACACGAGCTGGTGCTGGAGCCGGGCGTTGACTACCACTCGGCGCCCCACCCGCCGGGCACCGAAGAGGTCATCGTCTGCCTATCCGGGTCGCTCTCCGTTGGCCCAGAGGACCACGAGGTCGAGCTCCGCGAGCGCGACGCCGCCCATTTCCCGGCCGACGTGCCGCATCGCTACCACAGCGAGACGGGCTGCACCGCACTCTGCCTCATGAGCTACCCGGCGGCGAGCTGACCGCCGGTCAGGCCTTGAGCGACTGCTGGTGGAACGCCGAGCGCCAGGACTGTCCCTCTCGGACGTACGCCGAGGTGGCGTAGACGGTGTGCGTGAACGGGCGCCCTTCATTGATGCCGTCCACTTCGGCCGTGTACGTGATCAGCGCGGCACCCTCGCCGAGCGGCACTGTGACAGGGTCGCTTAGCCGGTAGCCGGTGTACGGATTGCGGTTCTCCCGCACGAGCGCCACGGCACTCGCCTTGTCCAGGGTGCCCCACGGCGATACGGCCACGGCGTCGTCTCGCAGCATCCGATCGTAGAAGTCGGCGTCACCGGCCACATTGGCGTCCCACAGAGCGCGTTCGATCTCCAGCAGTTCCGCGGTCAGGTCGGTCGTATCCGTCACGGTGATCACTCCCATCGACGACAATCACTCCCGCCCGCACGGTGCCGCGTTCGCCGTGCGTCGCGCCCGCGCCGGCGCGCCAACCCCATCTCACCCACTCAACCCCGTGGTACCCGCTCGGGCTGCTTCGATGCTTGCTCATCGCGCGCGGGGGTACTTGCACATCGTGCGCGGGGTAACGGACGGTGAGCCGCGCGAGTCGCGAGGAGGGAGATGGCGGTGGCGGGACTAGTGTTGCGCAGCCCGGCATTCAACGACCATGACCGGATGCCCGACCGGTTCTCCCTCCAGGCCGGAAACACATCCCCGGCGCTGCAGTGGTCGGGCGTGCCGGAGGGCACCGCCGAACTGGTGCTGATGTGCGAGGACCCAGACGCTCCCAGCGGCGCGTTTCTGCACTGGCTGGTGACCGGCATCGACCCGGACAGCGACGGGGTGGCTGAGGGTGAGGTGCCGCGCGGCGGACGGGAGTGGCGCAACGACTTCGGAGAGATCGGCTGGGGCGGGCCGCATCCGCCGGTCGGCGACCAGCCGCACCGGTACTTCTTCCATCTCTATGCCCTGCGCGAGCCACTCGATCTGCCGAACCAAGGCTCGCGGGCACCCCGCGTCTCCGATGTCCAACGGGCGGCCCGCGAGCGCCAACTCGCGAGCGCCACGCTGGTTGGAATATTCGCCCGCTGAGCTCGGGTCACCATCGCCGTCGCCGGTTCAGCCGTCGTTTGTTGAACCGTCGTTTGTTGAGCCGTCGCATTGGCCAGCCGTACCGAAGCCAGTCCACCGCCACCCACCCGGCAGCGACGAAGCCAAACAAGTTGAAGATGGCCCACCCGGCCGAGGATCCAAGCCCGAGGCTCACCAAGGCGGCGAGCAGCATCCAGCGGCGCAGCCGGCGGCGCCGGTACTCCTGCGGCGGCGCCGGATCGCCGAAGCGCAGGCCGTCGGCGAACTGAGGATCGTCGCGGACCATCGCGAACTCGATCTCGCGGAGCTGCCGCTCCTCCCAGGAGTGGAGCACGTGACCCCCCACAGCGGCGCGTACGGCCTTACCGACGGGCAGGCACGTAACCGGGCCGGGGAGTGGCTAAACCCCTAGCGTCGCGACCCCTAGCGTTGCGCTTCCTGGCGGGCTCTCGCCGGCGGTCGAGGCCCGGACGATCATGTTACGTTTGAGTCGGTTGGGGAACGTGTGCGGGCCGAGCTAGTGCCGAGTGTCTATTCCGGACATATCGCGCCCGCGAGCCCCAGGGAGGTGACCGTGCGCCCATCCATCCGGCTCGGCCGGATCGCTGGAATCCAGATCGGTGCGAACGCGGGTGTCCTTGTCATCGTCGCCATCCTCGTCTTCGGGCTGGCGGCGGTGCGCTTCCCCGCCGCCTATCCGGGCCGAGGCAGTGTCGCGTACCTCGTCGCGGCGGTCATCGCGGCCTTGCTGTTCTTCGCCTCGCTCCTTGCCCACGAGATCGCCCATGCGCTGGTGGCCCGCAGCAATGGGGTGGAGGTCGACTCGATCACGTTGTGGCTCTTCGGCGGTGTGGCCCAGCTGCGCGGCGAGATGCGCACTCCGGGCGCGGAGTTCGCCGTAGCCGTGGTCGGACCGCTGACGAGCCTCGTGCTCGGGGCGTTCTTTGGCGCCGCCGCCGTGGGGCTGAACGCGGTCGGCGCCGACGGACTGGTGGTATCCGCCGCCGCATACCTCGCCCTGGTCAACGTCCTCCTCGCGATCTTCAACATCATTCCCGCCGCCCCACTCGACGGCGGTCGGGTCCTGCGGGCCGCGCTGTGGAAAGCGCGCGGCGACCGCCATGCCGCAGCGGTGACCGCGGCCAGGGCCGGCCGCGCCTTCGGCTACACGATGATCGGTCTCGGGCTCGTGCTGGTGCTCTTCGTCGGCGGTCTCGGCGGCCTCTGGTGGGCGCTGATCGGCTGGTTCCTGGTGCACGCGGCGACCGCCGAGGAGCATCACGCCCGGTTGAGCCAGCGGCTCGCAGGCGTCCGGGTCGCGGACGTGATGTCGCCGCAACCGGTGACGGCAGATCCGGACGCGATCGTGGCCGCCTTCATTGACGGCGTGGCGATGCGGGAGCGCTTCTCCACCTATCCGCTGACCGATTCGTCCGGTCGCCTGACCGGCCTGGTCACGCTGAACCGCATCCGTGCGCTCCCGTGGGAGCAACGCGGGTCGGTGCGGCTCCGTGACATCGCCTGCCCTCCCGATGAGGTGCCGACCGCACGACCGGCGGAGCCGGTCATGGACGTGCTGCCTCGGCTCGCCGGGTGCACCGACGGTCGCGCGGTCGCGGTGGACGAAGCGGGCCGGGTCATCGGGCTCATCTCCCCCAGCGACATCAGCCGCGCGCTGGCGCTGGCGGACCTGCGCGGCGCGGGGCGTTCTCCGGTGAGCGGGGCCGACCTCAGCATCTTCATCGCCGGGCCGGACCGTCGTTGAGGAGCGTCTCCTCGATAAGCCGCTCGACGGCCGGCCACGTCGGCGCGTGCCGGCCGTAATCGGGTACCGGCGCCTGCTGCGGTCCGAAAAAGAACTGGTGGCGTACCGTGCCGTGGATCGCCGCGTGAACCTCCGGATGGTCGTCAACGAAGTGGGTGAGCCGCAACTCCACGCAGTGGTCCCGCTTCTCCACCCGGCGCCGGCAGAACCTCACATGCTCCGGGGGCAACCCGGTCACCCGGTAGAAGTCGCGAGCGGCGAGCCACCGCAGCGTGCGCTCCTGCGTCTGCGGGCCACACTTGGAGACCAGCCACACCCGGCCCTCGAAGCGGCGCACCAGTCGGGCGATCGCGGGCAGCGCTCCCGCCACCGCGGGGGTGGCGAGCATCGTTGCCTCGTCGCCTTCGAAGAACGCCGTGTCACCGCCGTCCGGATGAGCCGGGCCGTTGATGATGACCCGGCCGATGTCGATACCGAGGCGCGGCTGCGAGGGGAGGGTTGTCACTCACCCAGCATGGCGCGGACGGTGAGTTAGATGACGAGGGATGACCGATGACGGGACCGACGGCCACCGTGCTCGTCGCGGAGTCGCTACGGTTCCTCCTTCCGAGCCGATACCGCGACGGCGCCGCCACGGTACCGATCGACGGCAGCGCGAGCCTCATTCACGTCGTCGAGACGCTCGGGGTGCCGCGCACGGAGTTTGGCGAACCCCGCGTCAATGGCCGGCCGGCCGATCGCACGGTGCTCCTGCGCGACGGCGACGTCGTCGAGGTTCCGCCCCGCCCGCGGCCGGAACCACTCGCGGATCCGCGGTTCGTCCTCGACGTCCACCTGGGAACCCTCGCCCGGCGCCTGCGGCTGCTCGGCATCGATGCCGCCTATCGCAACGACGCCGACGACGACGAACTCGTCGCTCAGGCCGCTGGCGAGCGACGAGTGCTGCTTACTCAAGATCGTGGCCTGCTGCGCCGCCGGGCCCTGCCGGCCGGCGGTTACGTACGCGGGCAGCGCCCCGACGACCAGCTCGCCGACGTGCTCGACCGGTACGCACCGCCCCTGCACCCCTGGACGCGTTGCCTGTCCTGCAACGGCCGGCTCAGTTCGGTCGCGAAGGGCGACGTCGAGCACCTGTTGCCGGCTGGAACTCGCAAGTCGTACGTCGAGTTCTCCCGATGCCGCGACTGCGGGCGGGTGTACTGGCGTGGCGCGCACGCCGACCGCCTGAGCCAGATCGTGGCCGGGGCCGCCGGTGAGCCACGTCCCCCAAAGCTTCGGTGATGGCTGTCACAGCGGCGTGTAGGGGTGCGCTAGACGGGCAGTCAACCTTCGGCGGCCGCTCGCCTTGTCGGGCCACAGAGCACCGGCCGTCTCGGATGGGGGAGCCATGGCCGCACGATTCCTGGTCACTGGCGGTACGGGCACGCTGGGCCGCCACGTCGTCAGCCGGTTGCGCGACGAGGGGTACCCCGTCAGGGTGCTCAGCCGACGCCACCACGAGCCAGGCGACGGTGTCGAGTACGTCGCCGGCGACCTCGCGACCGGCGACGGCGTGGCGGAGGCGGTGGCCGGCGCCGAGACGATCCTGCACGCGGCGGGCAGGCACCTGGGTGACAACGTGCTGACGCAGAACCTGGTCCGGGCGGCAAGACAGGCGGGCCGGCCACACGTGGTCTACATCTCTGTCGTCGGCGCCGACCGGGTTCCGGTGGTCAGCCGCGCCGATCGCTGGATATTCGGCTACTTCGCGGCGAAAGCCGATTCCGAGCGCATCGTGGCGGGGTCGGGCCTGCCGTGGACGACGCTGCGCGCGACCCAGTTCTACGACCTCGTCCTCGCCGTGGTCGCGGCAGCGGCGAGGTTGCCCGTCATACCCCTCCCACCCGGACTTCGGTTCCAGCCGATCGACGCCCGTGAAGTGGCGGACGAGTACGTACGCCTCGCCCTGAGCGAACCGGCCGGCCTCGTGCCCGAGATGGGCGGGCCGAAGGTGTACGACGTGGCCGAGTTGCTCCGCGACTACCTGCACCACGTCGGGAAGCGTCGCGCGATCGTGCCGCTACCACTGCCGGGTCGGGCGGCGCAGGCCGTCAAGGCGGGCGCCATTCTCACGCCTGACCACGCGGTCGGCCGCCGGACGTGGGAGGAGTTCCTCGACGACCAGGTGCCGGTCCATCGGTAGTGAGCGGCAGATGGCCCGCACCCCTGGATGCGGACGGGTCGATTACTCGCCCCGGGCCCACGGCCCTTGGCCGTAGATGCGATCGATCGTCACATGAAGGACAACGCCGGGTGGGGCGTCGCGCATCGGATACTGCTGGCCCGGGCCGAGGTAGAACTCGGCCAGCCGGTCCATGACCTGGAGGGCGCCTCCCTCGGTGATGCGATTGACCCGCCCCTGCACAACCGCGTACGGCCAGAGGGGCTCCCCCGGATTCTCCTTGGCGATGAATGAGAGCACGACGCGCGGATCGCGGCGGACGTTCTGGAGCTTGCGCTGATTCAGATTGAAGAAGGTGGCCATGACGATCTCATCGCCGTCGAATCCCGCCCACGCGAGCGTCACGTGCGGCGTTCCATCTGGATCGATCGTCGCGACAGTGGCCAACGGTCCGGTGGCCAGCAGGTCCCGAAGCGACGAGGGGATTGCGGTCATGGACAGGAGTGTATGCCGGCGCAACTACCGCAACGACACGGGACGTTCGGGCCGCCGCAGACCGCGTGGGCCGCGCGGTGGTCCGCGCGGCCCACGCCTCCACTCTCTCGTGTCTTGAGTTCTAGCGACGGCGCCTGTCGTGTCCTAGCGACAGTGTCTGGAAACGAGCGACGCCGCCGGGTTGGTTGGCGTCACGCGACCTGGCAGGTCGCGGTCGGCATGTTGTTGTTGCCGTTGCGCCAGACCGTGATGCCGAAGTTGTTCCCGTTGCCGTTCGGCCGGGCGGTCACGGTGCTGCCGCTGGTCGTGAAGGTGGCGTTCC
>Ga0079224_100016406_pt1 | contig 10409 bp, 11 predicted proteins | sample Stecom2015_FD_80414 | JGI IMG/M metagenome (GOLD analysis project Ga0079224, IMG submission 80414) | Agricultural soil microbial communities from Utah to study Nitrogen management - Steer compost 2015 | ecosystem: Environmental > Terrestrial > Soil > Agricultural land | place: USA: Utah...
GCCGCCAGGGCGTGAAGTGGCTCGCGGTTTCCGTGGCGAAGCTGCAAGCCGCCTGACCGCCCGATCGGCGTAAGCGCTCAACCGTCGTCGAGCGCCGAACCGTCGTTCCCGCGAAGGCGGGAACCCATGGTTCTTAGAGAAACCATCAAGTAAACGCAAAAATGGGCCCCCGCCTGCGCGGGGGCGACGTATCGCGCCGCTACACCTATCGCGCAGCTACCTATCGCGCAGCTACCACCTATCGCGCGGCTACCACGCGCGGCTACCACGTATCGCGCGGCTACCACGTATCGCGCAGCTGCCACGTATCGCGGCGTCAAGCCAGCCACGCGATCGCGACGTAGCGCGCGAGCCGCCCGGCGGCCATGAAGGCGAGCGCGGCGAGCCAGTTCACGCGCAGCCAGCCGGCGGCGGCGCACAGCGCGTCGCCCACCACCGGCAGCCAGGCGAGCAGCGTGGCGGCGGCGCCATAGCGCCTGAGCCAGGCAAGCGCCGTCGGGGAAAGATCCTTTCTGGGCGGAAGAAGGCGGCCGACGAGGTAGGTCGTCATGCCGCCGGCCGTGTTGCCCAGCGTGGCCACGGCGACGGCGAGCGGCGCGCGGTCGGGGTGCGCCGCGAGGTAGGCATAGAGCGCGGCCTCCGAAGGCATCGGGATCAGCGTCGCGGCGGCAAAGCTCACGGCCAGAAGACCGAGCAACTCCATCAGGCCGGGCAATTCCGTCGTGCTAAATTCGGCGGCTCCTGACCGCCCGGCGAAATCCGCGGCAGGTTGACAGCGGGGGGCCGTTGAAGGTCGACAACTATCTCGAGCGCATCCTCAAGGCGCGCGTCTACGACGTGGCCGCCGAGACGCCGCTCGAGCCGGCGCGCGCGCTGTCGAGGCGCCTGGGCAACCGCCTGCTCCTCAAGCGCGAGGACCTGCAGCCGGTCTTCTCGTTCAAGCTGCGCGGCGCCTACAACAAGATGGCGCTGCTCCCCGAGGCCAAGCGCGCGAAGGGCGTCATTACCGCGAGCGCGGGCAACCACGCGCAGGGGGTAGCCCTCGCGGCGCAGCGGCTCAAGTGCCGGGCCGTCATCGTCATGCCGGTGACGACGCCCCGCATCAAGGTGGATGCGGTCGCGGCGAGAGGCGCCGAGGTCGTGCTGCACGGCGACTCCTACAGCGATGCCTACAAGCACGCCGTCGCGCTGCAGCGCCGCCGCGGGCTCGCGTTCGTGCACCCGTACGACGATCCCGACGTCATCGCGGGCCAGGGCACGATCGGTATGGAGATCCTGCGCCAGCACCCCGGTCCGATCGACGCCATCTTCGTCCCGGTCGGCGGCGGCGGCCTCATTTCCGGCATCGCCGCCTATGTGAAGCGCATCCGCCCCTCGGTGCGCGTCATCGGCGTGGAGCCGGTGGATGCCGACGCCATGACGCGGTCGCTTCGCAAGGGCCGGCGGGTCGTTCTCGAGCAGGTCGGCCTCTTTGCCGACGGCGTTGCGGTGAAGCAGGTGGGGAGCAGCACGTTCGCGCTCTGCCGCAAGTACGTGGACGACATGGTGCTCGTCGACACCGACCAGATGTGCGCGGCGATCAAGGACGTCTTCGAGGACACGCGGGTGGTGCTCGAGCCCGCCGGCGCGCTCGCGATCGCAGGCGCCAAGGCCTGGGTGGGCAGGCAGGGTCTCAGGCAGAAGACCCTGGTTGCGGTCGCCTCGGGCGCCAACACCAACTTCGACCGCCTGCGCTTCATCGCCGAGGAGGCGGAGCTCGGCGAGCAGCGCGAGGCGATCCTCGCCGTGACGATCCCGGAGCGGCCGGGGAGCTTCAAGAAGTTCTGCGCCACGCTCGGCGCGCGCAGCGTCACCGAGTTCAACTACCGCATCGCCGACTCGGCCGACGCGCACGTGTTCGTCGGCATCGAAGTGCAGGGCAGGCACGAGACCGCGCGCATCATCGCGAACCTCCGGCGCCATGGGCTTCGCACGCTCGACCTGACGGCAAACGAGATGGCGAAGCTGCACGTGAGGCATATGGTGGGCGGCAGGCCGCCCTGGAAGCAGGTCGGCGGACGTGCGTCGCTCAAGCATGCCGGCAAGGCCCCGCCGGCGAAGGAGTTTCTGTACCGCTTCGAGTTCCCCGAGCGGCCGGGCGCACTCATGCGCTTCCTTTCCAGCATGCGCAGCGACTGGAACATCAGCCTCTTCCACTATCGCAACCACGGCGCCGACTACGGCCGGGTGCTCGTAGGGCTGCAGGTGCCCTCGAGCGAGATGCGGGAGTTCCGCAGCTTCCTGAAAAAGCTCGGCTACCCGTACGCGGACGAGACGCGCAATCCCGCCTACCGGCTGTTCCTCGTGTAGTAGGCCTCGTCGGCGTAGCACACGGGCGAGGCGAGCGAGCCCGAGCCCGCCGGCTCCGGCAGGCCGAGGAACGCGAGTCCCCCCTCGTCGCGCCGGTAGAGGCCGCGCTCGGTCACCACATAGTCCGCCGGGATGTCCCAGGGCTGCGGATAGATCGTCTCGAGGCGCGCACACTCGTAGGTGACGCCGATGACGACGGGCCTGGGGTCGAGCGCTGCGAGGGTGCGGTCGAAGAATCCCGCGCCGTAGCCGAGGCGGTAGCCGCCCTGGTCCCAGCCGTTCATGGGCAAAAGCACCGCCTGGGGGACAACCTCTTGCGAATCCACGGGATACGGAATATCGAGACCGCCCTTCGCCAGCTTTACGCCCGGGTGCCATTCGCGAAAGACGAGGGGCTGGCCGCGCCCGACCACGACCGGCAGCGCCGTCACGGCGCCCTTGTCGCGCAGCGTCCGCGCGAAGTGGCGGGCGTCGTACTCGTTCTTGATCGGCCAGCAGAAAGCGACCCGCTGCGTGGCGAGCCCGGGAAAGGAGCGCTCGAGCGTCGCATCGATGGATCGCCGCCAGGCGTCGACCGTGTCGGCGGCAAGCGCCGCGCGCTCGGCGATCAGGCGTTCGCGCGTCGCTTTTCGCCAGGCTTTGACCTCTTCAAAAGTTTTGCCCATGCTAGACTTTACCGCGTGATCCTCAAGCGCTTCTTAAGCTCGACGCTCGCCGTCGCAGCAAGCGTCGCCATCGGCCACGCGAGCGCTGCGGATTCTTCCGATTCCGACGAAGCGATTCTCCAAGCATACGACGCCTGGCGCGCCGGCGATGCCATGAGGTTCGCCCGGCACGCGCAGGGCCTCGAGAGCCATCTGCTCGCGCCCTGGGTCGAGTACTGGCGCATCGGCATGCGGCTCGAGGACGACGACCCGCGCGACGTGACGGCGCTGCTCGCCAAGTACGGCTCGACCTACCCGGGGGAGCTCCTGCGCACCGACTGGGCGCGAGCGCTCGGCAAGCGCGGCGACTGGGAGGCCTTCGATCGCGAAGCGGCGGCGCTGCCGCGGCTCGATCTCGAGCTGAAGTGCTACAGCATCGCCTCGCGGCTCGCCGATACCTTCGGCGGAAAGGCCGCCGGCGCCAAGGCTGGCGCGCGGGGAAAGACCGACAAGGCGGCGCGGAAAGCCATCGAGCGCGACGTCGAGAGTGTGTGGCTCGCGCGCGAGGCGCTGCCCGAGGGCTGCCAGTCGCTCATGCGCACGGTGCATGCGCGGGGCGGCATCTCGGTGGACGACGTCTGGCAGCGCGTGCGCGTGCTCTTCGAGGAGGGGCACATCACCGAGGCGAAGAACGCCCTCGAATACCTGCCGCGGCGCGAGGCGCCCGACGAGCGTCTTCTCGCCCAGGCGGCGCGCGCGCCGCAGCGCGTCATCGACCGGCTGCCGAAGAGCCTCAAGCGGCGCGCCACGCGCGAAGTGGTGGTGCTTGCCGGCATCCGCTATGCACGCAAGGATCCGGCCGCCATGGCCAAGGCGCTGCAGCAGAAGCGCCTCGCCCGGCGGCTCGCCGATGGCGACGAGAAGTACCTCTGGGGCCGCGTCGCGCTCGAAGGGGCGCGCCAGCACCACGAGGACGCGCTCGCCTGGTACGCCAAGGTCGACGCCGACAAGCTCGACGACCATCAGCTCGCGTGGAAGGCGCGCGCGGCCTTGCGCAAGGGCGCGTGGCGGAGCGTCCGGGCCGCCATCGACGCCATGAGCGCTCGCGGCCGCCAGGATCCGGCGTGGACGTACTGGTACGCGCGGGCCCTCGAGGCGCAGGGCGAGGCTTCCGCTGCCCGTGCGTACTACCTCAAGATCGCGGGCGGCACGGATTTCTACGGCCTGCTCGCCAACGAGGAGCTCGGCTACGTGACGGCGCTGCCGCGCACGGCCCATGTGCCGACGGACGAGGAGGTCGCCGCCGCCGGGCAGGTGCCGGCCCTGCGGCGCTCGCTCGAGCTCATCCGCCTGGGCCTTCGCACCGAGGGCGTGTGGGAATGGATCCACGCCATCCGGGGGCTGGACGACGTGCGGCTGCTTGCCGCGGCCGAGCTTGCGCGCCGCGCCGAGGTCTACGACCGCGCCATCTCCGCGGCCGACCGCACCGAGCGCCTGCACAACTTCGCGCTGCGCTACCCGGTGCCATTCCACGACGTCTTCCGCGAGTACGCGCGCAGCCAGCAGCTCGAGGAGGCCTGGGTGCTGGGCCTGGTGCGCCAGGAAAGCCGCTTCATCCCGCACGCGCGCTCGAGCGCCGGCGCCGCCGGCCTCATGCAGCTCATGCCGCGCACCGCGCGCTATGTCGCGCACCGCATCGGCCTGCGTGGCTACAAGCCGGCGGGCGTCATCGATGTCGAGACGAACGTCACGCTCGGCACGGGCTACCTGCGCCTCGTGCTGGACGATCTCGGCCACCCCGTGCTCGCGTCGGCCGCCTATAACGCGGGCCCCGCGCGCGCGAGGCGCTGGCGCGGCGAGCAGCCCCTCGAGGGGGCGATCTATGCGGAGACGATTCCCTTCGGCGAGACGCGCGACTACGTGAAGAAGGTCATGGCGAACGCCGTGTTCTATGCCGCGCTCCTCGAGAACCGCATGTCTCCGCTCAAGAAGCGGCTCGGCACCGTGCCTGCGCGCGGCGCCGGTGAACCCGCAGGCGAAGACGAGCTGCCCTAGAATCCGGCTGTCCCCAAGGATCGCCTAGAATCCGGCTGTCATGCGGATCGAGAAAGTCCTCGTTCTGGGAGGCTCGGGCTTCGTCGGCCGCCATCTCGTTTCGGGCCTTGCGCGGCGCTCGATCCGCGTCACGGTTCCCACGCGCCGACGCGAGCGCGCGAAGCACCTGCTGCCGCTGCCCACGGTCGACGTCGTGGAGGCCGACATCTTCGCGCCCGGGGCGCTCGAGCGCATGGCGAAGGGCGCCCAGGTCGTCGTCAATCTGGTCGGCATCCTTCAGGGCCGCCGCGGACGGCCCGACGAGCGCGGCCCGAACAACTACGGACCGGACTTCGCGCGCGTGCACGTCGAGCTGCCGCAGGCGGTGCTCGCCGCGTGCCGGTCGCAGGCCGTGCCACGCCTGCTTCACATGAGCGCGCTCAACGCTGCTGCCGACGCGCCTTCGGAGTATCTGCGCTCGAAGGGCATCGGCGAGCAGGCGGTGCTGGCGGCCGAGGATGTCGGCGTGACCGTCTTCCGGCCCTCCGTGATCTTCGGCCCGGGCGACAGCTTCCTCAACCTCTTCGCCAGGCTCTCGCGCTTCCTGCCGGTCCTCGCCGTGCCCTGTCCGCGGGCGCGCTTCCAGCCCGTGTACGTCGGCGACGTGGTCGAGGTCATGCTGAAGGCGATGGACGATCCGGGAAGCCGGGGCAAGCGCTACAACCTGTGCGGCCCGAGCGAATACTCGCTGGAGGACATCGTTCGCTTCGTCTGCCGCGCGACTGGCCGCAGGCGCATGATCATCGGGCTCCCCGATGGCTTGTCGCGCCTGCAGGCACGCCTGCTCGAGCTCGTGCCCGGCGCGCCCATGAGCCGCGACAACGTCCTTTCCATGCAGGTGCCGAGCACCTGCGACGAGCCGTTCCCCTTCGGCATCGAGCCGCGCGCGCTCGAGGGCATCGCGCCGCTCTACCTCTCGCCCGCGGCCGCTCCGCGGGAGCGCTACCCGGAGCTTCGCTGGCGCGCCCGCCGCTAGAATCGCCGTTCCGGCTTCCCGAGGAGCGCGCCCCGTGCAGCTCGTCATCGGCAACAAGAACTACTCGTCCTGGTCGCTGCGCGCCTGGCTCGCGCTCAAGGTGCTTGGCGTGCCGTTCGAGGAGCTGCGGATCCCGCTCTACGAGCCGGCTTCGAAGGCGGCCATCCTGCGGCACAGCCCTTCGGGCAAGGTGCCCTGCCTCATCGACGGCGAGACGGCGGTGTGGGATTCGCTCGCCATTCTCGAGTACCTGGCGGAGTCCCACCCGCAGCTCTGGCCCGCGCAGCGCCCCGAGCGGGCCCGGGCCCGCGCGCTCGCGGCCGAGATGCATTCGGGCTTCCCCAACCTGCGCCAGCACATGAGCATGAACATCCGCAAGCGCCATCCCGGCAAGGGCCGCACGCCGGAAGTGCTGGCGGAGATCGAGCGCATCGCCGCCGTCTGGAGCGCGGCGCGGCGGCCGTTCCTCTTCGGCGAGTTCGGCGCCGTGGATGCCATGTATGCCCCGGTGGCGCTTCGCTTTCGCACCTACGAGGTGGATCTCCCCCGGGACGCGCAGGCATACGCCGACGCGCTGCTGTCGCTCGAGCCCCTGCGCGAGTGGATCGCCGGCGCCGAGCGCGAAACCGAGTCGATACCGGCCTTCGAGCAGTACGGATGAAGGTCTACGTCGTCGGCGGCGCGGTGCGGGACGAGCTGCTCGGGCTGCCGGTCAAGGACCGCGACTACGTGGTGGTCGGGGCGACGCCCGAGGCGATGACGGAGCAGGGATTCCGGCCGGTGGGCAAGGATTTTCCCGTGTTCCTGCATCCGCGCACGCACGAGGAATACGCGCTTGCGCGCACCGAGCGCAAGAGCGGCCGCGGCTACAAGGGCTTCACGGTGTACGCGGCGCCCGACGTGACGCTGGAGGAAGACCTGCGCCGGCGCGACCTGACCATCAACGCCATGGCACGCGACGAGGACGGGCGGCTCGTCGACCCGTTCGGCGGCGAGCGCGACCTGCGGGCCGGGGTGCTGCGGCACGTGAGCGAGGCGTTTGCCGAGGATCCGGTGCGGATCCTTCGCGTCGCGCGGTTCGCCGCGCGCTTCGGCTTTCGCGTGGCGCCCGAGACGCTGGCGCTGATGAAGGAAATGGTGGCGAGCGGCGAGGCCGACTACCTCGTACCGGAGCGGGTCTGGCAGGAGTTCGCGAAGGGGCTGACGGAACCGGCGCCGGAACGCATGCTGGAAGTGCTTCGAAAGTGCAGTCTTGCCGCGCGGCTTCTGCCGGAGGTTCGCGAGGTGCCGCGCCGCTGGCCCCCGCTTGGGCCCGGAGCGCTCGCTGCGCGCTTCGCGCTCCTCGCCTGGCCGATGAGCGAAGCGGAAGCGCTCGCGCTCACCGAGCGGCTGAAGCCTCCGGGCGACGTGCGCGATCTCGCGCTGCTCGCCGCGCGCAACCGCGAGCGGCTGCGGGGCGCGGCGGGCGCGCCGGCCGAGGCGCTCCTCGAGCTCCTCAAGGCGACCGACGCGCTACGCCGGCCCGAGCGCTACGCCGGGCTCCTCGAGGTCGCGCGCACGGCCGAACCCGACATCGATCTCGCGCGCGCGAAGCGGGCGCTGGAGGTCGCGCTCTCGGTCGATGCGGGCGCCATCGCCGCGGCAAGCCCGGCTGCCGAGATTCCTCGCCGCATCGACGAGGCCCGCCTTCGCGCCATCGCGGAGGCCCTGCCGGCGAAGAACGAAAAAAGCTAGAGAAACCTGACGATCAGGTAGACGAGCAGCGAGAGCACGATCGTGCTCGCGAAGGGCACGTAGTAGAGGCGCCCGCGCACCGGAATCTGGAAGTCGCCCGGCATGCGGCTGACGCCGCGCCGGCCGGCGACGCGCCGGATCCACGGCGTGGCGAACGCTAGAATCACGAGCACGATCAACACCGTCAAGAGCCACTTCAGCATGATCGATCTCTATACGTGGGGGACGCCCAACGGAAGGAAGGTGTCCATTATGCTCGAGGAATGCGCCCTTCCGTACCGGGTGCACAAGATCAACATCGGCACGAACAGCGAGCAGTTCGCGCCGGAGTATCTCAGGATCAATCCGAACGGCAAGATTCCATCCATCGTCGATCCCGACGGGCCCGGCGGCAAGCCCATCGCCATGATGGAGTCCGGCGCCATCCTCATCTACCTTGCCGACAAGACCGGCAAGTTCTTTCCGCAGGCGCGCAAGTACGAGGTGCTGCAGTGGCTCATGTTCCAGATGGGCGGCGTGGGGCCGATGTTCGGCCAGGCGCACCATTTCATGCGCGCGAAGAAGGACGAGATCCCGTACGGCAGCGAGCGCTACGGCAACGAGGCGAAGCGCCTCTACGGCGTCATGGACCGCCATCTCGCGGCGCACGAGCATTTCGCCGACGAGTACAGCATCGCCGACATCGCCATCTACCCCTGGGTGGCGAGGCACGAGTGGCATCGCGTCGACCTGAACGGATTTGCGAACGTGAAGCGCTGGTACGACAGCGTCGGCGCAAGGCCCGCCGTCGTCCGCGGCATGGCCGTTCCGTAGGCGCGCGGCTCAGGGACGGGCGTACTTTCGCAGGAAGGAAAGGATTTCGTCGATCCGGAGCTGCGGCTCGCCCGGGATGGGGCGCGAGCCGACGACGCGGTTCATCCACTGCATGTTGCGCTCCATGCGGGCGACTACGGCGGGCCATTCCTCCGCCGTGTGGCTCCGCGGGTCGGGCAACACGTGGCACTGGTTGCAGGCGAGCCGGAACGCCTCGCCGGCCGGCGTGTTGACTTCGGGATAGCGCTTCGGGTCGAGCGGAAGCTGGGCGTGCTTCTGCAGGTAAGCGACGATCGCGCGAGTTTCCTCGGCGCTCGGAGCCGTCACGCCGGCCATCATCTCGGCCATCAGCCGCCCCATGTTGCCGCGGCCCTCCATGCGAAACACCATGCGCTCGACGACGGCGGGCCACTTGGCCGCGTGGTGCATGGCCGGGTTGGCGAGGTTGTGGCATTGCACGCAATAGCGCAGAGTGAGCTTCGCGCCCGGCGAGTCGGGCTCCGGCAACTGCGAAGCTTCGTAGGTCGGCGGCAGGAGCCGCGCGAGCATGGGGCCGTGCGGGCTTTGGGCCCAGCGCTCGCGCGCCTTGGCGGCCTCGGCCGCGGGCTCGCCCGGCGCGGCGAAGGCTGCGCAAGCGAAGAGCTGAAGACCGAGGAGGAGGAGACGGCGCACGGGGAGCCGCATGGCTAAAGCGTATGCGATCGGTCGCCGCGGGAAAAGCCGCGAAGCGGCCCATCGACGCCGCGGCCGACCGCCAGGACCTTGAAGAGCTCCCCCATCTCGGCGGGGGAGAGCAGGCGGTTCGCCTCGGCGGCAAGGGGCGCGTAGTGCAGGGCATTCTCGGCGTTCGCTTCGCCCAGCACGTCGGTGATGCCGCAGTTCACCAGGAACTGCGCCTGCGTGGCGAACCCGAGCACCTCCAGGCCGGCGTCGCGCGCGGCGGTTGCGAGCGCCGTGAAGTCGACATGGGCCGTGAGGTCCTCGAGGCCCGGCCGCCGGAACACGTCGGCGTGCGCCGTATGCCGGTGGTGGCACATGAGCGTGCCGGCGGCGCGTTGCGGGTGGTAGTACTCGGCGCGCGGAAAGCCGTAGTCGATGATCAGGATGACGCCGCTCTCGAGCGCCTCGGCGAGGCTGCGCATCCATGCCTGGCCGACGAGCCCGATCTCGCTCTCGTAGGGCGGCGGCGGCGAGAGGCGCTCGGCCTGCGCGAGAAGCTCGCCCTCGGCCGGGCGCTCCTGCCACGCAAGCCGGGCGCCCTCGAGGGCGACGCCGCGCTCGAAGATGCCGTCCTCGCGCCAGGCGACCGCGTGCACCGGGATGGCATCGGCCACTTCGTTCGCGATGACGACGCCGCGGAAGCGCTCCGGCAGCGCGCGCATCCACCGCGCGCGCGCGCCCAGGCGCGCTCGCTGCATGGCCTCGAGCGCCGGGCTCGTCTCGAGGATGTGGTAGTCGAAGGGCGCTTCGTCCAGCAAGGCCTGCGCCAGCGCGCCGCTCCCCGCGCCGAGCTCCAGTACCGCCGGGAAGGGAAGCTCGCGCAGCTGGCGCGCGAGCGTGCGCGCGAACAGCTTCCCGAGCTCGGGTGCGGTGACGAAATCGCCCTGCGCGCCGAACTGCCGCGCGCCCGTGGCGTAATAGCCGATGCCGGGCTCATGCAGGGCGAGCTCCATGTAGCGGGCGAACGGGATCCAGCCGCCGCTGCGACGGATCTCGTCTGCGATCAGGGAAAGCGGCCCGCCGCCTCGCGCTACCACGTGGGGAATTTAACCTACAATCGGCCGCATCCATGGAGGGAA
>Ga0079224_100016409_pt1 | contig 10408 bp, 9 predicted proteins | sample Stecom2015_FD_80414 | JGI IMG/M metagenome (GOLD analysis project Ga0079224, IMG submission 80414) | Agricultural soil microbial communities from Utah to study Nitrogen management - Steer compost 2015 | ecosystem: Environmental > Terrestrial > Soil > Agricultural land | place: USA: Utah...
ACCCCGGAGCCCGCCTACACCGTGCCCTTCCCGGTGGACGGACCGGTCGACGCGGCGCGGCTGGCCGAGACGGTGGAGGCCGACGCCGCGGTGGCCTGGCGCGCGGTGGTCGAGCAGAGCACCACCGAGCGGAACCGCCGCCTCGGCGTGGAGGCACTGACCGAGAGCGCGCTGCGCCTGGCCCGCTGGCAGAACATCCTCGGCACGCCGAGCAGCGCCCTGCCCGGCGCGGTCTGAGCCATCCGGCGCGCCCATCCGCGGCGGGGTCAGCGGCGAATAGTCCATCGGTAGCGTTCCCGCCGAAACAGCCAGCCGGAGGACACGATCCGATGAGTCGCGCCGTACACCGGGCCTGTGTGCTGCTGATCATCCTCGCCGCGGCGGTCACGGCCTTCCGCACCGCGGGTCCGGCCGGGACCACCGGCGATCCCGACGATCTCGTCCGCGACTACACGACACCTGACCACACCGGCGCCTGAGCCCGCGCGGCGGGATGCCGCACCGGTCTTGTGCGGCACGGCGGCCACTGTGCCTGCTCGCCCCCAGCGGTCCCGCCGCGGTGCGACCGCCGGAAGGTCCGTGGCGACGGTGTGCGGACCGTGCCGATCCGCACGGACCGGGGATCCCCCCGACAGCGAGAACGCCCCGGTCCGCGGGAGACGGACCGGGGCGGACGGACGTGAGGTCGCCCGGCTCAGCCGCGCACGCGCGCGACGACCGTGGCGACAGCCTCGGCGGCGGGCACGTTCTCGGCCTCACCGGTGAAGCGGTTGCGCAGTTCCACGGTGCCCTCGGCCCAGCCGCGGCCGATGACGAGCACCCAGGGCATGCCGAGCAGCTCGGCGTCCTTGAACTTCACGCCGGGCGAGGCGGTGCGATCGTCGAACAGCACGTCCAGGCCCTGGGCGTCCAGGCCCGCCACGACCTCCTCGGCGCCGGCGCGGGCGGCCTCGTCCTTGTTGGCGATGACCACGTGGACGTCGAAGGGGGCGATGGAGCCGGGCCAGCGCAGGCCCTTCTCGTCGTGCTGCTGCTCGGCGACGACGGCGACCAGGCGGGAGACGCCGATGCCGTAGGAGCCCATGGTCAGGCGGACCGGCTTGCCGTTCTCGCCGAGCACATCGACCTCGAAGGCGTCGGTGTACTTGTTGCCGAGCTGGAAGATGTGGCCGACCTCGATGCCGCGCGCGGACACCAGGGTGCCCCGGCCGTCCGGCGAGGGATCGCCGTCGCGGACCTCGGCGGCCTCCACGGTGCCGTCGGGGGTGAAGTCGCGGCCCGCGATCAGCCCGACGTAGTGCTTGCCCTCGACGTCGGCGCCGGTGATCCAGGAGGTGCCGGTGCCGACGCGCGGGTCGACCAGGTAACGGATGCCGTTGGCCTGCAGCGCCTTCGGGCCGATGTAGCCCTTGACCAGGAAGGGGTTCTCGGCGAAGTCGGCCTCGGTGAGCAGCTCCACCTCGGCGGGTTCGACGGAGGCGCCCAGGCGCTTGTCGTCGACCTCGCGGTCACCGGGGACGCCGATGCCGACGATCTCGGTCTTGCCGTCCGGGTGGCGCAGCTTGACCATCACGTTCTTGAGGGTGTCGGCGGCGGTGACCGGGCGGCCGAACTGCTCGGCCAGGCCCGCGGCGTTGGCCCAGTCCACCAGCGCGGCGATGGTGGGGGTGCCGGGGGTGTCGTGGACGACGGCCTCGGGCCTGCCCTCGATCGGCTGCGGCGCGGGCGCGGGCGTGACCACCGCTTCGACATTGGCCGCGTAGCCGGACTCCCGGCACACCACATAGGTGTCCTCGCCGACCGGGCTGTCGGCCAGGAACTCCTCCGAGGCGCTGCCGCCCATGGCGCCGGAGGTGGCGGCCACGATGACGTACTGCACCCGCAGGCGCTCCAGGATGCGCTGGTAGGCCTCGCGGTGGGCGTTGTAGCTGGCCTTCAGGCCGTCCTCGTCGAGGTCGAAGGAGTAGGAGTCCTTCATGATGAACTCGCGCCCGCGCAGGATGCCCGCGCGGGGGCGCTCCTCGTCGCGGTACTTGGTCTGGATCTGGTACAGCGTGACCGGCAGATCCTTGTACGAGCTGTACTCGCCCTTGACGGTGAGCGCGAACAGCTCCTCGTGGGTGGGGCCGAGCAGGTAGTCCGCACCCTTGCGGTCCTGGAGCCGGAACAGGCTGTCGCCGTACTCGGTCCAGCGGTTGGTGGTCTCGTAGGGCTCACGCGGCAGCAGCGCGGGCAGCGAGATCTCCTGGGCGCCGATCGCGTTCATCTCCTCGCGCACGACGTCCTCGATCTTGCGCAGCACCTTCAGGCCCAGCGGTAGCCACGAGTACACGCCGGGTGCGATGCGACGCACATATCCGGCGCGAACCAGCAACTTGTGGCTGGGCACCTCGGCGTCGGCGGGATCGTCGCGCAGTGTGCGCAGGAAGAGGTGGGACAGGCGGGTGATCACGGCGAACAGCGTAGTCCCCGTCCGATCGCGGACGAAAAGGCATTACCGTATGCGTCCGTGCTGGTGCTGCTGCCTCCCTCCGAAACCAAATCCGACGGCGGGTCGGGCGCCGCGCTCGACCTGGATGCCCTTTCGATGCCACGGCTGTCGCCGATCCGGTCGAAGCTGACCGACGCGCTGATCGAACTGGCCGCCGACCCGCAGGCCTGCCGGTCGGCGCTCGGGCTCGGCAAGGGCGCCGAGGCGGAGATCGCCCGCAATGCCGCGCTGCGCACCTCCCCCACCCGGCCCGCGCTGGAGCGCTACACCGGGGTCCTCTACGACGCGCTCGACGCCGGAGCGTTCACCAGGGTGCAGCGGGAGAAGGCGCGCGCCCGGCTGGCGATCGGTTCGGCGCTGTTCGGCGTGGTCCGCGCGGGCGACCCGATTCCCGCCTATCGGCTCTCCGGCGGCTCGAAACTGCCCGGCCTGCCCACACTCTCGGCGCTCTGGCGCGAGGAGCTGGCCGCCGCGCTGGCCGAGGAAACCGAGGGCGAACTGGTCGTCGATCTGCGTTCCGGCGTCTACCAGCAGCTCGGACGCGTCCCGGGCGCCGTCACGGCGAACGTGCTGACCGAGCACGAAGACGGTTCGCGCACGGTGGTCAGCCACTTCAACAAGCACCACAAGGGCCTGCTCGCCCGCGCTCTCGTGCTCACCCGCGCCGAGCCGACCGACGTCCGTGGGCTGGCCAGGGTGGCGGCCAAGGCGGGACTTCGGGTCGAGATCGCCTCGCCGACCGAACTTCTGGTGATCACCTGAGCCCTCCGGCGGCACCGGGAATCAACCCGGCGGTGCGCGCTGTTGGCCCCCACGTGACCACATCGCTGCCCGAGACGCTGAAGAAGCACATCGACGACGAGCGCGTGTTCGCGAGCGTCGCCACCGTCGGCCCGAACGGCCACCCGCACCTGACCGTGGTGTGGCTGGCCCGCGACGGCGACGACCTGCTGTTCTCCACCACGGTGGACCGGCAGCAGGGCAAGAACCTCGCCGCCGATCCCCGGGTCACCGTGCTGATCAATCCGCCGGACGCGCCCTACCTCTACGCCGAGATCCGGGGCACCGCCACCCTCACCCCCGACCCGGAGCGGGCGTTGCCGGACCAGCTGTCTGTGAAGTACACCGGCAAGCCCTACGCGGAATTCAATCCGGCCTCGGCGAGCGACGGGGATCGCGTCGTCGTGCGGATCACCCCGCGCAAGGTCGTCAGCCGGATCTGAGCCACCCCGGATCGCGGGACACCGGTGCGGAGCGTCCGCACCGGTCCCGCTTCCGCTCAGCTGCGCTGGGCCTCGTCCTGGGCGTGCTGGGCGCGGGCGATGTCCTGCGGGGTGAATCGCAGGGTGAGCGCGATCAGGCCGATGAGCAGCGCCACGCCGGCACACACCGCGAGCACCAGGGTGTAGCCCTCGCCGAGCGCCACGATCTCGGCCTCGTTCATGCCGGACACCGGGCCCGTCGATCCGCCGAGGGACAGCGTGCGCGAGACCGCGACGGGGGTGAGGATGCCGATGGCCATCGGCGTGCCGAGGTTCATGAACATCTGGCCGACCGCGGACAGCGGGCCGATGTCGGAGGGCGGCACCCCGACCAGCACGCTCAGCGGCGTGACCACCATGGCCACGCCGACCCCGGTGCCGATCACGATCAGCAGCGGAAGCAGCACCGAGAAGTAGGACACGTCGCCGTGCAGGGTCGAGCCGACCACCAGGCCGCCTGCGAGCACCAGCGCGGCGCCGAACAGCAGCCAGCGCGGCGCGATCGACATGGCCAGCTTGGAGGCCAGCGCGCCGCCGATGCCGATGCCGACGGTGAACGGGATGGAGGCGGTGCCCGCCTGCAGCGGGCCGTAGCCGAGCACGTTCTGCAGGAACTGGGCCACGAAGTAGGTCATGGCGCCGAGCACGCTGCCCGACAACAGGATCAGCAGGAAGGTGGTGACCCGGTCGCGGCTGTCGAACAGCGACCACGGCAGCAGCGGGTTGTCGACATTGCGTTCGGCGACGACGAAGACCACCAGCAGGATCAGGCCGCCGATGAGCGCGCCGACCACGGCGGGGTTCGTCCAGCCGAATTCGGGGCCCTCGGTGGCGCCGAAGACGATGGCGGCGCAGGCCGCGGTGCCGAGCACCGCGCCGCGGATGTCCAGGCTCATACGGTGGTGGTCGGTGTCGGCCAGGCAGTAGATCGCGCCGACGATGATCAACGCGCCGATCGGCACGTTGATGAGGAAGATCCAACGCCAGGACAGCTGGGTCAGCGCGCCGCCGACGACCAGGCCACCGACCGAGCCGACGCCGACCATCGAGCCGACCACCGCGATCGCCTGGTTGCGCGCCTTGCCCGGCGCGAAGGTGGTGGCGACCAGCGCGAAGGCGGCGGGGGCGGCGACGGCCGCGCCCGCGCCCTGCAACGCGCGCGCCGCGACGAGCATCCACTGCCACTGGGCCAGGCCGCACAGCAGCGAGGCCAGCGTGAACAGGGAGACGCCGACGATGAGCATGCGCTTACGGCCGAAGGCGTCGCCAAGGCGGCCGCCGAGCAGCATCAGGCCGGCGAAGGTCAGGCCGTAGGCGGTGACCACCCAGGCGCTGCCGGAACTCGTCAGGCCCATCTGGTCCTGCAGACGCGGCAGGGCGAAGATCACCACGGTGCCGTCGAGCACGACCATGAGCTGCAACCCGCTCAGGACGAGGATCGCGAGCCCGAGGGCCCGCTGCTTCACCGGAGACTGCGTCGTCGCAGCGGGGTTTTCGAGCATGGTGAGCCACCTTAGTGGACGACTGAACAGTTGCCGGTACGCATGGGTACGGCTACCCGTTCTCCGCCCCGGTCGACATGTCGGCGGCGGGGACCGCGCCCGCGTCGTCGATCGCGAATCCGGCGGTGGGGCCGATCACGATGATGGCCGGCGGCCGGATGCCCTCGGCCCGCACGCGGGCGGCCACGGTGCCCAGATCGGCGCGCAGCACCCGCTGGGTGCGCAGCGTGCCCTCCTGGACGACCGCGGCCGGGGTGTCGGCGGGCCGCCCGCCGGCCAGCAGCGCCTCGGCGAACTGCTCGATGCGTTCGACGGCCATCATGAGCACCAGCGTGCCACGCAGCCTGCCCAGCGCGGGCCAGTCGACCAGCGAGTCCGGGTGGTCGGGCGCGACGTGCCCGCTGACCACGACGAATTCGTGGGTGACGCCGCGATGGGTGACGGGGATGCCCGCCGCGCCGGGCACCGCGATCGGGCTGGTGACGCCGGGGACCACCGTCACCGGCACGCCGGCCGCCACGCAGGCCTCGACTTCCTCGTAGCCGCGCCCGAACACGTACGGGTCACCGCCCTTGAGCCGCACCACGAACTTGCCCGCCTTGGCGCCGTCGACGAGGGCGGCGTTGATCGCCTCCTGCGCCATCGCGCGCCCATAGGGGATCTTGGCGGCGTCGACGACCTGCACGTGCGGGCCGAGTTCGGCCAGCAGTTCCGGTGGGGCCAGCCGGTCGGCGACGACGATGTCGGCGCGGGCGAGCAGGCGCCTGCCGCGGACGGTGATCAGATCGGGGTCGCCCGGCCCGCCGCCGACCAGGGCGACGCCCGGGGTGACCGGTGTCGAGTCGTCGGCGACAGTGCCCGACTGGAGCGCCTCGAGCAGGCCGTTGCGCACGGCGGCCGAGCGGCGGTGCGCGCCACCGGCCAGCACGCCGATGGCAAGGCCCTCGTAGCGCGCGGTGGCGGGGGTGACGGCGGTGCCGAGCCTGGCGTTGTCGGCGCGCACGCAGAACACCCGGCGCCGCTCGGCCTCGGCGACGACGGCGGCGTTGGTCTCCGGCTCGTCGGTGCAGGCGATGGCGTACCAGGCGTCGGCGAGATCGCCGTCGGCGTAGTCGCGCAGCGTCACGCTGATCTGCCCGGCGCTCGCCATGCCCTCGACGGTCGGGGTGATCTCCCGGCTGACGACGTGCACATCGGCGCCGGAGGCGATCAGCAGGCCGAGCCTGCGCGCGGCGACCGTGCCACCGCCGACCACGACCACGCGCCGCCCGCGCAGGTCGAGTCCGACCAGGTAGTTCGGCTCCGCTGCGGGCTCGGCGACCCGGTCTCCGTTGGTGTCTGACGTGTTCGGCACAGTCGCTCAGCCTACGGCCAGCCCGCGACGGCGCCGCGCCCGGACCGGCGAGCGGATCGGCGGTGGCCGGCGGGACGGCGCCGCGGCGATTTCCGCGAATCCGCCCGCGCGATGGAATTGAAACACGTTACATTCGCACTCGTTCCACGCGACGAGGCGCGCGGCCGCGGCGGCGCCCAGGAGGTTGTCATGACCGAGCCCGAGACGACCCGACCCGAGACGACCGACCCCGACCCCCGCGGTGCCGATCCCCACAGGGCCGATCCCCACAGGGCCGATCCCCACAGGGCCGATCCCCACGGCGCCGATGCCCGCGATGCGGACCCCCACAGTGCCGATGCCGAGAACGCCGACACCGATCCGACGCTGCGACGGCAGCTGACGGTCAGCGAACGCGATCCCGACGCGCTGGCCGCCGACCTGGCCGCCTGGCTGCGGACCCGCGTCGAGGCCGAGGGCATGCCGGTGGTGACGAACGCGAGCATCCCGCAGAACTCGGGAATGTCGAGCACCTCGGTCTTCTTCGACGCCACCTGGCAGTCGGGCGGCATCCGCGACGGCGGCTCGTTCGTGGCCAGGCTCGCCCCCGACCCGCGCGACTTCCCGGTGTTCCACACCTACGACCTGGCCACCCAGTTCCACGTCATGGCCGGTGTCGCCGCGGCCACCTCGGTGCCGGTGCCGCCGCTGTGCTGGCTGGAGACCGATCCTGGCGTGCTCGGCACCGAGTTCTTCGTCATGCGCCGGGTGGAGGGCAGGGTACCCACCGACAACCCGCCCTACGTCTTCCTCGGCTGGCTGTTCGAGGCGACCGAGCGGGACCGGGCGGCGTTGGCGGACCGGACGGTGGAGACCATCGCGGCGATCCACGCCGTGCCCGATCCGGCCCGGCGCTTCCCCATGCTCGACGGGCCGGGCCAGGCGCTGCGCAGGCACGTGGACTGGCATCGCGAATGGTACGACTGGGCGCTGGCCGCCGACGGCTACCGCATCCCGATCATCGAGCGCGCCTTCGACTGGCTGGAGGAGCACTGGCCCACCGACCCGGGGCAGGATGTGCTGCTGTGGGGCGACGCCAGGCCGGGCAACATCATCTTCGACGGTTTCGAGCCCGCCGCCGTGCTGGACTGGGAGATGGCGGCGCTCGGCCCGCGCGAGGTGGACGTGGCCTGGGCGGTGTTCATCCACCGCTTCTTCCAGGACATCGCCACCCGCTTCGACCAGCCGGGTCTGCCCGACTTCCTGCGGCTGTCGCAGACCGTGGCGACCTACGAGCGCGCCAGCGGTCATCGCCTGCGCGACATGGATTTCCACCTGGTGTACGCGGCCCTGCGGCATGCCGTGGTGATGGCCAGGATCAAGCGCCGGATGCTGCACTTCGGCGAGGACACCGACACCGACGACCGCGACGACTACGTCATGCACAGGGCCCTGCTGGCAGCCATGCTCGACGGCACCTGCGCGTGGGATTGAGGCATCTGTGACAAACACCCGCCCACCCGGCTCGACCCCGTCGCCGCTGGACGAGTACCCCATCCACCAGACCCCGCTGCCGATGTCGCGGGTGGCCACCGGCGACCGCAACTTCTACGACCGCAGCTACCTCAACGCCCACGACCGCGACGGCGGCACCATGGCCGTCACCGGCTTCGGCGTGTACCCGAACCTGGGCGTGACCGACGCCTATCTGGCGGTGCGGCGCGGCGAGCGGGTGCACTCGGTGCGCTTCTCCGACGCGCTCGGCGACCGCGGCACCGACCTGCGGGTGGGCGGGTACCGCATCGAGGTGCTCGAACCGCTGCACCGCCTGCGGGTGATCTGCGAGCACGAGGATCTGTCCTGCGACATGACCTGGACCGGCGCCTTCCCCGCGGTCGCCGAGCAGCCGCATCTGATCCTCACCGGCACGCGCCCCATCATCGAGGCCTCCCGCTTCGCCCAGGTGGGCTCCTGGTCCGGCACGCTCACCGTCGACGGCGCCGACCTGACACTCGACGAGCGGGTGTGGACAGGCACCCGCGACCGCTCCTGGGGCATCCGCCCGGTCGGCGAGACCGAGCCGCCGGGTCGCGCGGCCGCCGAACCGGCGGGCGGCTTCTGGTGGCTGTACACCCCGCTGCGCTTCGAGGAGTTCGCGGTGGTGGTCATCGTCCAGGAGAACCCGGACGGCTACCGCACCCTCAACGACGCGGTCCGGGTATGGCCGGACGGCCGGGTCGAGCAGCTCGGCTGGCCGCGGGTGCGCATCGACTACCGCTCGGGCACCCGCGTCCCGGTCGGCGCCCTGCTGTCACTGACCACTCCCGACGGCGCCCCGCTCGACATCGAGCTCACCCCGGGCACCGCGATCCCGCTGCACGTCGGCTGCGGTTACGGCGGCGATCCCGACTGGCAGCACGGCCAGTGGAAGGGCCGCGACTGGTCGGAGTCCCGCCGCTACGACCTCACCGATCCCGCCGTCGCCGCCCGCATCCCCTACGGCGTCACCGACCACGTGGCCCGCGCCCGCTGCGGGGACGCCGTCGGCTGGGGATTGTTCGAGCACGCCAGCATCGGCAGGCACGATCCGAGTGGCTTCGCCGACTGGGGTTCGGTCGCGCCATGAGCGCCGCGGACGGCTCCCGTCACGAGCACGCCGCGATCGGACCGGGCGCCGGCGAACGCACACCGGCATCCGGCCCGCGAGCATCCACGCGCCCGCCGTTGCGCGCCGATGGCCGAGGACAGGCGACACCGCGCTCAGGTCGCCGGCCGGGCGAGGGCGACGGTGACGCCGTCGTGCACGGACTTGGCCCGCACCAGCGGCCCGCCCCCGGCGGCCAGGATCGCCGCCGCCTCGGCCACGCTCGCCGTCCCGGTCGCGGCCGCCGCCCGCGCGCAGGGGTGGGGTACCTCGACCTCGGCCAGTTCGGCCGGGGGGAAGGCGCGCACCGGCAGGCCCAATCGAGTGGCCGCCTCGCGTAATCCGGGTTCGCCTGCGCGCCGGTCCAGCGTGGCCAGGCACCGGCAGTCGCCGGTGCCGAGGACGGCGCGCACCGCCGCCACGATCCGGTCCGCGCCGGTTCCCGGGCGGAAGCCGACGCCGACCACGACCACCCCGCTCGGCACGTCCGCCGCCCTCACGCCGGCCTCCGGCCGGGGGTCATCGATCCTGTCACCGGCTCAGCGCGCCGCGTGCGCGAGTGCGTACGCCGCGGCCGCGGCCACGAACCGCGCTGTGGCCACGGGATTTCCGGCGGGGTGGGTGTGCAGGTAGGAGGCGTGCACCCGGTGGCTGAGCAGTCCTTCGCGGACGGCCGACCCCGAGGGATCGCGCCAGCCCCAGGCAGGGCGGGAGGTGTCGGCACGGACCAGACGGGTCCGGTGGAACTCGTGTCCGCGCACCCGTTCGCCCGCCCGCCACAGCGGCGAATCGGCCACCGCCACGGCGTCGCGATAGCCGAGGGTCAGGCGCGGGCCGAATTCGGCATCGGCGTCGACGACTCCGGCGAGCGCGTGTCCGTCAAGTGAACGGGTCAGGTACAGCAGGCCCGCGCATTCGGCGTGGATCGGCAGGCCCGCCGCCGCCTGCGTCCCGACCTGCGCCAGCAGCGGCGTATTGGCGGCCAGCGCCGCGGCGTGCTCCTCGGGGAAGCCGCCAGGCAGCACCAGACCGGCTGTGCCGGCGGGCAGTTCGTCGCGGAGCGGATCGAAGACCTCGACGCGGGCGCCCGCGGCGGCGAGCAGTTCACGGTGCTCGGCGTAGCCGAAGGTGAAGGCGGGGCCACCGGCGATCGCCACCAGTGGCTCCCCCGCGGGC
>Ga0079224_100016410_pt1 | contig 10407 bp, 9 predicted proteins | sample Stecom2015_FD_80414 | JGI IMG/M metagenome (GOLD analysis project Ga0079224, IMG submission 80414) | Agricultural soil microbial communities from Utah to study Nitrogen management - Steer compost 2015 | ecosystem: Environmental > Terrestrial > Soil > Agricultural land | place: USA: Utah...
CGTTGCGATCCACTCGCGCCACGAAACAGCCCGCCTCGCCGTGACGGACATGGACGTACCACACGTCCGGATCAGCGAACAGTTCTGCAATTGCGGATTCCGCGTCGCCATCGCTCACCCGGAGCTGCCGGCGCGGCAGCCCCATTGCACCGATGCCATCGAACACCAGCGGTAGCACCCGCAGCGGCGCGGGAAACTCGCGCGCGTCGTAGCGCGGACAGTCATTGGCGTGGATGAACACCGGCACCGGTGCGGGAATCGTGTCTGGTGAACTGAACGGCTGGTGGGTGAACAGGATCCGCTCCTCCTCACCTATGCGGAAGGTGTTCAGGCAGTGCCGACACGGACCGCTGCCGCGTGCCACCTCGCGGTGCGTCGGGTGCGGATACGCCACCGCGCGACCGGTGGCGCGCACCTGCCGGGCGATTTCCGTATCGATTCCAGCGACCTGAAACGTGAGCATTGTGGTCTCCCGAGAGGTTGGGAGACACGATCGCCAGTGAGCACGCTTGCGTGCCACCGCTGAATGGACGGCCAATTGGTCCGCCATCCTGGTCCGGCCTGCCCCTCTTGCGCGATCGCGCCCGGGCGCGATCTTCTTCAAGCTGGCCCGAGAGGTCCGCACCTCACCTTCACAGGAGTCCGCCAATGGACGTCACGTCCCTGCTGGTGCAGTTGTTGAGTGGAGCGGTTGGTGGCAATGTCGCTGGCGCGGTGAACAAGTCGAAGTCGCTGGGCCCGATGCTCAACTCCATCCTCGGCGCCGTGGGCGGCCTCGGCGGGGGGCAGCTCCTCGGCGGCACGCTGGCCGAAATGTTCGGCAACGCCACCGCCGGCACCGCAACCGCGTCGGGCGTGGTGGGCCTGCTCCTGCCGCTGATCGTGGGAATGCTCAAGCCAAAGGCCACAGCATAGGGCGAATCCCCGCCTCGCCCATCCGTCCAACGCGTCGATACCATCGGATGGGCGGGGCATGCCCCGCCCCTACCGCAAATCGTCCTTCGTAAATCATCCATCGCCCATCGCAAATCGCAAATCGTCCATCGTCCATCGCAAATCGTAAATCGTAAATCGTAAATCGTAAATCACCCATCGTCCATCGTCCATCGTAAATCGTAAATCGCATATCGTCCATTGTCGCGCACTGCTACCACCTGAACAGGTACGCCGCCTTCAGGAAGAGCGCATCGTCCTGCCGCTCGAGATTGCGCATCGTGAGCGGCCGGTCACCACGCAGGGTCGAACCGTAGCCCGCGAAGAACACCGTGCCCGCAGTCGGCTCGTATGAGGCGAGCCAGTCGACGCGCAACTGGTCGGTCGCGGTGGCCCCGACCGGGTTGGGGCCGATCATGATCGGCAAGCCATCGACCGGATCGACCAGCGCGGCCTGGCGCTCACTCCGGTACTCACCCACCACCCGGAAGAACAGGGCGCGATTCGGCTGCACCTCCAGCTTGACGCGCGGCAGGATGGTGCGCGCGAACTCGCTGTTGTCGCGGGCACGTCGCAGCTCCTGGGCCCGGAGCGAGACGCCGAGTCGCACTGCGCTGCTGGGACGATGATTGAGCGTGAGCGATGCGGAGCTGAACTTGCCGGGAGCGGCCTCGGGGAAGATCGCGGTCTCGCCAAACTCTACTGAGCCGCTGACGTCCCAGCCCTGGAAGGTTGGCGTGGTGACCCTCACCTGGCCGCTGAACGCATCGAACACCCCGCTCGCCAGCGGGAATGCCGACGGGCCACCCTCGCTGTCCACCATGTACGACACGTAGTCATCGGGTTCGAAGCGGACGAAACCGTGCTCGCCGCTGCCGTTGATCTCCCAACCACCGCGCAGTCGCAGACTGGCGTTGAGTTCCTCGCTGCCCTCCAGCGCACCACTGCCCAGGGCATTGTCGGTCGACCAGATCCGGCTGCCGCCGCCGAACATCTGCACCTGTTCAATGCTCGCTCCGCGGGCGCCGTACCACGTCAGGCGGTTGAACGCGCGACCGGTGACGATACCGGTGCGATTGACGAAGCCGCTCCAGGTGGTGAAGTCCTCGCCGACCCCGGTGAGCTTGTAGTTGAATCCCCAGCTCCGGCCGGTGCGATCGACCTCGAGTTCCCAGATCCTGCCGTCGCGATCCTCGATGATGTCGTCGGTCCGGGTGTGGGTCTTCGAGACGCCGAACTGTGCCGCGAAGTAGTACATCCCACCGAACACCATCCTGGTGTCGGCGGCGAGAACCCGGTTGTAGTTGACGTCCTCGTCGCGGTTGGTGAGCGTGACACCGAACACCGAATTGCTGCCGATGTCACGGCGCACCCGGGTGATGTTCGCGAAGGCATCCTGATCTGCCGCGAGCCGGCCCGACTGCGAGAATTCGTCGATCGCGCTCAGGTGTGCCACCGACCACGCGCCGAACTTGCCGGTGAGCTTTGCACCTGCGAGCGGATTGGCGACGGTACGGGTGTACACCAGGTTGTTGGGACTGGAGAAGAGGTCGATACCTTCCAGGAAGAACGGCCTGCGTTCCGGGAAGAACAGCGCGAACCGCTCGTTGATGGTCACCAGGCCGACATCCGACTCGACCTGGGAAAAGTCGGGATTGTAGGTGGCGTCAAGCGTGAGTGACGTGAAACCGAGTCGCAGGTTGGCGCCCAACTCCGCATCGATGTCATCGCGCTGGTAGCTGCCGTCACCCAGCCGGCGACCCGGCGCGTTGGCAACCACCGCCGGCTGGAACTCGGTGACGACACCGCGATGGATGTCATGGATGCCGGTGATGCTGCCTGCCTGTGCCAGGAACGAGGCGTTGGCACGACGCACGTCGGTCCAGGTGTCCTCGTAACCGGTGCGGCGTGTCACCCGCTGCACGTTGAATCCCCACGTCATCTCGCCGCTGCCGCCCCAGCGCAGTGACTTGAACGGAATCCGGACTTCCACCTGCCAACCGAACGAGGTCAGCCGCCCCTTGCTCTGCCACAGGAAGTCCGGATTGCGATCCTGGGTGCCCGATCCGAATCCCGATGTCGAGAATCCGCCCTCCGCTCGCATGCCGTCATCCTGGACGCCCAGCGGATTGACACCGAAGAAGTAGGCACGCCGCCGGTCGTTGAAGGTGTCGAGGAAGATGGTGACCTGGTCGTCGCTGCCGATGTTGTCGCGATCGGAGAGCGTGGCACGCACCGATTGCGGCTCGCGATCGTAGGCAAGGATGCCCACGTGGATCGCGTCTGGCGAGTACCACAGCAGCACCACGGTCGAATCCTCGGCGGGGCGCGAGTCGACCGGACGGTATTGATAGAAGCCGTCGAGTCGAGCGGCCTGTCTCCAGACCGGTTCGTCGAGGGAACCATCGACATTCGTCGACGTCTCGATGCGAGGGATTGCAACGGTGGGCGCCGGTGCCTGTGCGGCCAGCGGGACGGCGATGAGGAGACTCAGTACGGCAATTCGCATGGCGAGAAAATAGTAGGGGCGGGGCAACGCCCCGCCCGTCGTGGATTGCGTAGTAGCGGCGGGGCAGCGCCCCGCCCGCCACAGGATCACTCGTAACGCAGCGCCTGGATCGGATCCAGGCTGGCCGCGCGACGCGCCGGCCAGAGTCCGAAGAACAGTCCCACGAAGGCCGAGAAGCCGAACGCCACCGCGACAGCCACCGGTGAGATCTCGGTGCTCCAGCCGAGTCGCACGCTGACGAACTGCGACATGCCGGCACCCAGGGCGATGCCGATGATGCCGCCGGACAGGCACAGCACCAGCGCCTCGATCAGGAACTGGCTCAGGATCGTGAACTTGGTGGCGCCGAGCGCCTTGCGGATGCCGATCTCCTTGGTGCGCTCGGTGACCGACACCAGCATGATGTTCATGATGCCAATGCCGCCGACCAGCAGCGACACTGCGGCGATGGAAAGCAGCAGCGCCGAGAATGTCTTGGTGGTCTCCTCGGCGGTTGCGAGGAAGTCCGTCGGGCTGCGGAGCGTGAAGTCGTTGGATATTCCGGGCCTGATCCGGTGCTCGCGCCGCATGATCCGCTCGAGTTCGACCTCTGCCTGTGCCTTGGGGACACCCTCGCGCATCGTCACCGAGATGGTGCGGAGGCGATCGGTGCCCATCACCCGATACTGTGCCGTGGTGAGCGGAATCAGGATCTGCTCGTCGGGGTTCTGCCAGCCCTGTGAACCCTTGCGGCTCAGCACGCCGACCACCTCGAACGGAATCGAGCGGATCACGATCTGCTGGCCGAGGAAGGCCTGCGGGTTCTGGCCCAGCATCTCGGGGACATCGGCACCGACAACCGCGTAGCGCTGGCGCGAGGCATCGTCTCCCTCGGAGAACATCCTGCCGTGGGTGATGGTGTAGTTGCGGGCTGCCAGGTACTCGGATGTGGTGCCCACCACGCTGACGTTGATGTTGCGACCGCTGAACTCGACCTGCTGGCGGCGCTCCATCTCGGGCGCGAGTGCACTGATGACGTTTGCGGCGTCGCGACGGATGGCGTCGGCATCATCGGTCGTGAGCGGCGCACCACCTTCGCGCGCCACGCCCGCCATCCGGTCCTGCCCGGCATTGATCTGGATCAGGTTGGCACCCAGGGCGTTGATCCGCTCCTCAACGGAGCGCTGCGCGCCAGTACCCATCGCCACCACGGTGATCACCGCGGCGACGCCGATGATCACTCCCAGCATCGTGAGCACCGCGCGCATCTTGTTCGCGCGGATGCTACCGAATGCCACCTGGATGGTCTCGCCGATCAGCATGTTCAACCTTCCTTTCGCGTCGTCAGCGCGGTGACTGACCCGGCAGGCCCGAGTTGCGGCTCATCCGCTCCTGCATCGACTGCTGCGACTGCAGCAGCGACGCACTCGGAAGCAGCAGTACCGAGTCCTCGGGCGAGAGGCCGCTCTTGACCTCGCTCCAGTCGAGATCGGTGATGCCGGTGTTCACGTACAGGGCAGTCGGCTTGCCGTCGCGCATCGCAAACACGATGTAGCGCCCGCCGAAGAGGGCATCCTGGCCGCCCTGGGCGCCTGCGCCCCGACCGCCGTTGCCGCCGCCCATCTGGGCGCGCGCCCGCTGCATCAGCGCCTGCTCCTCGGCCGTGAGCGTGGCACCGCTGCGCATCTTGGCGACGATCGCCTGCATCCTCGCGCGATCATCGGCTGGCGGTGCCGCAGCGGCGGCCGAATCACCCAGCGCGGCGCCGCTTCCGCTGTCGGCAGTACCGGTGCCCGGCGCCCTCGACGCGGCTGCGAGCTGTTCGCGCATCTGGTCCTCGGAAATCCCCAGCACCGCAGCAGCGCTGGTCGCATCCCGTTCGGTGCGCAGTGCGGCATTGGGCACGGCCAGCACGCCCTGCGCGCTGCCGACGGCAATGTTCACTTCGGCGTTCATGCCCGGCTTGAGCAGGCCATCGCGGTTGTTGATCCGCACCAGCACCGGGAACATCGTGACGTTCTGGATCGTGTCGGCCTGTGGCTCGATCTTGATCAGTTCACCGCGGAATGGCCGGTTGGGGAACGCCTCGACGGTGACGTCGGCCGGCATCCCTGCCCGCAGCTTGCCGATGTCGGTTTCGTCGACATAGGTCTTGACCTGGACCAGCGACAGGTCGGCCATCTTGAGCAGTACGGTTCCGCCGCCAACGTCGCCGCCGGGTGCGGTGATCACCGCTCCGCGCTCGACATTCTTGGCGATGATGGTGCCGGTGATCGGCGCCCTCACCTCGGTGTCGTCGAGCGAGATCTTGGTGTTCTCCACTTCGGTCCGCGCCGAGACCAGCGCGGCATTCGCGTTCGCCAGCTCGAGTGCGGCGGTCTCCATCTCCTGCTCGGTGATCGCCGTGGCTTCGAACAGTTCACGGGCGCGGCGATTCTGCGCCTCGGCGTTTCGGAGCCGTGCCTGTGCCACCTCGAACTGGGCCTGGGCCTGCTCGTAGCGATTCTGCGGGATCCGCCGGTCGATCCGAGCCAGCAACTGGCCGCGCTGCACCAGTTGTCCCGTCTCGACCGAGAACTCGAGGATCTCGCCCGATGCCTTCGACTTGACCTCCACCACGGTGTCGGGCAGGATCGCACCGGCGGCGCGGGCACTCACCTCGATGTCGCGCACCGCGACTGCGACTGCCTGGTAGACCGGGCCGGTCTCCTCTTCCTTGCAGGCGGTGGCCACGAGGGCCAGCGACGAAATGGCAAGGGTCCAACGCACGGCGTTCACGCAATGACCTCCGAATACTTGGCGGTGCCGTCACTGGCGATCTTGCCATCCCGCAGAATGATCTGTCGCTTGGCGTGTTCGGCGATGTCCGGTTCGTGGGTGACCAGGATGATTGTCTGACCCTGGCGGTACAGTGTCTCAAACAGCTCCATGATCTCGACCGACGTGGCCGAGTCCAGGTTGCCCGTGGGCTCGTCGGCCAGCAGGATCGACGGCTTGTTGACCAGCGCGCGGGCAATCGCGACGCGCTGACGCTGGCCGCCCGACAGCTCGTTGGGGCGGTGATGCATTCGCTCGCCCAGGCCGACCTTGGTGAGCGTCGCTGCAGCCCGGTCGCGACGCTCCTTGGCGCCGACGCCGGCGTATACCATCGGCAGCTCGACGTTGGCGAGCGCACTGGCGCGCGGCAGCAGGTTGAAGGTCTGGAACACGAACCCGATTTCCTTGTTGCGGATCCGGGCCAGTTCATCGTCGCCGAGTTCGCTGACCCGGTGACCATTGAGCCAGTACTCGCCCGACGTGGGCGTGTCCAGGCAGCCGATCAGGTTCATAAGCGTCGACTTGCCGGAACCCGAGGGTCCCATGATCGCCACGAACTCGTTGCGGCGGATCGTGATGTCCACGCCGGCAAGGGCGTGCACCACCTCACCACCCATCCTGTACTCGCGGGTGAGGTTGCGGGTGACGATCACCGCGTCACGTGGCACGTCGGAGGGCAGCAGCGCCATCCGCTCGCCGGTATCAAGCATCTCGCGACTCATTCGATCGTCCTTCCGATGAGTGCCTCGATCTGTGCCTTGGCACGGATGTAGGAGAACCGGGCGGTAACTTCATTGACCTGGGCCGAGGTGAGCTGTTCCTGGGCCTGCGTCAGCTCGAACACCGTGGCCACACCGAGGCGATAGCGCTGCTCGGTGACCCGGACGTTCTCCTCCGAGGCCTGCACCGAGATTCGCGCCACGTCGATCGACTCGCGTGCGTTGGCGAGTGCGGCGTAGTACTGCGTCAGCGCAGCCGAGATCTGGCGACGCTGGTCGGCGAGCTGCGCCTCGGAATTGTCGACCGCGATCGCGGCGTTCTCGATCTGGGTCTCGCGCTGCAGCGAGGTCCACGGCGAGAACGAGAGTCCGATCGACAATGCGCGACGATCACGCAGCTCGTAGTCGCTGCCCTTGTTGGCAGTCCAGATGTTGCTCGCCGAGGCGGTCACCCGTGGCCAGTACCCCGAACGCTGCGCGCGAAGCTGGGCCCGCGCAGCGAGCACCGACTGCTCGGAAGCCTGCACCGCCGGCGACGACAGCTCTGCCTCGCGACGAATTCCCAGCGTGTCGACAATCGACGGCTGGCGATAGTAGGTCGAATCCTCGACTGCACCGATCCGCCCCTCGACGCCGACCAGGCGACCGAGGTTGGCCTCGTTGGTGGCCAGTTGTGCCTGCGCCTGGAGCAGCCCCTGGCGCGCCTGACCCAACTGCACCAGCGCGGTGAGCGAGTCGGTGCGCTGGCCGCTGCCGGCCTGCATGCGTGCGGTGGCGACCCGAAGCTGCTGCTCGGCGCGACCCACCGCCGCCTCGTTGACGCGCAGCAGTTCCTGCGCGGCGAGCGCGTCGAAGAAGGCGTTGGTCACCTGCAGCGAGTTCTGGAAGCGCGCGCTCACGAGCTGCGCCTCGGCTGCGACTTCGTTGGCCTGCGCGGCGCGCAGGTCGTGCGTTCGTGCGAAACCGTCGAACAGCGTGTAGTTGGCCTGGACACCGAACGAGTAACTCGGGTCGGTGACATTGCCGCTGATGATCTCGTTGGTCACCGGGTTCAGTCGCGACTCACCCGACGACATGTTGAGGTCGGCGCGAACCGGGAAGGTGAACTGCGGCAGGTACTGCCAGGTGCTGGTGCGCACCGCCAGCTCGCGGCTGCGAAGCGCACCGCGTGCGGAAACGATCGTGGGGCTCACGGTCTCCGAGCGACGCAGCGCCTCGGCCAGCGTGATCCGCTCGACTGTCTGGCCGGTGAGCGCGACCGGGGCCGCAAGCACCAGGACAGCAAGCCACGACAATACGAGCGACTTACGGACGATCACGCGAAGGTCCTCCCTGTGGGCCGGGGCCACCCGGCTGACGGTCACGATTCTGGCGGCGCTGTTCATCCCAGGCCGTTGTGGTCGAGTCATACTTTTCTCGCTGCTCGGGGGTGAGGAGTGCCTTGACCTGCTCCCGGAGCTGGATCCGCTGCGAGTCGATCGCGGGACGAATCGTCTGGTAGATCGAATCGATCGGCGGACGGATCTGCCGCTGGATCGAATCAATCGCGACCTCGCCCTGTCGATAGACAGCGACGAGCTGCTCCTGCTGGTCCCTGGACAACTGCAGCGCATCGGCCCACATGTACACCCGCTGATTGCGCACTTCGCACCGGCCTGACTTGCTGCGGCGGCCCTCCTCGCGACCGGTGAAGCCCGATACCGAGGCACCCACCACCAGGCCGAGTACGAAGGCGACAGCCAACAGCAGTACGGCACGCCAGGTTGGAGTCGAGGTCACCGTGCCCCCGTCATCGAGGCCAGGATCACATCGGCACCAGGGCGCTGGGCGTCGATGAGCTGCACCGCAACCGATTCCTCACCGGCAAGCGGGGTCGCATCGCCGTCGACGTGATTGAGGCCGACCAGCACCGCCACCAGCACCATCGAAGTGGTGAGCACTCCCTGCCAGAACCAGCCAGCAAGCACCTCGTCCCAGGTGCGCGGACGAGCCTGGCGAGCCAGGGCCTTCATCCGGGTCACGAACGCGCCGTGATGCGGCATCTCCAGCGCCGCGCCGAGCGCGGTGCCGAGTTCGATGTCTCGCTTCAGGTCGTTGCCCTGGTCACTCATCCCATTCCTCCTTCACACTGCCGAGCACCTTTCTGAGTGCCCGACGTCCGTGGAAAACATCCGACTTCACCGTGCCCTCGGGGATTCCCAGCATCCTGGCGATCTCCGCCTGCGGGTATCCCTCTGCGTCGAACAACACCACTGCGAGTCGCTGTCGCTCCGGCAGCGTCGCGAGCGCGTTCCTGAGTTGCTCCCCCAGGTGGATCTCCCCGGTCTCCCTTGCCGGGTCATCTCGCGCCGCCGCGGCCACATACTCGAGTGGCTCGGCTGCACGGACCCGGCGACGGCGGCGAAGATCCCGCGCGGCGTTGACGACGATCTGCATCAGCCACGGCCGAAACGCCCGCTTGGGGTCGTAGCGACCGAGTGCCTGCCATGCGGAGAGAAATCCCTCCTGGGCTGCATCATCGGCGTCCTCCTGGTCCTCCAGGACGGCGTAGGCCACTCGTCGCGCCATGGGCGCGTGGCGGTCCACGAGCTCTCCGAATGCATCGGGGTCGCCCCGGGAAGCCCGGGCGGCCAGCTCGCTGTCGTCCACGCCGGTCATACGCGGTGTTTCCGAGGGAGGTTGAGGTCAGTCCCGGGGCTGCCGCAGCAAACCACGCAGCAGCAGGCCACCAAGAATCAGCGCCAGGATCCCCGCCGTTACATAGGCGGCGATGACGGGGAATGTGATCAGGACCGCCATCATTATGACAATCCCAACCATCAACGGGCCCAACAGGGCAAGACGCGCAGCCCGGGAGAGACCCACGGCGTGCTGCAGCATCCGCCGCCGCCGCTCACCCAGCGAACGACGATGGCGAAGGATGACCGGGTCGAGGTCGGGCCGCTCGGTCGCCAGGGTGGTCGTCGGCCCGAAGCCGGGCACCACGGGCACCAGTCGCGATGGCCGGAGCACCACCTCGGCGGAGCGTCCGATATCGGCCTGGAACCTCTGGTCGAGCCGGCGCGCGAAGGCCGGGTCCTCGACGAATACGTCCACTTCCCAGTTCACCATCAGGGATGACGGATTGAGGTTGCTGGAACCCACCCGCACCCAGCGCTCATCGATCGATACCGTCTTGGCATGGAGCATCGGCCCCTGCCATTCCCAGATCCGCACACCAGCGCGTAGTAGTCTCTTGTACCCCGTGCGCGAGATGTTCCGGATCATCGGCAGGTCGCTGGCGCCGGGTACCAGCAGCCGGACGTCCACCCCGTCGCGAGCCGCGTCCTCGAACACCTGGTAGAGCCGGAGCGGCCCCGCCAGATAGGCCTCGGTCACCCAGAGCCGGGTGCCCCCCATCGCGAACAACAGGTCGAGGGTGCGCCAGGTCCGCTCTGCACCCGGCTTCAC
>Ga0079224_100016412_pt1 | contig 10407 bp, 9 predicted proteins | sample Stecom2015_FD_80414 | JGI IMG/M metagenome (GOLD analysis project Ga0079224, IMG submission 80414) | Agricultural soil microbial communities from Utah to study Nitrogen management - Steer compost 2015 | ecosystem: Environmental > Terrestrial > Soil > Agricultural land | place: USA: Utah...
GGAGTGTCCCAGACACGCAATTTTCCGAACACCTCGAGCGCACGCGCGTGACTGTCGGGTTCGTGACCCGGCGAGACCGCTTCGATGGCAAGCATCAGCTCGCCGGAATGGTTTCGTTCACACGCGGCGATACGCTCGGCGATTTGCTCTAATACCGCCGGCGTGAAATGCCGACGACGCAGATACTGCCCCTCGACACTGCCCCAACCTGTCAGTTGTCTCCAGCTACCACGCACTCGCAACTCCCTGATAAGTTCGGTCAGATATAAGCGCAAGCCGCTTACCAACGCCCCGAGGCACCGCCACCACCACTGGACCCACCTCCGCCGCCGAATCCGCCGCCGCCAAAACCTCCACCGAACCCCCCGCGGCCCGATGCTCCCCCGATTCCGCCGATGATGCCACCATGCCTTGAGGCCTGAGCCCCGCTGACGCGGGCCACTCGAGAGCGAAGCGCCATACTGACGAGAAAGGCGGCCATGCCGCCAAGTACCGCGAAAACCAGACTTCCGAAAATGAAGTAAACCGCCAGAGCAACCGCAACCACCGCAAAGATGGGCGGCAACGCCAGTGCCAGAATCATGAGCGTGGCAAGAAACCCAAACACATCTTCAGCCTCGGCAGCCTCGGCTGCAGCCGGCGCCGGAAGCTCTTCGCCATCGACCAAAGCGATCAAACTATTGACGCCTGCCTCGACGCCTCCGGCGAAGTCACCCTGTTGAAATCGGGGTACAACCTGCTCGCGGATAATGCGCCCGGCCAAGATATCCGGCACGGCACCTTCAAGCCCATAGCCGACTTCTATACGCAACTGACGGTCGTCTTTGGCAATCAAAAACAAAATACCGTCATCCACGGATTCGCGCCCCAGCTTCCATTGCTCAAACGCACGTACGGCGTATTGCTCGATGGCCTCATCGCCGGTGGTGGGGATCATCAGAACCGCAATCTGCGCTCCTTTGCGTTGCTCGAGCTCGGCCAGCGATTGTGTAAGCCTAGCCTGTACCGCGGCGTCCAGCGTTCCCGTTGTGTCAGTAACTCTCTGTTGAAGTGCAGGAATGGGCTGCTGCTGGGCGAGGGCGGCTGCGCTCATCACCAGCCAAATCGCCAGGCCGGCCATCAACCAGACCAAAGAAGCCGCCGCCTGTCGCAAGCAAGGATGCCGATAGGGCTGACAGAGGAATTGCTGAACCATGATGCTACCTGTTGGCACCGGCGGGTACGTCGAACTTCACCTCGGGGTCCCGCATGATTTGCTCTTGTCGCTCGACACCGTAATTGGGCAGCACGTCGTAGCCAAAGATCTTGGCGGTTATGACGGCGGGGAACTGCCTGATATATGTGTTGTACGCCTGCACTGCCTGCACATAGCGTCCGCGCTCGGTCGCGATGCGATTCTCGGTGCCCTCGAGCTGAGTCATCAGATCGCGGAACAAGCCATCGCTTTTAAGCTGCGGGTAATTCTCGGAAACCGCGATCAGGCGCGAAAGCGCCGAAGACAATTGGTCTTGTGCTTGCGCAAACTGCGCCATGAGCTGCGGATTGTCCAGATCGTCAACTGTGACCTGAATGCTGCCCACCTTTGATCGCGCCTCGGTTACCTCGGTAAGCACTGTGCGCTCGTTGACCATATAGGCGTTTACCGAGTTAACCAGCTTGGGAACGAGTTCTGCGCGCCGCTCGTACTGATTGAGCGTTTGCGACCAGGCCGCCTTCACCTGCTCGTCGAGTCGCTGGATCTCGTTATACCCGCAGCCTGTCAGCACCAGGGTCATGAGGGGCGCAAGAATCAAAAGCAGTATACGTTTCATGTTGCAGCTCTTAATAGTGATTCAGTCGGTGATCCGTAATATCCCGGCAGTTTACGGGAACGGGTAAAGTACTTTACGCCAAGCCCAAGTACAGTACAATGATAGCTTCGCGCGCAACCAATCAGCACGCAGCAGCAAGCGCATTCCCGCATTGCATCACCCGGCCTCGCAGGCCCTAAAACATTCCGTCCGCCTAGATTGGTGTCTCTCGACTCGAGCGATAGGCTGTCGCTGGAGTTAATTCTTGAATACCCAAACTAATTTTGCCTCCCTTGGGTTGGCTGAACCCCTTTTGCGTGCAATCGCCGAAACCGGCTATACCGCGCCCACGCCTATCCAGGCGCAAGCTGTACCGCAAGTCCTCAAAGGCGGCGATCTTCTGGCCGCAGCACAAACCGGAACCGGCAAGACAGCCGGCTTCACCCTGCCTATTCTTCACCGACTTCTGGAATCGCCTGCCTCACAAGCCACGGCCGGTCGCCCCCGTTGCCTGATACTGACGCCTACGCGTGAACTCGCTGCCCAGGTCGAAGAATCCGTCCGCACCTACGGCAAATACACAAAAGTGCGATCGATGGTGATGTTTGGCGGAGTCAACATCAATCCGCAGATCAGCGCCTTGCGCAAACCGCTGGATATCCTGGTGGCCACTCCTGGTCGCCTGCTCGACCACGCTCAGCAAAAAACGGTCGACCTTTCCGGTGTTGAAATCCTGGTACTGGACGAGGCCGATCGGATGCTGGACATGGGTTTCATACGCGATATCCGTCGTGTGCTGGCGCTGTTGCCCAAGAACCGCCAGAACCTGCTTTTTTCGGCCACTTTCTCGGATGAGATCCGCGAACTGGCCAAGGGCGTACTGGACAATCCGGCAGAAATTTCAGTGGCACGCCGCAATACCGCCTCCGAGCTCGTCAAGCAAAGCCTGATCATGGTTGATCAGGCTCACAAACGCGACATGCTCAGCCACATCATCCGCGAAAGCGGCTGGCATCAGGTACTGGTGTTCACGCGAACCAAGCATGGCGCGAATCGCCTGGCAGAAAAACTCAGCAAGGATGGATTGACGGCCGCCGCCATTCATGGCAACAAAAGCCAGGCAGCGCGCACCCGCGCTCTAAGCGGGTTCAAGGACGGCAAGGTCGCCGTGCTTGTCGCCACTGACATCGCCGCGCGCGGCATCGACATCGACCAGCTCCCGCACGTCGTCAATTTTGAACTGCCAAACGTGCCCGAAGACTATGTGCACCGCATCGGTCGCACCGGGCGCGCCGGCAGCGAGGGCTCGGCCCTGTCCCTGGTGGACCGCAGCGAAATCAAGTTTCTCAACGCCATCGAAAAACTCATCAAGCGCCCCATCGATCGCGGAACATTGGAAGGCTGGACACCCCCGGCTGTTGTCGACGCACCCGACGAGCGGGAATCGCGAAATTTCCGGCGGATAGGTACAGGACGTGCCCACAACCAGAACCGGCGTCCCGCCGCCGGCGAACCCGCTCGACGCAGCAGCCCCGGACGGGGAACCGATCAAGCGCGACAGGCTCGTCCAGCCCAGTCTCGACAAGGCGCCGGTGCGCGACGCCGCGACCCCGCCCGCACTTGATCTTAAAACGCGCTTGCTGCCTGGCCAGACCTTGCCCGGACACACCCCCCATTGAGCCTTGCAGCGAGCACGTAGTTACCCCTTAAAATCGAGAGTTGCCCGGCCGGTGCCGGGAGTTCCAAACACCGCCTGAAAACGATGACCATTGCCACAGAAGTCGCACGACGACGTACTTTCGCCATCATTTCCCACCCGGACGCCGGCAAGACGACGCTGACCGAAAAACTGTTGCTGTTTGCAGGCGCCATTCAAATCGCAGGAAGCGTGAAAGCCCGCAAAGCCAGCCGCCACGCTTCTTCCGACTGGATGGAAATCGAAAAGCAACGGGGAATTTCAGTAGCGTCTTCGGTCATGCAGATGGAGTATCGGGACTGCGTCATCAACTTGCTCGACACTCCGGGACACCAGGACTTCTCCGAAGACACCTACCGAGTACTTACTGCCGTCGATGCGGCGCTAATGGTTCTGGACGCCGCAAACGGCGTTGAGCCGCAAACCATTCGCCTGCTGCAGGTATGCCGCGCACGCAACACCCCCATCATCACTTTCGTCAACAAGCTGGACCGCGAAGTTCAAGAGCCGCTGGACCTGCTCTCAGAGATCGAATCCCATCTGGGCATGGACACGGTGCCGCTTTCGTGGCCCATTGGCATGGGACGATCCTTTGGAGGCGTAGCCGACCTGCGGCGCAACCGCATGCGCGTGTTCAAGGCGGGACAAGAGCGACGCGGCCATGACGAGATCATCGAAGGACTCGACAATCCGGAAATTGCGCAGCGTTTCGGCGACGCCTATGTCAAGGCAGCCGAAGAAATTGAATTGATTCAGGAAGCGTCGCCCGCATTCGATCACGCGGCCTTTCTTGCTGGAAAGCAGACACCTGTGTTCTTCGGTTCGGCCATCAACAATTTCGGCGTACAGGAAGTCCTGGACGCCTTGGTCGATTTTGCGCCGCCTCCCGGCCCGCGCGAGGCACTGCAACGCGAAGTGCAGCCGGACGAGAAGAAGTTCAGCGGGGTCGTGTTCAAGGTTCAGGCCAACATGGATCCGGCTCACCGCGATCGCGTCGCGTTCGTACGCGTCAGTTCGGGCCGCTTCGAACGCGGCATGCGCCTGAAAGTCGCCCGAACCGGCAAGGAGATTCGCCCCAATAACGTGGTGTCGTTTCTCTCCCAGCGACGTGAGCTGGTCGAAGAGGCCTACGCCGGCGACGTCATCGGCATCCCCAACCACGGCCTGCTGCATCTGGGCGATGTCCTTACCGAGGGCGAAAATCTTCAATTCACCGGATTGCCGTTCTTTGCTCCCGAATTGTTCCAGGCGGTAGAAGTCAAGGACCCTTTGCGTACCAAGCAGCTTCGCACCGGCCTGACCCAGTTGGGCGAAGAAGGAGCCATTCAGGTATTCCGGCCCGAAGCGGCCGGTGGTGCGCTATTGCTTGGCGCGGTCGGCCAGCTTCAGTTCGAAGTCGTTGCCCACCGGCTCAAGACGGAATACGGCGTTGATGCGCGCATGATGCCTTCCCGCTATAACCTGGCGCGCTGGATTACATCGGACGACCCGAAAGAGCTGCAACGCTTCATGCAAGCGAATGCTGCCAATATTGCCTACGATGTGGTGGACGCCGTTGCTTTCCTTGCCGGTTCGCCCGCGCAGTTACGGGTCGCGCAAGAGCTCTACCCGGCCGTGCAATTTCACGCCATGCGCGAACATGGCGGTCAGGTCTTCGCATAAAACGCTTACATTGACGGCGGAATGACTTGGCGAACGTTCTATACTACCCAGGATAAAGTCCACGAAGGTTCTCAATGTCTTGGCGTTCAATTTTCGTAATTCTGCTGTTGGCTGCAGGCGCTTCTGTCTGGGGAGGTCTGCGCCTGGGCGAATGGCTGGTGGCGCATGGTCCGGTGGCAACCGCGACTTCGCACCACGGCCCACTGGTCACCGTGCCGGTGCTCGACGCAGACGGCAAGCCATATACCGCGCAACCGCCACAACCGCTGGTGGACGGCAGGTTGGCTGTCCCCGAAGCCCCGCCTCTTATCGCCTGGGAAATCCCCACCTCTTCGCTGGATGAAACCAAGTCAAATCAGGTAATTGCTGTCGCAACCACGCCTATCACGATGGTAGAGGCAGAGCAGATTGCAGCTGGCGGCTCCCCCAGTCGTCTAAGCGGTATTGCCGATGTCGGCGACCTCATGGGCAACCTGAACCAGGGTGCCCCTTTGCAGCCCATCGAAGCACCACAAGCCCCCCCTCCTCCTGTGGCCAATCAGCCCATCGGCACATCAACCGCCTGGCAGGCAAGACTGCGTCAGGATTTGCAAGCCTGCGAAGCCGAGAGCTTCTTTGATCGACCCAGTTGCGCATGGGCGGCGCGCAATCGCTACTGCACGCCAAACAATGCCTGGGGCAAAGTGGCGGATTGCCCGGCCAAGAATTTCTGATTTTCAGGCGTATCCCGCTGCAGAAAAAAGCGGGCTAAAACGGCTTTCTAGCCCCAAATTACGCCACAGCCCAAGAAGCTGGCAGTTACGCCGGCTCTTGGGCTGCGGTTTACCTGGGCCTGTCGTCTTCACAGACCACAGAGCCGGCTGCCTGAAGCAGCACTGCATTCCGGGCTTATCCTGGGGCAGCGCTACATTCCGGGCTTATTCTTCCTTATTCTTCCATTTGCGACTGCAGATAGTTTTGCAGACCGACCTTGTCGATGAGCTCGATCTGGGTCTCGAGCCAGTCGATGTGCTCTTCCGTGTCGTCAAGGATTTCCTGGAACAGATCGCGCGAAACGTAGTCGCGCACCGATTCGCAATAAGCAATGGCTTCGGTGACGGTGCTGTGCGCCGAAGACTCGAGCTTCAGGTCACAGGAAAGAATCTCGGGCACGTCTTCGCCAATAAGCAGCTTGTGCAGGTCTTGCAGGTTGGGCAAGCCGTCGAGCATGAAAATGCGCTCGATGAGGCGGTCGGCGTGCTTCATTTCGCCAATGGATTCATCGTATTCGTGCTTGCCCAGCTTGTTCAGGCCCCAATGATTCAGCATGCGCGCATGCAGAAAGTACTGATTGATGGCTGTCAGCTCGTTCTTGAGCTGAGCATTCAGGTGTTTGATTACGGTTGGATCGCCCTTCATGACGCTCTCCTGGAAAACGTGGCCACGGCCTAGGCGGCACTATTGATCTTCTAAGGCTCTGGTGAATCAATAGGCTACCATGAGGGCATCAAATAATCAGTACGCCCAGGAAAGGCATAACCTGCGAAGACCCGCATGAATACATGAGTTCGGTGTAATGGGAATGAGTCCGCTTGTCGCTAGCAGTACGGAAGGAATGGCTCAACCACGCGCCTTAATCCAGGTCGGATGCACGAATTTTGGGGTAACGAAATACGACTTCAGCCCCATTTGCGCGCAATTGGGGGCGCAGTAGAGAATCGGAATCGCGACAGGAATATTGTATCTAATTGTAATTATTTTTAGGCTCGGCGTGCGACGGCCTGCACCACCATGGGCCGCAGCGAAGCGTCGTTGGCCGCTTCTTCCACGACCGCCCCAATGGCTGTGGCTGACAGATGTTCGTCCTGGCGACCACCCGGCAGGTATTCGCTGGCGGTATCAGCACAACGCCCGCAACACATCGCGACCCCCAGATCAATCTGAAGATCGGCAAGTGTCTCGGCCCCGTCGGCAACGGCCTTGATGACTTGGCGCTCGGTGATCGCGCTACATATACAAATGAACATGAGAATAATTATTATCCAGCATTCGGGAAAAATCAACGCGGATTCGCGCAAACCGCCAAGAAAATTGTAAATATTGTCGCTGGGGAAAATTGTGAAGTCATGCCGGCTCCTGGGTGCCGTCGTCGGTATTGGTGTCCACACTCACTGTTTCCAGCCATGGCTTATGAGGAGGCCGGATTGCGCGCAACAGCTTGCTGTTCGCCCTTCGCCCTTCGCCCTTCGCCTTTCGCCCTTCGCCTTCAGCAGTTCTGCAGTTCTGCAGTTCTGCAGTTCTGCAGTTCTGCAATTCTGCAATTCAGCAATTCTGCAATTCAGCAATTCAGCAATTCAGCAATTCAGCAATTCAGTGGATCAGGGCAAATACCAAAAGTTCCGGGGCGACGCTTCAGCGAGCCGCATCCAGACGGGCCCGTGCACGCCGTTGTGGAGCCGGCGGTATCCCAGCGGCCTCGCGATACTTGGCTACTGTACGCCGGGCAATAACAACACCTCGTTTGGCCAGCTTGGTTGCAAGGGTATTGTCCGACAGCGGCTTGCCTGCCGGCTCGCTTTCCACAAGTTCCTGAATCATGGAACGCACCGCCGCATTCGAGGTTGCGTCTCCGTCTTCGAGCCCGACAGCTGTAGTAAAGAAATACTTGAGTTCATAAACGCCCCAGGGCGTTTGCAGGTACTTCTGCCTGGTTGAGCGCGACACAGTTGATTCGTGCATCTGCAGCTCCTGAGCAATGTCGCGCAGGACAAGAGGTCGCAAGGCCTGTTCACCCTGATCGAAAAAGGCCTGCTGATGCTCTACCACTGCACTGGCAACTCGCAAGATAGTGTCAAAGCGTTGCTGAACACTCTTGATAAGCCCATGAGCTTCGCGCAATCGCGACCGCAAGGCCTCACCCCCTGCATCGCCGTGCTGTCGAATAATCTGGTCGTAGACAGCATCCACCTTGAGCGAAGGCCTTGCCGCGGGATTCAGGTAGGCTTTCCATACCCCCCCTGATTTGCGAACAAACACCTCGGGCCGAACGTAATTGGCAACGTCAGTCGCCCAGTTCCGACCCGGCTTGGGATTCAACCTTAACAGCAGTCGGCGCGCATCAATCAACACACTCTGTTCGTGGCCCAACTGCCGCGATAGACCGGTCAGTTTTCCCGAGGCCAACTTTTCAAGATGCCCATTCGCCAGCTGGCGTGCGCACGCAAGAACTTCGTCATCCACGTCAAATTCCAGGCGCCGCAGCTGCAGCAACATGCATTCAGAGATAGAGGCGGCACCCACGCCCGGGGGGTCAAACGACTGAAGCAGGCTCAAGGCAGCTTTCCAATCGCTGATGTCAATGTCGAGTTCGACAGGCAAAAGGTCGGCGAGGTCTTCAAGAGGGGTGGTCAGGTATCCGTTGTCGTCGAGTTCCCCGATCAGCAGCTCAACCAGAACGCGGTCCCGTTCGCCTGCTCGAGTCAGGCGCAACTGCTCACGCAGATGCTGACGCAAGGTAGGGGCAATTATGGCTTCCGGCTGGGTATAGTCGTCACTGTCTCGCGCGCGCGACGCAGGATCGGCAGACTGGCCAAAATCCCTATCATCCGGTAACGAGTCTGTTTCCGATCCCGCAGCTTCGGTGTCATACTCTTCCACGCGTTCCAGCAAGGGATTGTCCAGTAACGCTTGGGCGATCTCAAGTTCAAGATCCTGCGCCGAACACTGCAGCAGACGTATGGCCTGCCGCAGCTGGGGAGTCAGCGTCAGCTTTTGATGTTGGCGCAGTTCAATTGAATGGCGCGATTGCATAGGTAAAATGACCCGCATGAAACAGATATCCAGCGCTCGGACGACTGCGCAAGACCAGGCGGCATTACGCAGTACGCTGCTCAAGCTTACAGCAACGCAAAAAATCCTGTGTACCGTTGTGGTGGCCGTCGTCGCCATCGTCTGGTACGACTTGCTCACCCGCATGATCGCCTTTGGCGACCGCGTCGACTATTCGGGATTGCAGGCACTAGGCGGCGACGCGATCGCGTTTTTGCAGCGTTACAACGCCTATTTTTGGTGGGCGCTGGTGGCATTATGCACCCTTGTCATCGTCTACCTGCTGCTTGGTTTCATACGAGTCAGCAGTGAACGTACTCGTGGAAAGATTGTCAGCGCCGATACCTTCGATGGCCTTGTCAGCCAGCTGTCGGAACCCGCCCGAGATGTGTTGCGCTGGGCATGGCATGACCGCAGCCAGCCGGTAACTGTTGGAGTTTTGCAACGGGCGGCGGAAGAATTGAGATCGGGCAGGGCGGGCAAAATCGAGCTTTCACGTCATCAGGCCCGCAGCCTCGAAAAGTCCACATTCACCCAAGAAACCCGCGAACCACCAAGCGCCTGAAAACACTGTTCCAGCCTGGATGCAATTGAGTCCGGGCAGCCTGGTTACCTGTGGATAAGTGCATTGCACGCGGTGCAATATGCTTGCGCAGACGCGTAACAATGTTTAGACTAAGAGGCATGAAACACGCTAACGCCACCCCCGTTTCTTTTGCTTCCGGCAGCTACGCTGCCGGTGCAGTGGTGGCCGCTCCCCTTGCCGGCGTTCGCCGCGCTTCTCTTTCCGCTCTGGCCCTATCCCTACTGCTACCGATCGGTTGCCGGGCCTAGCGTCGTGTGGCAGTTCGGCAGCCTGTTCGCCACGCCGAATTTTTTGCGTCGATTTTTGCCTTAACCAGGTTTCGCGACCAAGGCCGACTTAAACCGAACGACGCCCAGACGACACTCAAGAAAGAACTCCGTACATAGGTGCCTTATGCTTTCCAACCCTTCCGACAAATATCGTCCATTTGTTCCGTTTGATCGCGATTATTCCGAACGCACGTGGCCCAGCAAGCGCATTACCCATCCGCCCATCTGGATGAGTACCGACCTGCGCGACGGCAACCAGTCATTGATCGAACCCATGAGCGTCGAGCGCAAGCTCCGCTTCTTCGAACAACTGATCAAGATCGGCTTCAAGGAAATCGAGGTGGGGTTCCCATCGGCTTCGCAAACCGACTTCGATTTCGTGCGAAAACTGGTCGACGACAAGCTTATTCCGGATGACGTCACCATCATCGTGCTGACCCAATCGCGCGAAGACCTCATCAAGCGTACGGTCGAGGCCGCGGCGGGTGCAAAGAAAGCCATTGTTCACCTGTACAACGCCTGTGCTCCGGCGTTCCGCAAGATCGTGTTCAACATGACGCCGGACGAAGTTCGCGAATTGGCCGTAACCGGCACCAA
>Ga0079224_100016413_pt1 | contig 10407 bp, 4 predicted proteins | sample Stecom2015_FD_80414 | JGI IMG/M metagenome (GOLD analysis project Ga0079224, IMG submission 80414) | Agricultural soil microbial communities from Utah to study Nitrogen management - Steer compost 2015 | ecosystem: Environmental > Terrestrial > Soil > Agricultural land | place: USA: Utah...
ATTGAAGAATTGCTCTTGGGGCTTGAACCATCGAATGAGCAGGCTATCGTGGTGTAGACGATTTTCCAATCGTTTCCAACTACTTATAGGGGCTTAATATTACAGTGGGTCCGGAAAAGTACGCGTATTGAGACGTGCATTGCAAAAAATGTTTGCAGATTATTATATTTGCTTTCCGCCAATCGAAGTGAAACTTAAAAGCCAACTTTAAAAATGTATTGTTGTTCGATGTCAAAGAAAAAAGATACGTTTGATGGGAAAAAGGGTCTAAGGAACGTTTGCTTTTCCATTATATTCCTGTTCATGTCCAGTTCAAACCTCCATGCCCAATTGGACAAATTTTCTTTTTTTCCCGTCGACGCTTCGAATGGATTGAGTGATAATCAAATTAGGTATATATTACAGTTGCAAGATGGTAGACTGGTGTTTACAACAAGCGGAAATGTTAACCTTTACGACGGTACTAATTTTAAATATATTCATCGAAGGCCCCGACATATTCTACCAATAACAAATTACGACGGACATTATCGAATCTATCAAAGTGATGACTCTTTGCTCTGGATAAAAGACAAGCATAAGCTTATGTGTATCGATGTACGGACGGAGCAGTATATTGACGACCCGAAGGCACGTTTAAATCGGGATGTTCGTCTGCCTTCAATCGACGATGTTTTTGTTGATATCGATAAACGAACCTGGGTATTGTCCGGATCGCAACTTATTGAGATTAATGGAGATCATGTTATCAATCTGCTAGGTTACAAAGGAAAGATCCAAGATTTATCTTCCGATCGACAGCATGTCTACATATTCTATGATACTGGGAACATGCTATGCTATGATTTAAAGAATAATAAAGTAGACTATCAAACAGCTGCTTATCCCAAGTCCGAATATTATTCGTTCAACCGAACTTCTTTGGTTGTTAAAGGTCAAAACGGTTTTTATCAATTACGAAATGGTGAAAAAGCGGTTTTGCAGTACTTTGACCTTGACACGCGATCATGGCAAGAACTGTTGCGCACAACATATACGCTGAATACGGTCGTTACGGACAATGATGATATCATCTACGTGACCTGTGCTACTGGAATGTGGAAGGTAGATAGACGAAACAATCAGCAGACATATATACCCTCTTTAAAAACTGTTGATGGCGAGACCATTCATACCGAGATTAGCACGGTATTTATTGATAAGCAAGAAGGGCTTTGGTTAGGGACGCTGAATAGAGGGTTGCTGTACCATCATTCAAATCGATATAAGATGAGACGCATTGGAAAGGCTTATTTCCCAGATGTAGGTTTGAGAGATATCGAAATTCAGGATTTTGCAGAAGACGCAAACGGCGAAATTTATGTGAAAACACAAAATAGCATTTATCGCAAAAATAGCGTTCAACAAACCGATAATCTACTTAGTAAGTTTTCCGATAAGCTTTTGCCAGTTGATGTATTAGGAAGGTTCTCTCGCCACCAAAATAAGCAGAATGAATCAAATGACATTATTTGCGAACTAGTAGATTCCAGAGGTTGGCACTGGACAGGAACAGCAGATGGACTGATCTTAATTAAACCTGAAATTAATACAAAACAGATTTTCTATACTAAAGATGGCCTATCGAATAATTTTATACACGCTATCTTAGAAGATCGCAACAAAAATATATGGATAACAACGAGTTCAGGAATATCAAGACTGCAAATCAATACACCTAATGAAAAGGTACACATTTCTACCTTCAACAGTATATACGGTGCATTGGAATCCGAGTACGTAGACAACGCGGCTTTTGAGTCAAGTAATGGGACCCTTTATTTCGGAGGAATCAACGGATTCAATGTATTAAATCCAGATATAGACAAAAAATCAAAACTCCCATTCAAGCCGATTTTTACAAGCCTTTATTTAAAGGGCGAAAAGATCGAAATTGGGAAGGAATATAACGGTAGAACGCTATTATCAACTGCGCCGACCTTTACTGACCACCTTGCACTTTTGTATCACCAAAATTTTTTGACGTTTGAGTTTTCTGCACTCAACTATCAAAATCCATCACAGACCTATTATCGTTACCAGATGATTGGCATTGATCAAGACTGGCGCGAAACATCGCATGATAGGAGGGACGAAAGCAAGAAAAGTAACGGTAAACTAAGTGTTTCTTACACAAACCTACCTCCTGGAAACTATCTGTTGCGTGTTGTTTCTTCGATGGATAATCAGCTATGGGGAGCGCCAACCGACATATCGATTACTATTTCACCACCGTGGTGGAAGACTCGTCTCGCAACATGGTGTTATGTTACCTTAGCATTGTCTGTCGGCTATGCAAGTATTGCAGCCTATACGAGAGCCTCTCATCGGAAATTGGAGCAAAAGCACAGGGAAGAAATATTATTGCTACGGATAAAATCTCTGATAGAACAATGTCGTATCCTAGAAGCCGAAAAGAAGGTGCAGCAGACAGCCAACGAAAAGACAGAGCCCCCCGAGGAATACCACCATGGTCCTGCAGACGCAGATTTTTTAGCTCGGGCAATAGCTCAGGTCGAAAAAAATATAAACCAAGTCGATTATTCGGTAGAACAGCTCAGTAAAGATTTGTGCATGGATCGTACCGGACTGTATCGCAAATTAGTTAATTTACTAGATAAATCGCCTTCACTATTTATACGTCATATCAGGCTGCAGCATGCTGCTACGCTGTTAAGCGAAGGGAAGTACAGTATTGCAGGGATAACTAATTTAGTAGGATTCAGCAGTGCAAGCTATTTTAGTAAATGTTTTCAAGAGCGTTATGGCTGTAAACCATCGGAATATGCTTTAAACAGCAAAAAATCAACATAAGTAATATTTTTTTCAACGAGATTGTTGTCAGTGCTTTTGGGTTATAAGGTACTTTTGTATCAGCGATTGCATACGTATTTGTGTTTTAACCGAGTCAAGGGTTTCCGCGACTGGTTAGGAAATGTATAAAGTAGCTTTTGTTAATCAAAGTTTTATAAACCAATAACATTAAGATGACTGTTAAAATTAAATCTAAAAGGCTGTTGAAGCGCTTTTTTTATGCGTTTTTCTTTCTCTGCCTGTTGTATTCTCCGGGTATCGCCCAACAGGCAAATCTATCAGGGTCGGTTTTTGACGATACAGGAACACCAATTGCGGGCGCGCGTATTTCTATCAAAGGAGAAACCGTGGAAACAAGTACGAATAAAGAAGGGAAATTTACGCTCACAAATGTTCCGCCAAATGCGATTTTAGCCATAAATCACATGGGGTTCGAAAATCGGGAAGTCCCGGTTAATGGGCAGCAAAATCTAAACATTACATTAGAGCGGGGGAATAGCACACTGGAGGATGTCGTTATTATAGGCTATGGCACGCAAAGAAAGGGTGATGTCACGAGTTCTGTTGCCAGCGTAAAGCAGAAAGATTTTGCGAAGGGAGCTATAAAAGATGTGGGGCAGCTCATTCAGGGCAAAGTGGCCGGTCTGGCCATTACCAACCCTAGTGGCGATCCGACCGCTACTACGCAAATCAAGTTGCGTGGCACGAATACCATTGGCGGCGCTAACACCGATGCATTGGTGCTGATCGATGGTATTCCCGGTGCAATCAATACCGTGGCCCCTGAGGACGTCGAAAGTATAGATGTGCTAAAAGATGGATCCGCTGCGGCTATATATGGAACCAGGGGTACAAATGGTGTCATCTTTATCACGACCAAGAAAGCGAAAGGTGGTAAGATCAATCACGTCGAATACAATGGCTATATAAGCACTGCACAAGTGCTTAGAAGATTGAACATGCTTAACGGCGATGAGTTTCGCACGATTTATCCCGAAGAAGACCATGGCGCGAATACGGATTGGCTTGGAGAAATCACCCGGGCACCGTTTACACATGTACACAATCTTTCCCTACAGGGCGGTTCATCTGCTACAAATTACATTGTAAACGTGAACAGCAACAATACAGAAGGGATCATGTTAAAATCCGGTAATGAAACCTTTCAGGGCCGAGCCGAGATAAATCATAAAATGTTTGACGATAAATTGCAGTTGAAATTCGGGCTGTTGGGCAAAAAAAATCAGTTTGAGTCCACTGTCAATTCCGGTAGTTTCAGCGGATATACCTATCGGCAGGCCATCCTACGTAATCCGACAGATCCGATTAAGAATGAAGATGGAAGCTGGCATGAGAACTTAAGCAAATTTGAATATGAAAATCCGCTGGCAAGACTTTACGAAAGCTATGGAGATGTGAAAAACAGAGAGTTACGATTCAATGGCGGCGTAACCTACAAGCCTATAGAAGGGCTTACCTTGTCGAGCATTATGTCTTACGTAGGGCAAAATCGAAATCACGGCTACTCGGAAACACTTAACCACGCATCGGCTCAACGTGACGGACTGGCCGGCTGGTCATCGGTAGGAGCATCTACGACCAGCGAAAGATTGCTGGAACTGACGGCACAGTATGAAACGCAGACAGACAGGCATAAGATGAGTTTTCTTGGAGGTTACAGCTATAACGACATTGATTTTGAAGATATGTATTTTTCCAATTTCGGGTTTCAAGACGATCAGTTTGGCGGGTGGCATAACATCGGCATCGGATCCGCATTACGGGAGGGGAAAGCAGAAGCTAATTCGAATAAGTGGAATAACAATCTTATCGGTTTTTTTGGTCGTGCAACCTACGCATATGACGACCGTTACCTCTTGATGGCGAGTTTGCGATACGAAGGGGCGAGCCAGTTGTGGGGGACGGATAACGCATGGGGATATTTTCCCGCGGTTTCCATCGGCTGGCGCATTTCGCAGGAGTCTTTTATGAAAAACCAGCATATATTTGACGATCTAAAACTTCGTATGGGCTATGGCGTCACGGGATCCCAGCCCGTAGATCCTTTTTTGGGTGTTGCGATGATTCAATACGACAAATTTGCTTATGTCGATGGCAAATGGGTGCAGACTATTGTCCCTTCATCCAATCCGAACCCTGACCTGCGATGGGAAGAAAAGAAAGAGACGAATATCGGTATCGATTTCAGTGTCCTAGACGGAAGGCTGTCGGGTGCAATCGATCTGTACAACAGGGAGGTAGATGGCTTACTTTATGAATACAATGTGCCCGAACCACCCAACCTTTACAGAACAACGTGGGCGAACGGGGGCACAATGCAGAACCGAGGCGTAGAGGTTCTGATTTCCGGTGTACCGGTAGCTATCAGCAATTTTGAGTGGAATACAAACGTTACGTTTTCTACCAATGCCAATAAGTTAAGGAGCCTTGATGGCAGTGTTTTTAAAACGCAGTTCGATTATTTTGATACAGGTTGGCTCGCTGAACCCGTGAAAACAGAGTCACACCGTGTTCAGGTGGGCGAACGCATCGGAAATTTTTGGGGATTTAAAGTAGTCGATGTGGACGATGATGGAAAATGGATTTATGAGGGAGCAGATGGTGTACTCATCCCATACGATGATTTTGCTAGGGCACCCGAAGACAAGCAAATCATTGGAAATGGTCTTCCACGGTGGTATGCCGGCTGGACCAATAATTTCCGCTATAAAAATATCGATCTCGGCATAACGATGCGAGGAGCATTCGGTTTCCAGATCATCAATGAAGCACGAATGTACTATGAAAATCCTAGAAATAGCCGTTCGGAGAATCGTTTAAAGTCCGTCAGCGACCCCGTTTTTGGCAAAGTACCACTTAGTAAAGATATTGAACCAGAGTTTAATAGTTACTATGTCGAAAACGGTGATTATTGGAAGATAGACAATATTATGCTCGGCTATACATTCAATGCATTAGGCAAACATATCAAGTCGCTGCGGATCTATGGTTCGGTACTCAACGCGCTGGTGCTGACCAAATATAAAGGAATTGATCCCGAGGTTAGCGCTGCTGCGTTGAACCCGGGTTATGATAACCGGGATCAGTATCCGAGTATTCGATCCTTTACCTTCGGTGCAGGGATCAGTTTTTAATCCATTAAAATTAACGAAGAATGAAAACGATATTAGTATACATACTGTTAATAGCAATGATAAGTGCTGTTTCTTGTACAAAGCTCAACGACCAGAGCTATGGTCAGGTTATGTCCGAAAAATATAATCCCGAAACCGAAGCCCAAGTAAGCTATTTAGTGAATGCTGCTTACGTGCCTTGGCGGGAGACGATGTTGCAATGGAACGGCGTCGTTCGGGCACAAGAGTTATGTGCAGACCAAGATGTGCTACCTGCCCGGCCCAACGGTTGGGTGGATGGTGGCATTTACAAACGCTGGCATCTCCATACTTGGACCACGAATGACGACTCCGCCCTGCAGTCCTGGACTCGGACATACAGCGGTATCAATACCTGTAACCGACTTCTTTCGCAGATCGACGATGGAATGATCAATGTTCAGGGAGAGATCAGAGAAAACTTGCTTGCTGAACTCAAAGTACTTAGGGCATCCTATTATTATATCCTAGTAGATCTTTATGGAAATGTTCCGATCGTGACGGATTTTAAAGATGTTTCCCTGCCAAAACAATCCACCAGGCGCGAAGTGTTCGATTTTATCGTAAAGGAGATCCATGAAAATATCGATAAACTATCAGAAACCGCGAGAGGCTACTATTACGGTCGTATCAATAAGTGGGTGGCACATACATTGCTCGCTAAGATGTACCTAAATGCAGAAGCCTGGACAGGAATGCCCAAATGGGAAGAGACGATTGATGCCTGTAACATGGTGATCGACTTCGCATCGTCGTCGGGCGAATATGCCCTTGAGGCAAATCAGAAAGACGTTTTCCGAACAGACAATGAACACGCTAAAGAAATTATTTTTGCACTACCGTTTGACGAAATCTATGTCACCGATTGGAATGCTTTTGATTTTCATCTCTATACCTTGGCACCCGAGAGCCAAGAAACGTATAATTTTATGAATACACCCTGGGGCGGCGTTTGTGCGATCCCTCAGTTTATCAATTCATTTGATGAAGACGATATCCGGTTGAAAGAAAACTTTATACAAGGGCAACAATATGCGGCATCGGGCGAGATATTGAGACGCAGCGATAATAATCAACCATTCGAATATGTCAATGACGTGGCCAGTATCGATAAATCTGATATAAATTCTGGATATCGTTGGGGGAAATTTGAGTATGCTTCTAACATTACCGACAGACTGAGCAATGACTTTCCTGTATTCCGTTATGCCGACATCCTCTTGATGAAAGCAGAAGCATTGCTGCGATCAAACCAGCCCGGAGCGGGTGCACTCGTTTCCTTGGTTCGAGAGAGAGCATTTAAAGAAAATCCTTCAAAAGCGATCGTCACCGATGATCAATTAAGAGAAGGGAGCATATATGATTATGGGTTGCGCAATGAAAATCAAACTACCTATGAAGGAGGTGATGATATTCCATACGGACGTATGTTAGATGAACTAGGATGGGAGTTTACACAAGAAGGAAGACGCCGTCAAGATATGATACGCTTCGGTGTTTTTAGTACGAAATCTTGGTTCTCGCATGCCGCTACCAACGATCGAAACCGCGACCTGTATCCGATACCAAATACAGTACGGCTCACCAATTCCAATCTGGATCAAAATCCGGGCTACCCGTTTTAAAAAAGAATATTAAGAGAAAATAACTGATAATTGGAATTCAAGTCAATTAAAACCTATTGGAGGAGGTAAATAGGGGTTCCAGCGATATTTTTGACGCTGTTACGATTTAAGTTTTATTATAATAACCATGAAATTGAAGTACAAAAAGAAAGTGATTATGCTGATGTCGACGGTATTCTTCTTAATGAATATCCAAGCACAAACATTAAACAAAATACCGGGAGGTATAAATTGCGAGATCAACGGAATAACGACGCAGATAACTTTTTACAATCCGGGAATGGTACGTGTGAGAAAAGCACCAGCCGGCTGGAAACACGATAAAGAGAGTTTGGCGGTCATCGCGACGCCTGAAAAAGTGAAATTCCGTATTAAGCAAAATAACAAAGAAATCCGGTTGGCAACCGAGCAGATCGTGGTCAAAATCAACCTTTCGTCCGGACAAGTATCTTTTATTGATCCCGACGGAAATTCGTTGCTGCATGAAAAAGTCGACGGAGCTGCTTTTTTCGATTTTACCGACGTCGATACAAAGACATTCCGCGTAAAACAAGCCTATACGTTGGACGAAGAAGAAGCAATTTACGGATTGGGTATCCTTCAAAATGGAAAAATGTCGCAGCGGAATCAAAAAAAATATATGCTCCAAAGTAACTCAGAAGACTTTGTGCCGTTCATTCAATCCATCAAAGGGTATGGCGTCTATTGGGACAACAATTCCCCAACGACCTTCTTTGATGATAAAAATGAAACCTCTTTTGAATCCGAGGTGGGCGACTGCATTGATTACTACTTTATGTACGGCGGTAACGCCGACGGTGTAATAGCACAGATGCGCCATCTCACCGGAGATGTTCCGATGTTCCCGTTGTGGACATATGGTTTCTGGCAATCGCGCGAACGGTATAAAAGCCAGCGCGAACTATTGGAAGTAGTGAGCAAGCATCGTGAACTTGGCGTACCTTTGGACGGGATTATTCAGGATTGGCAGTACTGGGGAAGCAACTACCTGTGGAATGCAATGGACTTCCTCAATGAAGAATTTTCCAGGCCGCAGGAGATGGTAGATGAGGTTCATAAGCATCATGCTCACCTTATCATTTCTATCTGGTCTTCTTTCGGACCCCGCACCAAGCAGTACGAAGAGTTGAATGATAAAGGATTGTTGCTCAATTTTACCACCTGGCCAGAGAGTGGTTCGAGCTTGTGGCCACCCCGCCAAGATTATCCCTCCGGTGTAAAACCATATGATCCATACAGCCCCGTAGCCCGTGATATTTATTGGAAGTATCTCAACGGTCTGTTTGATTACGGTATGGACGGATGGTGGATGGATTCTACCGAACCGGATCATGTACATTTCAAAGACGAAGATCTGAACATCTCTACCTCTATGGGATCATTCCGCAGAAATAGAAACGCTTATCCACTGTTGACCGTTGGTGGTGTTTACGAAAATCAACGCAAGACAACCGATAGTAAGCGCGTATTTATCCTCACTCGCTCGGGCTTTGCCGGACAACAACGTTACGGAGCCAACGTATGGTCAGGCGATATCGGTTCTTCCTGGGAGACCTTGCGCAAGCAAATCACTGCTGGGCTGAATTTTACCCTAACCGGAAATCCAAACTTTAATTCCGATATCGGTGGCTTTTTTTGTGGCGCATACAACAAAGGAGGCGATGCAACAAAGAATCCCTTGTTTCAGGAATTGTACGTGCGTTGGATGCAACAAGGGGCGTTCACCCCGATGATGCGCTCACATGGCACAGACATCAAACGCGAAATCTACTACTTTGGTAAAAAGGGCGAGCCGATCTATGACGCCATTGAAAGTGCCATCCATCTGCGTTATTCCCTTCTACCTTACATTTATTCAACTTCCTGGGACGTCACGAAGAATCAGTCGAGTTTTATGCGTGCGTTAGTAATGGATTTTCCAGAAGACAAAAACGTATGGGATATGCATGACCAGTATATGTTCGGTAAATCCATCTTGGTTGCACCCATTGTAAAAGCACAATATACGCCAGAGAAAATCGTGGAAGTCGATGAACTCAGTGGATGGGATAAGCATGTCACGACGGATGCTGATGGAAACGTAAAAGCAAATTTTACACAACCGAAATCTACCCAGGTATACCTTCCTGCAGGTGCGGTTTGGTACGACTATTGGACGAACGAAGCGCACAAAGGCGGACAGGAAATTACGCGTAAATCTACCATTGATCTGGTTCCGATGTTTATCAAAGCCGGCAGCATCCTTCCCATTGGCCCCAAAGTGCAATATGCTACTGAAAAAGCTTGGGATAATCTGGAAATCAAAGTCTATACCGGCGCAAACGGAATGTTTACCTTGTACGAAGATGAGTTCGATAATTACAACTATGAGCAGGGAGCTTATACAGAAATACCGATGAAATGGGACAATGCGTCCCGGAAGCTTAGTATTGGAAAGCGTGTCGGTTCATACAACGGAATGCTGACCAACCGGAAGTTTACGATAACGCTTCAAGACGGTTCGAGTAAAACGGTTTCCTATGATGGAAACGCGCTATCTATAAAATTTTAAAATATAAGAAGTCAGGAAGAGGTCTTAAGGATTTCTTCTTGACTAAATAAACGGTTACGAATTTTTTCAAATTATTCATTTTATAACCAATTATCCTAAGGACATATCGCGGAAGTAAAACCTTAACTCCACTACAATATTTTTTATTTTATAGTATAATAATCAGTTTGAAATCCTATTTTAG
>Ga0079224_100016414_pt1 | contig 10407 bp, 6 predicted proteins | sample Stecom2015_FD_80414 | JGI IMG/M metagenome (GOLD analysis project Ga0079224, IMG submission 80414) | Agricultural soil microbial communities from Utah to study Nitrogen management - Steer compost 2015 | ecosystem: Environmental > Terrestrial > Soil > Agricultural land | place: USA: Utah...
TAAAATCATCATGCTAAGAAACAAAAACGATATTGCTATTCTATTTACTTTCATTCTCATTCGATTAAAAATTTATCCTAAAACCTAAGTTTATATAGCGAGGCTCTAATACATTTGTATAAGGGCGATCTGGATCAATATTATAGTTGTTTGCTCTCCAGAGAATACCCATATTGTTCATGTATATAAAGAAGGTTGCAGATACATTTTGTTTCTTTCCGAACAATTCCGAGGCAGTATATTCCATTCGAATATCCTGCAAACGCAAATGATCTCCCTTCTCTACTAAAACCGATGATCTTTGGTAAATAACATCTCTATTACTTACCAACCCGTTTGGCATAGAGGGTACATTGGTGTATTGCTCATCTCCTGGTTTCTGCCAGCGGTGGGTAAAGTCAGTATGCATCTCCCAATTGTTAAATAGATTATTATAAAGCACGCTATTTCTACGAAAATAATAACCACCTTTCCAAGTAATATTAAACCCTAATGAAAACTGGTTGAAGACAAAACTGTTTCTCCATCCACCTGTATGTAGCGGAAACTGAGAGCCGTGATAGACCAAATCATCTACTTTCAAATTACGTATAAACTCCGTGTAGTTGCGATTCAACTCGCCATTGTTCAACACTAATGGGTCTCCCGTATTTGCATCAAGCCCATACCATGTGTTGCTATAAAGACCATATACAGGGTAATTTTCACGAGGAATAGCGTTAAGATATGTCGAATACATACTGGTGACACCTGCTTCATCATAGTCATATTTGGTGACGATATCTTTTACATAGTTATACAGCAAAGAAGTATGCCACTGTATACGTCCAAGTCTCCGATTCAACTCAATATTGATGTCAATCCCCTTTGTTGTAACATTTGCATAGTTGACCTTATAATAATGGCCAGTCGTCCCTTTAAAATATCCAGTGGTCGGATCCAAAGGCATATCCCCCACCAGATCTGTTCCTTTTTTCACATAATACTCAGCGCTTCCATTTAGCCATCCGTTCCCCAAAGTAAAATCAACACCAAAGTTTTGTGTTCTGACCTTTTCCCATCTTAGCTGCGGATTCCCTGGACTGCTAATTGTGACTGTTCTGAAAGAAGTCAAATCATCTGTCCCGAATCTTCCGACAGGTAAAGCCGTGGTAGACTTATCTATGTTTCCAGCAATACCAATAGTATATCTGAGTTTTAATTGTCTTATACTTTCTGCTTTAAAAAAAGATTCATCGTGTAGATTCCAAGCAACTCCAGCAGACCATAAAGGCACCTTATTCCTATTTGTTTTTACCCCAAATAAGTTAGAGCCATCCACTCTGGAACTACCTGTTAAGATATATTTATCTCTATATGCATAAGAAACATTAGCATAATGCGAGATATAGCGATCCAATAAACCAAGGAGTTTGGAGGGCAAAGTGGGAACCTGAGCTGTACCGTCCGGTAGTGTAGGGAATCTTGTAATGTAATCCACACGTGGGACCGATGTCAACAAGTCATCGTCATATCCATACAATCCCACAGAAGAGGCATCTGTCTGTATTTCTCTCCGTTCAGTACCTACTAATGCCGCTATTCGATGGAAATCTCTATAAATTCGCTCGTGATTAATCTGAATCCTTGCGGACAAAGCTTTTTTATTACTTTTGGTATCGTCTAATATTGCACCGTAGGGAACTGCAGAAATTCCGGTCGGCTGCATAAACCGATTCACTGAGTTACGTACCGTGTAGCTATCCTTATCATTTATCTGTCTTTGTCTAGCATGCTCACCATAATATTGACCTTGAGCGGTTATGATAAATAGATCTCCAAGCTTATAAGAAAGATTCAGTCCTATCCGTGCCTGGTTGGCCGTACGCCTATCATCGTTCAACCGTAGTTCATCCAAAGGACGAAACAACCAATCTTTTAGGCCATTAGCATTAGCCTGTTCAACATACGCCATTCGATAGGTCTGAGGAATAGGAAGCGTATTTCCATCCTTGTCTTTCAGACGAGCATACGGATAGATTCCAGAACTGCGCATACTATTTAATGTAAATCCATTTAATCGTCTTTTGGTGTAAGTATGGTCTAAGGTTAGATCCGCTTTAAATCCTTTTATTGGAGAGAAAAAAGTTTGTGATCTTATATTCATACGCTGAAAATCATCTCCAACATTCTGCATTTGATTTTTATTTAGCGAGGTTGATATATAATAGCCGTGTTTCTCCCCCTTCCCTCGGAATTCCAAAGCATATTGTTGTTCTACTCGCGGGCGATATAAGTAGGATGATGCCTCCTCTCTGATGTCGAAATTGCCATACGTGTTCAATAGTTCGTCAAGAGTCATATCTTTCTCCCAAAGCTGTTCTACAACCGGAGAGAATGCTCTTTTATTATTAGGCACAAAAAAACCAGTCTGAAACAACTCATATTCCATTTCGATGAATTCACGCGATGGGATAAAAGCTTTACTGTAAAAGAGATCAGGCTTTGCTGACACGAGTAAATTAGTCTGTAAAGATATTCCCTTTTGTACATTTTCACTATTCTTGGACGTGATTACAATGACCCCATTCCCAGCCCTCGCTCCCCAAATAGAGGCGGCAGATGCATCTTTCAGAAACGTTACGCTTTCGATAGTCCCGGGATCAATGTTGTTTATATCACCTTCATATGGGAAATTATCAACAATAATCAAGGGCGAATAGTTTGCATTGATTGTACCTAATCCACGTACAACCGGTGTAACGCCTCCTATATCACGTTCAGGGAGGTTACGTCTTTCTAAGAACAAACCATTGGTTACTCCTTCCAAACGCTCCAAAAAGTTGCTGCTAGTAGATCTTCCGAGCAATTTGTTGTCAATATGTGTAAACGAACCGGTCGCCCTTTCTTTAGGAACAGTATAGTAGCCCGTATTGACTTCCACCTTAATTTCATCGACTTCGATGCTGGTGGGTTCGAGACTTATATTGAAGTATTTTTCCTTCGGCACAACCCATTTGGCTTGATAGCCTACAGATGAGATGTATACACTGTCTACGATTACATCTTGCGCAATCACGAATAGCCCAGTCATATCTGTTGGAAAAATCTGTTTAGACGGATATATTGTAAGCGTTGCACTGCTTATCGGTTCGTTCGATATCTGATCGGTTACCCTACCTGTCAATTGTGCCGAGGAGATCAAACAATAGATTAGACTTATGAAGATCAACAAACATTTTTTTATCTTCATTGCCTATCCTCCTCTACGTTTTCTTCAGCCGAATAGCTGTAGTCCAATACAGATTGGATCGACACATCCTGCTTACCTGTCAGCAAATTAACAATATCTTCCGCGTGCTCCGTTTGTGTTCCTGTTATGGCAAATAATTTCCCGTCTACAATCCATACGACCCTGCTTACCATTGTTTCAGGGAAAAAGGCCCTGTTCAATTTCCAAGCATTCTCTCCTATTATTATTGGCGATACCCACGAACGTGATGAAGCAAAAGGCCAAGCTTTATAATCATAATCCAAATGTACATTGAGCAAATTGACGTAATCGCCAAATGAACGACTGTATCTTTCCCACTTTTCCACTGAGTGAATACAAGGAGCACACCATCTTGCCCAAAAGTCTAGAACAATTAATCCATGCTGCTCTAAATCCTTTAACCGGATAGTATCAATTCTAAAATCTTCTTGTACGCTGTACAAAGGCATCTGCATGATAGATTCCGGGATACTCTCCCCTATTTTGATTTTCGGAATATCTAATGAATTAATAGCATATTTAATGATAGGAAATATTTTTTTTGATGTTGCCTCCAACGCGACTTGCCCTTCGGCAGCCTGCGTTTCCGCAGACTGCGCCCAGGCGTCAGATAAACTAAACATTGAAACAAGTATTAGCATTAAGCCGTATGCTATAGGCCTTAAGCACTTACTAGCGAGAAGCTTTACGTATTTTGCGATAGATAAGCTACCCTTCGTCTTGGGGACTACCACGCTCCTACTGCTGTTGTACTGTGGAGTTACTAAAACATAGGTATTTAGTAGCTCTTTAGTACTTCCGTAGTAGGACTGTAGTGCCACTTTAGTAGGACTGCAGTAGGACAACGGTGGAACAGCCGTACCTCTACCCTGCTTCAAAACGGTATTTTCCCTGTCCGTTGGTTGGATGTTCGATAGCTTTTTGTTGTGTGCCCCTCGTGTATAGACATTCCTTAGAAAGGTCTTAGACAGAGTCTGGCTTAGTCCATCCTTAGGTATTTCTAGCCTCGTTATTGGGTGGTTATTGGGTATTTCTTGTGCCGTTCTTAGGTCATCCTTAGGTTGAGCTTGTGTCGTTATAGGGTTGGAAGCCTTTTCATACCTCACAAACTCACACATTGCGCAGTCCATCTCTTCGACTTTTCTCTTAGTTTTCTTCGAGTGGTCTTCGACTCCGCTTCGGGATAGGTTCGAGACAGCTTCGGGACAGCTTCGGCTATCCTTCGGGTGCGCTTCGACTGTTCTTCGACTGTGAGTCGAAGAATAGCCGAACAACAGTCGAAGACCAGTCGAACAAGTCTCGAATAAGTCCCGAAGGAATCTCGGAGCATAACCGAAGAACTGCCGAAGGCTTGTCAAAGACAAGCCGAATAAATCTTGCTCTATTGGCCTCACATTCCGACTGCTAAAGCGAGCCGATGAAGAACCGTTAAAAATGATTTTATGTCTGATCCCGATAAATCGGGAGAGTTCAAAATCATTTAGGTTCTTCAAGGCGAGATAGCACAAAGGAATGCAGCCTTGACTTTTTTCCTCTTTTTTGTCAAGAAAAAAGAGGTCGCCCTGCGCCGGCGACAGAGGCGCATAAAAATACTGCTTAAAATTTTGGAGAAGCCTTTTCAAAAAGTCCATACCTCCCCCATTAGCATAAATCTGCTTCATTATCTTAATCGGTTTATGAATTAGTATTGCGATGTGCGGTATGCGTATTGAGACCGCATCATCATTAGAAATACAAGAACCGACTCCCTCCTTTTGTTCCTAAAAGGAAAATATGAGCAAAATCAATTTGGAGTATTGGAAAAGAAAGGCTACTTTTAAAGTGCTAGATTAAAAATGCTTTTACTGACCAAAGAACCCCTATGCAATCGAATGCGCATATTTTGTTTTGGAAGTCGGTAAAGCAGACAACATAAGGGTGAAAAACGTCCCGTTGGGACGACTGGGCGAAGTGAGCCTCATTTGCGTTTGCAGGCGTGCCTTGCCCCTCACCTTTTGCTAACTGCTATGGCATTATTTATTCAGGCGACTTTATGACGTTCTTTATTTGTTGTTTACGGGATGGATGAAGCGTCACCTCGTTGAGGTGGCTTTGGGTAGTGGTACTGTGGTTTAAAATCGTTCTCATAATCTTTTATGGTTTATGATATGAACGAATCTCCGACCTACCTATTTAAAACATAGGGATGGGCACTTGCTCCACCACTCTTTCCCACTAAAACAAAGTTCTAGCGTCAGGCCCAAAGTAAAACTTTGGGTGATACCCACAAGCGGCTTCACAGCAAGGCCCAATCCTACGCTTATATGCAAAGATATAATAATCGTAGGAAATGAGCTAACCTTACCGCCTCCTTCACGGGTATCAATCGGGAAATTGGAGACTCGTCAATATTAATAGTGCTTAAAGCACCTAATATTTTAAAGTTAACTCGATGCCAATAATAATTTAAAGGCATCATTAAAAAATCTGATAGCCCCACAAAACTTAGCTATCACTATGCAAATATAAGCACTTAGTTATTACTAAGCAAATAATTTTTAACAAACTTATGGCTAAAGACATAAAACCGAAATCTAAGATAGAATGGGAAATAGTAAAACTGGTTAAAGAGAAAAGGACTTCTTTGAAAATAAGCCAAGCAAAAATTGCGGATCTTTTTGGAGTTACTCCAGGATACATTGGCCAAGTCGAGATGGAATTATCTGGAAGCATGTATACGTATGACCAACTAAATAAATTGGCAAAATATCTTGGGTGTAGTCTCAAAGATTTTATGCCACAAGAACCAGTAGATGAATAAAACTGGAAGTCACAAATTGTGACTCCTAAAAAGAAACAGTTATTAACCAAATGAGCCGAGCAAAACCAATGAACCTGAAATCCTGCACTTTTATTTAGTAAAAGCTGAAGCTTTTACGGGAAACCGGAAGAATATAAGCCGGAAGATTGATACATTCGAAGCGAACTGATCAAAAGAACTTGCAGAAAGTGTTTTATACTAGGAAAATCAAATATATGCCAGCAACAATATTAAAATATGTCAGTAGGTAAGCCAGCATCAGGTACAGTTCTTGGATACTTGTATCAATTTGAAAGGGCGCTTTTTTGGTTATCCATTAAAGAAATTGATTTCGTGTCCATTGAAACTGAAGACGATGTAGTGGTTGCTCTAGAGAATAGCTCTATATCTCAAATATTCGAACAGGATAAACATTCTATCGGAGATTCAAACCCATTTAATGATAAGAATATAAATCTTTGGAAAACATTCGAAATATGGTGTAACATTGAAAAGAACAACCGTCATACCGAATTCAGGTTGATGTATTCAAGCAATAAGAAATATAACCCTAAGAATTTCATTTACAAACTCGCTAAACGTAACGTAGATAAAAATTATTCAATAGAAGATATAGACAAATTATTCAAAGAGTTTATTAAAATAGGTGGTTCTTTAAAAGGAGAAGCCAAAGAGCACTATGATAATATTATTCGTGATTTTGATGAAGACTCTATCAAACGCATGTTATCTATGGTGATGATAAGTTCTGATAGTCTATACAATGATCAACAAGATTTTAAAGAGCACGTGCTAACTAATTTACGGGTGAGTGAAAGCTTTATAAAAAATGAGTTATACCAATACCTCTTAGGTTGGTTAGTTGATGAAACATGTGCAAAATGGAAACAAAAACTTCACGGAGTTATCTATAGTTCAGATATACTTACAGTGAAAGATCAATATATTGCTAATTTTAATAGCAAACCATTTATAGAACAGGCAGCAAGTTTACTGCCTCTTAAAGAGATGACTTCTTATGATTATGAAGAAAATCTTGTCAAACAACTAAACTTAATTGAAGCTACTGAAGAGCAAAAAATTAATGCAATTTTAAATTTTCAAAGAGCAAACTTAGAAAGAGATCGTTGGGCAAAATCTGGAACAATCCCATTTCGAAGTCACATTGATAGTTTTGACGAAGATTTAAAAAGTCATTGGGAAACAGTTAATGAATTAGAAAACATTCAAAACCAACATTTAGAAGATAAACAGAGAGGGAAAATTATTTATTTAAAGTGCCAAAGTAATACAGATTTTAAAATTGCTAATTATAAAGTTGAACAGAAATATACTGTTCAAGGAGGTTTTCAAATTCTATCCAATCAATTACGGATTGGATGGCACCCCAATTGGAAGGAGGAGCTGAATGATGAATAACGCTACTCTAAGCTCATACGGGATTTATCAAAATATTGCACTATCCTCTCTCTTACTTATTGAATATGTAAAAACGTACCAAGAGGAAACAAGTAAAGAAGTAGATTTTTCACGGCTTTTAATTGTACTTCCCTTTTGCTACACGGAAGTGCTAGCTATTCAGTCAAATGGGAAATCAAATAAAATTAAAGGTTTAATAAACTTAATAGAAGAGAATAAAGTAATATTTCAATCATTACCATTACAAGTTTCTGAACTTTTCTCAGATTTAACTAAAACCATTCAAATTGGATCCAATTTATCTGCTTTAGACTTTGACACTCAAAGTCTAACTGTAAAATACTTAAAAACCAATAAAAAGTTCTCCAGTACCAACAAAGAAGTATTTGAACTGATAAAAGCTTCCCGCAAGCTTGCCAAATGGGTTTCTAAACTTACAGAGGTAGAGTATGTTTCATTCTTTAACTTAAAATAATGAAGTTCTTAATATCAAATTTAATAATATGGCCGATAGATAAGAGTCTTAGACCAAGAATAATATCATTTGATACTTCAAAAGTAAATGTATTAACAGGTGGAAGTGGAAGAGGCAAATCATCGATAATACATATAATCGAATACTGTCTTGGCAGTTCTAGAAACGGAATATCTGTTGGGCCTATTCGAGATAAAGCAGCTGCTTTTGGAATCCTTATAAAATTAGAAAAAACAGAGCTACTTTTAATTAGAGAAAACACTCAGAATGTGGTATCTAATCTGTTTCACAAAATTGAAGATATAGCAATATCAATTCCAAATATTGTAGAGGAGTTCCCCTATCATAGGGCACAAATTAAAGAGTATTTAAATAACTTATTTTCATTCGCTGAGGAAGGAATAGTTGAAAAAACTATTATAAACTCTTTGGATTCTCAAAAACCTAGTTTTAGGTCTTCGATATCTCTAAACTTTCAACCTCAGAACATTGTAGCGAACCAAAACATACTATTTTACAAGGCTGACAATTCGGTTAATAGAGAAAAACTTAAGATATTCTTTCCATATTATCTAAATATTGAGGATAATGAAATCCTAGAGTATAAGGCTTATTTAAAGCGATTACAGCGCAGCCTAAGAATTGAGGAGATGACATACTCAGAGAATATTGAAAAGTACTATTCTGTAAATGCTGACCTATTGAAGCTTTACCATAAGTCAATAGACTTTGGCATAATCAAAGAAAATAAAAACGCTATCTTAGATGATCAGTTTGTCATTTCTGAATTAGATAAGCTTAAAGAAATAGACGTAAGCAAGGTTTTAATCCCAAAGAACCAAACATTCAAATCATCGGAAAGAATCTTTAAGCTGTTAGATGATGAGAGAAAGCATGCGGAGAAACTCGAAGATTTATCTCGAAAACTAATATTACTTAATAGCGTATCATCCAATAATATTCAAGCTGGTAACAATAACATTCAAAAAGAGGCTAGATTAGCTCCTTTATCATGGATTTTACAGCATAAAATCCATGATAACATCTGTCCATTTTGTCAATCTGAAGCACCGGTTCACCAGAATTTTGAGAATCTTAGGCTATTAAGAACCAGGATAAATGAACTAATAGATAAAGTAAAGGACTCAAACGCAGTGTTGAAGAAGGAAATCTCCAAAGTAAAGGAAGAAATAAGTAAAACAGAATCTACCCTAAATTACATAAGAACAGTTTTATCGGTTGAAAACAACAAAGAAGACAAGTACAATTTTATACAAACCAATGCTGCAATTAATAAATTCATTGGAACTGTAGAAACATCACTAAAGGAGTTTGAAAATCTTTCAAAAGATATTTCAACATACGATACTTCTTCCTTGAAGGAGGAAATTGACCGAGTAGAAAAAATAGTAGGTCGTGATGTACTAAAAAAACGATATGACGATACGATGTCAGCTATAAATCAAAAGATAAAAAAATATGCAAGTTTACTTGGTTTACAAGGGTACGACTTGGATATATCTTTAGATATTAAAAATGAATTAACAATAATTTTCAATCCAAACACAAAAAATCCATACATGCTTAGCCAAATGGGGAGTGGAGAAAACTATATGGGATACCATGTTTCTACTATGTTGGCAATTCATGAATACCTAATAGAAAAAAATAATTCAAAAATTGCTCCATTTATTATTTTTGATCAACCTTCACAAGCTTACTTCCCCGAAGGGGATGATGAAAATGACGAAGACACTTCTAAATTAAAAAATCTGTTTTACACTCTTTCCAAATTCAATAAAAACACTAAAGGAAAGGTTCAGATCATTGTTTTAGAGCATGCTGGCGAAAAAAACTGGAACACCTTTGATAATATATACATGGTAGAAAGATGGAGAGATAATAATGGCGACATCAATAATTCAAAATTAATTCCATTAGATTGGATATAATGTCGAAAACAGACAAAAAAACTTGATAATATTAGTAAAAGCTTAAAAAGCAAACATTTAACCCCCAATATGTATGGATAATATGCAAAAAAACAGAATCAAAAGTTCTATGATAATTTACGAGCTAGAAACCGCATTGGGTAACTATGTTATAGAGAATGAGATTTTGGATAACCTGAGTGAGAAAAACACTTCGATGATTTCACAAAGAGAAGCAAAAAAAGGCAATAACACTAGAAATGACCAAGTTTCTTTTTTGGTTGAATCAAGCTATTTAGATGAAGTGTTCAATCTAGCTATTGACACAACTGAAGGGACAATTCTAAATTCCTATATGAGAGAGTTGAAAGACTTCTGTAGTTACCTTGGTATTTTTGACATAAGAAATGCAATCAGTCATCCGAACCGACCTTTTCCAGATTCTTTTTGGTTTAGATCAGCAGCGATAGCAAGTGATCCATTGATTGAAAAATTAGGATTGGGGAGCGTTAGGCAGACTTTGAATTCA
>Ga0079224_100016415_pt1 | contig 10407 bp, 8 predicted proteins | sample Stecom2015_FD_80414 | JGI IMG/M metagenome (GOLD analysis project Ga0079224, IMG submission 80414) | Agricultural soil microbial communities from Utah to study Nitrogen management - Steer compost 2015 | ecosystem: Environmental > Terrestrial > Soil > Agricultural land | place: USA: Utah...
ATACGTTAGAAAGCGAAATAAAAAAACTCCCAAAGTGATTAACTAAGGGAGTTTTTCGTAGCGGGAACAGGACTCGAACCTGTGACCTTCGGGTTATGAGCCCGACGAGCTACCTACTGCTCTATCCCGCGATATTGGACTGCAAATATACTACATTTTTCCACCTCCCACAAGCTTTTATTGTTTTTGTTTCAGGAAAATCTTTTCCTACATTTAAAGCATGAAAAAATGGCTCCGAATTCTTCTTTACATCCTTTTGTCTCTTTTTGTTTTAGCTGTAATTGTAGCGATCAGTGCTGATTTCTATGTGGAAAGCAAGATCAAAACGATGCTTCAGAAAGATTTACCGAAACACCTTAGGTTTACTTATGATGACCTCCGGATCAAATCCATTCACGGCAGTTTGATCTTTGAAAAACCGCATTTGACGATATCTAATAAGGAAGATCATACGGAACACACCTTCATTTTGAGCGAAGGTCTTCACATTACAAACTTTAGTTACTGGAACTATATTTTCAAAGATGAGATTCATTTGGATGAAATCCGATTAGAAAAACCCAGTTTGGTTTTTTATAAAGATAGAGTTATTAAGGCTAAGGATTCAACTTCAACACGCACTGAATCTTTTAAACAAAAGGTTCTTTTAGATCGATTAAACCTTTCTGACGGCACATTTACAATAATTGATAAAGAGAAAGATTCCGTCTTCCTTTATTTACAAAATATTTCCGTGCAGTTAAATAAAATATCAACCTCGGGCGAACAGGTCAAACATATGCTACCTTTTGATTTTTCCGATCTGCAAATGGCCGGAGATTCCTTATTCATCAAAGCAGGTACCTATGAAAATCTGGCTTCCGGAGCTTTCGAAATCACCAAAAATTCCGCACTGATAAACGATATTCATTTTTACACCAAATATTCGGTTAAGACCTTGAATAACATTATCCCGTATGAAAGAGATCACTATGACCTGAGCATGAGTTCTCTGGAAATACAGGATCTGAAATTGATCACAGAGCAAGATAGTCTCACATCTGCGGGAGCCAAAAAAGTCATTCTAGGCGAGACGGATTTCCAAGTGTACCGAGATAAAACTGTTAAGAAAGACACCACTTTCAAACCTTTGTATAACCGATCTCTGAGACAACTTCCTTTTAATTTGTCTGTTGATTCCTTAATTATTTCGGGGGCCGACATTGTTTATACAGAAAGACATCTACCGGAAAATAACGGAGGCATTATTAGTTTTAAAAACTTGGAAGCCAAAATTGCCAATGTTGGGAATACATATGAAGAAAATATTGACGCCCGGATCCGCGCTTTATTTATGGATGAAACCCCGTTTACGGCTCAGTGGAGACTGAATGTGCATAGTCCTGAGGATCATTTTCTTTTCCAAGCTGAAGTGCAGAGATTTAACGCCTCCAACATGGATAGATTCATTGGTCCGAATCTTGATGCAAATCTCGTGGGGACTGCTGAACATACCTACTTCACCATTGACGGAAATAATGAGAACAGTCGTACCAATGTGAAAATAAAATATACCGATCTGAAACTAAACTTGTTAAAGAAAGACTCGAAAAAGAAAAAAGAGATTCTATCTGCTATTGTTAATCTCGCAATTCCTAAAAACAGTGCAAATCAAGGTGCCGAATTCAATGACGGCGCGGGTACGGCAGAACGCCATAAGACTCAGTCTGTTTTTAATCAGCTTTGGATTAGCTTAGAAAGTGCTCTTAAAGATGCAATGTTGCCGGGAATAGTCAAAAAACTTGCAGATTAGGAACCTCCTGCTTGGTCTATCCATTCTATCACCTCCTCCCACTCATTCATAAGGGATTGTAACTCTAACTTTTTCTTTTCATATTTTTTAAAAAAATCCGGTTTAGCAATGGTATCATCATAATTCTCCACGAGTGCCTTATCTGCTTTTTCTATTTCCTTTTCAACTTTGGCGATGGCAGATTCGATATTACTAAGTTTATTTTTAAGAGATTTTAGTTGTTTCTGAGATTCAAATTCTTCTTTGCCGCTACCTTTTTCCCTGCTTATTGTAGTTGTCAAAGTTTTTTTCTCTGCCTCTCTGAGATTCCCAATATTTCGTTGTTCCAAGAAAAAATCAATATCCCCGAGGTACTCCTTTATTTTGTGATCTTTAAATTCATATACCTTGTTTGTGAGTCCTTGTAAGAAGTCTCTGTCATGCGAAACTAAAATCAATGTACCCTCAAAATTTTTAAGCGCCTCTTTTAAGACATTTTTCGATTGTATATCTAGGTGATTCGTAGGCTCGTCCATCACCAGAACATTAAACGGCTGAAGTAGTAATTTTGCAAGGGCTAATCTATTCCGCTCGCCACCGCTCAAAACACGTACAAATTTTTCAACATCATCTCCTCGAAACAAGAAAGATCCCAAGATATCTCGCACACGGCTTCTGTTTGATTCATTTGCTGCATCAATCATCGTGTCCAGAATGGTTTTATTTCCGTCTAAATAATCCGACTGATTTTGAGCGAAATACCCAATCTGCACGTTATGTCCTAAAGTTAAATTTCCTTTAAAGGGGATTTCACCCACTATTATTTTTGCCAAGGTGGATTTACCTTGGCCATTCTGCCCTACGAAAGCAATTTTGGAATCCCTTTCAACAAATAAATTTATATTCTTAAGTACCTCTAGCTCTCCATAAGCTTTGGAAACATTTTCAGCCTCAACTACCACTCTTCCCGGTGTGACAGACACAGGAAATCGTAGAGCCATAACACTATTATCATCTTCATCTACTTCAATTCGTTCCATACGATCCAGTTTTTTGATCAATGATTGCGCCATGGTGGCCTTACTTGCCTTTGCTCTGAATTTATCGATAAGTTTCTCTGTTTGTTCAATTTGTTTCTGTTGATTCTTCTGTGCGGCCAATTGTTGTTCTCGCATTTCCCCTCTCAGGATCAAATATTGCGAATATGGTTTATTGAAATCGTATATTTTGCCCAAAGAAATCTCGATGGTTCTGTTAGTAACATTGTCTAGGAACATTCTGTCGTGTGAAACAATTACCACAGCTCCCGGATATGTTGTTAAAAATTCTTCCAGCCACAGGATAGATTCGATATCCAGGTGGTTTGTGGGCTCGTCAAGCAATAGGATGTCATTATTTTGCAGTAGTAATTTGGCTAACTCAATTCTCATTCGCCATCCTCCTGAAAAAGTTTCGGTTAATTTCCCGAAGTCTTCTCTTTTAAATCCTAGTCCTAATAAGATTCTTTCTGTTTCTCCTTGATAATTATAGCCACCATGAATTTCGTAACTGTGTTGAACTTCATTTAAATCTATCATCAACCGGTGGTAAGAATCACTATCGTAATCTGTTCTCTCGGCGAGTTGCCGGTTTATATGTTCAAGCTGGTTTTCCAGCCTTTTAATGGTTGTAAATGCTTGGTATGATTCTTCAAGTACGGTGCGCCCTTTGTGAAAATCAATATCTTGTTTAAGAAAACCTATAGACACTTCCTTGTCTGTAGCTATTTGTCCGGCATCATACTCTTGTTCACCTGACAAAATTCTTAACAGTGTGGATTTTCCTGCACCGTTCTTTCCTACCAGACCAACCCTGTCACCGGCTTTTAATTGGAAAGTTACTCCTTCAAACAGATAATCACCCTGAAAGGAAACAGCAAGATTATAAACATTAACCATAACTTCATTTAAATTGAAAAGCCGTTTTTGAAATTACGGCTGATTCATCGCTATTATCGGCATCCTCTTTGCAAGAAGATATATATTTTTGCAAAGTTAAAAATCCATATGATGCGTTTGTTGAAAGACAGTAAACTTTATAGCATATTCACCGGCACATGCCCCGTTTGTCACCATGGCAAGATGTATATTGAACCCAATGCTTATAAGCTTAGGAAAGTGTTGAAAATGCACGAACATTGCAGTCACTGCGGTATTAAATTTAAAATAGAACCTTCCTTTTTCTATGGGGCAATGTATGTGAGTTATGCCGTGGGTGTTGCTATTGCCACTGCTGCGTTTGTTATAGCATTTTTTTTTCTGAATCTAAACGAGCATTTGACCTTTTTGGTGATTATCCTGTCGCTAATCATTACTTTCCCACTAATTCTGCGTGTTTCGCGCAATATTTGGATTAATTTCTTTCTGAAATATGATAAAGCTCTCAATCGGAAAGATCAAAAGTCATTTTAAAAAGCGATTGATACTGATTTCTTCGGGAATGGGTAATTCCTCTTCAATGTTATCCATGAGAATTTCAGCTAGAAGTGGTGCCATCATTAGTCCTCGCGTTCCAAGCCCGTTGAAAAATGCATATCTTGGAAAGTCTCTTAAAGTTCCCAAGATAGGTTTATGATCTTTGGTTGTTGCTCTGATGCCGGCTGTTTGTCCGATTACTTTAAAAGGACAGCTTATCATACGTTGAAGTTCTTTTGTCAAAAAGTCCTTAGCATATTCTGTGGTATTCCAGGTAGATCCTCCTACATCGAAAGTGGCCCCTACTTTATATTTACTTTCGCCTAACGGAATGATGTAGTGATTCCCCTTAATCAATCGTGCAAGATTCAGTTCCGGAGCTTCTATTATGATATATTCGCCCTTGTTGCCCACAACTGCTTCCTGAGGAAAGAATGGATTTTCCTTCACCGTTGGTCCTTCACAGAAAACGATATAATTGGCCTTCACTCCTTTGTATGACACATATGAAGATTGCGAGTTGATCAAACTATAATCAAAAATCTCCTGAAAATATTGATTGCCGGATTCTAATTTTTTACGATAGCACTGAAGCAGCATCCGAATATTTAATTGTACACTTCCCTCTACTTCTCCAAGACCTAGAGGTGCAATGACATTGGGGTTTACACTCTCTAAAAACTCCGATTTCAGATAATCCTTTGTTTTTTCCTTATCACTGGCTACAATCCAGTTGTTCTGTTCTTCTATTGAACTAAAAATCCGATCTATTACAGTAAAACTGAAGATGTTTTCATTTAGATCTTTTTGCAATTTCTGATAGAATTCCAAAGCACGTGGATGAAACAATTCTGTTTTCCAGGGAGTAGTGAATCTTTTTAGTATTGTAGGATTGATAATTCCTCCGGACGCAGCCGTCGCATTTTTGGAACCTTCATCAAAAATTACAAAACTCTTTCCTCTCTTTCTTAGTTCTTCGCAAACGGAAAGACCGGCAATCCCAAGACCTACAATGATATAATTTACTTCCATGTTTTCTGCATAAAAAAACCCTCCAACATCTATTGTTCGGAGGGTTTAATTTATAGTTATCAAACTAAATTAGTAATTCCACAAATCCATTTCGATATTACGAATTTGCTCTTTGATCCGATCGGATTCCAAAAGTTGCATTAGTGAGTTGTTTACAATGTAATCCGTAACACCTCTATCTCCATAGATATTATCTTCTTTATAGATAACGCTATGAAATTTTCTTGAATTCAACAGATGATCAAAAGAGATGGGTTGAGAAGTATTCTGGGTATTAAAAACCATCGCTTCGTGCAGTACTTCACGGGCATCAGGAAACCAAATCCAAAACAATTCAACAGCTCCGTCAATACCGCTATCCGGATCAGCTTTTGTTCTGGCTTCAAGTCCTACGGGGCAAAGTCCGAGAAGACGGTATTTCAATTCACCTTGTCTTTTATCAATGTACCAGTACCCTCTGATTCTATACTGTTGAATAGAGGCACCATCCAGATAAAAGGTTCTGATGTATTGTGGATCTATGAAGCCTTCTGCATTAAATTGTTCCTTACCCACGTCTGTAGTATCCCGATAAACGAGGGAAGCAGATATGTCTTCTAAGGAACGTTTTTCGGTGAAATAAGAATCGGCATATATTTCCTTAATTCTTCCACTTTTAATACCACGCACTAAGACATCATATAATGATCTTCTTTCAGCGCCGATATTGTTGGTATCGATGGGGTAATAGAGAGGAAAATTCATTCTCTCATCCAGATCGATAATTTCCCAGGTTGTTTTGGACCAAAGAACATCGCGCTCATCAGTATATCCATAAGGAAGTGGCTTATCATTATCACGCTCTTGTTGAGCAGCCGTCTTCTTTCCAATATCTTCGGGAGTTTTCGCATTTAAGATATTAACCTGCGCCTCCATCTGAGCCGACAAGAATAACCCAAATACACCAAGAACAACATATTTCAATTTCATACCAATCGGTTTGTTTCTAAATTTAATTTGTCAATTCAATAAATACAGGAGAAATCTTCTTCAACAAATATCCGGTATTTCCTGTAACATTTGCCTGAATATCAAAAATTTGAACAGTTTCTCCTCTTTTTGCTCTTCTTAATGCCGCTTTTGCGTCATTATTTAACTTTGTTCCGCTTACTTTAATTGTTGGTTGTCCGGCTACTTTAAAGCTGAATCCGGTCACGTTTAATTTCAAGTCAAAATCAAAATCAATGAGAGCCGCTCCAACACTGGAAATTTCAAGTCCTTGGCGCTCCATTCTTACAGGTCCGCTTCCTCCATCTTCTCCTCTAATAGTTCCGGTTGGGGCAGGAATATCCTTAATACGGAAAACGGAATTTGAACTCACCTTTTGTCCATCAGGCAATGTTCCGCTTGCAGTAATTGTAACTTCACGTCCACTTCCGGGTCGCATGATATATTTTGAACCCGAAGCTTTAGATAATCCCGGTGCCGATGCATTTACCGCATTGTCAGGAATTCCAGGAATTGAAATGGTCATTGGGTTTTCTACACCACGATATACCACGTTCATCTTATCTGCCGCGATAACTGCGGAATTTGGTTTTGAAATGGTTGCAAAAGAAACATTTACCGGAACCTCAGTATCCTTACCGTCTTCAACGAAGATAAGATTTCCTTCAATCTTATGATCACCCGGATTTCCAGCTCCTACTTTCAAAACTACCTTTCCGTTCTCAATAGAGTATTGTTCCGGAGAAAGAGGCCTTCCGTCTAAAGTCAACTCTACTCTGTTTGGTTTTGTGTTAGGGTCTTTCCGACCTAAAACAATTGCACCTTCAAATTGCTCCCCAGAATAAAAAGCAGTTTTAGTAGCTTCCAGTAAGGTATTATATTGAGTGAATGACAAAGCAGCAGCTTGTTGACCGGCAAGCATAGCCTGAAGAACTTCAGATTCTGTATTCTTTACGTCATTCTGCAACTGAGTCATTTTGGTTTTAGAAGCAATCATAGGGAAACCTTCATAGTGATAGTTTAACCATGGAACAGTTACTCCATCACGACGAGTTACTTCCTCAGTTCCAAATTTTCTTTGAACATCATTCACGATATTTGTGTATCGTGGATCATCTCCAAGGATATTCAGAATTCCTTCTCTATAACCATTTACTTTGCTTACGAATTCATTTCCAAGATCTGTTAATTTGTCACCGCTAAAAAGCATTTGGTCTAAGAAATCTTTTGTATCCTGGATTTCGTAATTATTCATGTCTTCCGCAGGGATTTTTGATTTCTCATCGAGTTGTCTCTTGACATCTGCCAAGAAGCTGTCGAACTCTTGTGACAATGAGTTAATCTGATCCGCTTTTTGCTTTACAGCTCCGTACTGTTCCGGTTGTTCGCTTGCTTTGTTTCCAAGGTTTTCCATAAACGCAGCAATACGAATATCTGATGCTGTATTTGATTCTGTCAGTCTTTCATTTAATAGTCCGAATGCAGACAACACTTCCTTTGACATATTCATCGCCATCATTGCGATGAAAATCAAATACATCATGTTAATCATTTTCTGCCTCGGGGTTAATTTTCCTGTTGCCATCTTTTAAATTTAAATTGTTAAAAATTAGAACAAGAAATTAACCTCTATGAGTCATCGCAGATAGCATACCACCATATACTCCGTTTAAAGAAGATAAATTAGTAGCTAAATGTTGCATTTGTTGTTTTAATTGCTCTGCATTTTCGGCTATCAGCTGATTTGCCTCTGTTTGACGGCTAGTTGTCTCAATTTGAACCTTGTACAAGCTGTTTAGCGCATCCATTTGAGCTGCTGCCAACGCCATTTCTTCGCTGTATTTCCTTGTTGAACTTAGAGCTTCAGCTGTAGGAGCGATTCCTTTAGCTGCACCTTCGAATGACCGAATACTGGTGCTTAAGCTGTTCATCAATTCCGCATCAATGCGAGCCTCTTTCAGCATAGCATCCAATTTTTTGGATAACTGTCCTTCTGCATCTTTAGCCTCTTCCACTTTCGCTTTTTGTTTTTCACGAGCAGGACCTCCGGCTAATTCGGGATAAACAAGAGACCAATCCACATCTTCGTCAACAGGTTCAAACGCAGAGATTGCGAAAATAATCGCCTCAGTTACAAGTCCGATTGTAAGTAACAGGTTTCCTCCGATTCCTGCAATTTCATAGTGTGTAATCTTAAAAAGTGCTCCAACAATAACAATTGAAGCTCCAAGCCCGTAGGCCATCTGAAACATTTTCTTTGAAGATTTCGACTTTGCCATAATAAAAAATGAATAAATAAAATAATTAATTGATTAGGTAACGAATTTAAAATAACTGATTGACTTAGCGTTCGGTGCCCATGTAGTCTTGTACCGTACGGAAACCGATATAGCTTCGTGCAGAATCAGCATACTCATAGTCTCTGGTGCTCACCTGAAGGAAGTAAGCAATATCTTTCCAAGACCCTCCTCGAACAACTTTTCTCATATTTTCCTCATCGTTTACACTTGGGTTCATTGAAGATGAGAAATCATACGATGCCGGTGAATAAGAAGAGGCTACCCATTCAGACACGTTACCGGCCATATTGTATAGGTTATACCCGTTGGGCTCGAAGGATCTTGCTTCAACGGTATAAAGAGCATCATCTGCAGCATAATCTCCTCGTAGAGGTTTAAAGTTGGCCATGAAACAAGCTCTGTCATCTTTAGTATATGGCCCACCCCATGGATAGGTTGCAGATTCCAATCCACCTCTGGCTGCATATTCCCACTCTGCCTCTCCGGGAAGACGGAAGGAGTTGACAAAATTTTGTTTCTTCGATTTCTGATAAGCGTTTTTATATAAAGTTCTCCAAGCACAAAATGCTTTAGCTTGTTTCCAATTTACTCCTACTACCGGATAATCTCCATAAGCTTCATGCCAAAAATAGTCATTGTGCATAGGCTCATTATAGGAGTAATTGAAATCTCTGATCCATACTGTGGTATCAGGATAAATAAGCAGTTCTTCTTTTTTAATGAAATCTTTACGATTCTGTCCTCTATTTCGGGCTGCCGCTTGAATATCCATGTACGTATATTGAAATTTCAATTTGCTTACATCAATTGTTCTCTGCCCATTATAGGCTTCTTCGATCGGAATATACATGGTATCCATAACTTCAGCGTAGTACTCATCCGGATATTTTGCGGTATCCCAAATTAGTTTCGCTTTTTTATTGATTTTACGGCCGGCATATAAGTCCTCACCTACACCATAGTAGTTGTCATACATATATTGCTCGTAGGGAGTTCTGTTTTGATCGTCTTGATCTATAAAAGCAAACTGACCTATTCCGCCTTCACCCGGACCAACGCCCATTTCGTCTGCCATAATAGCTAACCGTAGGCGTACAATAGAATCTCTAACCCAGTAAACAAACTGGCGGTATTCTGAATTTGTTATTTCGGTTTCATCCATATAAAATGAACGAACCGTTACAGTTTTCGGTGGTGCATCATTGACTCCTAAAAAGTCGTCATCACTTTTCCCCATGATAAACGAACCTCCGGGAACTAACGTCATGCCATATGGTTTTTGAGGATGCCATTTTTTTCCTCTCACCCCAACTAATTCTCCCCGATCACTTTTATTACAACTAACTAAAAAGGTAAGAATCGCAACGAATGCAATATACTTCTTCATACGTATGATTAGATTTAGCAAATACAAGGGCGTAAACGTATTTATAAAAATTGAAAAAAACAATTTTTTTTTAATTTACATTTAACGCCAGGTTAAAATTTACAAGTTAATTTCATTCTTTAAACGAGCTTTTAGCCAGCGCTCGGGAATTTCTTGGTTGCACGCAGCCAAATAATCCGCTTTGGTACAAGGTAATAACGTATGTCTATTGAACTTATTATCATGTCCTTCCAAAAATGGCAATTCCATCCACCATCTATCTGATTTATTACTTCTAATAAATGTTAAATCCATTTCTTCCAATGGAACAACATAATGTGTGTAAAGTTCTGTGTTTTCAAAATGCTCATCTGCTATTCGAAAATTAACGCCTTCCATAAAATACCAAAGAATCTGAGCAAGAAGTATGGCACCCTGCGTATCAATTTCCTCGGGAATTTCATAAATTCCAAAAGAACTCACACGGTTACTAATTCC
>Ga0079224_100016416_pt1 | contig 10407 bp, 13 predicted proteins | sample Stecom2015_FD_80414 | JGI IMG/M metagenome (GOLD analysis project Ga0079224, IMG submission 80414) | Agricultural soil microbial communities from Utah to study Nitrogen management - Steer compost 2015 | ecosystem: Environmental > Terrestrial > Soil > Agricultural land | place: USA: Utah...
GCAAGCACGGCGAGGATGATCATCAATGGATGCAGGTGGATACCGCCGCGGACAATGCGCGGGTAGATGACGTAGTCCTGACAGATGCGTAGCGCGATCAGAAAGATCGCAACATACCACGCCTTTGTCGGATATTCACCAAATGCGGCAACGAGCACGACGACGATGCCGATCGTCGCAGGCCCAAGGACGGGCACAAATTCGAAAATTCCCGCGAGTATGCCTAAGAGAAGAGCGTACTTCAACCCGATCGTGTAAAAGCCGAGAGAGCAAATGATCCCGATCATCACGCACGAGATCAGCTGAGCACGCGTGTACGCGGCGAGCGTCAGGTTGATGTCGGCCATCATCGCCTCGACGCGCGCGCGATACGGCCCCGCCGGGAACATTCTGAGGACGCCGAGACGCACAAGGTTCACATCTTTCAGGAAAAAGAACGCGAGCACCGGCACGAGCACGAACCATGGCAATATCGTCAAAAACGAGATTACGGTCGTGCCGAGGAAGCCTGTTATTTCAGTCGCGACATCTGTGCCAATGGTGGTCAGCTTTTCGGTAACGTTCTTTTGAACCTCGTCTGGCAGTTTTAGACGATTGAATCGTTTGGTCAGGTCCTCATAGCTTCGCTGCATCGAGGCCGTATAGCTCGGAATATTCGTCGCAAGAGCACGCGCCTGCTCTGCAACACTGGGTGCGATCGCCGCGATCGAAAAGCCGAGGACCGAAAAAACGATCGCATACGAGATCAAGATCGCCAGAGCACGCGGCATGAACTTCTCCTTGCCGGCAGCCTTGAATGGCTTGCGAAGGGCCTTGACGAGCGGATCGATCAGGTAAGCAAAAAATACCGAGATAACGATCAGAAACAAAAGATGTTTGAGAAGGTAGGCTCCGTAAAGTACGGCGGCCGCCAGCAGAAGCAGCAGCAGCGTCAGCAGGACCATGCGGGTGATCGTGCCCGCGGACGGCCCTCGTCGGCGTTCTACGGCAGTGTCCGTTTCGGACCGTTGATTTTGGAGCATGTCGGCCATCTAAATGTGAATAACTATACGTTATTTTGCATCATTTGCGGCAGAATTCTGATTTGAATTCGCCAGTCCCGGCGAGTCTTTGAGTATCGAGATCAGGAATCTTTGATGCAGCGCGTTGATGTCGGCCTCGGGTAGCGGATCGTTCGACGCGATCGTGTATGCTTTACCGTCTTCGGAGGCAGCCCGTCTCTGCGCCTTTCCCGTGTGCAATGAAAGGAGGAGTTTGTCGTGGTAATCGATCTGCCCTCCGTCTTTGCGGCGAACGACGTAGATGAAGTTATATCCCGCCGTCTTTGCCGCGCGAAGGTCGGACTCATACGTCTTCGGCGTCGGCACTTCGGTCGGCGTCGTCTCCGGTGCCTTGCCGTCATTCAGGATCGTTTGATTGACACAAGCTGACGCAAAAACCGCGAGTGCGGCCAATGGTATCAAAACGCGAGCTTTCATTGATCGTTCGCCTCATCGTCGTCAGGGTCCGCATTCGCATTTGAGTTCGCAGCGTCGTTCTTCTCCATCTCGTCGAGTTCTTTCTCCTCTTCTGCGGTTGGCGGCGTGTTATCGTCCACGTCTTCGGCAGGCGGTGCAGCCTTTTCGTCACGGATCTTCAGAAGACGAGCTTCATCGTCCTCATAAATGATCTCCGCCCAACCGCTGTCGAGCAGCTTTGCGACCATATCTGTATTCTCCTTCGCATCGGTGAATACATACTTCGCGCCGAATTTTTCACGGATCTGCGGGCCCGGATCTTCCGTCTTTCCTTCGGTGATGTCCTTAAGGAGCTTGTAAAGGTCCGGATGCTCGGAATAAAGATAATTCGGATCGAGCCCGTAAACATAACGGTGCTTCGTGTCGTAATAGAAGAGCTTCGGAAAGTCGTCCCAATTTGCATTGAAGATCAGCTCGCCTTTCGGGATGTTCTCGGCTCCGGTGTCATCGAGCCCCGTGGCGAATTCCATGGCCCGTTGATACTTATCGGCCGTCTCGTTACCGCGAATGCTGTCCGCAACGCCGTTCCATTCAATGCCGAAGCGGTGAAAGCCGACGGTGTTCAGCATCACGACAATGAACAGAATACAGCCGAGCACCCACGCCGCACCTTCTTTCCATTTCTCAGCACGCGACTTAGGTGCTTCGCCTTTGTCGAGATACGGATCGATCTCGCGGCGGAATTCATCCGGAAGCTCGGCAACCTTTGGCGCCGTGAACGCCTGCCAGCTAAATGCCGCAAAGAGGATCGCAAACGGAGGAAAATACTCTGCGAAACGCTTCGATTTGAACTGCCACGCGCAGAGGAAGCTTACGAACGCAAGAAAAAAAGTTGCCTTCTCCGGCAGCTTTCCGTTCCGCGGAACGAACAGGATATAGCCGACGACCATTGCGAGGATCGCGATCGGGAAATCCGTGAGTATCTCCTGCGCGGAGTACGAATACCATTCGCCGCCGACCGCGACAGCAAAGTCGCCCGCGAGCTTGAATTTCTCCATCAGATGCTCGTAAAAGAGCATTAGGTTCTGCGGGAAATACGGGTTGATAAGATTCCCGAGTACGAGCCCGAGCGTTGTGTACGCAAGCGGCCGCCACTCAAAGCGCCTTTCGTTCCAGGCAATGATGATCGTCCAGATGAGCGCGGCTCCCCAGAGCAGCGGGAAAAGGCTGTAAGTCCAGACGAACGCGAACATCAAGGGCGCAAGCCAGACATATTTCCGTTGGAAAAGGAGATGAATTCCGATGACCGTGATGATGATCGTCAGGGGCGGAGCCTTCGCCATATTCATCCGATAGAAGAATGCGTTCGCACAGCACATCAGGGCCGCAAACCACACGAGGTGATATTTGACCTCGTATCGGACCAGCAGCCAGTAGACCGAGAAGATCGCAAGCGTGCCGTAAAAGATCGTCGAGACCTTGGCCGCCGTCTGCAGGTCAAAGAACCAAAGGAACGGGATCTGCAGCAGGTGAAAAAGAAAATGATGGTCGGCGTAAGACTGCGGATTGAGAACCGTCAGCGGCAGCCACTCGAAGGTCGGCAGCCATTTGCCATGGCTGAAATTCTCCCAAAGAAGCGAGCTCCATTTGATGTGGTAGTAACCGTCCCAATCGCCGCAGCAGATCGCATCGGTCCGCGTCTGCAGGAAGATCATCACCATCGCGGCGGCCAGAAGGCCGAACGTCAGATATGTGATCCGAACGGCGCGGTCGGTCTCAAGGAATTCCTTCCAGCTTTGCTTTTTCGTCTCTTTGTCTTCTATTGGAGTATCGAGATTTTCGTCCATTTATGAGCGGCTAATTCAGAAAAATATTAGTTCGGGCAAAAAGAGAAAAGTAGCACGAAACAAGGGCGAAATCTAATTTGACCGCTATCATCCCGACCCACCTCTGCCATCTATTTGTAACTATCTCTATGACAGATAGACGCAATTTCGCTACAATGCAGTTTTCGATATGTACCCGAAAGGAAACCTTTTCATTCCGGCGAGCCACGGCCAACTTGAGGCGATCCTAAAAGAGCCGACAGGTCGGCGACGCGGCGTCGCGCTTGTTTGCCATCCACATCCACTGGGCGGCGGGACAATGCACAACAAGGTCGTGTTCCGAGCCGCCGCAGGGCTTGTTGACGCGGGCCTCACGACGCTTCGGTTCAATTTTCGCGGCGTGGGTGCCTCGACCGGTGTTCATAACGAGATCGAAGGCGGCGTCGAAGACGTTAAAGATGCCCTTAAGTATTTGAAGGAGGCGTTTCCGGGCGAAGACATCACGCTCGCCGGCTTCTCTTTCGGTTCGCGGGCAGGAATGGAGGTCGGCGTTGCGGATGACGACGTAAAGAGGCTGATCTCGATCGGAACTCCCGTCGAAAAATATAACGATTACGACTTTCTCGCGGCGGTTACGAAACCGATCTTGTTCGTCCACGGCGACCGGGACGAGTTTTGCAGCGTCGAAGGCCTACGCTCGCTGACCGATCGCATTCCGCAGGCCGAGGTCGTGATATTTGAGAATTGCGGACACTTTTTTGACAACGATCTAAATGAACTTCGCAATACGATCCATACGTGGACGGAGAAGCAACTTACAAAAAACAACTAACTGAAAAATATGGACCAGGAACCAATAAGAGACGCCGCTATCCGACTAACGATGATGCCGCGTGACACGAACGCACATGGCACGGTTTTCGGCGGCATTATACTTAGCTATATCGACGTTGCCGGGAGCGTTGAGGCCGTGAGGCAGACGAAACACGACCGATTCGTGACCGTCGCGATGAAAGAGGTCGTTTTTCACGAACCCGTCTTCATCGGCGACCTCGTAAGCTTCTATGCGGAGACGACCCGTATCGGCAACACCTCGGTCACCGTACACGTTGACGTCGAGGCAGAACGCTTCGGCAACCAGGGACAAAAGGTGAAAGTAACGTCCGCCGATGTTACTTTCGTCGCCATCAATCAGTTCCGCGAGAAGGTGCAAGTTCGGAGCTAAACTCAACCAAATCGACAAGTTAGCGTCGATCTACTATAATTTAGATAAATAGGTATAAGGAGCAATTAATGCCGCAGATCGTTGCCAATACGGCAAATGGAACCGTTTCGTTCGATGCAGAGATCGGCCGCAGGCTTGTGCTTGCGCTCGAAGACAACGGCGTCGATATACTTCATCGCTGCGGCGGGAATGCCCGCTGCACCACTTGCAGGATCGAACTCATTTCCGGCGACGCCGGAAAGATGCGCGAAAACGAAGAGGCGATCTTGTTAACAAAAGCAGACCTCGGGCCCAATACCCGATTGTCCTGCCAAATACAGCTTCAAAACGACCTCGAGGTCAACGTAATAAATCAGGCAAGCATTGCCGGCATTGACGCCGGCCCGCGTCCCGAAGAATGGTAAATGCGGCGGCTTGGCCTAAATAATCGATAGGAGGAAATAATGGGAACGAAAACGATCTATACCGCTCGGACATTTGATCTGAGCGACCTTACGGGCATCTCGAACGAAACGCTCGCGATGCACTTTAAGCTTTATGAAGGTTACGTAACGAACACAAATACGTACAATCAACGCGTTGCCGATCTGCTGGGCGACGGAAATCTCGATGCGACACAAGTCGCGGCATTCAGCGAACTCAAACGCCGCTTCGGATTCGAGTACAACGGAATGGTGCTCCACGAATATTATTTTGAGAATATGCAGAAGCACGGTGCCGGAGATGCGTCAAAAGGCGATAAATTCACGGCGGCGGCAGAAGCCAGCTTCGGAAGCTACGAGACGTGGAAGGCAGATTTCGTCAACACGGGAAAGATGCGCGGCGTCGGCTGGGCGGCCGTGTATCAGGATCATTCGGGAGCCATCTCGAACCACTGGGTCGAACAGCATCAGGCCGGCAACGTCGCGGGCTTTACGCCGATCCTGATTATGGACGTCTGGGAACACGCCTGGATCAAGGATTACGCTCCAAGCGAACGTGCCAAATACATCGAGGCATTCTTTGCGAACATCAATTGGGATGTCGTGAACGGACGGCTCAAATAGAAGAAAACTAACCAATAAGAAGGCACAAAGGTTGCGAAATAGATAGATGCTTCTATTTGTTAGCAACTTTTGTGCTTTTTTGCCGCCTCTCGCCTGATCCGGGTCGGTTCGTAACAAGCGCAGACCTCGCAAAAATGAGATAATGCTCTTTGCCGCTTTTGCAGTTTGTTGGGGCAATTCATTTTATGATTGAAGAACGCGTTTTAGTTCAGAAATTTCTTAATCGAAAAGGCCGTGAACGGCTTAAGAAGCCTGATTGGCTTAAGATCAAGCTCGGCGATCCGCGAAATCAAAATCAGGTGATGGAGCTGATCGACGGCCTGAATCTCCATACCGTTTGCCAGGAAGCAAAGTGTCCTAATATTTTCGAGTGCTGGACGGATAAGACCGCAACATTTATGCTCGGCGGCGACACGTGTACGCGGCATTGCGGATTCTGCGCGGTAAACAAGGGCAAGCCGATGAATCTCGACCCGCTAGAACCCACGCACGTTGCCGAGGCCGTAAAGCACCTCGATCTCAAACACGCGGTCATCACATCGGTAAATCGCGACGACCTTCCGGACGGCGGTTCGATGCACTGGGCCGAGACGATCCTAAAGGTTCGCGAGCTAAACCCTGATTGCAAGATCGAGGTCCTGATCCCTGATTTTAATGGCAATGAGGAATCTCTCAACAACGTGCTCAATGCGCGGCCCGAGGTCCTGAATCACAACACAGAGACGATCGCGCGGCTTTATCGACGAGTTCGCCCGGACGCGAAATATGACCAGACGCTCGAGCTGCTCGGACGCTCTGCACACTATCGAGACACACAGTTCCCGCAGATGCTGACCAAAAGCGGCATTATGGCCGGACTCGGCGAAGGATTCGAAGAGGTCGTCGATCTGATGCGCGACCTTCGAAGCGTTTCGTGCGACATTATGACGATCGGCCAGTATCTGCAGCCATACGAAAAACGCCTGCAGGTCGAACGCTACGTTACGCCCGAAGAATTTGCCGAATGGAAGAAGATCGGCGAAGCAATGGGCTTCAAACACGTCGAATCATCGCCACTCACACGCAGCTCGTACCACGCTCGGCAACAGACCGAAAGTGGTGAAAATGTTGGGGCGCAAACGTGAGTAGTTGGTCGCTTTATTTGCACCAAATTTAGCAACATTGTGGTAGAGTTGGGTTATGAAGCTAAGTCGAGACATCCAAAGCCTCAGTGTTTTCAAACGGGACACGGCCAAATTCCTCAAGCAGATGAAAAAAACCGGCCAGCCTATCGTACTTACTGTAAACGGCAAGGCGGCGGCCGTCGTTTTCGATCCTGACAGTTACCAAAGCTACTTGCGCGAGAAAGAATGGCAGGATACGATGATTGCGCTCAGGCAAGCTCGCGAAGATGTAAAGGCAGGTAGGGTTCAAGACGCTGAAGATTTCTTCCGCGAATTCGAAGCCCGTCATGGAATTCCTTCCGAATGACCAGACGGTATAAGGTCATTTTTACCGAACGGGCGAAGCGGGATTTCGAGAGTGCGTTTAAGTGGGGTCAGCGCGAATGGGGCAATGTTCTTGCATACCGGTGGCACCGGGAGATCAAGTCACGAATAATGGTTTCGCTTTCGACGATGCCTTTGCGGCACGCTATGGCTCCTGAAAGTGAAGAATACGGGGGCGAGCTCCGACATATGATCGTAGGCCGCTATCGAGTACTCTTCGAGGTTGATGGCAAGACCGTTCGAGTGCTGCACTTGCGTGGCTCCTATGTTGGCAATAAGAGTGGAGATCTTGGAGTAGACGAATGAACGAATCTGAAAAACAAGGTGTTATTGAGGTCCTGAACAGGATCATGGAGTTGGAGCTGGCGGGCGTTGTTCGGTACACGCACTATAGCCTGATGGTTTACGGCTACAACCGCATTCCGATCGTTTCGTGGCTCAAGGGGAACGGTGACGAATCGCTTGCGCACGCGTATAAGGCGGGTGAGTTCGTAACGATGTTGGGCGGGCACCCGAGCCTGAAGATCGGGCCGCTGCTCGAAACGGAAAAGCACGATATCGGCGACATCCTGCGCGAGAGCCTTGAACACGAGAGCACGACCTTGAAGGCGTATTACGAACTGCTCTCAAAGGTCGAGGGCCACTCTGTCGCGCTTGAGGAGTACGCACGCGAGATGATCCTGCAGGAAGAGACGCATCTCGACGAGGTCAATAAAATGCTTCGCAAACCCGGCGAAATGCAGCCCTTTAGCGAATAGCATGAGGCGAACGGCTTTTCTCATCATCCTACTCTCGGCCGTGCTTTTTCTCGCGGCACCGTGTTTTGCAGGCGATTACGCGACGCTGAATGTGATCGGCTTTTCAAAGGACGGGCGCTATCTTGCATTCGAAGAATACGGCGTACAGGACGGTTCGGGTTTTCCATATTCGAACATCTACTTCATTGATGTAGAGAAAAATGCGTTCGCCGCACCGCGCGTTGCTGTACGGATCGACAACGAAATGGCTGATGAACCGGCTGCACGCAAACGCTCGGCTGCGCTTGCCCCAAAGGTTCTCACACGCCTCCGCATTATCAAAGGCAACGTTGGCAAGCTCGTGCTGTCACATTTGACGACCGATCTTACGTTCGAGGGATCGCCGGACAAGGCCTCGACCGTTCGTTTTGCGGAAGAGATCGGCTCCTTGTACCGTCGTGGGAGCTATGAACTTTCTCTGACAAAGACGCCAATCAAAACGAAAGGATGCGAACTCTCCGAAGACGATCCCAAGCTGCTTGAGCTCGGGATCCGTGACCTAGACGCCAACACTTTTAAGCTCCTGCAGAAGGACACATCTCTTCCTGAAACTCGCGGTTGCGCGAACGACTATCGCATTCGCGATGTTTACATAAACAAAGGCTTTGTTGCTGTCTTCATTAGCGTTTTCACCCAAGGCTTCGAGGGGCCGGACATGCGTTTCATGGCCGTTACGGGCAAGCTCAAATAGTACAGGATGACGATAGCCGAAACTGAGAGGCTCCTGATCCGCGAACTCGACGCCGCAGCGGACGCCGAATTCGTTCACGAACTGCTGAACACGCCCGCATTCCTGCATTACATTGGCGACCGAGGTGTCCGTTCGGTCGAGCAAGCACATACCTTTATCGATGAACGCTATCGAGCAAGCTACAGAGATCACGGGTATGGCCTGTACCTCGTAGCTCTCCGCAATGGCGAAAGTGCATCCGGGCAGTCCATAGGCATTTGCGGTTTTGTAAAACGGGCACACATGGAACACCCCGACATCGGCTTCGCTTTTCTGCCTGAATTCGAGGGCCGCGGTTTCGGATTCGAGTCTGCGGATGCAATGTTGAGTTTCGGACGTGAGTCGCTTGGTTTTCAGAAAGTCCTTGCGATCACGTCGCAGGACAACGACAGTTCGGGTAAACTTCTCATCAAACTGGGCTTTGCCTTCAGCGGAAACATCACAAGCCCCGAAGGCGAGGTCTTAAAGCTCTACGAGATCACTTTATGAAATTTGGCCTCATTGCCGGCAACGGCCAATTCCCTTTTCTCGTACTCGAAGGAGCGAAGGCCCAGGGCGTCGACCTTTCCGTAGTTGCGATAAAAGAGGAAACGGATCCGCGCCTTGTCGAACTCGCCTGCGATGCGGAATGGGTCGGTATCGGCCAATTGGGGAAGATGATCGCGTTTTTCAAAAAACGCGGCGTCACGAAGGCGATAATGGCGGGCCAGGTGAAGCACGTCCAGATCTTTTCGGGAGCGATGCCCGACATGCGTATGGTGAAGATGCTCTGGAATCTGCCCCGACGCAACACCGATGCGCTCATAGGCGGAGTCGCCAGCGAACTTGCAAAGGAAGGCATCGACCTGATCGATTCGACCTATTTCATAAAGGATAAACTCGCCCCTGCGGGCCCGCTCACGCGTCGAAAGCCCTCGGACGAAGAGCTTGCGAACATCGAATATGGCCTTTTTGTCGCAAATGAGATCGCACGGCTCGACCTTGGGCAGACGATCGTCGTCCGCGGCCGCGCCTGCGTCGCTGTCGAAGCAATGGAAGGCACCGACGAGACGATCATCCGGGCCGGTAAACTCGCCAAGGGAAAACTGACGGTCGTAAAGGTCGCAAAACCCGAACAGGATATGCGTTTTGATGTACCGGTCGTCGGCGTCCCGACCATAGAGAATATGATCACCGCCGGTGCGACGTGCCTCTCGATCACGACGGGAAAGACCCTCATTTTTGACCGCGAGGAGGTGATCAAGCTCGCCGAGCGGCAAAAGATCTCGATCATCGGCTCACCCGAAACAATTTCCGCTCGAAACTCGTAAAAAGACTCGATACTTCGGCCCCTCGAGGGAAGAAAAGCTTTAATTTAGGAGAAACAATGAAAAAGCATCTTTATGGCCTTTTAGTTATTGCTGTGCTAACGGCTCAGACCGCGTTCGCGCAGACACGGCCCCAACCGATCCGGATCACGCCTGCCGAACGCAAGGCAGTTTCGGGCGTTACGGCGAAGCAACTGAGCGATTATCTGCACTTTGTGGCGTCCGACGAGATGGAAGGCCGCGACACGCCTTCGCGCGGACTCGACACGACGGCGAAATTCATCGGCATGAACCTCTCTCGATGGGGCTTCAAGCCCGCCGGGGACGACGGAACTTACTATCAGAAGATCGCCCTGCGGTCGGAGACGCCCGATCCCGATTCGAATAGCTTTAAGGCCGGCGACACGACGTACAAGTTCAACGACGATTACTTCCGCATCGGCGGCAACGCATCGGTCTCGGGCCCGCTCGTTTTTGTGGGTGACGGGTGGATGGTCAAGTCAAAAGGCATCGATGCTTATAAAGGCGTAGA
>Ga0079224_100016417_pt1 | contig 10407 bp, 10 predicted proteins | sample Stecom2015_FD_80414 | JGI IMG/M metagenome (GOLD analysis project Ga0079224, IMG submission 80414) | Agricultural soil microbial communities from Utah to study Nitrogen management - Steer compost 2015 | ecosystem: Environmental > Terrestrial > Soil > Agricultural land | place: USA: Utah...
AAGAAGAAGGAGCAGAAGAACAAACTTACGTTGCAACACAACCGGACGAAACCACACAAGAAACGCTATCCCAATCTGAAGAAGAAAGCAAAGAGGAAAAAGAAGAGGAGCAAAGCGCAGGATCTGCTTCTGAACACGATAAGAAATATGTGGTCATCCAAAAAGGACAATGCGTATGCGACCAGAGCATTCCGCCCAATAAAGTTCCGGTAAAATTCAAAGTCAATAGCCATCAGTTACAGTATGCCAACGGAGATACCTCTGACCATCTCATCGTAACAGAAGACGATTTGGAATTTGACAAACCCAGCCAGCCTTTTGGATCACAATGTAAGTTACAACCCAATAGTTCCAGCTACAATCCTTGCAGTTATGCGCCGGCAGGAAAATGGCAAAAGACCTACGAAAAAATAAAAGTGATGGACAAAAGCGTCCTCACAGAAATTTCGGAATTACAATGTGCTATTGGCGGGAAAATAACCGTATTTCAACACGGACAGACCCAAGAAGCAACCAATGCCCATTATGAGAATGTGGAAGAAGAAGAGCTTTGGGCTATTTCCCCACTCGCCGGAAAGCCGGAACTTGAAACACCCAAAGTAAAAAGCATAAAAGCACAGACAACAGAATCAAAAGCCGAAAAAAGCAGTAATACAAAATCCAAACCCATTGGTAAAAATGAGAATTTGGACAACCGATCCGACGGCGTGTTAGAACTTACCGTCAAATTAGGAGAGCAGGTGAAATTTGAAGTCACGGCTTGGTACAATGCGCTAAAGGCAGACAAAACGCTTACCTCATGGGAAGTGTTGTACAGTGGACACAAAAGTCCTGATTGGAATAACGCAGTATTGATGAAATACCAAGAATTTGGTCCGACGCTTCAACGGGATTTCGATACGCTTGGAAACTTCAGGGTTTACGCCTATGGCAATGAAGAAACAAAAAGAGACAATCGTTGTGCGATAGACATAACTGTGGTCATCAATGAACTCAAAAAAGAAACCAAAGGTATCAAAGCGGTGGGAGCCAATATTTCCGGCAAAATGATCCGCAAAGGATTTCCAGTAAATTTTCAACCCGATTTTAAATTCTCGCCGTCGCAGGAAGAACTACAAAGAGTGGAAATGGGCGTGAAAGACGGCGCTGGTAATATAGTAGATAGTGCATTTTCGCCCGAAACCGGATTGGTATTTACACCGGAAAATTCTATCAAATACAACGTCTGGATACGCTATACCGATGATTTGGGAGAAGTCAAAAACCAGTCTGAAACCTTTGAAGCCAGATCCAATACAGTAGAAGCCATAAAGGTCAATAAAGAGGGACAGAAATTTCGTGCCGGAACGACCCTGACGTTTACTGTCAACAAAATGAAGTTTTCACCTTTGGACGATGATCCGGACTACGATAAAATCAAATGGAAAGTGGGTGATACCTTGCTGCAGACTACCGGAAAATCCCTAACATACACATTCCAAAATGAAGGAGTATTTATTGTAGAAGCTTATATCAGTTCAGCCAACAAATCCGGACCGGACAGTCATAAAGTTGAAATATGCAAGAACATAGCTAAAGAATTTAAAGGCGGGAAAAAAGCCAATTGGATTATCGGAAAAGAATATACAGTAGAATTGTTGACCGAATTAAGTGGATTTGATGCTGCCAAAGATGGAAAAGTTATTTGGTATCCAACCCCGGGATTAAAACTGGGTAGCGGAAAAAATGATGATTTAGAACTAAAAGTGACAGCACTGACCAAAGGAGAACATAAACTGGAAGCAAGATTAGAAACACAACCGGAAGATAAAAAAGTCACTTTGAATATCTCGGCAGATTTTGCAGAAATCAAACGTTGGTGCATTACCGACAAAGATTTGGATTTCAAAAGCGACGCAGGTTGGGGCGAGGAGCTGTATGCGGTAGTGGAAAGCAATCCTATCATGTCAGGCGAAAAGGTACACTTACATTTATTGGAATATGACGATTCCGATGATGCCAATTACATCAAAGATCTGGGCGAAGTGACATTTGACGAAAAGGGAATTGCCAAAGCAAAATTTACGACAGATGAAATCAAGCCCGAGCTGAACAAACTATACTTTGAACGCGGAAAATATGAACTGTTTTTTGCAGCAGAATTCAAAGAAGGAAATATACAGTTTGCCGATGTTTCGAAAAAAAACAGAGGAGGAAAAGACACGGTATATCCGTCAACAACGGTAAGCCATAGCGAACTGGAAAAAGGGAAATTCACCTACATAGACAGCAAAAAAGACATCACGAGCGTTCGTTTTCTGAAATCTAACGGTAAAGACGCTTACGAAGTGATTAAGTACGGCGAGCCGATTAAAGTCAAAGTACAAACAAGAAACCTTAACGGGACAGAACTTACAGGACAAATGTTTGTCAATCTATTTGCAAATGGATTACACAAGGCTCAGACATTGGAACCCAGAGAAGTAAAAGATGAGACATTGGAATGGGATTTAAATACAGCGGATTGTAAAGAAAAGATAGCCAAGAGTCAAACTAAACGAATCTCTTTTTGGCAAGTTGAAGTAACAGAAGAAAAAAGCACGGGAGGTGAAACCATACAGTATCCCTCAAAAACAGCAAGAAAGAAAGACGGCGAATTGGACTGGCAAAGTTTGCTTACATACCAAAGCCTGAAGCTGAGTGATGTCACGAAAATGACCGAACTTGCCCAAACCAATGCACCTTTGATTGTAGGCGAGCCATTGGAGAATAATACAGTTCAATCTCAACCTCAAACAGAATCAAATGAAAATTGTGGAATAGAATTTAGGAGTGAAATACAATGCACCAGATATAATGGAAGCATTACACATTATGGACCTGTATATTGGGGAAATTTAAGATTGGCAAATTATTCTAATTGGGATATATTATTATCAACAGGAAAAATAACAGAAGAAGAGAAATCCATATTAATAGGAATGTCAGAAAATGAAGGTAAGTTAGATTCAGTGCAATCTTATGACTCAGAGATTGTAACAGTAGGAGCCATGCAAAAAACTGTTAATCCGCAAGGTTATGGAGAGTTTCCCAAACAAATGGCGGAATTCAAAGAAGAATATCCTGAAAAATTTAAAATATTATTTGAAAATTGTGGGTGGACAGTTAAGAAAGAAAATAACAAATGGAGAGCATATTATTTAGATGAAACAGGAGCTATTTTAAAGGAAAAAATTAGAAATGGATTTAATGCTGATAATTTTAAAAAGAAAGTGCAAAGTATTCCGATTGAACCTTTAATCAATGCAGCTAAAGACTCATATTTTCAAGCTAAGCAAGTGGAAGATTTTATACAGCGACTAAACAAAGAAGTATTACCTCTTAGACCAACTGGATACTCATATAAAATATCAGATTATTTAAAAACAAAATTAGGTAAGGCAACTGTTTTAGACCAACATATTAATAGACCTGGGTATGTAACAGATGATTTTGCCAAATCTTTGAATAATTTTTTTAATAAAAATACTCAAGTTTCTAAAAACCCCAATAACTGGGGAGATAACCATAGAACTTATGAAGAAGAAATTTTAGAGCATTATGGTGTGAACAGGCGAGGGACGGATATGTCAGCAAGATTTAGAAAAATGAAAAATAATTCTTACTTAAAATGAAATCAAGATTAATTATATTCACAATATTACTTCAATTTATTAGCTGTAATTCACAAGAAAAGAATGAATTGTTAAATGATAGCGATGCGTTAAAACACAAAACTATTGAGTTAACAAATAAATTTTCTTTATACTTTGAAAAATATAATAATGAATTAGAATTATGGTATAATCCTTATCTAATAAAGGGGAAAGACACAATTAGAATCGAAGGCTATTCGTATGATAATGGGAGTGAACTTCAAATTAATATATCACCAAATAAAAATTATATTGTATTAGATAATATAATCAAAGGATATGTTTATGAATCTGAACAAGATAGCATATTGCACGAAAACTATGGTTGTGACATAATAGACCTTAACCAGTCTAAAGTTGTATATAGTATGCAGTCTGAATGCTCAGGAAATTGGAACAGAAATAGTGATTGGGTGGTAAATCAAGAAATCATTTTTAGTAATTTATCAATAAATAATTCTAATGTTGAAAAAATCAATAATCAAGCATATGAACTTGAACAATCAGGTAATAATGAAGAAGCAATTTATTTATTAGAAAAAATAATAGAAGCATTTCCCAATAGAGTTGTAGCTTACTTAAACATAGCCGATGCTTATTGGGGTTTAGCTAAAGAAGAGGAAGCCAAAAAGAACTATGAGAAATATATATCCTTAATGAAAACACAAGGGAAAGATATAAAAAGAATTCCCCAAAGAGTTTATGACAGAATTCAATAGAGAAGCTCATTGAATATTCAAATTCCCAAAGAAGACCGGACCAAAGTAGCATTTTGGCAAGTAGAATTAGAAGAATCAGATGGTGATAAAGTAAAATATCCGGAAGGAAAAGCGAGATTAAACGATGGAAATATTGATTGGACGAAACTTTTAACCTATCAGTCTTTGAAATTAAGTGATAATGCCGTAATCAGTGAACTTGCCCAAACCAATGCGCCACTGATTGTAGGCGAGCCGTTGGAGCCGGTATCAACTGCTACGGAAACTTGTGTTTGTAAAGAATACGATTTAATTTGGGGGAATAAAGTAAGTTGTGAGTTTAGGAAAAAAGTGGTGGAGATAGCTAAAGAACTTTGGGGTGAAAGTAAGAAAGTTGAAATGGCCAATGTACTAATGGCGGTAATCAGAGCCAAAAAGCAACTCAGTTTACATGTGATGCCAATGCAAATACAGCGCCTACAACAGGTTGGAAAGATCCGCTAGATAATCCTATGTCTACCAATTTTATGCAGAGTGGTGGAGGTGGAGACGCAGGTAAGCATTGGGGGCTGTTCGGAGCAACTAGAAATGGAGCAAATCATGCAGGACTCGATATGTTTGCAATCAAAGGTACTAATATTTACGCTTGTGTCGACGGAACTGTTTATAACAGAAGATGGCATAGCGGTTATGGGAATACCATTACTATAAAAGTTAAAGACAAAGAAGCGTTTTTTAAACATAAAAAAGAATATGCGCTCAAAAGAAGCGACAAAGGAGAAATAGCCACAGGAGCAGGTTTTAGCGAGTCCGGAGATATTTATCTTTTCTATGGACATTTGGACAGTGTAGAGTCTTTTACGTTTGGACAAGAAGTTACTTGTGGTCAAGTTCTAGGTACAACAGGACGTTCTGGGGTGACAGATGGAACATGTGCACCGCACTTACATTTTGAAATCAGAAGTGCGTATGACGGATCAGGAACGCGCAATAAAATAAATCCTGGCTATTGGATAAATTATAAATATTACGATGATCAATCTGAGAACGAACGAAAACAACAAGAAGATGAAAAAAATAAAGGTAAAATCAAACAAGTTGATGGACAAGAAAGGCTACAGTATGACCATATGGAAGGTTTTACGCCATAGATTTCTTATAGTTTTCTTTTTAATTATTCTTACTAGTTGCAACTCTAGAGAGAAAAAAGATTTGGCATTAAGTTCAGAAATTATTGTAGAGAATGAAAACAATACTCTTCAGAAATTTCAACCCAAATCCAACATTGAGCAGAATCAGGAAATTCTGAAAATAACATATGAACAACCCAATTTGAGTTTTTATTTATTCAAAAATGAAGAATTGACTTTTGTAGAATTACCTTCCGGAAGGTACAAAAACATAAATTTAGATTTTACATATAATTTATCCATTGAACAAGCATTGAAAGAAATCTATTTTTTTGGAGAAAATCAACCCGGATTTCTTGTTGTTCCTACTACAACTGAGGAAGTTTTTGCCTATGAAATGTATAATATAGGAAAAGATGAATTAGAATTTGAAGGTCATTTCTCTCCGGAAGATTTTGATTTCAATGTTAATGATTTTCAAGATAAAAATTTGACTTTAAATGAAGTGAAAAATCAATTTTCCATTCAATTAGTTGGTGAAAAAGATACGCTCACTTTAAAAAAAACTTCTAGTGAAAATTCTACAATTTTGATTAATGCTGAATTAAAGTCTAAAATTCAAAATTTAAAATCTCAGAAAAGTTCAGTTACTAATTCTTCGGAACAAAAAAGTTCTATCGATAAGAAATATCAAGGAAATTATCAAATAAATGTTGATACGGAACAAACCACAACAGGAACTGCCAGTGTTCAATACAAATTTTCAATCTCAGATAGTGAAATTACGCTCCAAACTAATACTGTACATGAAGCTGTTTCTTGTAATGGAAAATATGAAGGAATTGAAAAAAATAATATTTTGGATTTATATTTTATTGGAAATGAAAGTGGTTGTGATAATTCGAGTCCAATGTTTTATTTAAAGGAAGAAAAAGGAGAAATTTATGCAAAAGGATTGGGCGGTGAAGCTACATTTAATGAATGGATAAAATTAAAACGACGATAAACAAGCTCTGGAATGAACGCGGAAATTATGAACTGTTTTTTGCAGCAGAATTCAAAGAAGGAAATATACAGTTTGCCGATGTTTTGAAAAAAAACAGAGGAGGAAAAGACACAATCTATCCGGCTGTCACAATTAGCCATAGCGAACTGGAAAAAGGAAAATTCACCTACATAGACAGCAAAAAAGACATCACGAGCGTTCGTTTTCTGAAAGCGAACGGCAAGGATGCTTACGAAGTGATGAAGTACAGAGAAACCATCACATTGAAAGTTCGGACGAGGAATCTGAACGGGACAGAACTGAATTTAAAGAATATCCTGAAAAACAATTTAGGTTCAATAAACCGGAATAGCCATTTATAAAGTAGTACTCCGAAATTCAATCCGCTTTGTCATCCTGATTCCTTTTCCCAGAGCGAGAATCAAGTTGATTTTCACATGACGAAAATCATTTCTTAATTTGAGGTTAATCAAAATTTAACATATAAATATTTGTCAGACAGAATAATAATCGGTAAATTCGGGATATTATTATTTATTATTTAGTTGGTATTATTATTTATTTAACCTTAAAATTTTTATTATTATGTCGTTTAAAGCAAAATTCAAAGTTGCGGGAAAAGAGCGTAATATTTTAAACGTAAATTACGCACTCAAACAAGACACAGACGCTACGGGTCGCCCTTCGACCATCACACGTGGCGGAAAAATCGAAATCACAGTTGAAGGTACAGGAGAAACCGATCTTTTCGAATGGATGACCAATTCATTTGAAAGAAAAGACGGTTCTATTGCTTATTTGAAACGTGATTCTGAAGCTACACTCAAAGAAGTTAAATTCGAGGAAGCCTACATCGTCGGTTACAAAGAGAATTTCGATTCCATGGGAGAAAACCCACTGACGGAAACATTTACCATTTCAGCCAGAGCCATCGAGCTCGGAACAGGCAAGCACCTGAACGAATGGGTTTAATTCCGCCGTTATTTTAATCAGTCTATCTTATTTTTTAATTTTAAATTTTATTATTATGTCATTTAAAGCAAAGCTGGTAGTTGCCGGCAAAGAGTATAGTGTCTTGAGTATAAACTATGGATTATTCCAGGAAACAGACGCGACAGGTCGTCCATCGACCGTAACAAGAGGAGGTAAAATCGATGTGACTATCGAAGGTACCGGAAGTACTGAACTATTCGAATGGATGACCAATTCATTTGAAAGAAAAGACGGAAGTGTGAAATTCTTCAAAAGAGACAGTGAAGCTACTTTGAAAGAATTGAAATTCACGGAAGGCTATTTGGTTAAGCACAAAGAAAATTTTGATGCAACCGGAAAAAATCCGCTTACAGAAACTTTCACGATTTCAGCTCGTAAAATCGAAATGGGAACGGGAGTTTATGAAAATGAGTGGGTGTAAATTTAGAATTATGAATAAATACCATTAGTTAATAAATCTAAATCATGCCGTTAGTCAAATTCATACCTAAGATTAACGGCATTTTTTTCACTAAAATCCAAAAACAATATGTCTTTTTTAGCAAAATTACAAGTAGAGGGAGAGTCTTACAACGTTTTGGACTGCCGGATTTCCTTGCATCAGGTAACCGATAATAGCGGTAAACCTGCGGCTGAACCTCAAGGAGGAACGGTAACCTTGGTTGTGGAATCCACGGGAAGTTCGGACTTTTTCCGATGGATGATATCGAACACGGAAACCAAAGATGGAGAAGTGATTTTTTACCGAAGAGATGCGATTTCGAAGATGCGAGATTTAAAGTTTGAAAAAGCTTACTGCATCGGTTACAATGAAATATTTCAAAGTACCAATTCAACGCCTATGAGAGTAGAATTACTGCTTTCTGCCAAATCCATTTCTATGAACGGTGTACAGTTCAAAAGAAACTGGCCGGTAGAAATTTAATTTAAATAAAATTCGCATGAACGACTTAGATTTTAATGTATTTGTAGGACTGAGCATTCATTTCGGTGGCGGAAAACCGGCTTATTGGAGTGGAACTGCCGGCGTAGGTGCCAGTTACAGATTTCAAGAGAAAAACGCTTTTGGAGCACAAGCAAATTTAAATGCCGCCGTAAATTTTTACAACGGAGGACTTGGAGCACTTCCGGGTGACAACAAAATCCATATCGACAATGTTTTGACTGCAGGCTTGACCTTAGGATCGGGCAGAGGAGAACCTATGACAATCAAACCGCTTCATTTAGGTTCAGGTTCCGGAATGGTAGATAATTTCAAATATTCTGCAACTTTAGGAACTAATTTTATACTCAATAACAGCGGACGAAATCAACAAGTCGGATTCACGCAGTTGCGTGCCTGGAAAGGTAGTTTTACCTTTTATAATGATTTCAATAAATTTCAAGCTATTGGAATTGCTGACGGCTATGACCGTTGGTGGACAGGCGGTGGGAATTTTACATTTGGTTCCCGAAACGATGAATTCCAGCTCGTAATCGCAAGTGATGTTTTCACGGCTGACACAGACAGTCAAGAGAAATATTATAAAGATAAAGATATGGAAAAATTAATTGAAGCAGGAATCTTCCCTGAAGGTACTAAATCTGGATATTCGTATGATGTAGATGAACTGAATACACCCCGACCAGGTGGAATGTTTGATAAAGAAACTTATGGATATACTCCAAACATCGCGCAAGAATTAGATCAGTCTTATTTAGATGGATTTAGAAATGGAACCCAATGGAATCAAAATGCACATTCTTTTGATTTGAATCAAGGCAGAACTTCTTTCCGTTTAAATACACCTTATGGTCAATTTGGAGTAAATGGATTAGGAGCGGGACACATGTACAGTCAAGACATCATTCACCGAGTGATTAATTTTCACTTGATTCCTTCGACTCGTGAAAACAATTGGGAATTCTCTTACAAGAATGGATTTCGTAATGAATAATTTAGTTAAAATATCAATTAAATTTATTTCATGCTTTTTAGGTTTGGGATTAATTTCTTGTGCCAATCAAGCACCACCCAAAACGGAAGATTTTAAATATTTCAATCCTGATTTTAAATTCGACGAAACTTTTGGTTTGCGTACCGACGGCGCTTATGTAAACATCATGGGGCCTTATACGGAAACATTATCGCCGGAAGTTTTTGACCGAAAATTCAATCGGGATATGGCTCAGCAAAACAAATTAACGATACCGCAAAAAGATTCTGTTGTCACTTATCAAGCTTATGAAGTGCTGATTTTTTGCCGGCACGACGGAGCCTACTTCTACGCTGACGGATACAATTTCAGCCCCGAAAAACTAAACTATTATCAACAATTTAGCGAAGAAAAAATTTGCGGAAAAAAGTACCCTAATTTCTATTATCAATTCAATAAAGACAAAATTGATTTAGAACATATAGAATATTGGCAAAATTCTAAAGTGAATGTAAAAGAAGAAGCCCGATTGCACTCAGATACGCTATTTCTAAAAAAAATAAGCAGCGATTGGACTAAAAAAAGAATTGAAACACCTTTTAAGTTTCACCCATTTAATCATTAAATAAAAATAGTATGTCTATAACTACTGTAACAAGCATCCAAATAGACAACCAACCTTTATTGAAATTCAACCGTTTAGTAATCGAACAAAAAGTCAATGGTCATCATAAATTTTCCATTGTCCACCATGTTTCTTACGATTTGCTTTCCTCTTCATTGGAAAAAGCCAAATCTTATGTCGGAAGCAAAGTATTGATTACGATGAACCCGATGCAGTTCGGAACCGGAAACGAACTTCGTTTCCGCGGCATTGTCTCAGAGGTCAAACTCATTCGCGCCAATGGTTCTGCGGGAGGAATTCTCATCAACGGTTTTTCCCCTACTTTTCAGATGGAAGGACTGCCCGATACGATGTCGTTCAACGAC
>Ga0079224_100016418_pt1 | contig 10407 bp, 9 predicted proteins | sample Stecom2015_FD_80414 | JGI IMG/M metagenome (GOLD analysis project Ga0079224, IMG submission 80414) | Agricultural soil microbial communities from Utah to study Nitrogen management - Steer compost 2015 | ecosystem: Environmental > Terrestrial > Soil > Agricultural land | place: USA: Utah...
GAGACCGAGCGTGGTGAGAGGAGCAAGGTGGGCGCGACCAGGAGGCTGCTGCGGTACGGCGCGAGGCGCCGGTGGGGGTCGGACCCGACCAAGGGCGCGGACCCGCGCGAGCGGGGAGTGCTGCGGTACGGCACGGCGTTGACGGTCGGCGCGGCGATGGCGCTGGTCGCCGGCTGCGGAGTGGTGTCGGGGGACTCCGACACCGAGACCGTGCTGATCGCGGCCGACCTGGAACTCACCGGACAGGGTGCCGAACTCGGCATCGTCTACGAGAACGCATTGCGGCTGCGCGTCGAGCAGGTGAACCGGGCGGGTCTGCTCGGCGACCGGCGGCTCGAGATCGAGATCCGCGACAACCGCTCCGACGGCGCTACCTCCGCCGACAACCTGGCGCAACTCGCGGCCGATCCGGAGGTCACCGCGATCATCACCGGTGGGTGTGACGAGTGCGCACTGGCCGCGGTGGACACCCTGAACGGGGCCGGGGTCCCGACCATCTCCCTCGCCGCGGCCCAGGAGATCGTCGAACCGGTCGAGGAGCGGCCGTACCTGTTCCAGCTCGCGCCGACCGCCGCCGACAACGCCCGGGTGATCGCCACCGAACTGGAGAAACTGGAGGCGGAGACGATCGCGGTGGTGACCACCGGCGACCTCTACGGGCAGGAAGCCCAGGAGCGGATGCTGGATGAGAACCTGCTCAACCGGGTCGGCGCCGAAGCGGTGGTCGTCGAGACCGTGAGCGCCGATGAGGAGGCCGTGGCCAGCGCCGTCGCGGCGATCACCAGCTACCGCCCGGACACGGGGGGCACGGTGATCGACCCGGTTACCGGGCTGCCGGTGCCGGACCAGTCCGAGGAGCAGGTCGGACCGGACGCGGTGGTGATCTGGGCGCCGGAGGCGATCGCCAGCCGGCTCGCGGTCGCCCTGGACGGCGCGGGGTACGAGGGCGACCTGCTGTTGGACTCCTCGGCGGCGGGGGAGTTGTTCCTCGACCGGCAGGCCGCCGATGCGCTCGACGGCGCCCGGATGGTCTTCACCGAAACCCTCGTGATCGACAACGTGATCGCGAGTTCGCCGGCCAAGGCGGCGCGCAAGACCTGGTTCAACGACTACACCGCCAGCCAGGGCACCTACCACGCCCACTCCTCGTTCGCCGCCGACGCGGTCCAGCTCATCGTCGAGGCCATCAACCGCTTCGACAGCACCGACCGGGAGTCGGTGCGCACCGCGCTGGAGAACACGCAGATCGACGGGCTCAGCGGCCCCATCCGGCTGCGCCTGGAGACCCATTCCGGGATCGGGCAGCAGGCGCTGGTCACGCTGGTCGCCCAGGGCGACCGCTGGCGGTTCGCGGCCGACTAGCCCGAAGCGTGCGTCGGTAACGGGCGTGCCCGCCGGACCGGCGGGCACGCCCGTTGCCGTCCCGTCCCCGAGCGCGGCCAGGACTGCTCAGGGACCCTGACTGCCAGGGGTGACGGCCAGAGACACTGACGGCCCGGGACACCGGCGGCCAGCGACACTGGCCGCTAGGGACGATGACCGCGGCTGAGGGCGCTGACCGCTAGGGACTCCGACCGCCGGGCCCGGATGGCTGGGCACGGATGGCTGGGCACGGATGGCTGGGCACGCGGCAGGTCGCCGCCCCGTTTGGGGCCGCGGTCCCAGGTACGGGCGGCCAGGTTCAGGTACGGGCGGCGGTGGTCTCCTGTGCCCACGGCAGCAACCGCCGTTCCGCCAGGACGACCGTGTAGAACAGGCTGATGCTGATGATGCTCAGCAGGATGATCGCGGCGAACGCGAGCGGGGTGTTCACCGTCTGCTGGGAGTTCAGGATGACGGTGCCCAGGCCGCCGTTGGGGCGGGTCATCTCGCCGACGACCGTGCCGATCACGGCCAGCGTGATGCCGAGCTTGAGCCCGACGAAGACCTGGGGCAGGGCCCAGGGCACGCGGATCTTGAAGAACGTCTGCCGCCGGGACGCGGAGAGCGACCGGGCGAGTTCCCCCAACTCGGCCGGGGTGGAGTTCAGCCCGGCCATGGTGGCGATCATGATGGGGAAGAAGCAGATCGAGGCCGCCAACGCGATCTTGGGCGCGTGACCCAGGCCGAACCAGAAGATGAGCAGTGGCGCGAGCGCGACCTTCGGGATCGCGTTCAGGGCGACCACGATCGGCAGCGCGGCGCGCTCCAGGGTCTGCGAGGTGGCCAGGCCGGCGGCTACCAGCAACCCCGCCACGCCGCCGATGCCGAACCCGGCGAGCGTCTCGTAGACCGTGATCCAGGACTGGTCAGCCAGGTGGGCGGCGTTGAAGTGCATGGACCGGGCGATCGCCGGCGGGGAGGGCAGGAAGATGCTGCGGACCTCGAAGTACCAGGTGGCCCACCACCAGAACCCGACCACGATCACGACGCCGAGGACAGGAAGCCCGACCCGCCGGTAGAGCGCGCCGCCGACCCGCCGCCAGCGCAAGCCGCCCGCACCCGCGCCGGCCGCGCTGCCCGACAAGGCCATGAGGTCCTGACTGTCCCGAACGCTGGTGCTCATCGAGGTCCTGTGGGGTCGGTGGGGTCGTCGAGTGTGGCGGCGGGCGGACCCGCCCGCCGCCACCCGGTTGTCACGACGTTAGCAGGGTCAGATCCCCGATGATGGCGTTGGGCTGCATGCCGGACGGGATCAGACCGGCGCTCTCCAGCACCCCGATGCAGCGCAGCACGTGGGCCTCGTCCATGACCCCGACCCGGTCGTCACCCTCAGAGGTGATGTACGGCTCCATGATCTGGATCTGGGCGACGTACGCCTCGGCGGTCTCGGCCACGCCGGGATCGCAGTTCTGCAGGATCTCGATGGCTTCCTCAGGGTTCTGGATGGTGTACCGCAGACCCTCGATCGCCGCGTCCCGGAACGCCTCCGCCGCCTCCGGGTTCTCCTCGGCGAACGAGGCCGTGGTGATGATCCCGGTGCCGAGCAGGTCGTCCAGCACCTGGTTGAACGGGAACTCCACCAGCGGCTCGCCGGCGGCGCCGGCGATCACGCCCTTCTGGATGATGAACGAGCTGAGGGCGTCCGCCTGCCCGCTGGGCAGCAGACCGAACAGCTCCTGGATGCTCGCCTGCACCACCAGGTCCGGGTCGAACTCCCAGCCGGTCAGCTCCGCGTACGCCGGGAGCAGCAGTTCGGTGGGAGAGTTCGCGAACGCTCCGATCCGCTTCCCTTCCAGGTCCTGCGGGCTCTCGATCCCGGAGCTCTCGGGCGCGAGGATCGCGACCAGCGTGCTCTGGTGCACCGAGTTCAGCGCGACGAACTCGCCGGCGTCGAACTCTCCGCGGCCGACGTCCAGCAGCATTCCGGTGAAGTCGACGTAGGTGAACTGCGCCTCGTCCGCCAGCAGGGTGTGGTAGTTCTGCTGGCCGCCGGCCGGCTCCAGGGTCACGTCGAGGCCGGCCTCGTCGAAGTAGCCCTTCTCCTCGGCGACGAACATGAACGAGTCGTGCGCGGAGCAGCCGAACCCGGTGAGATACGTCACCGACACGGGTTCGCTATCCGGCCCGCCGGTGTCTTCGCCGTCGTCGCCACAGCCTGCGGCCATGGCGAGCGCCGCGGCGGCGGCCGCCGCGGTAAGCGCCCGACGGGTTGAGGGGGTGAGGGGCACAATACCTCCTAGCTGGGAATATCTAGATTCGAGGGAGTCGGTCCCGAGGGTTGCGCCCGGAGCCGGAGGTCGAGTCGCGCCGGCGCCTGCCGGCGCGCACCACCACGGCAGGTAGCCGCCGTGGCATCTTCTCGCCTCCAGATTGGCCTCCGGTTCAGCAGGGCCTGCGGGGGTTGCCGGTCCGATCGATGGTCAGTACCGGCGATCATGGTCAGTAACGGAGCGAGTATACGTCCCGTGCTGCCCGCAGGATAGAGTGTGATCCCAGCACCGCTGACCTCACGCCGCCGGTTGAAGTCGGGAGTGGTCCGGATGATACGTCTGTCCGAAGTCTCGCATACGTTCGACGGCCGGAAGGGGTCCGTCACCGCGCTGCAGGACATCACGCTTCGGGTCGACAAGGGCGAGTTCGTGGCGGTGGTGGGCCGGTCCGGCTGCGGCAAGTCCACACTCCTGCGGGTGGTGGCCGGGCTGCTCGTCCCGACCACCGGAGCGGTGATGGTGGGCGGTCAGCCGGTGGACCGGCCGCGCCCGGACATCGCGATGGTGTTCCAGCGGCCGGCCCTGCTGCCGTGGCGCTCGGTGCTGGACAACGTCCTGCTCCCGGTGGAGATCCTGCGCTGGCGGCAGGACACCTACCGCAGCCGCGCCCGGGACCTGCTGGAGTTGGTGGGTCTGGCCGGCTTCGAGAAGCAGTTGCCGCACGAGCTGTCCGGCGGGATGCAGCAACGGGTCGCGCTGTGCCGCTCGCTGCTGACCGAGCCGGCGGTGATGCTGATGGACGAGCCGTTCTCGGCGCTGGACGCGCTGACCCGCGAGGAGTTGTCGGTCGAACTGCAGCGCATCCACATGGACCTCGGCACGACCATCCTGCTCGTCACCCACTCGATCGACGAGGCGGTGTTGCTCGCCGACCGGGTGGTGGTGCTGAGCGAGCGCCCCGGGCGGGTGCGCCAGATCATCGGTGTCGACATCCCGCGCCCGCGGTCGCTGGGCCGGCACGCCAACTTCGCCGACGTCGCCCGGATCAGTGCCGAACTGCACGAGTTGCTGCTCCCCGAGGGCGCCCAGAACGCGGCGACGTCGGTCGGTGCGCGCCGATGAGCCACCGGCACGCGCCACCCGCCGGCCGGTGCTGCGTCGCCCGAAGACCCGCGCGCACGCGTGCCCATCCACACGTAGATCCTCATTAACGCAGGATGAACGCAGACCCACATCCACGCATACCCGCATGAACGTCTAGGAGGAACCTTGCCCGAGCAGCCAGCGTCTGGATCCGTGGTGGTCATCGGCGGCACCTCAGGACTGGGCCGCGACCTCGCCGAGCGGTACGCCGCGCGGGGCCAGCAGGTGATCGTGACCGGGCGCGACCGCGAGCGCGCCGCCAAGATCGCCGCCGAGATCGGGGGCGACACCCGCGGCATCGCGGTCGATCTCACCCGGCTGGAGGAGATCCGGGACGCGTTGGCCGAGGTCGGTCCGGTCGGGCACCTGGTGCTGAGCGCGTTCTTCCGGGACCGCAACTTCGCCCGGGACTTCCAGCTCAGCTCCGGCCGCGATGCGGTCACCATCAAGCTGCTCGGATACATCGAAGTGGTGCACGCACTGCACGACCGGCTGGCGGAGACCGGTTCCGTCCTGGTCTACGGCGGTGGACTGAAGGACCGTCCACAGCCCGGCACCATCACCGTCTCCACATCCAACGCCGCGGTGACGGGCCTGATCCGGGCGCTGGCGGTGGAGTTGAAGCCGGTGCGAGTCAACGCCATCCACCCCGGCATGGTGGCCGACAGCCCATTCTGGAGCGCCCAGCCCACCGAGATCAAGGAGTCGATCCGCGGCCGCACCCCGACCGGGCGCTACATCACCATGCGGGAGGTCACGGACGCCGCGGTGATGCTGCTGGAGAACCCGGCGATCAACGGCACCAACCTGGACGTGAACGGCGGCGCCTTCCTCATGTAGCCACCGATGTGGCCCCGATCAGGTAGCCACCCAGGTCAAACTGCCACCTGGTCCAGGCAGCTACCTGATCGTCGGCAGCTTCGCCAGTACCTGATCGGGTGGCCACCTGATCGGGTGGCCACCTGGTCGTGCCGCCATCCGGTCGCGCGGCGGCGCGGGGTCGCCGCCCGCGCCGGACCGCTCACAGCCGCCGGAACTCGGTACGGATCTCCCCGACGCCCTCGATCCGGCCGGTTAGCACGTCGCCAGGGCGCAGGTACCGCTTGGGGTCCCGGCCGTGGCCCACGCCGGCGGGCGTCCCGGTGAAGATCAGGTCGCCCGGCAGCAGCGGGACGATCGCGGAGATCCGGGCCACCAACTCCGGCACCGGGAAGATCATTTCGGAGGTACGCGCCCGCTGCACCTCTGTGTCGCCCAGCCGGCAGGTGAGCTCCAGATCGTCCCGGTCGGGCAACTCGTCCGGGGTCACCAGGACCGGCCCGGTCGGCCCGAACCCCGGGAATGACTTGCCCAGGGAGAACTGCGGCCGGGCTCCGGTCAACTGCACCCGGCGTTCCGAGAGGTCCTGGCCCACCATGATCCCGGCGACCCGTGACCAGGCCTGCTCGGCGGGCACCCGGTGGCCACCGGGTCCGATCACGACCACCAGTTCGACCTCCCAGTCGACGTAGTCGCTGGGCAGGGTGACCGTCGCCGAGGGGCCGGCCAGGCAGGACGGGAACTTGGTGAACACCAGCGGGTCGCTCGGCGCCTCCAAGCGGGCCTCCTTGGCGTGCATCGGGTAGTTGAGGGCGAGCGCGAAGACCTGCCGCGGCCTGGGCACCGGGGCCCCGAACCGGCTCGGGTCCGCCGGTTCACCATGCTCCACCTCCCCGGCCTCCACCCGCTCCGCCTCCGCGGAGACGGTGGCCGCCCAGTCGGTCAGCTCCTCCCAGCGTGCCAGTCCAGCCATGGGGTCCGGATCGAACCGCCCCCGGCTCGCCTTCGCGACGTCGATCACCATGCCGTCGCGTACCAGTGCCAGTCGCTCCTCGATGGTGGCGAATCGCACGCTGCCTCCCTCTGCCGTGCTGCGGTAAGCTGCCCCAATTGGGCCGACGACACCGTAGCGTGTCCTGGGCGGACCTGAGGAGGCACCGTGCCCGCCAGCGCCGTGACCCACCTTCGCCACGTCGACCTCGCGGTCCCCGACTTCGCCCGGCAGCTTGAGTTCTACCGGGACATCTGGGGTCTGACAGTGGTCGAGAAGGACACCGGCATCGCCTTCCTGGCCGCGGAAGGATCACCGGAACAGTACGTAGTCCGGCTGCGCGCCGCGCCGGAGAAGCGGCTCGACCTGATCTCGTTCGGGGCGGCGAGCCAGGCCGAGGTGGACGCCCTCGCCGCGAAGCTGGCCGCCGACGGCATCACGCTGGTCAGCGAGCCGGACACGCTGGGCACCCCCGGCGGGGGGTACGGCTTCCGGTTCTTCGACCTCGACGGCCGGACGGTGGAGGTTTCCAGCGGCGTCGCGCCCCGGCAGCACCGCCGGATCGAGGAGAAGGAGTCGATCCCGGTGCGGCTCTCGCACGTGGTGGTCAACTCGCCAGAGCCGGACCGCACCCGGGACTTCTACGCGCAGCACCTCGGGTTCCGGCTCACCGACACCATCGCCTCCCGCGAGTTCGGCACGTTCATGCACTTCCTGCGCTGCAACCCGATCCACCACAGCTTCGCTGTCGCCCGCGGGCCGCACGTCTCGCTGCACCACGCGTCGTTCGAGTTGCGCGGGCTGGACGAGTACATGCGTGGCACCGGCCGGTTGATGCGGGCGGGCGTGCGCAAGCTGTGGGGGCCCGGTCGCCACCTGGCCGGGGACAACACCTTCTCGTACTTCCTGGACCCGCACGGCAACACGGTGGAGTACACCACGGAGCTGGAGGCGGTGGCCGAGGACCGCTGGCATCCTCACGTGTACGACCTGGAGGACCCGGAGACCGCCGACCAGTGGGGCACGGCCGGGCAGCCGGACGAGCAGTTGGCCAAGGAGAGTAGCAACGACCCCGATCCGGGGCTGTTCGTCGCCCCGCCGATCTAGGGCATGATTGCTCCATGGACACCCCCGTGCTCCACCCGTTGCTGTCGACCCGGCGCAGCACGCGCGCGTTCGACCCGGACGCCGAGGTCAGTGACGCGGAGTTGGCGGTGTTGCTGGAGGCGGCCCGCTGGGCGCCGTCGAGTTGGAACGCCCAACCCTGGCGGTTCCTGGTCGGCTTGCGCGACAGCGACGTCCACAAGCGCATCTTCGGGCACCTGGCCGCGCACAACCAGCGGTGGGCGGGGCGCGCGTCAGCGCTGCTGGCGGCCGGGTACCTGACCCGGGCCGCCGACGGTGGCCCGCTGCCACACGCCGCGTACGACCTCGGCCAGGCGGTGGCGCACCTGAGCGTCCAGGCCAGCGCGCTGGGGCTGTGGGTGCACCAGATGGCCGGCTTCGACGCGGCCGGGCTGCACGCCGAGTTCGGCCTGCCGGACGACCTCGCGCTGCTGGTGGTGGTCGCGGTCGGGCGGCTCGGGGACCCGTCCGGGCTGCCGGAGGACCTGTGGGCGCGGGAGAGCGCGCCGCGCGAGCGCCGTCCGGTCTCGGACCTACTGCTCCCCTGAGCCCGCTGCACCCGCGTGAGTGAGCCCGCGCACCCGCGTGAGCCCACCTCGGGCCGGTCAGGCCACGTCGCCCTGGTGGATCGCGTCCGGCCGGCCGTCCTGGTCGAGATCGACCATGGTGACGTCGGGCGTACCGTCGCCGTCGGTGTCGAACTGGAACAGGTCCGGGACGCCGTCCCCGTCGGTGTCGGTGACCCAGACGTCGGTCTTGCCGTCGCCCCGGGTGTCCGCCGTGATCAGGTCGTTGAGCTGCTCACCACGCGTCTCGATGGGTTCGCGCGAGTCGGGCTGTGCCATCCGCATACCCTATCGCACGATGACCACCGGCAACCGCGTCGACCACCGGCAACCGCGTCGAAAACCGGCGCGGCGTCTCCATCCGGAGCCGGCCGGTCACGCCACGTGAACGGATGGTGATTGTGGACGCTCAACCGTGGACCGCAGGGGCCGCGGGCGAGGTCTACCCTGAGACGCACCACCATGCCGTAGAAGGGACGCGAATGCGACGCAGCACCGAGCGCATCCTCACCACCCACACCGGCAGCCTGGTCCGGCCGGCGGAGGTGGTCCGGCTGATGCGCGAGCGCACCCCCGGGCAACCGTTCCCGCCCGCGGCCGCCGCCACCCTCGATCAGGCGGTCAAGCGCCTGGTAGCCCGGCAGGCCGAGGTCGGCGTGGACATCCCCAGTGACGGCGAGTACGCCAAGTCCGGCTTCTCCGACTACATCGCGGAGCGGCTCGCCGGGTTCTCCCAGGTGGAGGGCGTGGTCGCCGCTCGCTTCCGGGGCCGGGACCGGAAACGGTTCCCCGAGGTCTACGCCGAACTCGACGCCGCCGCCGCCGGTAACGGCTCGGGCCCGGCGCTCTCCGGCGGCGTGGGCCCGCAACCCCGGGCCGACCTGGCCTGCACCGGCCCGGTGAAGTATGTCGGCCAGGCGGCGCTCGCCGCGGACCTGGAGCGCCTGCGGGCGGCAGCCGCCGCCGCTGGCGTGGCCGAGGCGTTCTACCCGGCCACCGCGCCGGGCACCATCGCGTTGCAGCGGCCGAACCTCCACTACGCCACCGAGGAGGACTACCTCACCGCGGTCGCCGAGGCGATGGCGGTGGAGTACCGCGCGGTGGTGGAGGCCGGGCTGATCCTGCAGATCGACGACCCGCGGGCGGTCACCGCCTGGGACGCCATGGACCCGCCCCCGCCCCCGGAGCAGTACCACCGCTTCCTGCGGAGCCGGGTGGACGCGCTCAACCACGCCCTGCGCGGCATCCCGGCCGACCGGGTGCGCTACCACGTGTGCTGGGGTAGCTGGCACGGTCCGCACACCACCGACATCGAACTGAAGTACATCATCGGGACCATCCTGCAGATCAACGCCCAGGCGTACGCGATCGAGGCGGCCAATGCCCGGCACGCCCACGAGCACCGTGTCTTCGAGGACGTGAAGTTGCCCGACGGCACCATCATCATCCCCGGCGCGGTGACCCACTCGACCAACGTGGTGGAGCACCCCGAACTGGTAGCCGAGCGGATCGTCACGTACGCGAAGCTGGTCGGCCGGGAGAACGTGATCGCCGGCACGGACTGCGGGTTCGCGCAGAGCTTCGCGGCAAAGCGGGTACCAGAGCCGGTCCAGTGGGAGAAGCTGCGGATGCTCGCGGTCGGTGCCGAACTCGCCAGTCAACGCCTCTGGCCCTGAGCCCGCCGCGACCCGGAGCCCTGCCTGGCCCACCAGCGCTGGCCGGCCGCGGGCAGGGTGTCGATCGGGTCGTAGTACGGGTATCGCCGGGAGAGCACGTCGCCGGTCTCGCCGGCCTCCAGCCAGGTGCGGTAGTTCTTGGTCCAGTACGAGATCCCGTGCTCGCGGTCGTACTCGGCGACCATGTGGACCCACCGCTTCCCGACCAGCGGCACGTCACAGACCAGCCTCGGGGTGGCGTACCCGGGAAGCCAACCCATGATCTCGTGCTGCAACTGCTGCGCGCGCCACAGCGGCAGGCGCCAGTGCTCGGCGTTGGGGATCATGTCGCACAGGTAGAAGTAGTACGGCAGGATGTTCGCCTCGCCCTGCAGCGTGAAGCAGAGGTCCAGCAGGTCGCCGGCGGTGTCGTTGACCCCGCGCAGCAGCACGCCCTGGTTGCGCACGTCGCGCAC
>Ga0079224_100016419_pt1 | contig 10406 bp, 9 predicted proteins | sample Stecom2015_FD_80414 | JGI IMG/M metagenome (GOLD analysis project Ga0079224, IMG submission 80414) | Agricultural soil microbial communities from Utah to study Nitrogen management - Steer compost 2015 | ecosystem: Environmental > Terrestrial > Soil > Agricultural land | place: USA: Utah...
CTCTTGGGTTAGTCTCTCTAACAACTCACCCGGAAACGAGTTGCTTTGCGGATGACCGAATTCTACCGTAGCTATCTTATTTTCGATTTTGGTATATAACGAACCGTTAGGTCTTGTAGTTGCCATTGTAATAAGTTTTTTTTCTGAATGCCAAAGATAAGAAAACCTCGAGAGGTATATGGAATTTATTTTTCTATGTATGTTTTGTCATTTTAAAATATCGAGGATAATCGTAAAAAAACCAGTTTTAACTTTTTATTTTAATTGTATTGCTTTAGCTTCGATTCTTGAAATTTGTAGTAAAGATTCACATGAAAAAACTTTTTGATTTTTATATTCATAGCAGTATTCACGTGAGTCTGGCTGTTTTAGCCTTAACTTTAGTAAGCTATTATTATTTTGAAATCCCTCTCGATTTCCGTGTGCTTTTCTTTGTTTTTTTTGCTTCTGCAGTCGGATATAATTACACCAAACACACTTTAGTTTTATTTAGAAAGAACGTAAGCCGAACCCAAAGAAGTATTCAATCGTTAACTTCCATAAGTTTACTGATTTCTGTATTTTTCTTTTTCAAATTAAACCTTGCTTCGCAATTTGCCATACTTCTTACAAGTCTATTTACGATTTTGTATGCTCATGCGGTTTTTAAGCACAAAAGTTTGCGGAGTATAGGTGGAATAAAAATTTATGTCGTAGGAATTTGTTGGGTCGGAATCACGCTTTTTGTACCTCTTCTGGAGGCTGATTACCCTATAAATTCGGATGTGATAGTCAAGTGTTTCCAACGATTTTTACTTGTCATTATTCTGATTTTAATTTTCGAGATAATTGATCTTAAAGAAGACAACCCTAGCCTTAGAACCGTTCCGCAAACCATAGGAATACGAAACACAAAGCTCGTCGGAGTACTACTTTTGGCAATATTTTTTTGTTTGGAGTTTTTGCTGAGTGATGTCCGAATCTCACAACTGCTTATCAACGGAATTCTAGCAATTGCGGTTTTGTTTTTCACCCTTTTTGCAAACGAAAACAAATCGAAATATTACACTACTTTTTGGGTCGAAAGTATTCCGATTTTGTGGTTTGTACTAATTCTCTTTTTTCGTTAAATCTTCTAAAGCCTTATCTATTTCGGGAAATTTAAATTCAAAACCGCTTTCTTTTAATCGCTTTGACACTACATTATAACTTTTCAGTACAAAATCAGGTTCCACTCCTATGATTTTTGTTCCGATTCTAAGTAAAAATTCAGGCGTAGGAATACCAAACGGAATCTTATTTGCTTTTCTGAACGCTCGCATCATTTCGGAATTTGTAACCGGATTAGGACTTGCTATATTGACAAATCCTTCAAGGTTATTTTCGATGGCAAAATCAATAATTCGAGCAAAATCTTCGATGTGTATCCAGCTCATTATCTGCTTTCCGCTACCTTGTTTTCCTCCTAATCCAAGTTTGGAAAGTTGGTTTAGCTTTTCGAAAGTATCACCTGATTTTCCGAGTACTACTGCAGTTCGCAAGGCTAACTTTTTGGTTTTTGCATTCGAATTTTCAAAAAACTCCTCTTCCCATGCCTTGATAACTTCGGTTAAGAACTCTGGTTCTATTTCCTGAAAATATTCGTCTCTGCTTTGAGTAAAAGAAGTTTTATAAATGGTCGCACCAGACGAATTCATCCAGTATTTCGGAGGGTTTTGGCATAGTGCAATTGCTTTATTCAACACTCTTGTACTGTCAATTCTGGAATCTAGAATCTCTTTTTTGTTTTTCGAATTATGTCGTACAGCAACGGTTTTTCCGGAAAGGTTAATTAGCAGATACGAATTTTCGAGTTCCTTTTGCCAATCAGACAAGGTTTTCCCGTCCCAACTAACATAACGGATATTTTGCTCGGTTTTGGAGATTCTTCTGGAAAAAACAACAACCTCGAATCCTTTTTTAAGATAATACTCTGATAGATATCTTCCGATAAACCCGGTTCCACCTGCTATGATTACTTTTCTCATCTGGTAAGTTTTTGACATTAAAAAGTAGTGTTATAAAGAAAGCCAATTCTCCAGTATTTTCATTCCGTCCGGAGTCATAATCGACTCTGGATGAAACTGAACCGCTCTTACATCATAGGTTTTGTGTCTTAAAGACATAATATTCCCGTTTTGATCTACCGAAGTTACTTCAAGACTTTCCGGAAAATCTTTCGGGTTAACCACCCACGAATGATAACGTCCGACCTCTATGGTTTGAGGCAAATCTTTAAAGAGATTTTCGTCTATAACCGTGATATTTATAGATGTTGCCACTCCGTGAACTACTTCGTTGAGTTGCATCAAACTTCCTCCGAAAACCTCCGCAATGGCTTGTTGACCTAAACAAATACCTAAGATTGGCTTTTTATCCGAATATTCTTTGATAAGTGCTTTTAAAATTCCTGCCTGATCCGGAATTCCAGGACCCGGAGAAAGCACGATTTTGTCATAATTTTTTGCGTCTTCTACCTCAATTTCGTCGTTTCGGAATACTTCTACTTCAGCTCCTAAACTCTCTAAATAATGCTGTAGATTATAGGTAAAGCTATCATAGTTGTCTAGCAAAAGTATTTTCATACTATTCGTTTATAAGTTTGATTATCCCTAAAAGAGCAATAAAAAATGTTACGCTACCGATAAAAATATTAGCGTTTTTCATAAAGAAATTAGCCTTAGATTCTATTTTTCGGATAAAATTAGAGTAGATATAAAAAACAGACATAGCTCCGAATGAAGCGCCTATGGAGAACGAAACAAGAAATGGTTTATCAAACTGAAAATAGTCATAAGAACCTAAAGTAATGCTTAAAATCACATAAAACGGAATCGGAAAAACGTTAATGAGTGAGAGAAACATTCCCATCAAAAAATGACTGCGCTTACTGTTGATGATTACTTCTTCTTGCTGAATTTTATTTTTTTTCGAAAAAAAGAAGAAATATATACTCAGTAACAAGAAAATCCCTATCCCTATTTCCTGAATCAGATGATTAATATCTGTTCTTTTGTCAATAAATCTAGAAAAAATAGTAGCTACTAGTGCTTGGAAAAACACTATAAAACTCGCTCCTGCTCCTAAGACAAAAGCTCTTGATTGTCCTTCTTTCAGACTCACTTTAGCCACAGTCATATTAATCAGACCCGGCAAAAGGGTGGTTGTGAATGTGATGGCTAAGCCCAAGAAAAAAGGAAAAAAATAGCTCATCTATTTGATTTTAAATTTGATATAAGTAATCGCTTTACCTATTTCTAGATATTGTTTCTCGTAAAAAGTCTGAATCGAAGTAACCTCTTCGGGTGAGCCTTCGTTTACATACACATTGTGGTTGGCATAAAGTACTTCATGTCCTTCTCCGTGCAATAATCCCAATGTATAACCATGCATAAATTCGCTGTCTGTCTTCAGATTAACCACTCCTTCTTTGTTTAAAATCTTTTTGTATCGCTGTAAAAACTCAGAATTGGTGAGTCTGTGTTTTGTGCGTTTATACTTGATTTGTGGATCAGGAAAAGTAATCCAGATTTCGTCTATTTCATGCTCAGCAAAAATTTGTTCGATTAGCTCAATTTGAGTTCGTACAAAAGCCACATTATTCATGTTTTGTTCAATTGAAGTCTTTGCTCCTCTCCAAAACCTAGCTCCTTTGATATCAATCCCTATAAAGTTCTTATTTGGGTATTTTTTGGCTAATTCTACTGTATATTCTCCTTTTCCGCAACCCAATTCTACCACTATAGGATTATTGTTTTTAAAAAAGTCTGAGCTCCACTTTCCTTTAAAAGGAAAATTCCCTGATATGACCTCTTCTCTGGTTGGTTGAATTACATTCGAAAAAGTTTGATTTTCATTAAAGCGTTTTAACTTGTTTTTACTTCCCACAACGAAATTTAATTTTTTGGTAAAAGTAGGAAATAATCATTTAACAAAAAATTCTGTTACTTTGCGGTAAAGTTAATTTTATTACTTTGTCTAGCACTCAAAACATATTGGTTGCTCCACTCAACTGGGGTTTAGGTCATGCCACAAGGTGTATTCCTATTATTAATAAACTTCTCGAGTTTGGGTTCACACCCATTCTAGCTTCTGACGGAGAAGCACTTGAGCTTTTAAAGAAGGAATTCCCGAATCTGACAGCTATAGAACTACCTTCGTATCAGATTAAATACGCCAAAAAAGGAAGCCTCTTTAAGTGGAAAATAGCTTTAAATGCTCCGAAAATGTTAAAAGCTGTTCGGGACGAAAAAAAATTAACCAAAAAAATTGTTGAGGAGCATCAAATAATCGGAATTATATCAGACAATCGATTTGGAGTAGTCAGCAAAAGAGTTCCTTCGGTTTTTATCACCCATCAACTCAATGTACTTTCTGGACATACTACGTATTTCACGAGCGTAATTCATCGAAATTGGATTAAAAAATTTAGAGAATGTTGGGTTCCCGACCTCAAGAAAAAGCCAAATCTTTCGGGAAAATTAGGTCATCTAAAAAAATCTAAACTAAAAATAAAATACTTGGGAATTTTAAGCCGATTCGAGAAAAGAGAAGCAGAAGAAGTCTACGATTTGGCTGTGGTTTTATCCGGTCCTGAGCCGCAACGAACAATGTTCGAAGAAATCCTTACAACACAAATTAAGAATTTTGACGGAAAAGTAATCTTTATCAAAGGAAAAATAGAATCCGAAAAGCATTCAGAAGTTGTAGGAAAGACAAGGTTTCAGAATTTTATGAATCGTGATGAACTCGAGCAAGTGCTCAACCAAAGTAAAATGGTACTTTCTCGTTCGGGTTATACCACGTTGATGGATTTGGCAAAATTACATAAAAAAGCCTTTTTTGTTCCTACTCCCGGTCAAACCGAGCAAGAATACTTAGCCAAACGCCTCGAAAAACAAGGTATCGCACCCTTTTGTACGCAAGAAAACTTTAGAATAGAATTGCTAAACCAAGTTGAGTTTTATAAAGGTTTTGAAAATCTGGTGTCTGAACCCAATTGGGAATATCTGTTCAGGATTTTTAGAGCAGAACGATAAAGCAGCTCAGTAGCTTTAAAATAAATGCTATTTATCCTTTTTTATACTATCATGCGAATGCGATTGTGTCCCGTTGTTCCATAAGGTGAGTATATCAGTCGCTACAGCAGCTCCACTTCCGGAAGCAATAGCGACTTGACTTCTGTGACCTGCCAAAACTCCTGCCACGTATAAATTTTCGGCTACTTTGTGATCTTGATTAACGAGCTGAATCCTGTTTTTTTCGGGAATCGTTTTTTGATGAGCAATAACATAGTCCATCAATCCATCGATATTAAAAGTATTTGAAGCTCCCACAGCTACTACTACTATTTTCGCCTCATAAATGTTATCAGAAGTATGAATTTGATAATAATTGCTAAAAGCAATCACTGACATTACCTTTTCATTCGGGATTTGCTCTATATGTGGATAAGCCTGTTCTAAATGTTGTAAGCTCTCTTGCATTATTTCTGAGCCTAATTTCCCGTAAGGAACTCCGTAAACATTGTTTAATACAGCATCCTGAAGATTTCCGCCTCTTTGATGAGTAAGAATTCCTATTTTTTTGTCATGTACAAATGGTTTTTTATGAGCTGAACCAAGAACTAATGCACACGAAACTCCGGCTACTCCACCTCCAATTATCAGAACATCAAACATACTATCAATTTTTATATTTGTCTTGAATAGATTTTGACGTTCTAAAAATCAACAAAATACAAATTGCACAAAGAGACGCTATCACTCCGATTAAAGCTATAAGGCTATTGCCTGAAAACAGGTTGTTGAAGTCTAATTGTATGATATTAAAAACAAGTATAAGGCACGCTAGACCAATAAGTATGTATATAAAAGTTTTCATTATTTTGAATTAAAGCATAAAGTTACAAAGACCATTTTTACATAAAAAGCCCTTTAACATTAGAAGCGAATAATTTAACAGCAATTGCCAAAAGAATTACTCCAAAAACCTTCCGGATAACTCCCAGGCCTCCTTTACCCAATACACGTTCTATTTTTCCGGAAGACTTTAGCACCACATAAACCAATATAGTATTAAGCAAAATAGCCACAATGATATTAATACTCTGAAATTCAGCCCTCAAAGCTAAGATGGTCGTCATCGTTCCTGCTCCTGCAATAAGAGGAAAGGCAATAGGCACTATGGAAGCTGTATTAGGAGCTTCGTCTTTATATAGGCGAATTCCGAGTATCATTTCTAAAGCCAAAAAGAAAAGCACAAAAGCACCTGCCACAGCAAACGAATTTACATCAAGACCAATCAGTTTTAGAATCTCATCACCCACAAACAAAAAGGCTACCATTATAAAAAAAGCCACTACCGAAGCTTTTTCAGATTGAATATGCCCTACACGTGACCGCAAGTCAACAATAATAGGAATGCTTCCTAAAATATCAATTACTGCAAACAAAATCATTGTAACAGTAAAAGTTTCTTTCCAATTAAATCCCAAAGAAAAATCCATTCGACACAGAATTATATAAATTAGTACAAAAATAGCCTATAAAACTTTTATAGACAAAGCTATTTACAACAGAATAGGCACGTTTCAAATATCAACAAAAAACTTAAATCTTTAAAGATTATAAGCCAAAAATAGTTTACAACTCTATCAAATTAACCAAAAGTCTGTACGCTCCATCGGTTCCGTTCGGAATTTGTCTAAAAAAACTAATTCCTGTATATACAAAATGTCCTTTTCCGTGTTTTGCAATGAGTAACGCACCTTCTTTCGGGCTTTCGTTGGTATCATGCATACTAAAAACAGGTTCGAACTTATTGCTCCATTGGGCAGCAAAATACAAGCCTCTTTCTTGAATCCAGTGGTTAAAATCGCTTTGTGTAATTTTGTTCGGATATGAAAGCACCTTGTGATTTGGATTTATAAATGCAACCTCAGCTTCTTCCTCGGTCACCCTTTCGCGTCCTATTTTAAGCATATAAGGAGCAAAGTCGGACAGATCTGTTGGTTTTCCTCGATATCCTGTTGTGATATACTGCATAATTACGGTTCCTCCATTTTCGACATATTGATTCAAAACTCTCGCCTTAAGCTTTAGCTCCGGAAGAGTATTATAGGCTCTGATTCCAATCATCACCGTTTCGAATTGGGCCAGATTTTCGGCAGTAATATCATCAACCGAAATGAGTTGTATGCTATACCCAATTTGTTCTAGTCCTTTCGGAATTTCATCAGTTGCTCCCATCAAATAAGCAATATTTTGCTTTGATTTTTTTAAATCTAATCGAGTAGCTTTGGCTTGTGCTTTCTTTAAAACTGTTTGCTTCGAAATATGCTCATAATCAATCTCTATCAGCTCTTGATCATAATTTTTTCCGTTGGTTTGAGCGACAACACTCAAAGTTGTATTATCAGGCTTAGATGGAGGAGTAAGCGTGAATTTCACTATACTTTCTTCTCCTTTTCTTTGAATATCAAATGGGATTTCGGCCGGGGCAATCGTCCAACCTTTAGCTGCCTGCACTGTTACGGTTCCTTTTGAATTGTTTTGAAGGGCTTTTACTTTTACCAAAACTTCTTTGGGTTTATCATCCCCAAAAACCAGAACATTGTTAGGAAATGACACAACTACATCGGGCAAAACCACAAACGGACGATAGGTTTCTCCGTTTTCGGGAGAATTGAATTTATAAGTAATGTTTTTTGTAAAATCTATAGTGGTTCCTTCAATATCCAACACAAAAGTCACAGGAAAATCGTTTTCGGTTTGAGGAAGATTTCGCAATTTTTGATTCTCAACCACAAACATTCCTTTAGTTCTTTCTGTTTTCAACCAATAAGGGTTTGAATATTCAATATTCGAAGGAATTACAATATCTTTTTCTTTAAAGTATAAAGCTTTATTGTAGGGCAATACGTGGTTTTTAGAAATATTTTTATCAAAAAAACGAATTTCTTTTAGCGTAATATTTGATTTAGAACGATTTATTGCTTCAAAACTCATATCGAATTTTCCGGATTTAGTCGTATTTTCAGTACTCGAAACTGCCTCTAGGTAGAGTCCAGAGCAAGCTAAAATAATTTTTTTGATGTGCTCTACTTTTTGACTTCTCCAATAATCATCTTGAATATCTTTAATCAGCACATAAGCTTGAGTCAGCTCTTTTAGGTGTGAAGCGGGATTCTGAAAGTTAAAGTTTTTCTCTACTCTTTCTAATACTTCTCCAATAGCTTTCCCTTCAGGAATACGTGTCCAAGAAGTATTTATCCCTTCAAAAACATCTTTTTTGCCATTGGGTAAATCTCCTTTTATGAGTTCTAGATATTCGTTTTCACTACCTCGGATTCCGATTGCTCCAAACCCTTGACACTTGTGCTGACTACGACTAAAAGCAGCTATTTCTCCGTTGCTTTTCCCTAAAATCGGATAAAAAACATTGGCATCAATGGTAACATGATTGCTTTTATCTGCTTTATCAAAAGCTTCTTGTGATGGAAATGCCCAAGGCGAAGTATTATAAAACAATCTCCGTGGAGGGTTCGGGCCATTTTTTACTATTTCAAAAGCTTCTAAACTCAGAATAGCAGAGGCTGTGTGATGTCCGTGGGTAGTTCCGGGAGTTCTGTGATCGAATCGGTTGATGATGACGTCAGGTCTAAAATCCCGAATACATTGTACCAAGTCTTCTAAAACCTGTTGTTTATCCCAAATTTCGAAAGTTTCCTCAGGTACTTTTGAGAATCCAAAGTCGTAAGCTCTCGAAAAAAACTGTTTACCTCCATCTACGCTTCGCGCTTTCAGAAGTTCTTGCGTACGGATTACTCCTAAAAGCTCTCCCATTTCAGGTCCTATCAGATTTTGACCTCCATCACCACGAGTAAGCGAAATATAAGCCGAATTTGCCTTTACTTCGTTGCTGAAATAAGAAATAAGCTTGGTGTTTTCGTCATCCGGATGGGCTGCCACATACAAAACCGAACCTAAGAAGTTTAGCTTTTGAATTTCATGATAAATTTGGTTTGATGATAATTTTTTTGGTGCTTGTGCAAATAAGTTTATACTTATTATAAAAAACAAAAAAGCCTTTAATTTCATTTTGGTTTTATTTCTAAACGAACAAAAATAAGGTTTTGGAATAAATAAAGACCGTCTTTGCAGCTAATTTTAAAAAATTAACACCTCTATCGTAGTGATAACAACGAACTCACAAAAGAGAACTTATTTCTCTTCATCCTCTTCAGGGTCTTCTTCGATTTCTGTCTCTATTGGGGTTGCTGTAGTAGTGGTTGCTGTGAAATTAGGAGCTCCAAGAGCTTCTTTCTGACCAACTTGATTAGCCAAATAGGGTACTTTATTATACCATTGCGGAATCTTAGGCAAATCATCTCCGATAAGATAACCCCAAGGTGCGAGCGAAGGAATATTGTCAAAAACCACTTTTAGGATTGCAATAATAGGGATGGCTAAGAACATTCCGGCAATTCCGGCAAGCATTCCTCCTATGAATATTCCGATAATAGAGGCAAATGCATTGATTTCTACTTTCGAACTTACGACCAGAGGAACAGTAATATTATTATCTATAAGCTGAACCACACCCGTAACTACCAAAATCCATAAAATCAAAGACAAATCAGGTGAACCTGTAAGTGTAGCAAAAATCGTAATTACACAAGCAATAATATTTCCTAAGTAAGGAATAAGCCCCAAAATTCCGGTAATAACTCCTAATAGAAGTGCATGCTGAACTCCGACAATCGTAAGTCCGATAGTCGTGAGGGTAGCAATTATCGAAATCTGTATTAGCACTCCAAACAAATAACTTTGAACTGCTGTTTTGATATCAAAAAGTATTTTTTTAAGACTTTGTTGGTCTCCCTCGCCTACTAATTTGGATAAAAAAGTTATTAAATGATTCTGATACAATAAAAACAAGAACATATAAATCGGAATCATTGCCATATTAAATAGCGTATCCGAAAACGAAAGTAGAAAGCTCGTTACCATACTTGTTATAGAAGACTTTGAGCCGCTTGTAGCGTTATCGATAAAGCTTTTTTGTTCATATTCGTCAAGCCCGAATGACTCTTGCACGAAATTTTGCAAATTAGCCACGTGTATGGTTATGTTTTTTTCTATGGTATCCCAATCTTCAGAAAAACTACTAATTTGCACCGAAATAAACGTGAGAATTCCTAAAATTAAAATCACAAACAAAGTAACAGTAATAATAGCTGATACCACATTCGGAAAACGCAGTTTTCTTCTAAAAAACGAACTTATCGGACGAACTAAAATAGCAAACAACAATGCCATAATTACCGGAATAAGCACCCCTTTTCCGATATATAAAATCAAAAAGATAATAGATATAGCCACTAA
>Ga0079224_100016420_pt1 | contig 10406 bp, 9 predicted proteins | sample Stecom2015_FD_80414 | JGI IMG/M metagenome (GOLD analysis project Ga0079224, IMG submission 80414) | Agricultural soil microbial communities from Utah to study Nitrogen management - Steer compost 2015 | ecosystem: Environmental > Terrestrial > Soil > Agricultural land | place: USA: Utah...
CAGCAGCCTGCCGGCCGGCTACGCGGCGCGGTCCGTGATCATCGCTCGGATGATAACGGCGGACGGCATCGCCGCCATTACCTCCGAGGTCATCGACTCCGCTCGGGGGTGTCGGGTGCAATGCAGCGGTCCGCACCGCTCGACGGCCGCCGCCGGCTCTGCCGGCGAGCGGCCGATTAGCCTCCTGGTGGCCCGAGTCCGGGCTATTGAATGAGCCCTTCGGCCCGCATGGCGGCCTGTACCGCCGGACGACGACCGATCCGCTCGTGGAACGCGAGCACGTTGTCGAACCCCGAGAGGTCGACCTTCAGGAAGTCCTTCCACCCGGCCATCACGAACAGATAGGCATCCGCGGCGGTGAAGCGGTCGCCGAGCAGGAACTCCTTGCCGTCCAGCATCCGGTCCACGAGCCCGAAGCGCTTGCGCATGTACGCGACCCGCTCCTCGCGCGCCTCCGGCGTCAAGCGGGGATCGAAGAACGGCCCGTAGCCCTTGTGGATCTCCGTGCTGATGAACGCGAGCATCTCTTGTAGCCGATAGCGCTCCCACGTGCCGTTGGCAGGCGCGAGCCCCGAGTCGGGCTCCAAGTCCGCGAGGTACTGCGCGATCACCGGCCCTTCCGTGAGGATCTCGCCGTTATCGAGCTCGAGCGCCGGGACGTAGCCCTTGGGATTGACGGAAAAATAGTCGGCGCCGCTCTCCGTCCTCTTCGTCGCGAGGTCCACCTTCTCCAACGCGAGCTCGATGCCGGCCTCTCGGGCGACGATGTGCGATGCCAGCGAGCATGCACCCGGTGTGTAGTAGAGCTTCATCCTGATCTCCTTCGCGCTACCAGGGCCGTTCGGTTGCCGCAGCGTTCTCCAAGGCGCAGCGGGCGGCGTCCGGCGGTGCCGCGCCCGCTTGCCGCAGCGCGTCCAGCTCCTCGCGCGCGCTCGCGACGTCGGCTTGAAACTCGGGGTTGCCGGCGAGCGCGGCGAACACCGCGGACGACGCGAGGCGCCCCGCATCCACGTCGGACACGTAGTGCACGCCGCAAACGACGCGGCTCTCACCGTACGCGCGCCCGCGCGCAAGGATCGCCGCGGCGTGCTCCGGCTCCACGTGGGCCAGCACGAGCGCGTAGAGCCAGCCCACGGCCGAGTGACCCGAGGGATAGGAGCCGCTCGCCGCGAACTCCTCCGAGGGGTTGACGCACGTCGGGCCGCTTTCGACCAGAAAGGGGCGCTTTCGTTGATAGTATGTTTTCGCGCCGCCGATGATGGGCGACACGTCGGCGACCGCGCGGCCGAGCAGGCGCGACAGGCGCGGCGTCGAGACGTCGCCGAGGTCGATGCCGAGCGCGCAGCCGAAGTCGGCGAGCAACGCGGGCCCCGCCTCCGCGTCTTGCATGGCGAGCTCCCAGCGCGGGCTGCCTTCGAGCGCCCGGGTCGCGCGGAACACGGCGGCGTCCGCGATTCCGAGCGGCGCATCGTCCGGAGGAGGCGGAGGTATGAACACGCTGTGGTCAGGGACGCCGTCGCGTCCGAGGTAGCCGCCGAGACGGCTGGGCGGCGGGGCGGCGCTTGCCGGCATCCCGACGGAAACCTCGCTTGCGTTCTGGGCGCTTGCGTCGCCTGCGGCCGCGCCAAGACACAGGCAAAGGATGGCGATCCAGCGTCGATTCATGCTCGTCTCCCCCGAGGCCGTGCCCCGGCTGCAAACCGCATTGTGAGCACTGCGCGGCGCTCCGCCAAGCCGGTGCGGCTTGCCGCTGTCCGGCGGGGTCAGCGCGCGGCCGCTCGCGGACTTCGGGATCCTCGAGGCGTTCGGACGAGCAGCAGCAACGGCGCCGCGAGCAACGCGACGAGCATCATGATCCGGAAGTCGTCGAGGTACGCCATCAGCAGAGCCTGCCTCGTGACCTCGCTGTCGAGCGCGGCGGCCCCCGCACGCGTCGTGAAATCCCACGCGTCCGGCAGCCACGGCGCGCGCAGCACATCGCGGAACGGCGTCACCTGCTCCGCGAGCCCGGCGTGCGAGACTTGCGTCCGCTGACCCAAGAGCGTCACGAACAGCGAGATGCCGATGCTGCTGCCGATGTTGCGGACCAGGCTGAACATCGCAGTGCCTTCGTTCCGGAGCGCCGGCTCGAGCGTCGAGAACGCGACCGTCGTGAGCGGCACGAAGATGAACCCGAGGCCGACGCCCTGGACGACGCCGGTGTAGACGATCTCGGCGACGCCGACATCCATCGTGAAGAGCGACATCTCCCACAGCGAGTAGGCGGTCGCTGCGAGCCCGAACAGCACGAGGCCGCGCGTGTCGACTCTGCCGATCAGGCGGCCGACGACGAGCATCGCGACCATCGTGCCGACGCCCCGAGGCGCGAGCACGAGGCCGGCCGTGACGACCGGGAAGCCGAGGAGATCCTGCAGGAACGGCGGCAGCAGCGCGAGCGTCGCGAGCAGCATCACGCCCACCGTGAACATCAGCAGCAGCCCGGCGACGAAATTGCGGTCCTTGAACAGCGCGGGCTCGAGGAACGGCTTCCTGGCCGTGAACATGTGCACGACGAAGAGGTAGAGCGCGAGCCCCGAGAGCACGGCCTCCATGACGATCTCGCGCGAGGCGAACCAGTCCTCCGTTTCGCCGCGATCGAGCATCAGCTGCAGCGCGCCGATCGCGAGCGCGAGCAGCGCGAAGCCGAAATAGTCGAAGCCGCCGCGCCGCCGCTCGGTTTCCGGCAGGAACGCGAGCACGCCGAGCAGCGCGAGCGTGCCGAGCGGAACGTTGATGTAGAAGGTCCAGCGCCAGCTGTAGTACTCCGTGAGCCAGCCGCCGAGCGTCGGACCGATGATCGGCCCGACCATCACGCCCATGCCCCAAAGCGCCATTGCCGAGCCGTGCTTCTCGCGCGGATACGTGTCGAGCAGCACCGCCTGCGACAGCGGCACGAGCGCCGCGCCCATCAGCCCTTGGACGACGCGATAGACGACGATCTGCTCGAGCGACGTTGCCGCGCCGCACAGCATCGACGCGATCGTGAAGCCGACGACGCTCGTGACGAACAGACGCTTCCGCCCGAAGCGGCCGGCGAGGACGCCGGTCACGGGCGTCGCGATCGCCGCGGCGACGATATAGGACGTCAGCACCCACGCGATCTGATCCTGCGTCGCCGACATGCTGCCCTGCATGTGCGGCAGCGCGACGTTCACAATCGTCATGTCGACGACCTGCATGATCGTCGCGAGCATGATCGAGAACGTGATCATGCCGCGGTGCGGGACGGCCGGCGCCGGGCTCATATGCATCGAGGAGCTATGCCGAGAGTTCGTCGAGGAGGCTTCTGGCCGGGCTCATGCACGATTCCGCTGCGCGCGGGCATCAGCCGTTGCACGTCTCCGACGCGTCGAGCGAATCCGCGACGGCTTCGTTGCCGAAGCGAATCACACGCGGCAGATGGCGCTTGTGGCCGGTGTCGATCTCGACGGTCGTGCTCATCCCGGTGCGCAGCGGCGGCCCCGCCCCCGCGTCCTCGACGGCGATTCGCACCGGGATGCGCTGGATCACCTTGACCCAGTTGCCCGTCGCGTTCTGCGCCGGAATCACGGAGAACTCGGCCCCGGTCGCCTGGCTGATGCTTTCGACTCGGCCGTGCCACACGCGGCCCGGATACGTGTCGACGTGGACCTCGACGGGCTGGCCGGGGCAGACGTACGTCAGATCCGTTTCCTTGTAGTTCGCCTCGATCCAGACGCGCTCGCTCGCGACGACGCTCATCACCGCCGCACCCGGAACCACGTGTCGGCCGACGACCGGCACCTTGCTCGCGATGCCGTCGAACGGCGCGCGCACGACGGTGTGCTCCAAATCGAGCGCGGCCGCATCGCGTGCGGCCTTCATCGCCTGGTAGCTCGCCTGCTCGGCGACGTCCACCTCCGGTGAGCCGCCGAGCTGCGCGCGCAGCTGCTCGAGGCCCCGCTCGACGATCTGGATGCGTCGTGCGGCGACGTCGAGCTCGTGACGCGCACGGTCCACGGCCTCGTCGGACGCGAGATCGTCCTTCGCGAGCGCCACGGCGCGGGACAGCTCGCGCTCCGCGAACTCGTAGTCGGTGCGCGCGAGCTCGAGCTCCTCGAGGCGCTGGCGATACTGCGCCTTCATGCTCTCGATCATCGCGGTGACGGCGCGCAGCTGCGCCTCCGCGCGCTCGAGCGCGACACGGTACGGCCGGTCGTCTATCGCGAAAAGTACGTCGCCCGCCGCCACGCGCTGATTCTCGTGGACGTCGACCCGGACGATCGGGCCGGACACCTCGGCGCTGACGACGGCGATGTCGGCCTTCACGTAAGCATTCTCGGTCTCGACGTAACGGCCGCCGGTGTAATAGAAGTAGCCGCCGGCCGCGAGCACGAGCACGGGGCCGAGCAGGAGCAGCAGCGCGCGCAGCAGCCGCGGCCGGCGGCGCGTCGTGTCAGCGAGATCTTCTTTCACGTTCTCTTCGGACATCGCGCTTCTTCCTTGAATCCGGTTCGGGCGCGGTCGACCCTTCCAAATCGGACAGGTTCCGCTTCATCTGGCAGAGCGCATCGACGAGCTGTCTGCGCTCGCCGACCGAAAGGCCGCGCAACGCCTCGTCGAGCATCCCGGCAGCGGCCCGCTGCATCTCGGAGAGCACGGGCTGCGCCCGCGCCGTGAGATAGAGCCGCATGGCCCGGCGATCGGTCGGATCGGGTCGCCGCTCAACCCATCCCGCCGCTTCCATGCGGTCGATCAGACGGGTCAAGGTGATCGGCTGGATCTCGAGGCGTTCCGCGAGCGCGCTCTGCTTCAATCCCTCGTCGCGCGACAAGTGCGCGAGCGCGCGCCACTGCGCCTGGCTCAAGCCGAGCGCCTGCGCGCGCCGGTTGAAGTTGCGACGCAACAAGTGCGAGACGTCGGTGATCAGAAAGCCGACGCTGCGCTCGGGATGCACGTTCGGAGGAATGGGGGCCTTCCGTTATTGATAAGCAAGCTTATATTAAGCTTGCATCCTCCGGGCGGCAACCCGGACCGCCGCATCAGGCGACGCGGCGATCTCGATGTTTTCCCCGGACCTCGCCGGTAGCGGCCGGCGTAACGCGAACCGCCGACTCGGCACCTGCTGCGGGTGGATCGAAACGATTCGCCGCCGCGTGCCGTTGCCGATGAAAGAAGCGCGTGATGGTATCCTCTTCGCCTGGCCCCAGAGAGAGGTAGGAATGAATAAGATCACTTGTCTCGCCGCTTCCATGCTGCTCGCCTCGACGGCCTTCGCTCAAGACGACGCTCCGGCTCGAGGCGGCGCGAGCCAGAGGGCGGCCGCCCGGGGAGCCGACTGCGACGCCCCCGTGCCGTCCGCCGTGCCCGTCACCGGCGAAACGACGCGGGAAGGTCAGCTGGCGATGCTGGAGCACGATGACCCGCAGCTGGCGGCAAACAAACGTCTGGTTTGGGACATGTGGCGGACGCTGCTGAACGGCTACCAGATCGACCGAGCCGGCGAGTTCATCGACGAGGATTACATCCAGCACAACCCGCTCGCCGACACCGGGCTCGCCGGCATGCAGAATTTCTTCCGTTCGTTGGGCATTCCGCCGGGAGAAATCCCCGAGGCCATTCCGGAAGGCGTCGTCGACGTCATCGCCGAACGGGATCTCGTGCTGATCGCGTTCCCGCGCACCTTCACCGACTCCTGTGGACGCGAGTACACGTCGACCTGGTTCGACCTGTTCCGCATCAAGGACGGGAAGATCGTCGAGCACTGGGACCCGGCGACGCGGCCCTGACGCGACCGTTTGCTATTGCCCTAAAGAAGCCCCGGCGGCTCCGCCGGGGCTTCGCTATGCGGAAATGACGCCGGGCACGCTGACAGTGCGGATGCCCGCTGGCATCGCCCGCGCCCGAAGCCGACGACTTACGAGCGGTCTGCCACCTTCCTACAGTGCAGGAATATTCCGTGCGCGCCCGGCGCGATGCCTTGCCCGAGATCGCGCCACGCCCAATCCCGCACGGACAGGATCTCCCCGCGCGGCTCGAATAGCCGGAGATAGTCCTCCAACGTGTTGTCGTGCACGACCCGGCCCGGACCGCCCTTGCGGCCGCTGAAGTCGGTCGTGATCTCGAGGACGAATACGCCGCCCGGCTTCAGCCAGCCGAACATCCGATCGAGCTGGGCGGGCACGTCGATGCCCTTCTTGTTGACGCCGAGCAGCTCGTAGTGGAACCAGGACATGCCGCGACAATAGATGCCGTCCAACGGGCCTTGCGGCGCCCATTTCGCGAGGTCGGCACACACATACTCCAGCCCCTTCTTGCCGCCGTGGCGGGCGATCGCCTGCTCGATGCCGACGGCGGAAGCGTCGACGGCCGTTACCGTCAAGCCGAGATCTCTCAGAATGCGCGCTTGAAGGCCCATCCCGCAGCCGATCTCGAGCACGTGCTGTCCCCGCCTCCAGCCAGCGGTCGGCACGACCCATTTCTTGAGCTTTCGCCGCTCCTCGCGTAGCGAGTACTCCCAGCCGCCGTCTGCGTAGAACCGGTCGTAGTGGCCGCGCTTCTGCGATTCACCCGTCGATTGTCGCTGTTCTATTACCACGATCACGCCCCCGATGTGAGCCGCCCTCGAGCCCCTACTGCGAACCGACGGACGCTCGTCGTATTGAGCATACAATAACGCGGCACATAAGGCTTTTCCGGATCAGGATATACGATCGCTTCCCCGACTTTCGATATCGCAAGCTTCGGCGACCGCGACCGAGCAGGCGCCGTCGCGGCCGCGTCCACTTGTTTTCCTAATGGAACGGGGTATAGTTCCATTCGGATGTCTAACAAAGACAACAAGACGAGCTTCCTGCGCGGCACCTTGGATCTGATGATCCTGCAGTCGCTGGCGTCGGTCGGATCGATGCACGGCTATACCCTTGCCGCACGCATCGAGCAGGTGTCGGGAGGTGCGCTGAAGCCGAATATGGGCACGTTGTATCCGGGCCTGATGCGCCTCGAGCAGCGTGGGCTCATACGCAGCAGCTGGGGCACGACGGAGAACAACCGGCAAGCTCGCTTCTACTCGATCACGCCGGCGGGGCGGCGTCATCTCGTGACGGAGAAGGAAGGCTGGGAGCAGATGGTTTCGATCATGCAGGCGCTGTTCAACGACCCTGCGTGAGGTCTCGGCGAACGGCAGGCGGCACGACCGGAAGGAGAACGAATGAGATACCTCGAGGTCGTGCGCGAATGGGCCCTTCGCCTCTGGGGCACTTATCGGCACTCGCCGAATGACCGCGATCTCGAGCGCGAGCTCGGCTTTCACCTCGAAATGATCGAGCAGGACTTGCGGCGCGAAGGCTACCCGCCGCACGAGGCCGCTCGGCTCGCGCGCTTGCAGGTCGGCAGGCCCTCGAAGGTCCTCGATCAGCTGCGGGATCAGCGCGGCATTCCTTGGCTCGGCCGATTCTCGACCGACGTTATCCTCGGCTGGCGCATGCTGCGCAAGTCTTGGGGAATGACTCTGGTCGGTGGCCTCGCGATCACGATCGTCATCACGATCGCGGCGGGTCTCGCGGGCTTCTTCCAGGTATTCACGGGAAGCAGCGTGCCGCTCGAGGAAGGCGATCGGGTCGTCGCGATACAAGCTTACGATCCGGCGTCGAGGCAACCGGCGCGGCCGAGCCTCGCCGATTACGAGCGGTGGCGCGGCGAGCTCGAATCCGTCGAGGACGTGGGCGCGTTCAGGACCGTGCGCCGTAGCCTCGTGGTGGGCGACGGGACCGGCTCGGCCGCTTCTTCCGAAGGGGCCGCCGAGCTCGTGCCCGTTGCGGAGATGACGGCGTCCGGGTTTCGACTCGCCCGTGTCGCACCGCTGCTCGGCCGGCCGCTGGTCGCGCAGGATGAGTCCCCGAGCGCGGCACCCGTCGTCGTGATCGGCGAGAGCGTCTGGCGGTCCCGTTTTGGTGCCGACCCGCAAGTCCTCGGGCGGCGCATTCGACTGGGCGAGACGGTTCATACGGTCGCCGGCGTGATGCCGAAGGACTTCGGCTTTCCGATCAACCATCGATACTGGGTTCCGCTGCGCGCGGATCTGACGGCCGACGCATGGAGCACCGGCCCCGAGGTCGTCGTCTTCGGAAGGCTCGCGCCGCGCGCCACGTTCGAAGGGGCCCAGGCCGAGCTTTCCGCGATCGGGATGGCAGCGGATCATGCATCGTCGAGCGAGGTCGTCGGCCGGCTGCGGCCGAACGTCGTGCCTTATGCACGTGCATTCGCTCACATTGCGCCGGGCGACGCGGCCGCCATCTTGCTGCTCGTCACGCTGCTGCTGGTGCCTCCGTGCGCGAACATCGCGATCCTCGTGTACGCGCGCACGGTCACGCGGCAAGCCGAGTTCGCCGCCCGGGTTGCGTTCGGCGCGAGCCGCGCCCGCATCGTCGGTCAGATCTTCATCGAGACGCTCGTGCTGGCGGCGCTGGCCGCGCTCGTCGCGCTCGCGGTCGCGCATTGGGTCCTCTCCGGCATCGAGGTCAGCATCGCCCAGAGCCCGGGCGCCAATCCGTTCTGGATGCAGCCGGGCATCTCGATGCAGACGATCGTCTACGCCGCGGGCCTGGCCGTTCTCGCCGCGCTGATCGCCGGTGCCGTGCCGGCATTGAAGGCCACGAGCGGCCTGCTGGGCGAAGGGCTGCGCGCGTTGGGCAATCGCGTCAGCGTACGACTCGGCGCCACGTGGACCGCGCTCGTCGTCGCGCAGATCGCGCTGGCCGTGGCCATCCTGCCGACGGCGGCGGGGGTCACATGGGGATTCTTACGTCCGGGCATGCTCGAGCCGGGCTTTCCGGCGAGCGAGCTCGCGACGGCGCGGCTCGAGCTCGACGGCGCCGCCCGCGATGCCGCCGGAGGGGGCGACGCGTTCGAGCGCGAATTCGCCGGTCTGCAACGCGAGCTTGCGCAGAGGCTTCGTGACGAGGGCGTCGCGGCCGTGTCGTTCTCGAGCGCCATCGCGGGCGCAGAGCCCGCGCTCGAGATCGTGGCAGACGAAGCCGTCGACGCCCAGGCTCCTCGGCTCGACGCTCACTACGACGTGGGCGTGAACCGAATCGATCCCGCATTCTTCGAGGCCTTCAATGCGCGGATCCTCGCCGGGCGAGGGTTCGGGGCCGGCGATTTCGAGGCCGAAAGCACTGCCGTCATCGTGAACCGTTCGTTCGCTCGGGAAATCTTCGGCGACGCGAGCCCGTTGGGCCGTCGGGTCCGCTACGCGGAGCCGTCGTCGGGAGCCGGCCGGTGGTACGAGGTCGTCGGCGTCTCGACCGACGTGCCTGCAAATGCCGGAAAACCTGTGATGTATCACCCGCTCGCGCCCGGACAGATCAATCCAGTGATATTCGCCTTGCGGTTGCCGTTGGACCGTGCCGGCATGGCGGATCGGCTGCGCACGCTCGCGACGCGCGTCGACGCGCGGCTCGGCGTCGATGAGTTCAGGACGCTCGACGAGACGTACGCCGAGCTTCGGGCGCAAGACCAGGCCGCGGCTCGTGCCCTCTTGATCGTGACCTCGAGCGTGCTGCTGCTGTCGGCGGCCGGCATGTATGCGCTCATGTCCTTCACGGTGAATCAACGTCGGCGCGAGATCGGCATCCGCACCGCGCTCGGCGCGCAGCCAGCGCACGTGCTCGCGGGCGTGTTCCGCCGGGCATTCGGTCAGGTCTCGATCGGGGCGGCGGCCGGACTCGTCCTTGCGTTCCTCGTGGGCCGGTATTTGCCGACGGATCGATTCGGCGTTCCGGACATCCCGGGGCTGCCGCTGGCCGCGGCGGCGTTCATGATGCTCGTGGGCGTCGTCGCGGCGATCGGGCCCGCCAGGCGCGCGCTGCGCACCGAGCCCACCGAGGCCTTGCGCGAGGACGGTTGAGCTCTCGAAACGGGGGCGGCCGCGCGCCACAGCCGTCATCCGTCGCGTGATCGAACCTCCCGTCGCTTCCGCGCCGACATAAAGTTTGCTTATACGTCTTATCCGATTTCCGAATCGGTCACACGGCGCACCTGCGCGACAATCACGCGTAGCGGATCTTTCCCGTTCGACTGTCATACTGATGGGCGGGAGTGTCGATGGCCGAGAAGCCGAAAAACGTGGCGAGCATCTTCGGCGACGTCGAGGCGTCGCTGAGCCGGTTTCTGCTGCGCTTTCTCGACCGGCCGGAGGACGTCCAGGACATCGTGCAGGAGGCCTATCTCAGAGTTTACGAGGCGAGCGCTTCCTCGAAGATCCATGCGCCCGTCGCGTTCCTGTACAAGACCGCGAAGAACCTGGCGCTCAACGAGCGGGCGCGCCACCACAACAGCAAAACCAGCATGGTCGGCGATTTCGACGAGCTGTCGGCCACGTTCACGGAGCGGTCCGCGGAGCTCGAAGC
>Ga0079224_100016421_pt1 | contig 10406 bp, 5 predicted proteins | sample Stecom2015_FD_80414 | JGI IMG/M metagenome (GOLD analysis project Ga0079224, IMG submission 80414) | Agricultural soil microbial communities from Utah to study Nitrogen management - Steer compost 2015 | ecosystem: Environmental > Terrestrial > Soil > Agricultural land | place: USA: Utah...
GCTTACGCTGCTGGTCCGCGGGATGGGCGCCGAGGCGGCATATCTCTCCCTCAATCGGGGGGAAGGCGGCCAGAACCTGATCGGCTCCGAGCTCGGCGAGGCGCTCGGCATCCTGCGGAGCGAGGAACTGCTGGCGGCGCGGCGACTCGATGGCGCCGGCCAGTTCTTCACTCGAGCCTATGATTTCGGATACTCGAAATCGCTCGACGATACCTGGAACCACTGGCCCAGAGATTCGATTCTCAAGGACGTGGTGCGGGTGGTCCGCCGGTTCCGTCCCCAGATCATCGTATCGATCTTCAGCGGGACGCCGAGGGATGGCCATGGCCAGCATCAGGCGGCAGGCTGGGTGACACGGGAAGCGTTCCGGATGGCGGGCGACGGCGCCTGGTTTCCCGAGCTCGGGTCCGAAGAGGGGCATGCGCCCTGGACGCCGCTCAAGCTGTACCGGAGTGCCCGGTTTGACACCGCCGCGACCACGATGGCACTGCAGGGTGGTGCACTGGATCCGGCCGTGGGTCAGTCGTTTCACCAGATTGCCATGGCGGGGAGGAGTCTCCACCGCTCACAGGACATGGGACAGCTCCAGCGCATCGGACCTTCAGCGATCCGGCTGGCGCTGCTGGAGGACCGGACCGGCACGGGAGGAGATCCACTCTTTGCCGGCATCGACACGCTTGCCGGCCTCGATCACCCCGTGGTGGCGGCTGCCCAGCTCCGGCACCGGGCGCGGGCCGAAGTCATTCGCCGGCAGATCCTCGTCGATGCGATTGCCGACGATGACCGGGTCATTCCGGGGCAGCGGTTCCATGTGGCGCTCCAGGTGGCCAACGCCGGTGCGGACACCAGCAGGATCACGGCGGCGGAAACCGCGCTTCGCGACGACATGCGGGCCGGGCCGGCACCCGGCCCCTTTGCCGTTGTACCTGGCCGTGCCGATTCGGTGATGCAGTCCGTCACGGTCGGCGGCGACGCGCGGTTCGAGACGCCGTACTACCTGACGACTCCGCGCATCGGCTCCATGTACCAGTGGCCCCGCTCGGCAATGGCCTGGTGGGGAGAGCCTTTCGATCCGCCGCCGGTGGCCGCGCGGCTCTCCATCGAGGGGGTCCCTGCGCCGATCGAGCGCGAGGCATCCCGCCGGGTCAATGACCAGGCGACCGGCGAAGTCCGCCGGCCGCTGCAGGTGGTGCCGCGGGTGGATGTACGCATCGACGGGGACACGCTGCTCGTCCCGACCGGTGAGTCACGGACGCTTCGTCTTGCCGTTACGCTCACTCACGGCGCGTCCGATTCGAGCCGGGGACAGATCGGGCTCGACCTCCCGGCTGGATGGGCGGCGGTCGAGCCGCAGCAGCTCCTGCTGACGCGCCCCGACCAGCGAGAGGCGTTTGTCTTTGCCGTGCGCACACCGGCCCGCCTCGCGGCCGGGCGCTTCGAGATCCGAGCGGTGGCCTCGCTCGACTCCGGGGAGCGGTTCGATGCGGGGCATGTGTCGGTGGACTATCCCCATATCCGGCCGCGTGTCTACCTGAGAAGCGCCACGGTGTCGGTAGTGGCGGCTCCGCTCGAGCTCCCCGATCTCCGCCGGGTGGGGTATGTGCGCGGGGCCGCGGACCGCGTTCCCGAGGCACTGGCCGCGGCCGGCGTGCCGATCGAACTGATCGATTCGCTGGTGCTCGAGCGGGGAAACCTTCGGGACTACGACGTCATCGTGGTGGGGCCGCGCGCCTACGAGACCGACCCTGCGCTGGTAGAGCACAACGCGCGGCTGCTCGACTACGCGCGCTCGGGCGGCCTGCTCATCGTCCAGTACCAGCAGTACCAGTTCATCCGCGGCCGGTATGCCCCGTATCCGCTGACCATCAACGCGCCGCACGACCGGGTCACCGATGAGACCGCCCCGGTGCGGATGCTCAGGCCGGACCACCCGGCGCTCGCCGGCCCCAACCGGATCGGCGCGGCGGACTGGGACGGCTGGGTGCAGGAGCGCGGGCTCTACTTTGCCCGCACCTGGGACGACCGCTATACACCCCTCGTCGAGAGCCACGACCCGGGTGAACCGCCCCGCGAGGGCGGCCTGCTGATCGCGCCGCTGGGGCGGGGAACCTATGTCTACACCGGTCTCGCATTCTTCCGGCAGCTTCCGGCCGGTGTGCCGGGCGCGTTCCGGCTGATGGCCAACCTCCTGGCGCTGCCGGGCCCGGTGACGCCATGAAGCGGCGGCGCATCGCCGCCCCGCTTTTTGCCATTCTGGTGGGCAGCGGCTTGGCGGCATGCGGCGGCGACGGGCGCACACCGGTGGTGCTCTACTCGCCCCATGGGCGCGATCAGCTCACGCTGCTCGAGGAGGAGTTCGAGCGCCTGCGTCCCGACATCGATGTGCGCTGGCTCGACATGGGCAGCCAGGAGATCCTCGACCGGCTCCGCTTCGAGCAGGTCAATCCGCAGGCGGACGTCTGGTTCGGAGGGCCCACGCCGATTTTCGATCGCGGCGTCGAGGATTCACTGCTCCAGCCCTACCAGCCGGCCTGGGCGGATGCCGTCGGTCCCAATGGAGTGCATCCGGGGGACTTCTACTATCCCGCCTATCGCACCCCCGCCGTCATTGCCTACAATGCCAGAGCCGTGGACTCGACCGACGCGCCAGACGACTGGGACGAAATTCTCGAACCGCGCTGGCGGGACAAGGTCCTGATCCGCGATCCGATGGCGAGCGGGACGATGCGTGCCATCTGGGGCCTGATCCTCACCCGCAGCATCCGTGAAACCGGAGACACCGCGCAGGGGATGGCGTGGCTTCGCCGTCTGGACGCGAACACGGTGGCGTATACGCTGAACCCGGCAATTCTCAACGAGAAGCTCGCGCGGCAGGAAGGTGTCGTGACGCTCTGGGATCTTCCCGACATCCTGATCAGTCGCGGGAAGGGACTTCCCTTCGGCTACACCTTCCCCGCCAGCGGCACCGTGGTCATCGACGATGCGATCGGCCTTGTGCGCGGCGCGCGGCATCCCGATGCGGCCAGGGCGTTCATCGATTACGTCGGCAGCGAGGACGCGCAGGCGCTCACCGCGGAGCGGGTCTTCCGGCTGCCGGCGCGCCATGGATTGCCGCCCGAGCGCGTTCCCGGGTGGGTCAGCGAAGTCGAGCGGGAGATGGTCGTGGCGGAGATGGACTGGGGCCGCCTGACGCGAGAGGGCGCCGCCTGGATGGCCTACTGGGACACCCATGTCCGCAATACCGGGAAGGGGGCGGCTCGTGCCCGCTGACCCGCGATACCTGGTGCTCGAGCGGCTTTCCCGCCGCTTCGGGGAGGTCGTGGCGGTGGATGATGTATCGCTCGGGCTCGAGGCGGGAGAAATCCTGGCCCTGCTCGGGCCGAGCGGGAGCGGCAAGACGACGATTCTCCGCCTGCTGGCCGGTTTCGAGACGCCCGATGCCGGGCGGGTCCTGGTGGCGGGCGAGGACGTGACGCGCCTCGCTCCCGTATCCCGCCATTTCGGGATGGTGTTCCAGCATTACGCGCTCTTCCCGCATCTGGACGTGGCCCGGAATGTCGGCTTCGGGCTGGAGGGCAGGGGGCTGTCGGATGCGGATATCCGGCAACGGATTCACGAATCGCTCGCGCTGGTGGACCTCTCGGGCTATGACACCCGGCGTATCGGTCAGCTGTCGGGAGGCCAGCAGCAGCGGGTGGCGCTGGCCCGGGCGCTCGCGCCCGAGCCGCGGGTGCTGCTGCTGGACGAGCCGCTCTCGAACCTCGACCCGGCACTGCGGGAGCGGACCCGCCGGGAAATCCGCGACCTGATCCATCGGGTCGGCACCACCACGGTGTTCGTCACCCACGAGCAGGACGAGGCATTCGATCTTGGCGACCGCGTGGCGGTCCTGCGCGCCGGCCGGCTGGAACAATGCGGCACCCCGGAAGAACTGTATGAAGCGCCGGCCAACGCCTTCGTGGCCGGCTTCGTCGGGCGATCGAGCGCGGTGCCGGTCGATATCATTGGTGCATCGGGCGCGAGCGTGCGCATCCGGATTGCCGGGGTGGAATGGGAGATTCCGAACCGCCCCGGTGAGCGCCCTGAGCCCGGACCCGCGATGCTCCACGCGCGGCCCGAGGCGCTCTGGCTCCGTGAACCCGGGCCGGACGCGGTGCCCGGCCGCCTGACCGGTCGGCGCTTTACCGGTGGGGGTGCCGTTTTCCAGGTGACCTTCGCGGACGGCCACACGCTCGAGGTGAGCGCGCCGCCGGGTGCAGCCAAACCCGGAGACCAGGTCGGCGTGGTGCCGAGCCGGCGCGCCGGGGGCGGGCTGCACCTCTTTCCAGCCGACGCGCAATGAGACCGCGCACCGCCGGGGCGGTGGCGCTGATCGCGCTGCTCCTCTGGCTCGTGGCTTATCCGCTGGTGCTCACGCTGGTTGAAGGCCTTCGGGCCGACGGGGCGTGGACCCTGGAGCATGTACGCGCCTTCCTGGCGCGGCCCACCGAGCTGCGCGCGCTCTGGGGGAGTCTGTGGATCTCGGTGGCCAGCGTCGTGCTGGCCGCCGCGATCGGCGTGCCGCTCGCGCTGCTCTTTGCCCGCTATGACTTTCCGGGCCGCCGTCTCTTCGGCACGGTGGTGGCGCTCCCGGCGGTCCTCCCGCCCCTCGTAGGCGTCATCGCCTTTCTTTTTCTGTATGGCGAGTCCGGCTTCCTGGCGCACCTGGTGCGGCACATCTTCGCGCTGGAGGAGGCCCCGTGGCGGTTCCAGGGGGCGGGCGCCATCCTGCTGGTGCACGCCTACTCGATGTACGTGTACTTCTATCTCTTCACCCGCGCCGGTCTCGCGTCGCTCGATGCATCGGTGTATGAAGCGGCCGCGAGCCTCGGCGCCGGCCGGTGGCGGACGTTCCGGCATGTAGTGCTCCCGCTCCTCCGGCCCCATCTCGCAGGCGCGGCGATGCTCACGTTCATGACCTCGCTCGCCTCGTTCAGCGCGCCATATATCTTCGGCGGCGGGTTCCGGGTCATGACTACCCAGATCGTTGCCACCCGCCTCAACGGAGACGACGGGCTCGCCATGGTGGAGACGGTGTCGCTCACGATCGTGGCGCTCGTCGGGCTCTGGCTGCTTCGCCGAACCGACGCCGAGGACGTGGTGGGCGGCTCCAAGGGCGCCGCGCCCCGCCCCGCACCAGTGGCCAGCGGCGTGCTGCGGGTGGCGCTCACCTCGCTCTCGGTGATTCTGGCCATCGTGCTGCTGCTGCCGCACTTCACGCTGCTCCTGGTCTCGTTCGTCCCGCTCGGCACCTGGACTACGGAAGCGCTGCCCCCGGCCTACTCCACCGTCAACTACCTGACGCTGATCCACGACCCGGTGCGCGCACGTCCCCTGGGCAACAGCCTCTGGATGGCCAGCGCGGCCACCGCTGCGGCACTCCTCGTGGCGCTGGCGGCCGGCGTGCTCACGGTCAGGCGCCGCGCGGCCGGCGCGCGCTTCATCGAGCTGCTGATTGCGCTCCCGTGGGCCGTGCCGGGGACGGTGTTCGCCATCGCGGTGGCTGCCGCCTTCAGCGTGGACTCGCCGGCCACTCTGCGCCTGGTGCTGGTAGGCACCATCTGGATCCTCCCGCTCGCCTACCTGATCCGGAACCTTCCCATCACCGGCCGCGCCATTCTCGCGGGATTCCGGCGGCTCGATCCCTCGCTCGACGAAGCGGCGGCGATGCTCGGTGCCGGCCGCTGGCGCACGCTGCGGCGCATCACCCTGCCGCTGCTCCGCCCGGCCCTGCTCGCCGGCGGGACCCTCGCGTTCGTGACGGCCTTCGGTGACTTCGTCACCTCGATCATGCTCTACACCTACGACACGAGACCGGTCTCCATGGAGATCCTCTCGAGCCTCCGCCAGTCGGATGTCGGGGTTGCGGCTGCGTACGGCGTAGTCCTCATGCTCGTGAGCGCATTCGTCTTTGCCCTCGGGGCCGACCGGGGCAGCGCGGGATGACTTCCCCGTCCCGCGAAGTTCAGCGGGCCCAGCTGCGCCAGCTGATGGTGCTCATTGCCGTGGCCTTCGTGGACATGATCGGGTTCATGCTGGTCCTCCCGGTCCTGCCGTTCTACGCGCTCCGGCTCGATGCTACACCGGTCGAAGTCGGCTGGATCTTTGCGGCCTTCTCCATTGCCCAGCTCATCTCGGCGCCGGTCTGGGGCCGGGTCTCTGACCGCTACGGACGGCGGCCGGCGCTGCTGATCGGGCTCGGCGCGTCCGCCATTGCCTATGTCGTGTTCGGCTTCGCGGACACGCTCTGGCTGCTGTTCCTGTCGCGATTCGTGCAGGGAGCCGGGGGCGGCACCACGGGCGTGGCGCAGGCGTACGTGGCGGATACGGTGCGTCCGGTGGATCGCGCCCGCGCGCTCGGGTGGCTCTCCTCGGCCAGCTCGGCGGGCGTCGTCGTCGGCCCGATCCTGGGGACGCTGGCGGCGCGGCTCGGGACCGAGGCGCCGGGGCTGATTGCGGCGGGGCTGTGCGTGATCAACGCACTGTTTGCCTGGAAGTGGCTTCCCGAATCACGGATCCGGTCCGACGCGGCACCGGCGCCGACGCGGCCGATCTGGGCCCCGACCCTGCAGGCGATCCTCACGCCGCGCGCGCCGGTCTCGCGGCTCATCTGGATCTACGGCGGCGGGATGCTCGCCTTTGCGTCGCTCAACGTGGTGCTGCCACTCTACCTGGAAGCGGAGTTCCGGGTGAACGAGCGGACCTTCGGCTATTTTCTCACCTACTTCGGCCTGCTTTCGATTGTCATGCGGGTCCTGCTGCTCGGCCCGATCGTGGACCGGATCGGCGAGCGATGGACCATGCGCGTCGGATGTCTCACGCTCATTGCCGGGTTCCTCCTGTATCCCGTGGCGGACAGCATCTGGGTCCTCGCCATTGCCGTCATGCCGCTGGTGCCGATCGGGACGGCGCTGCTCTTCCCGTCCACCACGTCACTCATCTCGGCCAGCACGCCGAGCCACGAGCTGGGCGTGACGATGGGCGTGGCCCAGACCTTTGCCGGCATCGCGCGGGTCATTGCCCCGCTCTTTGCCACGCGGGTCTTCCAGGATTTCGGGCATGGCTGGCCGTTCGTGGCGGCGGCGGCCCTCGTGGCCATGGTAGGCCTTCTGGCAATTGGAATCGGTCCACCCGCCGACGCCCCGGCGCCGGCCGGATCCACTCCCGCGGCATGAGCGAGGCAGTCGATGACAGAGGGTGACCGTATCGAGCGACTGGAACAGCGGGTCGCTACGCTGGAGGCGCTGGTCCGGCGACTCGCGGCGGATGCATCGGCACATCAGCCTGCGCGGGAGAGGTTCAGGGAGGTTCCGCCGCTTGCAGGTCCCACGGCCGCACCGCCGAGGGCCGGTCCGGTGCGCCGCGTACCGCGGTTGCCGCTCGTCACGGAAACGTGGATCGGCGAGCGGGGGCTCCTCGCGGTTGGCGTCACGGCTCTGGTCCTGGCCGCCGCCTATCTCCTCAAGCTCTCGTTCGAGCGGGGTTGGGTGTCGCCGCTGATGCGCTGCCTCATGGGCCTGGTGGGCGGGGGCGTCGTCGGCCTGATCGGAGCCCGCCTCCACGCGCGCTACCGGATGTATGGCGCGGCACTGATCGGCTGCGGCGCCGCCATCATCTACCTCGCGGTGTGGGCGGCAGGGACTCGATATGCCCTGGTGGCGCCGCTCGCAGCGATCTCGGGACTGGTGCTCGTCTCGCTCATGCTCGCCGCCATTGCCGCGCGGCTCGATGTCGAGGCGCTCGGCGCCACCGCCGCGCTGGGCGCGTTCTTCGCGCCGATCACCATCGAAACCGGTGCGCGCAACGCCGACGTGCTGCTCACGTTCCTCTTCTGCATTGGCGCAGCGCTCGGTGCGGTCTCCGCGCGCCGCCGCTGGCGGCTGGCGGCGCTGGTGATTGCCGCGAGCTATTTCGGGTTGGGCGTCATGGCGGCGGAGGGCGCCGCGCCGCTCGGTGCCATGGCCTTCGGCGCACTGGGGGGGACGGCAGGTTTGTATCTCGGCCTGCGCGAGGGCTGGTGGGAAACGCGGGCCATTGCATTCGCGGGTGGCTGGTCGATCCTGTATCAGGCCTCCGAGGCGGGCGCGCCCGGAATTACGCTTCTTGCGGCGGCCCTGGTTCTGGCGGTGCCGGTCTGGTGGCAGGCGCTGAGATACCGGCCTGCCGCGACCGACGCAACGCCGACCCGCCGCGGAATTGAATGGCCGGCGAGTCAGGCCGTTTATTTTCTGGTGACTCCCGTCCTGCTGGCCTGGGCGGTCGAGCGCCAGGCCCCGGCGTGGTTCGAGGGACATCCCGGGATGCTGCCGCTCCTGATTGCCGCACCGTACCTGGTGGCGGGGTACTCGAAGGTCAGGCCGGCGTTCGCCGCCATTGGCGTGGCCGCCACGGGCATCGCCCTCTGGACCGGCCTTGAGGCAATCGCCGCAGTGGTGGGACTCTCGCTGCTGGCCATGGGAACAGCGGCGCTGGACCGACCGCTCGGGCGCGCGGATGGACGATGGCTCGCGCTGGGCGCTCTCTGGGCCGCACTCGGCCGCATCGGGGACTCGGTCGGCGAACGGCCCGGAACTGCCTCGGCCTTCGTGGACACCTGGGCCGGCGGATTCTGGGCCGCGACCGGCACCGCCGCCGCCCTCGCTGCGGGACTGTGGCGCCGGGACACCGACGATGGCCTCCAGGGGGTGCGTGCCGCGCTCTGGGTGGTGGCCGGAGGTCTCCTGCTCTTCGGCGTCACCGGTGAGCTCGGGCGGCTCTTCCGGCAGCAGATCGCCTCGGCGGATGCGGCGCGGCTTTCGGGCGGGCTCGCCGTCAGCGCCTGGTGGCTGATCTTTGCCGCGGCACTGGTTGCCACCGGGTTCCGGCGGTCGATCGGCCCGGTCCGCAAGGCGGGACTCGCGGTGGCCGCGGCCGCAGTGGCCAAAGTGGTACTGGTAGACCTCGCCGGACTCGACGCGTTGTACCGGGTCGGCTCGGTGCTGATCCTCGGCTGTGTCTCACTCGGAATCGCGTATCTCTATCACCGGCATGCGCGGGCGGCGGGCGCGCAGCCCTGACGCACGCCAGCCTGGCGGGCGCGTTCATCAAGCATGAATCCACGGCGCCCGCCGATCCGATGGGTGCTGCAATGACGAAGGAGTCCTGAACGTGTTTTCCCTGCCTGCCTCGCCGGCCGAACTGGCCGGTGCCGAATGGAACGATGTGGCCGAGCTGTACCGGCAGCTTGCGGATGCTCCGCTCGACCCGGCATCGCTCGATGCATGGCTGGCCGCGTGGTCCACGCTCGAAGAGCTGCTGACCGAGGCCGCTTCGCGCGCCATGATCGAGTACACACTGGATACCGCAAACCAGGAGAAGGAAGCGGCCCATCTACGCTTCTCCACCACCATCATGCCGAAGGCGGAGGAGCAGAGCGTGAAACTGGCGCGGCGCCTCCTCGAATCCGGCCTTTCCCGGTCCGACCTCGCCACCACGCTGGAGCGGTTCCGCACGGCGAGCGAGATCTTCCGCGAGGAGAGCGTTCCGCTCCTGTCCGAGCTCGAGGAGCTCGGTGCCCGTTACCAGCGGATCACCGGCTCGATGACCGCCGTCTGGGAGGGCAGAGAGATACCCCTGCCGCAGCTGCAGCCCTTCCTCAAGAGCGACGATCGCGCGGCACGGGAGCGCGCGTTCCGGCTTCTGGCGGAGCCGTACGTGCGCGAGCGGGATGCCATGGCCTCGCTCTTCGACACGATGTATCGGCATCGGCAGCAGATCGCGGCCAATGCCGGCTTCGCCAACTTCCGGGACTACATCTTCCCGGCCAAGTTCCGCTTCGACTACACGCCGGCAGACTGCGAGCGCCTGCACCAGGCCGTGGAGCGGGAAGTGGTGCCGGCCGTGGCGCGTGCCCTCGACCGGCGCCGCGCGCGGCTCGGGCTCGATCAGCTCCGCCCCTGGGACCTGCAGGTCGATCCCTACGGGAAGCCGGCCCACCCCTTCGACAGCGGGGAGGAGCTGGCGCGGCGATCGCTTCTGGCGTTCGAGGAAGTCGATGCCGAGCTGGCCGGGCGATTCCGCATCATGATGGAGGAAGGGCTGCTCGAGCTCGAGAGCCGCAGGAACAAGGCGCCCGGCGGCTATTGCGACACGCTCCACTGGAGCGGCCGCCCGTTCATCTTCATGAATGCGGCCGGGATTCCCGAGGACGTGATGACGCTGCTCCACGAAGCGGGCCATGCCTTTCACGCCTTCGAGGCCGACCGCCAGCCCCTTATCTGGCAGCGGCATCCGGGTGCGGAGGCGGCCGAGCTCGCATCGATGTCCATGGAGTTGCTCGCGGCGCCCTACCTGGCCGAGCCGGCCGGATTTTACTCCGCCGTCGAAGC
>Ga0079224_100016422_pt1 | contig 10406 bp, 10 predicted proteins | sample Stecom2015_FD_80414 | JGI IMG/M metagenome (GOLD analysis project Ga0079224, IMG submission 80414) | Agricultural soil microbial communities from Utah to study Nitrogen management - Steer compost 2015 | ecosystem: Environmental > Terrestrial > Soil > Agricultural land | place: USA: Utah...
CTCGAGCGTCTCGCCGAGGGCAAGGTCGACATCCTCATCGGCACGCACAAGCTGCTCAGCGCCGACGTCAAATACCAAAACCTCGGCCTGCTCATCATCGACGAGGAGCATCGTTTCGGCGTGCGCCAGAAAGAACAACTGAAGTCGCTGCGCGCGCAGGTGGACATTCTCACGCTCACCGCCACGCCGATTCCGCGCACGCTGAACATGGCGATGTCGGGCATGCGCGACCTCTCGATCATCGCCACCCCGCCGGCGCGCCGGCTGTCGGTGAAAACGTTTGTGCGCCGCCACGACCATGCCCTGATCAAGGAAGCCATCCAGCGCGAAATCCTGCGCGGCGGGCAGGTCTATTTCCTGCACAACGACGTCAAAACCATCGAGAAGACCGCTGCCGATCTCACCGCCATGCTGCCCGAACTGCGCGTCGGCATCGGTCACGGCCAGATGCGCGAACGGGATCTCGAACAGGTGATGTCGGATTTCTACCACAAGCGCCACAACGTGTTGGTTTGCTCGACCATTATCGAGACCGGCATCGACGTCCCCAATGCCAACACCATCATCATCGAGCGCGCGGACAAATTCGGCCTGGCGCAGCTGCATCAACTGCGTGGCCGCGTCGGCCGCTCGCATCACCAGGCCTACGCCTATCTGCTCACCGGCGCAGAGACGCAATTGACGCCGGATGCTGAAAAACGTCTGGAAGCGATCAGCATGGCCGAGGATCTCGGCGCCGGTTTTACGCTGGCGACGCACGACCTGGAGATCCGCGGCGCCGGCGAGCTGCTCGGTGAAGAACAGAGCGGCCAGATCCACACCATCGGCTTCACGCTGTACATGGAAATGCTCGAACGCGCGGTGAAGGCGATTCGCGCCGGCAAAACGCCCAATATCGAGGAGCCGCTCGATCACGGCGCCGAAGTGAATCTGCGCCTGCCGGCGTTGATCCCCGAAGATTATTTACCCGACGTGCAGGCGCGCCTGATCCTGTACAAGCGCATCGCCAATGCCGCCGACGAAGAAGCTTTGCGCGAACTGCAGGTGGAGATGATCGACCGTTTCGGTTTGCTGCCCGATCAGTTGAAAACACTGATGCGCGTGACCGCCCTGAAGCAGAGCGCCCAATTGCTCGGCATCCGCAAACTTGAAGCGGGCGCCAATGGCGGCAAGATCGAGTTCGAGACACAACCCAATATCGAGCCGATCGCGCTGATAAAACTGGTACAAAGCAAGCCGAATACCTATCGCCTGGCCGGGGCCGCGGCACTGTCGTTCAGCGCGGATATGGATGCAGCCGAAGCGCGCTTCCAGTTTGTCGAGAAGCTGCTCGGCGCATTAACACCCGCCGCGGCCCAACAGCGCAGCGCCTGAGGATAAACGATGAAAAAAATAGGATTAGTTCTGGCTTTGCTGACCAGCCTGGCGGCGCATGCGCAGCCGCTGTACCGGGTGGAAATCATTGTCTTCGCACGCGACACGGCGGAAGCGGAAACCGAGGAAAACTGGGCCAAGCAATACGATCTGCGCTACCCCGCCCAGACCGTCGTGTTGCAGCCGAACGATGGCACCGGTGCCAGTTATCAGTTGCTGCCGGATGACGCACTGCAGTTGAAGCGTGAGTCCACAGCGATTCGCCAGCGACGTAATTTCCGCGTGCTGGCGCATCAGGGATGGTTACAGCCGCTCGCCCCGCCGGCGCAAGCCCCTCATGTATTTATCAGCGGCGGCCAGCAAGTCGGCGCACATCGCGAACTCGAAGGAACCTTCGCCGTGGGCGTCGAACACTTCCTGCGCGCCGATGCCAACCTCTGGCTTAGCCGGTTGCCTGCGGCGGGAACCATCGGCGATTTCGCCGCCACCCCATTGCCATTGCCACCCCGTAGCGAACCCGCGACCGCGCAAACATTTCCTGTGCAAACCGTGGTCCTGAACGAACAGCGCCGCATGCGCAGCGGCGAGCTGCATTATTTCGATCATCCCAAAATGGGCTTGCTGGTACTGGTCAGCAAACAGGCCGAAGCAGCCGCGCTTACAACGCCATCGCAGCCATGAGGAGCGTCGCGATGGCGTATATCTCCCGCCTCCACATCTGATGGATTTCCTCGACACTGAGCCGATCACCGCGCCCAGCGACAAGATCGACGACGAGAGCGTGAAATCGATCAGCTGATCCGGCAACACATCAAGCGCGCTCACGCAGACACTCTGCCGACATCTATTCAACTTGGCTCGCCGCGCAATCTGCGAATGTTGCTTTTGATCTTCTACTGTATATAATCACATGTACTGTATATACAGCCAGAGACGAAGCCATGAAGCTTACCGACCGCCAACAGGAAGTACTGGACCTAATCCGCCGCCATTCGGAAGAGACGGGCTATCCACCGACGCGTGCGGATATAGCCCGCGAACTGGGATTCCGTTCGGCCAACGCCGCCGAGGAGCATTTGAAAGCTCTAGCCCGCAAAGGAGCTATTGAGATTATTCCAGGTGCTTCACGCGGCATTCGCCTGATCGATGAAGTGCGCGGCATTCCGGTGGTCGGTCGCGTCGCAGCCGGCAATCCGATCCTGGCCCAGGAGCACATCGAAGAATACTGCGCCGTACCGCCCAGCCTCTTCCATCCGCCGGCGGATTATTTCCTTCGCGTAAAGGGCGACAGCATGATCGAAGTTGGCATCTTTGAGGACGACTTGCTGGCCGTGCATCGCACCAGCGAGGCCGCCAATGGGCAAATCGTGGTAGCGCGCATTGATGACGAGGTTACCGTCAAGCGTCTGCAACGCACGCGCAGCAAGCATCAATTACTTTTGCTGCCGGAAAATGCCGAGTATCAGCCTATCGAAGTGGATCTTCGCGAAAGGGCGTTCGCCATTGAAGGACTCAGCGTTGGCGTTTTGCGCAGAGGTATGTAGCCATGTCGTCAATGCATTTGCCCTTCCGTCCTGAGCAAGCCGCGCCGGCTTCCCGAATTTCCGAGTTCATCTTTCCGGGCGATCCGCGTCAACAAATGCCGCTGATCCTGCCGATGCTGAGCCATCTCAGCCGCACCGGCGACTCCCGCTGGTTGACCTGCATCGGTGCAGGATTTCTGGCGAAACGGGATTGTGCGGAATCTCAACTCGACTGGCGCCGCCTGCTGCAAGTGCTGCCAAGCTCGCGCTGCGATGTGATTGAGATTGCCTGCCGTGCACTCTCGGCGGGTAAAAGTCACACCGTGATTTGTATTCTGTCGAGTAATCCCACGCTGCAGCAGCTGGCGCTGCTGGAGAAGTCTGCTCAGATGGGTGAAGGACGTTGCATACTGATGCGCTGCCGCTGAAACAGCAAGCAACGCCCGCTTGTGTTCTTGTGCCTGTCAATCAATGCTCGACAAATGCACGCTCGATGACGTAATGACCCATATCGCCGTGACGTGCCTCCATGAAGCTCCCCGCGTCCAGAATTGCAGTGGTGTCCTTCAACATCTGCGGGCTACCACAAAGCATGAAGCGATCATCCGCCGTGTTCATCGGCGGCAACCCAATATCGGAAAACAGCTTCCCGCTGCGGATCAGATCGGTGAGCCGACCCTGATTGCGGAAAGGCTCGCGCGTTACCGTGGGGTAATAGATTAATTTTCCTTTCACCTGTTCACCGAAAAACTCGTTCTCCGGCAGCTCGCGATTAATGAAATCGTCGTAGGCCAGCTCCGCCACATTGCGCACGCCGTGAATGAGAATGACCTTTTCGTACTGCTCATACGTTTCCGGGTCCTTGATAATGCTGAGAAACGGGGCCAGCCCGGTACCGGTGCTGAGCAGATAAAGATTCCTGCCCGGCAGCAGATTATCGAGAACGAGCGTACCGGTCGGCTTGCTGCTCATCAGGATGGGATCTCCCACCTTCAAATGCTGCAAGCGCGACGTGAGCGGGCCATCGGGTACCTTGATGCTGAAAAACTCGAGAAAGCCTTCGTAATTGGCACTGACGATACTGTACGCACGCATCAGAGGGCGCCCATCGACCTCGAGACCGATCATAATGAAATGACCATTCTTGAAGCGGAGCGTATTGGAGCGTGTCGTGGTGAAGCTGAACAGCTTGTCTGTCCAGTGATGCACGCTGAGAACATGTTCGGTATTGAAAGAGGCCATTACAACGTGCTCCGGAAAACAGCAAGACGGTCAGAAGCCGGTATATACCCGCTTCGAAAGGCGAAGTTTAGTAACTTTTGCATTATCGGTAAATCCAGTTATTCTGAATTTTATTTTCGGAACAACCGATGATGCATTACTCACTGCGCCAACTCGAGGTGTTTTTGGCAGTCGCTGCCACTGAAAACATCAGCCGCGCCGCTGAAAGCCTGTCCATGTCACAGTCGGCCGTCAGCGGTTCACTCAGTGAACTGGAGAATCATTTTGACGTGCAGCTATTCGATCGTATCGGCAAGCGTATTCAGCTTAATGAGTTCGGGCGCGCACTGCGCCCGCGTGCCCAAGCGCTACTTGAACAAGCACTGGATCTTGAAAGCGCGCTGCGTAAGCACACCGATGTCGGGCGCCTGCAACTGGGCGCAACCCTCACGATCGGCAACTATCTCGCCGTGGAGTTAATGGCGCGCTTCATGAGTGAACAACCCGGAGCCCAGGTCACACTTGAGGTAGCTAACACCGCCGAGATTGTCGACAAGGTCACCAATTTCCAGCTCGATATTGCCCTCATAGAAGGAGAACTGACCCACCCCGACCTGGAGATCACTCAATGGCTCGAGGATGAACTGGTGGTCTTCTGTGCTCCATCCCACCCACTGGCGAAGAAAAAGAAACTGGGGGACGCCGATCTTCAGCAGGCGGCATGGATCGTGCGCGAGGCAGGATCTGGAACGCGACAGTCCTTCGATCGCGCGATGCACGGGTTGTTGCCAGGACTTCAGATAATGCTGGAGCTCCAACATACCGAAGCCATCAAGCGAGCCGTCGAGGCCGGACTAGGCTTGGGCTGCATCTCAAAAATTGCGCTCGTGGACGCATTCAAACGCGGCAGTCTGCTGCCGCTGGAAGTGCCGCACCGAGACTTCCGGCGACATTTCTATCTGGTGCTTCACCGCCACAAATACCGCAGTGCCGGCATCGAACACTGGATCAAAATGTGTCTGGATATCGGACGCAAGACAAAGGCTACCGCTGGACAAAAAAAAGGCGACCATTAAGTCGCCTTTTTTACTCAGAGAATTAATCCCAGAGATTATTTCTTGCCGTTGATGTGTACCACCCACAACCGCGCAATAGGAGCCAGCTTGGAGTCAGCCGGAACCGCCTTGAAAGCGCTAATGGCTTCGCTGGACTGCTTCGCATCAAGCAATGCCAGACCCAACTGCAAATTAGCCTCGTCGATGGCTTTGACGTTGCCCTTTTTCAAACCGCGTCTAATCGCCTCGATAGCTTTTTGGCTCTCGCCGTAGCTCAGATAAGCTTCACCCAGCTTGACGTCAGCATCACCGTTTGCCGCAGCGCTCGCCTCCTTCTCGAAAGCAGGCAGAGATTTCTTGTCTGCGACCGAATTGGTTTCTGCAAGCGTCAGCAAACGTTGTTCACGATCCTTGTTTGGACCTGTGCCGAGAATCTTTTCGCTGAAGCCCTTATCGAGGACCGTCTTGGCGTCGCCCGGAAATCCAAGAGCCATCGCAAGCTGAGCCATCTCGACGTGTTCGGTATCTTTCAACAGGCCCGTGGCAAGCTTAAGTCGATAAACCTCAATATTCTTGCGGTCGGAACTGCCGCCGTGAGTCTGCACATAGGCCAGCATCGATCCCCAGTATTGCTTGCTGGGATACTTCTCCAGCAGTTGTTCCAGCGTTTTGATCGCGTCGCTTTCCTTGCCCGAATTGATCTGGCAATTCATCAACAGCTGCAGCCACGGCTCCTGAATCGGCTGGCCGGCATTGCTAGCCATGCGAATCAACGCTTGAGTGGCCTCGACCCCTCCAGCGTAGTCCTTCTGCTGATAATAGGACTGGGCAACCAGCACGGCGACGGAGGTATCATTACCGCCATCCTTCAGATATTGCGATCCGTATTGAATCGTCTTCGGATAATTGTTCAACTGGTAATACAGTTTGACCAGTTGACTTACCCGATCCTTGGCATCGGCAGCCGGCAGTAGCCCGCCCTTCAAGGTTTCCTCATACGCCTTGGCAGCCGAAGCGTAATCGCCCGACTTTACAGCGATAAAAGCAATGACTTCGTTGATTTTGAAGTTTTCAAATGCCGTCTTGCCGCTTACAGCATCTGCTTCTTTGGCCTTTTCCATGGCCGGTTTGAGTTTTCCGGATTGAGCCAGCTTCATGGCTTCCTGCAAAGGTTTACCCACCTTCGCGCCAACTTGCTGCTCCTTGGCAGCATGAACTTCGCTGACGGCCACAGCGTTGAGCGCTACGGTCGCAACAAGCCCGCTACTAAACAGCCCAATAGTGGGCAGCGATAAAACTAACGCTTTAATTACTCGCATCGAAAAACTCTCGCCTCATAACGAACGGTACCGAGTGGACAACGCTTAAAATGAATCGTTGCCGACAATACCGATATTTTTTATTCCCTTACGCTGCGCGGTAGCAAGCACCTTGGCCACAACATCGTATTTTGCAAGCTTGTTTGGACGCAGATGCAATTCGGGTTGTGGATCCTTGGATGCTGCCTCCTCGAAATAGCTAACCAGCGTTTCGCCATTTGGAACGGGTTGGCTATTCCACAACAAGGTGCCATCAAAATCGACTATCAGATCGATGACTTCAGGCTCTGTCAGTGGCTGATTCGGATTTGGACGCGGCATATCTAATTTGACAGCATGCGTCTGCACCGGAATCGTGATGATCAACATGACGATCAAAACGAGCAGCACGTCGATCAACGGCGTGGTGTTCATTTCTATCATCACGCCGCCTTCTTCGGCGTTACCTACACTCATTCCCATTGGAATGTCTCCTGCGGATTCGATTGGAGCAATTGACGCTACGGCGTGCCTAGACCCGGCTCAGTGATGAAGCCGACTTTGCGAATGCTCGCACGCTGACAGGCTAGAACCACCCGCCCAACGTTTTCATACCGCGAGCGCAGATCGCCTCGGATATGGACCTCAGGCTGCGGCGTCAACACCGCAACCTCTTTGAGCTTCAGCAACAGCGTGTCGTAATCCGCAACTCGAGACGCATTCCAGTAGAGTTCACCATCTTTATCAACACCGATCACGATATTCTCCGGCTTTGTCTGCGTAGGCACGTTGGACGCCTTCGGCAGCTCGACCGGAATCGAGTGGACAACCACCGGAATCGTGATCAGGAAGATGATCAGCACTACCAACATTACGTCTACGAGAGGCGTCGTGTTGATGGCCGAGTTGAGCTCGGCCTCGTCATCTTTTGAGGAAACGTTCATCCCCATTTTATTTGCTCCGTTGAACGCGGCTAACCTCACCACCCTGGTCTACACGGACGCCGAGAGCGAGCGTTGCATGTACGTCATCGGCGAACTGGCGAACGTCGTCCATTGCAACTTTGTTACGACGAACCAGCCAGTTGTAACCCAGTACCGCAGGAACTGCGACTGCCAGACCGATTGCAGTCATGATCAGTGCTTCACCAACGGGACCCGCAACTTTATCGATACTGGCCTGACCCGCCACACCGATAGCGATAAGGGCGTGATAGATACCCCATACGGTACCGAACAAACCGATAAAGGGCGCGCAGGAACCGGTCGAAGCCAGGAACGACAGACCGCCTTGCAGAGCGCCGTTGATCGACTCGACACCGCGCTGAACGGTCATGGTGATCCATTCTTCAACATCGATTTTGTCGGTAAGACGGCCGTCATGGTGCTTGACTGCCTTGAGACCGTCCTCGACCAATCCGCGGTACGCGCTGTCTTTGGAGAGCTTCTGCACGCCTTCGGACAGGCTATTGGCCTCCCACAGCTTGCGAGCTTCTTTAGCTTGGTTCATAAGTCGTTGCTGCTCCCAGAGCTTGGTGAACAACGTGTACCAGGTAACGGCCGACATGATAGCCATGATAAGAAGGGTGCCTTTCGCTACCGAGTCGCCCTGATCCCAAAGAGCGCCCAGACCATAGGGGTTGTGCTCGGTGGTCGCTTCGTTAGCGGAGCTGGCTGCATCAGTTGACTGATCGACAGGAGCGGCGGCATCGGTCACCGGAGCGGCCTGGTCAATCTGTGCAGCTGGATCCATCGTTGCAGCCGGGTCCATCGGAACCGTTGCATCGGGAGCCGGAGCAGTTTGCTCCTGAGCAGAAACTGGGGCGCTAAGCAGCTGCAGGCCGGTGAAGGCCAGCGCAAGCTGAAGAACCATCGGAGTGAGGCGTTTGATAATCATTGCATCTTCCTTCTTTTGGCAAACATTTAATAATTAGAAATGGGTGGACTACGAAATCGCAATGCTAATGCCAGCGGCTTTCGCGCTTATCTTTTCAAGTTGAACGTAACCTTGATTGATTTCCAAGCAGCGATGGGCTGACCTGCCTTGGTAGCTGGCAGGAAGCGGCCGCGACGCATGTAGTAGTCGAGCGCTGCTTTATCGAGACGCTCGTATCCGCTGCTCTTTTCGATGCGGCCGTCGGTAATTTTACCGTCTGCGCCAACCAACAACGAAATGATTACCTCACCCTCCTCGCCGAGACGGCGGGATTGGTCTGGATACTCCGATTCAGGGAACGCGTTGGCACGAGCGCGGGGGTCGAATCGCGGCGCCACGTCGGCAACAGGCGGCGGTGGCGGCGCTGCCACTGGCTTCTGTTGAGTCACCGAGGTGATGGCGGTAGTTGGTGCGGTCTGCGCCGGCGCTTCAATGGCCACATCGAAATCGGGCGGCGGCACATAGGGAGGGGGCGTCTGCAACTTGGGCGGCGGCGGCGGCAGTTCTTCCTGCTTGGGCTTGGCCTCTTCGATCACCTTGGTTTCGATCGGTCCCATAACGGTAGTAACCGCCTTGTGGACCAACCCCGACGCAACGAAATAAATGGCGACCACATGGAGAATAACAACGAACCCCAGGCCACCAAGTTGCTGCGATGCACTTTTGCGAGATTTATAAGTCATGAACCGGTCATCTTCCGCTACAACGCCTTCGTCAGGAACGAAGGAGATTACACGACACCCATTCGCGGTTGCGAGTGGCTCTTCTTTAAAATTGTTATTACTGCATCCGGTGCGCCGGCAAGTACATGACTGACCGAGCTACTTGCGACAAGACACTTGTTGGATCCGCACAAGCGTCGTTACCAAAACACACACTGCCATTAAAATTATCATCGTGGGCACTGCACTTCTAGTCGTGCCCACCACCAAAAGGCATGCAAGTGTAAAGATGGCCAATTTCTCCGGTCAAGCTAAATTTACGAATAATTAATATGTTCGGACCCGTCTGTTGCAGGCTTTTTGCACGGCTTTTGCGCACAATCATCTGAGCGACGCAAACCACAAAATAAACGGCAAAATTCCAGGCTCGTATTATTTTGTACCCTTTTCGGCTAAGCTTTTGTCGCCATTGAAAAATCATACAACAATCGCGCATTCGAACGACGGCTGATTCATGTTTTCAGGCAACACCCGCCTCAATACAATTCGCAGCATTTGCGCCCTTTTCCTTGCGGCCGCCGCCGTTCTGGGCACCCAGGCTTCGGCGCAAAGTACTGTATCGCCCACCCCTGCCGACCATCAGGAACTGGTCGCGCTCAATATGCGTGACGCCGATATTCGCGCAGTCATTCAATGGATTGCCGAACAGACCAAGCGGCAGATCGTCATCGACCCTCGGGTTCAGGGCCGTGTTACCGCTTTCGCCGAGCAACCAATGACAGTCGATCAGGCGTATCGCGTGTTTTTATCCTTGCTCGAAGTCCAGGGATACAGCGTCTCGGATATCGATGGTGTACTCCGCATATACCCCAGTGCCCTTGCGAAGATCTCTCCGCGCGCCGTAGTCGACGACTTCGCCAAAATGGACACAGGCGGACAGGTCATGCACGTGGTGACGCTGAAGAATGTCTCCAACGACGCCATAGCGCAATTAATAAAACCGCTGATTTCCCCCACTGGCTACGTGGCACCGCTCGAGGCCAGCGCTGCGCTGGTGATTGCGGACGGCGCCGATAACGTGAAGCGAATAGTCGAATTGGTGCAACGTCTCGACCGCGGTGGCTCGCTCGATATCGACGTCGTCAAGCTCGCCAGTGCCAGCGCGAAGGACGTCGCACAGGTACTGTCGGGGCTCGCGAAAACATCCGGTGGCAACGGCGAAGCGGGAACCGCCACAAGCAGTTCATCGCTATCGATTGCGGTGGACGAGCGCTCCAACAGTATTCTTCTCGCGGGCGAACCCATAAAACGCCAGCGTGCCTATCAACTGATTCGCCA
>Ga0079224_100016424_pt1 | contig 10405 bp, 9 predicted proteins | sample Stecom2015_FD_80414 | JGI IMG/M metagenome (GOLD analysis project Ga0079224, IMG submission 80414) | Agricultural soil microbial communities from Utah to study Nitrogen management - Steer compost 2015 | ecosystem: Environmental > Terrestrial > Soil > Agricultural land | place: USA: Utah...
GAGCCCGGTGAGGACGAGGTGACCATCTCGTTCCTGTTTCCGCAGGCGCAGTCCGTGCCTGACCCCGAAGCCGTCGACTGGGGCTACCTGGAGCCGAAGGAGTTCCAGTATGCGGTCGATCCGACCGGGGTATACGACATCTCGGGCCACGTCGGCTTCGAATATATCGACGCCACCAAGGTTTACGTCGAACTGCGCCTGGACGCCGACCTCGCGATCGCGAACCGGATGGCGGCGGCCGAGCAGGTTGGCGTGGCCGTGAAGGGCCACGAGGGAATCGCCTTCCCGACCGGACGCGCCACGCGCGCCGTCAGCCTGGCGCGCCGCTGCCTGAACAGCTTCCGCTAACGGCGGCTCCGCCGCCTACCAGCGCCAGCTGCCGCCGCGGTTCCAGCGGTCTTCGCCGCGATACCGCTCGTCGTGGATGTAGCGGCTGTCGCGGTCGTACCAGCCATAACCGTCGCGATAGCGGTCATAGCCGTCCAGGCTGTAGCCGTCGTCGTGGTATTCGATGCCCAGCAGCCCGTCCTCGGCGTCCCACCAGTTGCGCGGACAGGAGCCGAAGGCGCACTCCCAACCCTCGCCGGGCCCCCGGCTCGTCCGTCAAGCTTTGCAGGGCCCGGCCATTTTGCCTCTGGCCGGTGCTTGTCCACAGGAATCAGCGACTTAGGATTCCCCAGTGAGGGGAAAAATTCCCCCTCCCCTCGCCGCCCGGCGGCGCCTATATGGCGGGGACTGCCTGGAGTTCACGCCTGATGTCCTACGTCGCCCGAGACGACCGCCCCGCCGACAAGGCCGCCCGTTATCTGGAGCTTGAAGGCGAGATTCTCGCTGTGCTCGAAGGCGAGCCGAACCTGACGGCCCGCATGGCGACGGTCTCCTCCATGCTGGCGGACGCCTTCCCGGCCTTCTTCTGGACGGGCTTCTACGTCGTCGACCCGGACAAGCCGGGCGAGCTGGTGGTCGGCCCCTACCAGGGCACACTCGGTTGCCTGCGCATCCCCTTCGGCCGCGGCGTGTGCGGCGCTGCGGCGCGCCAGCGGGCCACCCAGGTGGTCGAGGACGTCAACGCCTTCCCCGGCCACATCGCCTGCGACAGCCGCTCGGCCAGCGAGATCGTCGTGCCGGTGTTCGACGCCGCCGGCGGCCTGATCGGGGTGCTGGACGTGGACGCCGTCAGCGTGGGCGCCTTCGACGCTGTCGACGCGGAGGCGCTGGAACGGCTGGTCGGCCGGGTGTTCGCGGGCTGATCATCTGCTAAGCCTCGGCCCATGCGCATCGGGGTGGATTTCGGCGGCACCAAGATCGAGGCGGCGGTCGTCGGCGAGGACGGCGCCTTCCTCGCCCGGCGGCGGGAGCCCAACCCCGGCGACTACGAGGCGGCCATTGCGGCCGTCGGGCGACTGATCGCCGCCGTCGAGGCCGAGACCGGCGCCGGCGGCCCCGTCGGCGTGGCCACGCCGGGCTCGATTTCTCCGACCACCGGGCGGATGCGCAACGCCAACTCGACCTGGCTGAACGGCCAGGCCTTCCACCGGGATCTGGAACGGGCCCTCGGCCGGCCGGTGAGGCTGGCCAATGACGCCAACTGCCTGGCCCTGTCCGAGGCGGTCGACGGCGCCGGCGCCGGAAAGCCGGTGGTCTTCGCCGTCATCGTCGGCACCGGCTGCGGCGGCGGCGTCGCAGTCGAGGGCCGCCTGATCGAGGGCGCCGGCGGCGTGGCCGGCGAATGGGGCCACACCTCCCTGCCCTGGCCCTCGGCGGACGAAGCGCCGGGCCCGGCCTGCTGGTGCGGCCTGGTCGGCTGTCTGGAGACCTGGGTGTCCGGCACCGGCCTGCAGCGCGATCACCAGGCCCGCACGGGGCGCCGCCTGACCGCCGAGGCCATCGTCGCCGCCGCCCGGGGCGGTGAGGCCGATGCGCGGCAATCCCTGGACCTGTACATCGACCGGCTGGGACGGGCGATCGCCATGGCGGTCAACCTCATCGATCCCGACGTCTTCGTGCTTGGCGGCGGCCTGTCCAACGTCGACGAGCTGTACGCCGCCCTGCCCCCGGTGGTGCAACGATACGCCTTCACCGACGCCTGGAACGGCGTCATCGTCCCGGCCCGATGGGGCGACTCGTCAGGCGTGCGCGGAGCCGCACGCCTGTGGCCCCGCCCGATGGATCAGGAGACCTCCGCATGACCCGCACCCTCGTCATCACCGGAGGCCACGGCGTCCTCGGCCGCGCCGTGACGGCGGCGGCCCGCGCCGACGGCCTCAACGTCGCCGTCATCGACCACGCCCGCGGCCAGGCCGTCCCCGACGGCGCGCTCGAACTGGGCGGCGTCGACCTGACCGACCCGGCGGCGACGCAGGCGGCGATGGCTGCAGCGGCCGAGCGCTTCGGACGGCTGGACGCCCTGCTCAATATCGCCGGCGGCTTCATCTGGCAGACCGCCGACGACGCCGAGCCCGCCTGGGACCGGATGTTCGCCCTCAATCTGACGACCGCCCTCAACGCCAGCCGGGCCGCCCTGCCCTACCTGAAGGCCTCGCCAGACGGCCGCATCGTCAACGTCGGGGCCAACGGCGCCCTCAAGGCCGCCGCCGGCATGGGCGCCTACGCCGCCTCCAAGGCCGGCGTCCACCGCCTGACCGAAAGTCTGGCCGAGGAGCTGAAGGCGTCCTCGGTCACGGTCAACGCCGTCCTGCCGTCGATCCTCGACACGCCGCAGAACCGCGCCGACATGCCCGACGCCGATCCGGCCAAATGGGTCCAGCCCGCCGACCTCGCCCGCGTCATGCTGTTCCTCGCCTCGCCGGAGAGCCGCGCCATCACCGGCGCCCTGATCCCGGTGACGGGCCGCGTCTGATGGATCTGGTCCGCTCCGTCCTCTACCTGCCGGCCAGCAATGCGCGGGCGATCGAGAAGGCGCGGGGGCTGGAGGCCGACGCGGTGATCCTCGACCTCGAGGACGCCGTGGCGCCCGACGCCAAGGCCGCGGCCCGGCAGGCGGCCGTCGAGGCCCTCAGGGCCGGCGGTTTCGGTCCCCGCGTCGGCGTGCGGATCAACGGCCTCGACACGCCATGGGGCGAAGACGACCTGACCGCCCTCGCCGGCCTCCAGCCCGCCTTCGTCGTCGCGCCCAAGATCGAGAGCCCCGAGGCCGTGTGCGAGGTCGCGGCCCGCCTACCGGACGGCGTCGCCCTGTGGATCATGGTCGAGACTCCCCTGTCGCTGCTGCGCCTCGACCACATCGCCGGCGCCGGGGCGCCGCTGGCCGCCCTGATGCTGGGCATCAACGACCTCGGCGAGCGGATGAACCTTGTCCTCGGTCCCGACCGTGACCCCCTGAAGCCCTGGCTGGCCGCCGTCGTCGCCGCCGCCCGCGGCCACGGCCTGCTGGCCGTCGACGGGGTGGTCAACGCTGTCGACGACGCAGACCGTCTGCAGAGCGAATGCCGCCAGGGCCGCGCCTTCGGCTTCGACGGCAAGAGCCTGATCCACCCGGCCCAGATCGCCGCCGCCAACGCCGCCTTCTCACCCTCGGCCGAAGAGGTCGCCCGCGCCCGCGAGGTGGTCGCCGCCTTCGCCTCGGCGGAGGCCGGGGGCAAGGGCGCGATCCGCGTCGGCTACCGCATGGTCGAGCGACTGCACCTCGACGCAGCCCACCGGCTGCTGGCCCGGCACGCGGCCGCCTCGACGCCGCCCTCAGACGGGCCTATCTAGTCCGTCCAGAAACAGAACCCAGCCGGCGCTCAAGCAGCGAGCGGCCGCGCCGCGAGCGTTAGGACCACCTCTTCCATGTCCAAAGCCGTCATCGCCGCCACCGGCCTGTTCACGCCGGAACAGTCCATCTCCAACGAGGAACTGGTCGCGGCCTACAACGCCTTCGCCGACCGCTTCAACGCCGACCACGCCGACGCCATCGCCGCCGGCGAGATGGAGGCGCTGACGCCCTCCTCGGTCGAGTTCATCGAAAAGGCCTCGGGCATCAAGTCGCGCTTCGTGCTCGACAAGGCCGGCATCCTCGACCCGTCGCGCATGCTCCCGAACCTGCCCGAACGTTCCAACGACGAGCTGTCGATCCTCGCCGAGATGGCGGTCAAGGCGGCGCAGGACGCCATCGCCCGCTGGGGCAAGCCGGTGTCGGAGATCGGCGCCGTGCTGTGCGCCGCCTCCAACATGCAGCGCCCCTACCCGGCCATGGCCATTGAGGTGCAGCAGGCCCTGGGTATCGAGGGCTTCGCCTTCGACATGAACGTGGCCTGCTCCTCGGCCACCTTCGGCATCAAGACCGCCGCCGACTTCATCGCCTCCGGCTCGGTCAAGGCGGTGCTGATGGTCAATCCGGAGGTCTGCTCGGCCCATCTGAACTTCAAGGACCGCGACAGCCACTTCATCTTCGGCGACGTCGCCACCGCCGTGATCATCGAGGCCGGGGACCAGGCCGTCGACGGCTGGGAGATCCTCGGCACGCGGCTGAAGACCGAGATGTCGAACAACATCCGCAACAATTTCGGCTTCCTCAACAAGGCCGCCCTGCCGACCGGCGAAACCGAGGTCGTGCCGCCAACGGGCCTGACCGACAAGATGTTCGTCCAGCAGGGCCGCAAGGTGTTCAAGGACGTGGTGCCGATGGTCTCGGAGATGATCGTCGACCACGCCGCCGACCTCGGCCTCGAACCGCAGGCGCTCAAGCGACTGTGGCTGCACCAGGCCAACATCAACATGAACCAGTTCATTGGCCGCAAGGTGCTGGGCCGCGAGCCGACGCCGGAAGAGAACGTCATCATCCTCGACGACTACGCCAATACCTCATCGGCCGGTTCGATTATCGCCTTCCACCTGCATAACGACGGCTTCGCCCCCGGCGACGTCGGCCTGATCTGCAGCTTCGGGGCCGGCTATTCCGCCGGGACCGTGTTCGTCAGGAAGCGGTGAGGCGGGATCAGGCGACGCGGGTGAGCCAGCCGCGATAGCGCACTAGGCGGCCAACCAGCGGCAGGCGGATCTCGACGTCGAAGACGAAGCGACCTTCGGCATCGACTTCCTCGTGCGCCGTAGTGGTCGGGCCGAGAGCCCGCGGAAGCGGCATCGGGCCCAGACGCCAGCCCTCGACGCGGTAGACCAGCCGCTCCGCTTGCGGCGTCAGCCGCAGGTCCATGCTCAGCGGCCCGAACCGCTCGCACACCCGCCCGCCCGTGCGGGGCGCCGACAGCACGCTGGAGAAGGCATGGCCGCCGATGCGCCGACGCCAGACCGATCGCTCGCCGTCGGCCTCGATGGACACCTCGGCCGGGCAGGCCGCCTGGGCCGGCGGAAAGCCGATCATACGCGCCGCCAAGGCCGCCAGCGGGTTCACGGCTCCTTCCGTCATCGCCTCACCGCGCCACAGGGATCGGCCGGGCGCTTCATGGAGAGCGTGGATGGCGGGCGGCAGCTCGTCGAAGGCCGGGCCGATGGCGCGGGCGAAGACCGCGCCGCGCCCGACCGTCGTCTCCGTCGCCAGCCCGTGGGGGGCCATCTCGGCCACGATGTCCTCCAGCGTCAGCAGGCCGGCGCAGGCCTGTGCGCCCGGTTCAATCCGGCCCCTGGAGATGGCGCGGATGGCTGCGAGGGCCGGCAGGCTGGGGGTCACCGGCCCTTGGCCGGGCTCGGCCGTCAGCCGCCAGACCGCGCGCACCGCCCTCCCCTCCACATCGACGCCATAGGCCTCGACCCGCATGGCCCCGCGGTCCGAACCGGCGACGGAGGTCCAGGGCGACAGCCGGAGGAGCAGACCGGCCAGCGGTTTCGGATCGAAGCGGAACAGGCGGACCAGTCGACCGAGCAGCCAGGCCGACAGGTGCGCCGGTTCCGGCTCCAGCCCGGCGAGAAACCACGCCCGCTCCCGCGGTCTGAAGCGACGGGCGAACAGATCGAGGTCCGGAGTCTCGCACAGCGAGACGAGCCGCCTTCCCGCCGGGCCGAAATCGCGGCGATGCAGGCCGCTCCAGCCGGGCCGCGTGGTCCAGTCCCCGCCTTCGAACACGCGCACCGGGCGCCCCAGCCACGACAGGATGGCCTGCATCACCGACAAGCCGCGCGGCGCACGCGCGCCCGGCGAGATGGCGGCTTCGACAGCCACGACCTCGCGCCAGCCGGCGGTCAGTCGGTCCAGCACCGCGTTCGACAGCGCCGGGGTCGAGCTGCAGCCGGTCAGGGCGACCACGCCCGCCGCCCTTGCCGAGGCGTCCAGCTCCGGAAAGGCGGCCACGAAGTCGCGGGCGTCGGCGAGGTCGACGTAGTGCAGGCCGGCGGCGATGGCCGCCTGCGCCGTTTTCGGCCGCCCTCCCTGGAACGGCCCGGCGGCGTCGGCGACGATGGCCGCGCCGGTGGCTGTCAGCGCCGCCGGGGTCAGGGTCGAGGTGTCGAGTGCGACCGGGTCCACGATCGCGCCCGGAAAGGCGGCCTTCAGCCGGGCCGCGGCCGCCTGCGCCCGCTTCAGATCCCGGCCCGCCGCGGTCACCTCGAAACCGTGGCGCAGCAGGCCTTCGGCCAGGCGGGAACCGAACACCCCGCCCGCCCCGATCACCAGCACGCGGGTCATGAGAGGAAGCGCCCGCGGTCGGCCGGATCGGGCGCCATGCACTGATCGGTGCGGCCGAAGATGCGATAGCGGTTGCGGGCGATCAGGTCGTAGACGGGGTCGCGCAGCCCGCGGGGCGCGGCCTTCAGCAGCGCCAGCGGGGCGGTCTCGGGAAAGGCGCCCAGCACCGTCAGGGCCGCGTCCGACTTGAACCAGATGCGGCCGTCCACGATCACGGCGTTGGTCTGCGGCGCATCCGGGTCGATGCCGAAGCGGGCCGCCAGCGCCCGGCCGCGCGGCGACTGGATCGGCAGGAAGCGGAAGCGCTGCTCGCGGTCGAGCCGCATCACCAGCCGCACCCAGCGCGAGCAGAAGACGCAGACGCCGTCGAACAGGACCAGGCCGTCCGGTTCATCCTGACAGGCTTGCGGCGACCAGTGGCTCATGCCCCGACGGTGCGGCGCATCGCCGGGGTGCGCAAGGCGGCGTTACGCCGCCGCCACCGCCTCGATCTCGACCAGCCAGGACTCGTCGAAGATGCCGGTGACGATCACCGTCAGGGCCGGCTGACGCCCGGCCAGCCGGCGCAGCCGCACCTCGCGGTTCTCCAGCGCGTGGCGCCGGTCGGAGAGGAAGGTGGTCGCCTTGACCAGGTTGTCCAGGGTCATGCCGGCGGCCGCCAGCTGGGTCTCGATATTGTCCCAGACCTGGTCGCACTGGGCGGTGAAGCCGACCGCCAGCGAGCCGTCCGGCGCGACCGGAATCTGGCCGGACAGATACAGCCAGCGGGTCGGCGAAGTGACCTCGACCGCCTGCGGATACGCCCCCTCGACCGGAGGCGAGCCGTCGCCGGTCAGGGGCCGTATCGTCGCCGTCACTGGCGCGCTGCGTCCGAACGGCCGCGCACCTGGGCGAACTCCGAGGTCGGCTTCCAGCCCGGCCAGTCCTCGCTGTTCGCGAGCTCCAGGCCGAGGTGGTACAGCAGGGTCAGGTTCTCGACCGCCGAGGTGAAGTCCAGGTCGGGCGACCATTCGTCCGACGGCTTGTGGTAGTCGGCCCCGAACTTGGCCTTCCACGCCGCCTCGCCGGCCTCCTTGCCGCCGTCGACCCAGTCCCAGCCGTGCCACGGCATGATCGCCGGCACGCCCATCCGGGCGAAGGGGAAGTGGTCGGAGCGGTAGTAGAAGCCCTGCTCGGGCATGCTGTCGTCGGTGACGTAGCGGCCCAGCGGCTCGGCCAGCGCCTGCAGCCGGTCCTCGAGGTCGTTCTGGCCCTTGCCGAAGATGGGGATGTCCTTCGTCGGGCCCGACAGCGGCAGCATGTCGATGTTGATGTCGGCCACCGTCGTCTCCAGCGGATAGACGGGGTTGGCGGCGTAACCGTAGGCGCCCATCAGCCCCATTTCCTCGGCCGCCATATGGGCGAAGACGATGGAGCGCTCGGGCCGCGGAGCCTGGCTCAGTTGACGCGCCATCTCGACCACGCCGACGGTGCCGGAGGCGTTGTCCCAGGCGCCGTTGAAGATCTTGTCGTCGCCGGGGGTGTTCGGGTGCTGGGCCTCGCCGCCGACGTGATCCCAGTGGGCCGAATAGATGATGGTCTCGTCCGGCCGCTCGGTCCCGGGAATGCGGGCCAGCAGGTTGTGGGTGACCAGGGTCTCGCTGGTTTCCCGCGTCTCGGCCGACAGGGTGACGCCGTTCAGGGGGACAGCCTTGAAGGCGCCCGAACCGATGTCGGCCAGCGTGCTGATGTCCAGCCCGGCCGCGGCCGCCCATTGCTGGGCCACGTCGTGGTTCACCGCCATCGAGAACTCGAGGTCGGCGGCGCCCGGCGTCAGGGTGCGGGTGCGCCCGGAGAAGCGGGCGGCCCGCTGCCAGGTCGCCGACGACGCCGGCTCGGCGACCAGGGTGACGATGCCGACGGCTCCGCGGCGGAAGGCCTCGTCCGCCTTGTAGGCGCCGGACTCGTAGTTGGTGCCATAGGCCCCGTTGAACAGTTCGCCGCCAGGCTCGCCCGACATGACGATGACGACCTTGCCGCGCACATCGACGTCGCCGTAGTCGTCCCAGTTCCGCTCCGGCGCGGTGATGCCGTAGCCGGCGAAGACCAGCGGGGCGTTCCGGATCGCGGCCTGACCGTCGTTCGAGACGGCGCGCAGGGTCGCATCGGTCCCGATGGTCAGCGGATGGCTGACGCCGTCCGGCCCCGTCCAGCTGGCGCTGGCGGCGCCCTCGACCGGGGTGAAGCGTTTCAGGTGCACCGGCTGCAGCCACTGGCCGTCCGGGCCGCCGGGCTGAAGACCCATGGCCTCGTACTGGGCCTGGAGCCAGGCCAGGGTCATCCGCTCGCCCTCGGTCCCGGGATAGCGGCCCTGGTACGCGTCGGCGCTGATGGTGCGGATGTCGCTGCTGATCCGTTCGGCCGAGAAGTCCTGGGCCAGGGCCGCGCCAGAGGCGAACAGCAGCGCAGCGGCGGCCACGCCGCTGGTGAATGCACGAAACATCTAGAAAGGCTCCATCCCGTTTCCGGGCACTCTAGGGCGGCCCCGCGGGACCGCCCATTAAGTTTTCGTCATCTGCGCGCGGCGGCGCTCGCCGCGCGGGCGGGGCCGAATTCCGACCCCTCCTTCCAGCCCGGCCAGGCGCGGCTGTTGGCGAGGTCTCGACCGATCCACAGGGCGACCTGCAGGTCTTCGACCTGGCCGCGCAGATCCCAGTCGGGCGACCATTCGTCGTCGGCCTGATGGTAGCGCTTGGCCCCGTACTCGTCGCGGGCGGCCTCGCGCGGCGCCACCGGCGGATCGCGGAAGTCGCCGCCGCCCTCGGCGTAGGCCATCGGCACCCCGCGCTTGGCCAGGGGGAAGTGGTCGCTGCGGAAATAGCTGCCCGCGGCGGGGTTGGCGTCCGGCGCGATGTCCCGACCTTGACGGGCGGCGGCGGCGGCCAGCAGTTCGTCCAGCTCGGACTGGCCGTGCCCGATCACCCCCAGGTTCTCGACCCGGCCGTAGACGTTCATGGCGTCCATGTTGAACCCGGCCACGGTCGTCTCCAGCGGCCACACGGGATTGGCGGCGTAGTATTCCGAGCCCAGCAGACCGCTCTCCTCGGCGGTGAAGCTGATCATCACGATCGAGCGCTCCGGCCGGGGGCCGGCGCCCCAGACGCGGGCCAGTTCCAGCAGGCCGGCGGTGCCGCTGGCGTTGTCGACGGCGCCGTTGAAGATGGCGTCGCCGTTGGCGTCCGGCTCGCCGACCCCGATGTGGTCCCAGTGGGCCGTGTACAGGATGCTCTCGTCCGGATGCGTGGAACCCGGCAGGCGGGCGATGACGTTGCGGGTCGTGATCTGACTGGTGGCGACGTCGAAGGTGGTGCTCAGGCTGGCGCCGTTCAGGGCCACGGGCCGGAAGTCGCGACCGCGGGCCTGGACCTTCAGGGCCTCGAAGTCGAGACCGGCGCGGCGGAACAGATCGACCGCGACGTCGCGCTGGATCCAGCTCTCGACCGGCACGCGCTCGGCCGCCGCGTTCTGGCGCACGATGTCGAACTGCGGGCCGGCCCAGCTGTTGTTGACGGTGGCCCAGCCATAGGAGGCCGGGGCGGTCTCGTGCACGATGATGACGCCGGCGGCTCCGCGGCGGGCCGCCTCCTCGTACTTGTAGGTCCAGCGCCCGTAATAGGTCATGGCCCGGCCGTTGAAGGTGTTCAGCTCGGGCTGTTCGAAGTCGGCGTCATTGACGAGGACGACGATGACCTTGCCGCGCACGTCGACGTCCTTGAAGTCATCCCAGTTGCGCTCCGGCGCGGTGATGCCGTAGCCGGCGAAGACCAGGGGCGCGTCGGTCAGGGC
>Ga0079224_100016426_pt1 | contig 10405 bp, 12 predicted proteins | sample Stecom2015_FD_80414 | JGI IMG/M metagenome (GOLD analysis project Ga0079224, IMG submission 80414) | Agricultural soil microbial communities from Utah to study Nitrogen management - Steer compost 2015 | ecosystem: Environmental > Terrestrial > Soil > Agricultural land | place: USA: Utah...
CATCGACAACCAGATCAACTCCGTCAATATCGGCACCGGAACGGCAGTCTCACAGATCTACACCTACCGTAACCTGCCAAAAGCAGTCAATAAAGGCGCCGAGGTCTCCGTCAGCTATCAGGCTACTCCCGATCTGCAGTTATCCGTCGGCTATCAATACCTGATAGCCAAAGACCTGAGCGTACTGGACAGTATCCGGATTGGAAACTACCCTTACAACCAATACAACAATGCTCGGACAGGCGAATACAGAAGAAGTAAAACGTCCGATTATTGGGGCATTGAAGATCGGTCCCGCCACATGGCAAACCTCAAATTACTGTATGAATACCGCCCTTGGCAGACCAGTATAAACGTGCGGGCAAATATCCGCGGTAAATACCCGTTTCAGGAAACCAACGGAAACCAGTTTATCGACAACGGCGATAAATTCGTTCCGGAGCATACCCTGCTGAACGTGACGATTGAGAAATCCTTATGGAACAGAAGGCTCACGCTTCGGCTTATCGCAGATAATCTACTGGATTTCACCAGCCGTTATATGCTCGGCCAGCCCGGTCGGGTGATCCTCGGAGGATTGAGTTATCGGTGGATGAAAGAGTGAGAAAGTGGTCAGTGGTCAGTTGAAAGTGATAAGTAATAAGTAATAAGTAATAAGTGATAAGTGATAAGTTTAAATACGTCATATTAAAAAATTAAAAAAATGCATAAACCAACACGACTTTGGGGAGTTATCTTACTGCTGCTGTTGCTGGCTTCCTGTGGCAAGGACGACGACTGGCGTCCATATTATGAAGATGGCAAAAGCACCGTGATCTACGACCTTGCCGGAGACACCGAAGCATCGATGGGCGACGGTACTGAGGGTAAAGAAAAACGTAATTTCCATATCTTCTTGTTCCGCTTCAAGGATAAACGGCAGATCTGGATCAGGAATGCAGCTGACTCGGCAAAATGGCTCAAAACTGCCGACTGGGATATTGCCTTTACCGGCCCCTACAACTCGGAGATATTTGTCAACAATGCCCATCACGAATTTAATCCGGGCTATAATGGCGAAGCCGAAAATACTGCCGTCGTATTGTTACAGCAGCCCTACGAAGCTGTTGCTACCGCGCCGTTTGATGCCGAGTTTGATGCGAGCGATGTTAACAAAATCGGATGGGCTGCATCTGAAGCGTCTAGTGGTTGGTTTCGATATAGCCTGCAGACACATATTATGCAGGCCTTGCCCAACAGGACGTATGCCCTACGCCTACCCGATGGAAAATATGCAAAGCTACAGCTTATCAACGCCTACAAAGGCAACCCTGAGGTCGTTACAAATATGAACTGGCCGGCCCCTTATTATACCTTCCGCTATTACGTACAACAGGATGGCAGCCGGAATCTGGATACAAACCCTAATTAAATTGCCTGTCGTATCTAATTTGTGAGAAATTAACATTTTGCTGTTTTTCCGTTCGCCGACACGATGACGTCGTACGACTTGAACGAAATGTCGGGCAACGGTACAGTGTCGTGGTACGGGGACGTGGCTAATTCATACGGAGACGTGATATTGATACCCCTCCGTTTAATCTCCCCGTACGGGGAAGTCATTCTTCCGCGCGCCGATAGAACACTTCCGTTCTTCGAGATGGTTTCCCCGTGTATCGACATCATCTCCCCGTACGCCGATACGTTGTCGGCATACGGGGACATAGTTTCCCCATGCGCCGGGATGGGTTCGTCATATGCCGACATCACAAAGAAGGACGGAAGTTACGTAAAGTTGGGCAACGAAACGACATCGTCGTACGACGACGTGATACTTCCGCCCGTCGATGCAATACTTCCGTGCGCCAACGTGGCATTTCCGTTCGGCAATATGACGGCAAAAAAACAGTTGTTTAGAATGATTTTAAATAAATGACACTTTGCATACATGATTTAGCGTTTTGCATACATCAAGTATCAGGCAACTCCCTTACCTTTGTTTAGAATCAATTTAAATAATATTACCAGACAAAATGAAGATGAAAAAATTTCTGATTAGTGGTGCCTTCCTACTGTTTATAGCTGGGTTTACAGCCTGTAGCAAAAGCAACGAACCCACACCAGAGCCGGAACCAGAACCGGAAATATCCGAGACGATGTTCAATACGCTGATCCAGGTACGCAATTTTGGCGAAGACCTTCCGGAAGGAACCGCCCCAGATAGCGACCAGACCCCCATTTTCTTCAGCTTGGAAGAAAATAAAGCCACCGATCAGGCTTATCGTAGAACAAACCGCTGGGACATTTCCTTTGCGGGCATCTATCGCTCCTATCTCGGCGGAAACAATGGAACAAACGGTGGTATCTCCCCCAGTTATGGGGCTAACGGTTCGGGCGTAGGCGGCATCATGATCGTCGAAAAGGCATTTGACGAGGTGGTCGATATCCCGGCAGATAATCAATTCAAGATCGGGCGTAATGTGGTCAGCACCGATGACAATGGCGATATGGGAAATGGTGTGGGTTGGTACCTGTACGATTTTGGTGGCACCCTTGTCCGCGATGGTGCTTATGACAACGCACATGTAGCCTATGCACTGGACGAACCCCTTGAGATTACATTGCCCAACGGCGAAAAGAAAACCGTACAGCCCCGTACCGTGATCGTGCGTACCGCCAGAGGCAACTACGCTAAGATCAGAATGCGCAGCATCTACAAAAACAAATTAGACCGTGATAGCTGGAAGAGGAACGACGAAAAGCCTTACTTTTCCTTTGATTATGTATTGGCGAAAAAAGGGAGTACCAAGTTTGAAGTGAAATAGGCTGAACTATGATTTATATGATGAACATGATTCAAAAAAATATACCTACCTGCTGTAGACAGGCAATATACAACAATAAAAAAATGAATAAAACATACATCTTTTTAAGCATCCTGTTTCTGGGATTGGTGTTTGCTTCCTGTACCAAGGAGGAAGAACTGGCTCCCCTGCCACAAGACAAAATAGTAGAATACAGCGTCAACAACGTACCTGCGGGCGCCAGCCTATACGGCGCTATTGACGACGAGAAAAAGACCATCACACTCTATGTGCCTTTTTACCTTGGCCTCGAACTGATCGATGCCGATATCACGGTATCTCCCGGCGCCAAGCTGCAGGAGGAAATCCTGCCCATCCCGATCGATACCAAAGACCAGACCTATACGGTAGTTGCTGCCGATGGTTCAACAAACACCTATACACTCCTTATCGTGCCACAAAACACACCGGATCTCGAAGCTGCATGGGGGTTCTATGGCTATCCGGCAACACAGCCTACAGCCTATCCTCTTGGGGTACTGCCTTATATCAATGGTAATTTCTATAGCAATAATATCAACCTGGTTAAGCTGATACTGGTTTCCCGAAACACGCAAAAAGAAGTACAGCTCAACACCCGGGAGGGACGAGCGAGTCTAGAACCGTTTGTCAACGGAGACGAACCGTACCAATATCGGATTGCTAGCCTGCCGATCCCAATGGACATCGATACCGGCTATCACGATGTAAACATCGACTTCCTCGGGCACCAGGTCACCTTGGCGGATCCGATCAATATCCAATACAGGGCACCCCGGATCAACTATTCTTCTGGTAAGGCCATGCAGCAAGGAGGAGAAGTGGTTTATCCTGCAACGCCACAGTACGTAATATTGGAACCGACATCGGTGAAGGCAACCTACGTGGAAAGCGGCACGACCTATGATTTCCCAATCGTGAAGTATGATATGGAGAGCATCACCCTGAAGGTACCAGATGATCTTCCAACAGGCAGAATTTCTGTTATCTTCGAAACCACATTTAAAAATTGGCCGACGACCACCAACTATACTTCGATAACGGTCACTCCGAAATAGCCACGTGCTTATCTCCGGAAACGGAGATGTCTATATAATAAATTAGTATTTAATAACAGAAAAATTAAACAAACGAGTATGAAAAACATCCTCAAATCAACTCTGGCTGTCACAGCGGCAGCATTGTTCAGCCTGTCTTCATTTGCGACAGACAATAATCCCGTAACTATCCAGCCACTAACACCGGCTAAGGTAACGGCTGTTTCCTGCGGCTATCAGTATAGTGTGACAGGAAATGTGGGTAGCCCTTTTAATCCCTCAACGTTTGGCAACGTATACGTGACGCTGGGTAGCGGCTCGGCATCGCAGGGTACTTCTGCAGGTGCACAGCTTATCTTCACCGAACACGCTAATGCTTCCGTAGCCGCGAATAGTGGTTACGAATTGAGAATAGCTTCTGGCGACCTGTGTTCCATTACTTCAAGTGCGTGGGCAACTGCAACGCCTGTGAGCGGTGCTGTAGGTGAAGATGTATGGTATACTTACGACAATACTGTGGCCACCCCAATTGATGGTGTCGTGATGCTAGTAAGCAATGGCACTACCGTCTGGGCGTTCACCTTAGACTCTGCTACAGCCGTGGAGATTACACCATTCCCAGGATTAACCATACAAGGTACCGTTACGATTAATGTGAACCAACTGTAAACATAGAATTAAGGGTTTCCTCAGAGAAGCACGTTGGCAGACCTCCGAGGAAACCTTTTGCTTGTTATCGATTTTTGAGAACCAGAAACATGAATAGACTATACAGAATATATATGGGCATAGCGGTTGGCTGTACAACTCTGTTTGGCGCATGCAAAACCGAGTATCCCGACCTGCCTTATGCCGAAATAGAAACGTTTACTATCGAAGATGCCTATGGCGATCCGCTACATGGGGTCATCAAAGAGGACGAAATCATCATTTACTGGACACCATTGGAAGACGAGCCCGAAACCATCCGCCCCGTCATCTCCCTATCCGAGGGAGCGTCCATATCACCGGCATCGGGCGAAGCTGTCCCCTACAGTGCAGCCACAGAATATACGGTGACTGCACAGGATGGCACCAGAAAGACCTACACCTTACGACCGGAAGGCGGACAGCCTATTCCATACCTAAAGACCGGGTTGTCAACGGAGATTTATATCAACCGTGCTTTTGCTATAGCAGGAGACTACTTCCTGCCAGACGCTGATAAAACCAAGGTTTACCTGGTGGCCGGTGAACAGGAATATGAACTGACGGAATTTAACTTATTGACTAATGCAACTATCCGTCCATTTATTCCCATCACAACGGAGTTAGACACGGGTTACTACGATGTCAAAGTTGTGACGGGCAGGTACACGCTCATGGCTCAGGATCAGATACACCTCAATGCACCTAACTTATCAGCATTGCTGGACAGAACGAAACTGCCGCCGACTACCATCAATCCGGGACAGACATTTTCCCTCCACTTCACACACGAGCAAGCCCTAAAATTCTACCAGGAAAAGGATTTTACGGCACAGATGATGGCCTACAATATTAACAATGAGGAAATCATCCGAGATTTTGACCCACAGGTTAAGTTTTTAAGCCCTACCGAAATACAGGTGACCATTCCGACAGATGTAGCTACCGGAACCGTTTACTTTGCCTTGAAAACAGGCAGTAGAAACGTCATAGCACAATGGGTAACCATAGAATAACTCTTGTTAAAGTAAATCCCCGCCATTGAAACGCGTGAGAAACTGTTACGGATTATGTTGCCTGTTGCTCTTTTTGTGCGGAGCATGCTCGAAGTCGCCAGCGACAGACCCGGAAGAACCGCTGCCAGAGCCAGAACCTGTGGATACACGCAGCACACGGGAAAAATACAGTGCTGCGACCACAGCCTGGCCGGAAGCGGAATGGTACAGTGGAATTATCAAGAACGAGCTGGCGGAGTTGCCTGCCAACCCACATGCCAACCCCAATACGGAGGTTCTCCATCTGGGAAAAGTACTGTTCTTTGAAAAACGCATGGGCAACATCGGATATCGAAATACCAGAACTACCTCAATAACATAAAAGCCTCCTCTAGACATACATCCGAGGAGGCTCTTCGTTGGTAGCCGTGCTTTAACGTCTACATAATAAATTAGTAACGCAAAAGTACACTTCGGTTCAGAAAAAACAAATTAGAAATTACTAAAATCAAAAAAAATGTCACTTTGCATACCCGAATCATCGTTTTTAATAGATTGATTAACATGCGCATCCATTATATTTGATATTATTTAGAATCGATTCAAACAAATAAAACAAATTAATAAAGCACTCGTATGATATCACTTTTCTAAAAAACAATGTACTATGGAAGCAACGGATCGCACACCCCTACACGGCTGGATACAACAATTGCAGAATCGTGGGCACATAGCCAGCAAGCAGCGTATTCTCATTATGGAAGCTCTTTTTGAGCAACGTGAAATTATGGATATGGAAAATTTTTGGATAGCACTCCGTCAGAAACATCGGGTATCTTGGGCAACATTCTATAATTTCATTCGTTTAGCTGTAAAAGAGAACTGGATAGCGAAAAACAGCCATGCTACCACCTGTGCACGTTACCGACTGTTGGTATAACGGGCAACAGGTATGAAATAGCGTTTTTCATACAAGATTGAGCAGAATGCAGCATACAAGCTGTACAATAAATAAGAATATTTGCAAAACACAATTCAAATCAAACAAAAAATGATGTTAAATCAATATATCAAAGAAAACACCTCCTCAGCGCACCAAAAACTGGAAGGTGTGGTTGTCCGTCAATTAAAATCGGTACGTTCTAATGCAGATTATGCCGATGTACTGAAAAACTTCTATGCTTATTTTCATGCGGTAGAAAAAGCCATCGCGCCATTTATCACAGCGGATGTGTTACCCGATTATGCGGAGCGTCGCAATTCATCGGACCTTCAGACCGATATCGAGGCACTTGGCGGAAACATCAACGATCTGCCGACTGCTTCGGCGCCGATTGTGCGCAATACCTTGGAAGCGTTGAGCGCGTTGTATGTGCTGGAAGGTTCTATTATGGGTGGCCCCTATATTGTACAGATGCTGAATAAATACGGTATCCATGAAGGCACTTCTTTTTTCTCCGGCTATGGCGACGATACCGGCCGGATGTGGAGTGCATTTACTGCGGTATTAAATCAATATGGAGAAGATCCTTCCTTACATACCCGTGCTGCCGAAATCGCAAACGAAACATTTGCCCGGTTTGGAGATGTTTTTTCACAGAATGTCGAGGTTAGGGGCTAGCTGATATTGCTGTAAGCAATAAGCCGTAGGCCAAGCTTATTGCTTATAGCCTACGGCCTATCACTTTTATTTTACTTCGATAAGCCTTTTCGCAACAATTGCATCTTCTTTCTTGCCGACCGTTACCTGCAATACACCATCTAAGTATGTTGCATCAATGTCGTTATAATTTACCGTTTCGGGCAAGCTAAAAGAACGTGTAAACGATGTATAGTTGAATTCTTTTTTGCTGTACAGCTTATCCTCTTCACTGGTCTCCTCTTTTTTCTCTGCTGAAATGGTGATCAGGTTTTTGTCCACATTGATCTTGAAATCCGATTTCTGCAGTCCCGGAGCTGCCAGTTCAATTTTAAATGCCTTATCGGTCTCAGCGATATTGACTGCAGGAACCCGCGTTACCAAACGGTCGTTGATAAACGAATCGTTGAAAATATTGTCGAAAAAGCTGTTAACATACGGGTTAACTACATCCGAATTGACGGTTCTGTTTGGAAATTTTATTAATGCCATTTTTATATCCTCCTGTTTTTTTTAATTATTCTTTAATTATTTACAGCTAGCGGTATTCAAATCCTATACCGAAGCCAAAAACAGCAAAAAATAAGACATTATGGCATGAAAATATATTTCAAGAAGACATATTGGCATTTTTCAGATTACTTCCTCTCACGTCCGCTACTTTTTGTAATGCAGCGAAACGACCGTTTCTACCTGATCATGCCCAAAAGGTGGTGTCGTTTTACAGATAGACACCCGTGCTTCATCGACAAAGCCGTAGCGCGCCCGTATACCGGAGATCATCTCCTCTGCCGCAGATTCCAAAAGCTTACGCTCCTTCCGCATAATAGCACACAGCATCTGATAGAGCTCTTCGTAATTTATCGTATTGGCCAGTTCATCCGCCTCTTGGTTATCAAAGGGAAACCAAACCTGCACATCCACGATAAACTCGTTTCCCAATATCCGCTCTTCGGGATAATAACCGATCGGCGAAAAAAAACGCACCTTGCGCAGCGCCACTTCTTGTATCAGCGCCACTTCTTGTATCATAGAACCCATGCACAAACATATAAAAAATGTAAAAAATAATCCCTATAATTGCTTCTAGGATGATCGTCCATATCAGGACATCATAAAACGATTGATTACATGCAGATGAAAATTTACTTAGGAAGCACGATCTTATGCCTTGCTGCCTCGCTCAATAGCTTGGCGCAAACGAATTTCAAACCGGAAGATACAGAGTTTTACACACCAAAGCCACGTGTAGTTACTTTACAAGACCAAATTCCGAACGACGCCATTGTATTATTTGACGGCAGCAACCTGAACAACTGGGTAAGCCGTAGCAATCCGGAGGAGCCGGCAGGCTGGACGGTAGAGAATGGCGTACTGACCGTTAAGCCCAAGACAGGCGACATCCAAACGAAGCAACAGTTTGAAGATTTCCAATTGCACATCGAATGGAAAAGTCCAGAGGCCATTAAAGGAGAAGGACAAGGACGCGGAAACAGCGGCGTATTCCTACAGGGTCTGTATGAAATCCAGGTCTTGGACAATGACAACAACCCCACTTACGTCAACGGGCAGGCCGGAAGCCTGTACAAACAACGCCCGCCACTCGTAGAAGTGCGCGCTTCAGAAGACAAATGGCATCGCTATGATATTATTTACAAGGCTCCGCGATTCAACAAAGACGGCATGCTGATCAGCAAAGGCACGGTAACGGTACTTCACAACGGCGTGGTGGTACAAAACAACACACAGATCGAAGGAACCACAGAATATATCGGTTTGCCGCAAATGCAGGCGCACGGCGCAGGCCCCATTATTCTTCAGGATCATGGTGATCTGGTAAATTTCCGTAACATCTGGATCAGGCCGTTATAATATTAAGGTAGAAACGCAGACACCGTACTTTTTGCAAAAGAAAAGAGACGCAGTGTCTGCGTCTCTAAAAACTCTATAGGGTCGGTTGTGATGTTTTCTCGTAACTGTCGTTGTGCACATGGGCCACAGCACGGCCGGAAGGATCGTTCATGTTCTGAAAAGACGCATCCCAGGCCAATGCTTCCGGTGTACTACATGCCACAGACTTCACGGAAGGAACGGTCTTAGCCGCCGCGTCTGATGGAAAATGCGATTCAAAAATAGAACGGTACAAAAATTCTTCTTTATTTTTAGGTGTATTCACCCGGAAACGTGTAGCTGCCGTTTCAAATTCCACATCAGACACCTTGCTTTCCGCAAGTTCTTTTAATGTATCGATCCAGCTGTATCCCACTCCATCTGAGAACTGCTCTTTCTGTCGCCAGGCAATACTTTCGGGCAGATAGTCCTCAAAAGCCTTCCGTAGCACCCATTTTTCCATCCGTCCATCCCGGATCATCTTATCGGCCGGATTGAGCGTCATGGCTACGTCCATAAATTCCTTATCCAAAAAAGGCACACGCCCTTCTACCCCCCAAGCTGCCAATGATTTGTTGGCACGAAGGCAATCATACAGATACAGTTTTTTCAGCTTCCGCACAGTTTCTTCATGAAACTCCTGTGCATTGGGTGCTTTATGAAAATACAGATAGCCCCCAAACAGTTCATCGGATCCCTCGCCGGAGAGCACCATCTTAATCCCCATGGATTTGATGACCCGCGACAGCAGGTACATAGGAGTTGAGGCCCGAACGGTCGTCACGTCATAAGTTTCCAAATGATAGATCACATCGCAGATGGCATCCAGCCCCTCCTGTATGGTAAAATTGATTTCATGATGGATCGTACCGATGTGATCTGCTGCTTTTTTTGCTGCAATCAAATCCGGCGCCCCTTTTAACCCTACCGCAAAAGAATGCAACTGTGGATACCACGCGGCTTCTTTTCCACCGGTTTCGATACGCTTGGAAGCAAATTTCTTTGTAATAGCAGCGATAACCGATGAATCAAGCCCTCCGGACAACAGTACGCCATAAGGCACGTCCGACATCAGCTGCCGTTGCACCGCATCTTCAAGCGCCTGACGCAGTTTATCCAAATCTGTCTCGTTATCTTTTACGGTCTCATAAGATTCCCAATCGCGCACATACCATTTCTTCGGCTCCCCTCCTTCTTTGCTCGATAGGTAATGTCCCGGAGGAAACTGCGCAATCTCTACACAGAAACCTTCCAACGATTTCAATTCGGAAGCAACAAAAAGCTGTCCGTCTTCATCTTTACCATAATACAAAGGAATAATCCCTATATGGTCTC
>Ga0079224_100016429_pt1 | contig 10404 bp, 9 predicted proteins | sample Stecom2015_FD_80414 | JGI IMG/M metagenome (GOLD analysis project Ga0079224, IMG submission 80414) | Agricultural soil microbial communities from Utah to study Nitrogen management - Steer compost 2015 | ecosystem: Environmental > Terrestrial > Soil > Agricultural land | place: USA: Utah...
CCTAATGAACTTGGCCCTTGTGGCAACAAAAAGTCGCTACCGCTGCTTGTAGCATTGGTATTGATTTTGGCCCCCAAATCTATTTCTAATAAACTATTGTCTTGAAAATCTTTGGAAAGAATATCTACGTTGGCTCCACCAAAATCTCCAGTGTTTGAAGCACTAAATGTTTTATCAATAGAAATATATTCTACAATGTCTGTAGAAAAAAGTTCGAGGTTTACATTCTTTTTCTCTGGGTCGTTAGACGGAACCGGTAAACCATTCAAGGTAGTAGAGTTATATCTGTCGCCCAAACCACGCACATATACGCTATTGCTACCTTCTTGTTTAGAAATTCCTGAAGTTTTGGCAACCGCCGAAGCTACATCACTCACCCCTTTTCTTGACAATTCCTGTGCACCGATTTCTTGTTTAATTTCCAACGACTTACGTTGTTCGTTTAACAACACGCTTTCATCGGCCTTGTTGCTTTTTACCTGAATAATCAATTGTTCCAAATCATCATCTTCTGGCGAAAGTTCGAATATCAAATCGTTAGTTGGCTCAGTGATGGTTTCGGACACGGAAAGATAACCTATGTATTCAACAGCCAACTCGGCAGGTAAAGTTAAGGTTAAAGAAAAAGTTCCGTCCTCTGCGGTTTCAACACCGATTTCTTGTTCAGCAACGAATACAGTAGCGTAAGGCAAAGGTTCGCCCGTAATGTAATCAGTTACTTTCCCTTTGATTCTCATTGTGTTTTGAGCAAAAACATTGCCTGAACAAAACAACACAATCATTAATAATAAAATTCTCATACTTACTTGTTTAAAACTTCGGCAAAGAAAACAAGTGTATGTAAATAAGATGTTAGTCCCTATTTAAGGAAATGTAATGATAATATAATGTAGTTTAATTTATTGTAAATTTCTAATAAAAGATTTTATCAGTCGGATATCGAGCACCTAATTATAAGGAAAATCTTTCATTTTAGCCGAAAACCATTATTAATGGCGGTATTTATATTTCGTTAATTAGACGTTGTATAATTTCACAATCTTTTATTACCCAAATTATGTCATAGCTCCCAGAACCATCTCCACATTTTTGTCTTATAAATGTCATTTTTCCTTTCGTGTACGTTTTAAATCGTTCATTTTTTAAACTTGAATAATTTCCTTCTATAAAGGAAACGTTATATAAATCATTATAATATTTTTCATCAACTTGTATAGATTTATCTTTACAATGTATATACATTCTTTTGACACTAAAAGAATCTTCAATCGGTGACTCTAAGCCAAATATTAGTTTTTCTTTACTAAATCTTGAAGTTCTTGCATTAATTATTTCAAAAGACAAATATTCGCTTTCATCGTGATTAATGTTTTCAAATTTATTAATCTCCGATTTTAATATAAACCCATTTATGAAATCTACAGATTTATTATTGGTTTCAGGATTAATCTGAACTTCTGCCCATTCATCATTTATTTCTAGATTCTCAACAATAAAGAAAACCTGATATTTATTTAAATTATAGGCAATTTCAGAATCTGCTGATGGTTCAAAAAAACGGGAGATTTATCATTTCTAATTATGGCTATATCTTGTTTTTGTCCAAATAATAATAATTGTCCAAAAAGAAATATTAATGTAAAAATTGATTTCATCATCTTTCCTAAATATTGCCACTAACATTTTCAGGTTTATTGTTTCACATAAAAATCTAACAAAAACCGTTTTCTGCAACTAAGTTAATTAAAAAAGTGAAAGAAAAAAATCACTTCTTACTTTCATTCAGCAAACGCTTCATAATCGCCCATTGTCTTAGCGTATCACGAGATTCTAATGCAGGATAACCCAACATCGTTTTGCCAGCTTCTACGTCGCCTGTTATGCCAGAACCCGCACCAATAACAGCTCGATCGCCAATTGTTGTGTGGTCTTTAACAGATGCACTACCTCCGATAATCACGCCGTTACCCAATTTTACCGAGCCAGCCAAACCGCTGTTTCCTGCCATAATACAAAACATTCCCAACTCGCTATTGTGTCCTATCTGTACTAAATTATCAATTTTACATCCATCGCCAACAATGGTTGAACTAAACTTACCACGATCTATACAAGTATTAGCACCAACCTCTACTTGGTTACCAATCACTACATTGCCAATTTGAGGAATTTTAACCAACCTTCGCTCGGGGCAAGGAGAAAAACCAAAACCATCAGCACCAATAGTCGCATTGGGATGAATAATACATTGATGTCCAATTTCTGAACGCTCGCGAATCACTGTCCCCGACCAAATCACGGTTTGTTTGCCGATGATACAATCATCAAAAACAGTAACATTTGGATACAAAACCGTTCCGTCGCCGATTTCGGTTCTTGGTCCAACATAACAACCTGCACCGATTTTTACACCACTTCCTATTTTTGCCGTATCATCAATCACTGCTGTCGGATGAATATCTGTTGCGAATTGAGGCATTGGCGGAGCAAATAATTCTAAAACAAGAGACATCGCCAAATCAGCATTTTCTACTTGAATAAACGCTCGATTTTCGCCGGGTTCAATAGAAATATCTTTATTGACAATGGCTACACAAGCTTTGGATGTGCTCCACAATTTTTCGTATTTTTTATTTCCGATAAAGGATATATCAGACTTTTTCGCTCGTTTCAAATCTTCGGTAGCGGTAATATTTTGGGCGGTTGATCCGATAATGATTCCTTTTAAAATATCATTAATTTCAGAAATAGTGTACGATTTCATTATGATTGATTTTTGTTTTAGTTTTCAAATAAAGTATAATAACTTTGATTTTCCTATTTTTATTTTGTAAATATTAAAAAAATATCTTTAAAAAATTAAATGATAAGATTCAATACTAACAAAATGGCTGTTCAACATATAATGAAATATTGCGTTTATCCGAAATTATTTTTATGAAAAGTGATATTGCCTAAATTACCTCTTCCGAAAATTTTTCCATCAATCGTATCATTTTTTCCTGCACTTCGTCAAAGGTTAATTTGTCTTTGGTTTGATACAAAAACATCAAGGCATAAGATTGATTTAAACAGGGCAACGAGGCTTTATTCAATCGATAAGTTTCTCTTAAAAGTCGTTTGTAGCGATTGCGATCAACGGCTTTTTTGAAATATCTTTTAGATACAGACACGCCAACTTGATAAGGCTCATCGGCGTCTGAGACTGGTACAAACACCAACCGCAACGGGTATTTAGACACTGATTTGCCTTCCGAAAAAAGCAAATCAATGTGTCTTTTCTTTTTAAGTTTTTCGCTTTTCGGATAACCGTAAGCTTTTGTCGTTGGTTTCAAATTGTGTTTCTGATTAATCAAACGTTATCTCGAAGCTGTCATATTAGCCGGATTCAAATATTCATCCAACTGTTCTTTGGTCAGCAAGTTTTCTTCCAACACCAATTCATAAACGCTTCTGCCGGTTTCCAACGCTATTTTGGCAATACGCGTACTTGCTTTATAACCAATATAAGGATTGAGGGCGGTTACTATGCCGATACTGTTTTTGACTTCTTTTTCCAAATGTGCCGCGTTGGCAGTAATACCGTCAATACATTTTTCTCTCAGCGTGAGCATACCGTTTGTCAAATATTTGATAGACTCCATAATAGACAAGGCAATCACCGGTTCCATCACATTGAGTTGCAATTGTCCGGCTTCGGAAGCCATAGCCACCGTCAAATCGTTGCCCATTACTTTGAAACAAATCTGATTGACTACTTCCGGAATCACCGGATTTACTTTGCCGGGCATGATGGACGAGCCGGGTTGCATCGGCGGTAAATTGATTTCATAAAGTCCGGTTCTTGGCCCGGAACTCAGCAATCGCAGGTCGTTACATATTTTTGATAGCTTTAAGGCTAATTTTTTTAAGGCAGACGAATAATCCACAAAAACGCTGGTATCTGAAGTAGCTTCAACCAAGTTTTCTGCCAAAACAATCGGTTCACCGGTAATCTGTGCGATTTTTTCCACACACAATTCAGCATAACCTTTCGGAGCATTCAATCCGGTTCCGATAGCAGTTGCTCCCATGTTTACTTCTAAAAAGCGAAAACTGACTTCCTGCAAATTTTTGACTTCTTTCTTGAGCATATAGGCAAAGGCTTCAAACTCTTGCCCTAACGTCATCGGAACGGCATCTTGCAACTGCGTGCGTCCCATTTTAATGACTTCGCGGAATTCAGCTGCTTTTTTGTCAAAGGCAAAATACAATTTTTCCAACGCATCAATCAATTGCTTGTTTTGTTCAAAAAGCGTTAATTTCAGTGCTGTCGGATAAGCATCATTCGTCGATTGAGATTGATTCACGTGGTCGTTGGGCGAACAATATTTGTATTCTCCTCTACCCTTGCCCATTTTTTCGAGAGCAATATTGGCAATAACCTCGTTGGCAGCCATATTCACTGATGTTCCGGCTCCACCTTGCATCATGTCTATCGGAAATTCTTCGGTGTGCTTGCCGTCAATCAATTCCTGCGAAGCATCGGCGATGTAATTGAAAATCTCTGTGGGCAACAATCCCAATTCGTGATTGGCTTGTGCTGCTCCTAATTTAACTACGCCCAATGATTTAACAAACAAAGGAAATTGCGACAACTCGAAAGAGGATATTTTGAAATTGTTGATAGCTCGTTGTGTTTGTACTCCGTAGTAAGCTTTGGCGGGTACTTCTAATTCTCCTAACAAATCTGATTCTTTTCTCATGTGTACTGATTTTGCTAAATGAAGTATAAAGGTAGGGATTTTTTTGATTTAAATCGGATTATGCTCGGTTGATTTTCTTCGAAAAAAATATAACAAACGCCTCTGAAAGCGAGGCGTTTGGTTTTTATAAAAGTTATCTTTTAATTAAGTTTCACAAAATCGTATGTACCAAAAGGCAAATGCAATGTGGTTTTGGTAGGTGCTGTTTCTCCATATTCGGTATCATACCAGTTAGGGTCCATGCCTTGCAAAGCAGCTTGGGTAAACTCCAACCGCAATGTAGGCTGGTTTTGTGCATTCATATACACATGCATACGAAAAAACAAATCTGTAAAAGCCCGGTTATCATTATCCGGTTCTTGATAATACATTTTTATCCTTTGCTCCGGAACAGTACAATTATAACAGTTGCCTTCATTATTAAACAACCGTACTCCATCATAAATATAATATTCAGACATATAATCTTTGGTTTGATTGACTGAAGGCACCGTATTCATTACCTCTACATTATTCTTTAGTATTCGCATACCGCCTACCAAAATATCTTTCTTAAAACTCCCCGAAGAAAATGTCCTCATAATAGACTTCTTGACAAAACGTATTTGTATCTTTAGATTACCCGACTCATATTGCCAGTTGCCTAAATATTGGTCAAAATATCCTTGGGTATCTTTAAAATAATATCCATTATCTCCATAAGAAATATTTTCAGGGTAGTCATATAAATCTACTGTGGTGTAACTTTGTGCCCGTACTGTGATTGTAAACAACGCTACAATCATTAATAAAAATATCTTTTTCATATCATTTTAGTTTATAGTTGTGTACTCCTACACCAACACCCAACAAATATACCAAACGCCTCTGAAAGGCGAGGCGTTTGGTTTTCATAAAAGTTGTATTTTAATTAAGTTTCACGAAATCGTAGGTGCCAAAAGGCAAGTGCAAAGTGGTTTTGGTAGGTGCTGTTTCTCCATATTCAGCATCATACCAGTTTGGGTCCATGCCTTGCAAAGCAGCTTGGGTAAATTCCAACCGCAATGTAGGCTGGTTTTGTGCATTCATATACACATGCATACGAAAAAACAAATTTGTAAAAGCTCGGTTATCATTATCTGGTTCTTGATAATTCATCTCTATCCTTTGCTCCGGAACCGTACAATTATAACAGTAACCTTCACTATTAAATGAACGTACTCCTCCATAAATATAATATTCAGACATATAATCTTTGGTTTGATTGACTGAAGACACGGTATTCATTACCTCTACATTATTCTTTAGTATCCGCATACCGCCTACCAAGATATCTGTCTTATAACTTCCTAAATAATTATTTATTATGATTGTTTTTTTTACAAAACGCATTTGTATTTTTAGGTTGCCCGACTCATATTGCCAATTACCTAAATATTGGTCAAAATAGCCTTGGGTATCTTTAAAATAATATCCATTATCTCCATAAGAATTAGAAAATTCATCTGGGTAATCATATCTGTCAACTGTAGTATAGCTTTGTGCGTTTGCTATAAATGTAAACAAAGCTGTGATTGTTAATAAAAATATCGTTTTCATATCGTTTTAGTTTATAGTTGTGTATTGTATTTCTTCGTTATTTAGCGTAACCCTTTGCCAAGAACCATTAAACTGTCCTCCGTTTGAGTCTAAAAAATAAAGGTTTAATTCTAATTTATATTTCTTCATAACCTCCAATAAGGCTTTTTCATAGGCTTTTTTCTTGTCTGATATAGCTGAGAAATGTAAAATACGTTTGTATTTGTCTTTCAACTCTTCTCCCATATTTTTCCATTGTGGTTTAGTTGGAGCCGGAAAAACCTTGCTTTGGGTATTTGTCCTTGTAAAATCGCTATATCTTTCAGAAATATTCTCATGGGTAACATCATTGGGCAACATTACCACATAAGCACCATATTGGTTTACCACACCCATAAAAGCTTCTGAGGGTTTGCGGTCGGGTGCTTGTGCAGAAGTATTCACAAATTTAAAAATGGCTGCCAAATCAGTGGCTGTAAAAAGCGGCATAAGTGGATCTTCTCCATCGGAACCATAAAAATGAGAGTGAAAAATACCATTCATGTGATAAGAGGCTTTATTTGCATCAATCATTCTATTTTGTCCTGAAGGATTGGGTAAGTCCTCTTGTGTAATTTTCTTATATACTCCATTTACAGTTTCGAACCGATATGCTCTTCCTAATTCTTTGGTCAGGCTTAAATTTGATCTAAAGTACTGTAATTCCCCTTTGAGATCTCTCGAAATCGCTTTAAGGGTTTTAACGTTTTGGTTGTTTAAACCAATATTGACCTCTGCAAAACCTCCTCCTATCAATACAAGATCGCCATGTTTTTTAACAGGTAATCCTTTAATAGGATTAGTTGGTTCTGGAGCGGTACCTGGATGTCCACCTATCGGATTAGGAATTCCACCTCCACCGCCCGGTCTCGCTGGCGGAGTATCATAACAATCTGAAAAATCCATAAATGACATAGGAGGTTTGGCTCTAGTGCTTCTATCTGTATTTCGACAACCCGGTTGTCCATAATCTCTACCGCATTTCTTACATGGTTCGGATGGATAAGAAACCTCTTCTACACAATCTGACAAGTTCTTCATTTCATAAAAATAAGAAGGATAAACCCCTTCTGATGATGAGGTTCTTTTTAACCCTTCAGAAAAACTATACGCAATATTTTCATAAATATCTTCTATATCATTTAACGGAATAAACCCTAAAACATTTAAAATTGAATTTGGATTCTTGATAAACGCATCAAAAGGAATTTCTGTAAAATCATAGCGGTACAATATTACATAGTAATTCTTATAGTCCAAAGAATAATACATCAGATTATAGAGTACCTTTGGATTGTCTTTAGCATCTTTTTCTTCATCGCCAATCACAACGTGATAAGTAATGGCGTGCATTCCTTCCGATTCAAAAACCTGAACATAATCTAAATCAATATAAACCGGTACTGACCCAGACGACGACATAACTGTTTTGTCGCTACTTTCGTGTTTAAAATCATTTTTCAAAATAGTCCCCAGATTATTGCCAGCATATTTATCCATCAATTCCTGTTGGCTCATTACAGATGTTTTGCCTTGCATAACATCTTCGGTTAGTTCGTCTTTTTGCTCGTAATAACCGTCATCCTGCTGACAACCAATTACGGTTAGCAACAGCAAACATACTCCAAATAGCTTCATAGCCCTTTTTTTAACCTTTTCCATTCTTTTTCTGCTTTTAAAATTAATACTTTTTTCTTTTCCAGAATAATTCTTTCATAACTATCTGATACAAAAAAAAAAACGGCTGCAAATAAGCCGTTAATTTTTTAACATACAAATTATTTCATTGCGATAATTTTGCGTATTTTCGCAATAAACACTTCCTTGCTATGGAAAAAGAAAAACTAATCAAAGTCCGTAAAGAAAAAGGATTTTCTCAGCAGGCTATGGCTGAAAAGCTATATATGGACGTATCTAACTACAATCGGCGAGAAAAAGGCAATGCCAAAATTTCGTATGAAGAATGGAAAAAATAGCGCTAATTCTCGAAACTTCGATAGAGGATATTTATGAATCTGATGAAGGACACATTGTTATTTTCAGAGATAATTCTATCAGAAATTACAATGGAACAAACAACGTTTATTCCGTCCCTGAGCATTTGTTAGAGATTCAAAGAAAATATATCGAAAAATTAGAAAAAGAGCTTGAAGAGCTTAAAAAGCAGCGGGCATAAATTTCGTTTGTAACGTATAAAAAACATATCGGGAAGAAAATCAACAACAACTTTCTTCCCGATATTTAGAGTCTGTTTAAAATTTGTCTAATAATTTGTTTATGCTTCTTTTGGGTCATATAGGCGTTAAATTTTAAAACGATAGCTCTGCTATCCTTTGAAAATTTGCCTTTTTCTGCCTCAAAAATAACCTATAAACATTTTTACCATACAAATTAAACAGGCTCTTATTCCAATGATAATTATTTCTACAAAACTTCTACGGTCAATCCGTCGTCGGTTTTTTCTACTTTTGCTAACTTATTTGCGGTCAAATCTTTGATTGCTTTGTCCCATTTTTTATTAGACAATCCAGATTCGTTTTTCAGATTTTCCAAAGTGGTATTGCCCAAAGATTGTAACAATTCAAAAACAACTTTGGCATCGTCAGAAATTTTCGGCAACTGTTTTTCCGGTTTCATTTGTGGAAAAAACAACACCTCTTGGATTGATTCGTTGTTGGTTAAAAACATGATTAATCTGTCCATACCAATTCCTAATCCTGATGTTGGCGGCATACCAAACTCTAAAGCTCGCAAGAAATCTTGGTCGATAAACATGGCTTCGTCATCGCCTTTTTCGGATAACTTCAATTGCTCTTCAAACCGTTCTCTTTGGTCGATTGGGTCGTTCAGCTCAGAATATGCGTTGGCGATTTCTTTACCGCAAACCATCAATTCGAATCGCTCAGTCAATTCTGGATTATCGCGATGTTTTTTGGTCAATGGCGACATTTCTACCGGATAATCTGTGATAAATGTTGGTTGAATGAAATTCGGCTCACATTTTTCGCCAAAAATTTCGTCAATCAATTTGCCTTTTCCCATCGTTTCGTTCACGTCAATGCCCATATCAACGGCGGCTTTTCTGATTTCTTCTTCAGATTTTCCGTCAATATCAAAATCGGTATATTTTAGAATCGCTTCACGCATCGACACACGCGGATACGGTGCTTTCCAATTGATTTCGTGTTTGCCAAAAGTACTTGTCGTGCTGCCATTTACAGCCACGGCACAGCTTTCGAGCAAACGTTCGGTGAAATCCATCATCCAATTATAATCTTTGTATGCCACATAGATTTCCATCGCCGTAAATTCCGGATTGTGCGTTCTGTCCATTCCTTCGTTACGGAAATTTTTTGAAAATTCATACACACCGTCAAATCCACCCACGATTAATCTTTTCAAATACAATTCGTTAGCTATTCGCAAATACAACGGAATATCCAAAGCATTGTGATGTGTAACAAACGGACGTGCCGCCGCCCCACCCGGAATAGATTGCAAAATCGGGGTTTCGACTTCAATATATCCAGCTTGGTTAAAAAACTCACGCATCGCTTGAAAAAGCTTGGTACGTTTGATAAAAATTTCTTTGTTTTTCGGATTCACCACCAAATCAACGTAGCGCATACGGTAACGCAATTCCGGGTCGGTAAAAGCATCATAGACTTTTCCGTCTGCATCGGTTTTTGGCAACGGCAACGGTCTTAAACTTTTGCTGAGCAAAACCAAGTTTTTTGCACGTAAAGTTTTTTCGCCAACTTGTGTGGTAAATAATTCTCCTTCTACGCCAATAAAATCGCCCAAATCGATGAGTTTTTTAAACACTTCGTTATACAAAGTTTTGTCTTCGCCCGGACAAATTTCGTCTCTATTAATGTACAATTGCACACGACCTTCGCTATCTTGCAATTCGGCAAAAGACGCTTTTCCTTGCACACGTGCAGACATCAAACGTCCGGCAACAATCACCTGCTTGCCTTCCTTGAAATCATTCTTTATCTGCTTCGATGTGTGATTAACCGGATACAACTCGGCAGGATATGCATCGATACCCATTGCCTGA
>Ga0079224_100016430_pt1 | contig 10404 bp, 11 predicted proteins | sample Stecom2015_FD_80414 | JGI IMG/M metagenome (GOLD analysis project Ga0079224, IMG submission 80414) | Agricultural soil microbial communities from Utah to study Nitrogen management - Steer compost 2015 | ecosystem: Environmental > Terrestrial > Soil > Agricultural land | place: USA: Utah...
CCCTCGCTGCCCATCGCGCCGCCTTGGATCCGCGCGTCGCTGCAGAAGGCGACCACAGGCACGCCCTCCACCCGGCCCATGGCGGCAAGTACGCCGCTCTTGTCCTCCGGTGTGATGAGGCGCAGCGATCCCTCGTCGAGCAGCGCGGTCAGGCGCACGCGAGGATCACGGGGATCGGCCGCCTCCGCGTCGGAGGGGCTCACCCCCTGGTTGCCGAGCCTGCTGTCCAGGGCCGTCATGAACGCTCCTCAGTAGGTGGTGAAGGCGACCGCGACGTTGTGGCCACCGAACCCGAACGAGTTGTTGATCGCGGCGATCTGGCCGTCGGGCAGCTTGCGCGGCTCGCCGGCGACGATGTCCACCTCCAGGCCGTCCGCCGGGTCGTCGAGGTTGGCCGTGGCGGGGACGACGCGATCGCGCAGAGCGAGAACGGTGAAGACCGACTCGATACCGCCCGCGCCCCCCAGCAGGTGTCCGGTCATGGACTTGGTGGAGGTCACCAGCGGGTGGGAGCCGACCGCCTCGGCGATGGCGGCGGCTTCGATCTCGTCGCCGACCGGTGTCGAGGTGGCGTGCGCGTTGACGTGCTTGACGTCCTGCGGGCTGATCCCGGCGTCGGCCATCGCGCGCTGCATCGCCTCCCTGCCGCCCCGGCCGCTCGGCTCGGGGGCGGAGATGTGGTACCCGTCGCTGGTGTAGCCGACACCGGCCGCCACGGCGAGGATGCGGGCCCCTCTGGCCCGCGCGTGCTCCTCGGACTCCAGCACCAGGATGCCGGCGCCCTCGCCCAGGACGAATCCGTCCCTGTTCTTGTCGAACGGGCGCGAGGCGCGCTGCGGCTCGTCGTTCCTGGTGGACATCGCGCGCATGGCGGCGAAGGAGCCGATGTTCAGCGGGTGGATCGCCGCCTCGGTGCCGCCCGCCACGACGACGTCGGCGCGGCCGGAGCGGATCATGTCGATGGCGTAGCCGATCGACTCGGCGCCGGTGGCGCAGGCGCTGACCGTGGCGTGGGCGCCCGCCCTGGCACCGAGGTCGATGCTGATCCAGCCGGCGGCGCCGTTCGGCATGAGCATCGGCACCGTGAACGGCGAGAGCCGGTTCCAGCCCTTGTCGCGGTAGGTGTCATAGGCGTTCAGGATCGTGCTGATCCCGCCGATGCCACTTCCCACGACCACGCCGAGACGGTCTCCGTCGACCTCGGGAGAGCCGGCGTTCTCCCACGCCTCGCGGGCGGCGATGAGGGCGAACTGCTCGGCGCGGTCGAGCCTGCGCGCCTCGGGCCTGGGCAGGACCTGCGCGGGATCGACCGCGGCCGTGCCGGCGAACTTCACCGGCACCGTGTCGATCCAGTCCTCCTCCAGAAGCCGGATGCCCGACCGACCGGCGAGGAGCGCCGACCAGGTGGTGTCGGCGTCTCCACCGAGGGGCGTCGTCGCGCCGATCCCGGTGACCACAACGCGTACCCGGTCCTTACTCACCTTCAGTGCACTCCTCTTGGTCGGTTCGGATTGCTGAGCGTGGCCCGTCCGACGGTCAGGCCTGGATGAAGTTGACGACGTCCTTGACGGTCTTGAGGTTCTTGAGCTGGTCGTCGGGGATCTCGACATTGAACTCATCCTGCGCAGCGACGGCGATCTCCACCATCGACAGGGAGTCGATGTCCAGGTCGTCCACGAAGCTCTTCTCCGGGGTGACCTCGGAGGCCGGGATACCGGTGATCTCGTTGATGATCTTGCCGAGGCCCTCGAGGATCTCCTGCTCGGTCATGGCCATGTCGCGACTACTCCTTGGTTTCGTTCCTTATGGGTCGAGTCCGGTCGTGCCGGTTTCTCGTCGTACGGCCCGGCGCGGCGGCCCGCCGTACACGTCTTCAGGGGATCTCGATCACTTGCCCGGCGTAGGTGAGGCCCGCGCCGAAGCCGAACAGCAGCGCCAACCCTCCGGAGGGCGCTTCGCCGCGTTCGATCATGCGTGACAGCGCCATCGGGATCGATGCCGCCGAGGTGTTGCCCGCCTGCACGATGTCCCGGGCGATCGCGGCCTTGTCCACCTCGAGCTTACGGGCAAGGGCGTCGATGATCCGGAGGTTGGCCTGGTGGGGGACGAAGGCGTCCAGCTCCGCCGGGTCCACCCCCGCCCGCTCGCACGCCTCGCGGGCGATCGGGTGCAGCGCGGTGGTGGCCCAGCGGAACACGGTCTGGCCCTCCTGGCGCAGGTAGGAGTGGCGGTTCTCGATGGTGATCACGTCGGCCTTGTCGCCGGCGCTGCCCCAGACCACCGGACCGATGCGCGGGGTGTCGGAGGGGCCGACCACGGCGGCGCCCGCACCGTCGGCGAAGATCACCGCAGTGGCGCGGTCGGTCCAGTCGACCCAGTTGGAGAAACGCTCGGCGCCGACGATCAGCACGTTGGTGGCCGAGCCGGTGCGCACGGCGTCGCTCGCGGCGGCCAGGGCGTAGCAGAACCCGGCGCACGCGGCGTTGATGTCGTAAGCGCCCGGCGCGTTCACCCCGAGCCGGTGGGCGACCCTGGGCGCGATGGCGGGGACGGGCGTCTCCGACGTGCAGCTGCTGACGATCACGAGATCGATGTCGGCGGCGGACAAGCCGCTGCCGGCCAGCGCCTTACCGCCCGCCTGGACCGCGAGGTCGACCACCGTCTCACCGGGGGAGGCGAGCCGCCGTTCGGCGATGCCGACCCGGCTGCGAATCCACTCGTCGCTGGTGTCCATGGTCTTGGCCAGGTCGTCGTTGGTGACGACGTTGGCCGGCTGGTAGTGACCGAACGCGAGCACTCGCGCGCCGGCCGCCCCCTGCGGCAGTCTCATTTGATGGCCTCCCTGGCCGCTTCGAGATCGTCAGGCGTCTTCAGAGCGACCGTGGTGATCCCCCGCATGCCGCGCTTGGCCAGGCCGGTGAGCGTGCCGCCGGGGAGCAGCTCGATCATCGTCGTCACGCCGAGCTCGGTCATGGTCGCCATGCACGCGTCCCACCGGACGGGCGCGCTGACCTGCTTGATGAGTCGCTTCACGAATTCAGCGCCGTCGCTGACCACCGCGCCGTCGGCGTTCGACAGCAGGGTGACCCGGGGGGCGCCGGGGTTCAGCCCGGTCGCGACCTGGCGCAGGTGATCCACGGCGGGTGCCATGTGGTGGGTGTGGAACGCACCGGCCACCTGCAGCGGGCGCAGCCGTGCGCGGGCCGGAGGGTCCTCCTGGAAGGCGGCCAGCTCCTGGAGCGTGCCACCGGCCACGATCTGCCCGGCGCCGTTGATGTTGGCGGGGGTCAGGCCGTGCCGCTCGATGGCGGCGAGCACCTCCGCCTCGTCGCCTCCGAGCACGGCCGTCATGCCGGTCTCGGTGATGGAGGCGGCCTTCGCCATGGCCCTGCCTCGCTCGCGGACGAAGGTGAGAGCCTCCTCGGGGGTGAGCACCCCGGCGAGCGCCGCCGCGGCGACCTCGCCCACGCTGTGCCCGGCGACCACGCCGGGGGTCACGTCCAGCGCCTCGGCGGCGGCGAGCGCGGCGGCGACCAGCAGCGGCTGGGTCACAGCGGTGTCGCGGATCTCGTCGGCGCCGGCGGTGGTGCCGTAGGCGATCAGGTCGAGCTCGACGATCTCCGACCAGGCGGACAGCCGGTCCGCCAGGCCCGGGAGGTCGAGCCACGGGGTCAGGAAACCTGGAGTCTGGGCGCCTTGGCCCGGAGCGACGATAGCGAGCACGGATTCAGCCTGCCCTGTAGATGTTCACCAGATGGATGGAGATCCGTACGAACTTCGTCTAGTCCTTTTTGTAGGTGTCCTACAGGGGAATTTCGCGGCTTTTTCAGGGGCGGTCACGGGGGTCCGCCTCGGCCAGGCGGCCGAGGATCACCGCCACCTGGAGGGCGAAGGCCGAGCGGCCCTCGGTCGGCTGGTAACCCGTCAACTCGGTGATCTTCTTGAGCCGGTAGCGGACGGTGTTCGGATGGACGAACAGCAGCCGCGCGGTCGCCTCCAGCGAGGTGCCCTGCTCCAGGTAGGTCGCGAGGGTGTCGAGCAGCGGCGTGCCCGCCAGCGGCACGTACACGTTCTCGACGAGCTGGGCCCGGGCGTCCTCGTCGCCGTCGAGGGCGCGTTCGGCGAGCAGGTCGTCGGCGAAGACCGGGCGCGGGGCGTCGGGCCAGGCGCGGGCCGCGCGCAGCCCGGCCACGGCGGCGCGCGCCGAGCGGGCGGCGGTGTGCAGGTCAGGCACCTCGGGCCCGATCACGACCGGTCCGGGTCCGAACCTGGACAGCAGCTGACGGGTGGCGGCGCTTGCGCTGTCCACCCCGCCGACGATCACGATGAGCCGGTCGCCCTGGACGCCGGCCAGCACGTCGATGCCGGACCTGCGGCCCTTGTCGCGCAGCCGATCGATCACCGCCTCGGGCTTGTCGTCGGGGGCGCGGCCGGCGAGCACCACCACGGGGGAGGAGGTCCAGCCGAGGGCCGCCGCCCAGGAGTGGAGGCCGTCGTCCACCTGGCCGCGCACCAGAGCGTCGACGATCAGCGCCTCCAGCCGGGCGTCCCACGCGCCGCGCACCTCCGCCTCGCGGGCGTAGACCTGGGCGGCGGCGAAGGCGACGTCCCGCGTGTAGCGGAGCACGGCATGCTCCAGCTGGGCCTCCCCGCCCGGAGCGGCCAGCTCGTCCACCCGCTCGTCGACCACCTCGACCACGACACGCACGATGTCGACCGTCTGCTGGAGCGAGATGGACCGCTTCAGTTCGCGAGGCGCCGTCCCGAAGAACTCGATGTTCGGCGTCGGCCGTCCTTCCTCGTCCGCGTGCTGGAACCACTCCACGAACGCCGCGATGCCCGCCTGGGCGACCAGGCCGACCCAGGAGCGGTCCTCTGCCGACAGGGCGCGGAACCAGGGAAGCCGCTCGTCCATGCGGGCCATGGCCGCGGTGCCGAGGCTCCCCATGGCGCGCTCGAGACGGCGGGTGGTGTCCTCGCGGATGCGATCGCCGCCGGGGGAGGCGCTGTCATGCTTGCGCTGGGTCACCCATCTAGAGTGCCAGCCCCCGGTGCGGTCGCGCGGGCGGGCTAGATGACGGCGACCGCGGTGATCAACCCGATCACCGCGTGGGTGATCGAGAGCAGCCGGGTGCCCGGCTGCAGCTCCGGCTCCTTGACCAGCTCCCGGATGGATATCCCGGCCACCATGTCGAACAGCAGCATCGCCACCGTCTGCACGGCGATGGCCACCAGGCCGAAGACCAAGGTGGCCAGCAGCCCTTCGTGCAGGGCGCCGCCGGAGGACCAGATGGAGGCGGACACGATGAGCCCGAGGGCCACCACCCCCGACGTGGTGAGCAGGATCGCGTTCGGGTTGCGCTCCTGCTTGATCACGTCGCGCAGCTTGCCGGGGATGGCGAGGTCGAGCACGTAGAAGCCGATGATCAGCAGAAGCACGCCGAGCGTGGCATAGGCGACGATCGCGAGCGCGCCGCGTCCCAGGGTCTCGACCAGCGGGCTCATCGTGCCGCCTCGTGGATCGTGGTGTGGATCGCCATTTTCGCAGGTGCTCCAAGGTCGGCCGGACCGGTCCGCCGGTCCGGGTCAGATCGATACGCGGTGGGGGACGAACGAGGAGCTGTCGTCGGTGATCAGCCCCGCCGTTTCGCGGATGCCGAGCCCGGCGGCCTCGTCCTGCACGATCCAGGCGCCGAGCACGGGATGCTGCCCGTCGAAGTCGGGCAGCGGGACGAACTCCTGGTGGACGAATCCCTCCGCGCCGTAATCGCCGGACGTGCCGGTCACGCCGTCGGGCGTCACGACGCGTATCGACGCGCCCTCCCGGCCCAGCAGCGGTTTGCTGATGTAGGAGGACATGTCCCGTGGACCGTCGAGGTAGGCGGGCAGCAGGTTGGGGTGGCCGGGGTACAGCTCCCACAGGATGGCCAGCAGCGCCTTGTTGGACAGCAGCATCTTCCACAGCGGCTCGATCCAGATCATCGACCCCTGCTGGCGCACCGCCCGCTCGCCGAAGGGGTCGGCGAGCGCCCACTCCCACGGGTAGAGCTTGAACAGGGTGCGGATCACCCGGCGTTCCATGTCGACGAAGCGCAGGTTGAGGGAGTCCCACCCGATGTCCTCCATGGCGACGGCCACGGTGTCCAGCTCCGCGAGCTGGGCGGTCTCCTGCAGATAGGCGAGCGTCATCGCCTCCTCGCCCGTCTCGTCCATCGCGGTCCAGGCGAAGTGGACCGGCCCGGTGGGCAGCATGGGGGCGATCTCCCGCCAGCGGTCGATCAACCGTTCGTGGATGGAGTTCCACTGGTCGTCGTCGGGGAACACGTCGCGCAGCCAGAACCACTGCACGATCGCGCTCTCCACCAGGCTCGTGGGCGTGTCGGCGTTGTACTCCAGCAGCTTGGCCGGGCCGGTGCCGTCATAGCGCAGGTCGAAACGGCCGTACAGGTGAGGGTCGCGCCGCTCCCAGGAGCGGGCGAGGTGCGGGGCCACCCAGGCGGGGAGCGCGAAGTCGGCGTAGCGCTCGTGCGTCACGACGTGGTCGACCGCGGCCAGGCACATCCGGTGCAGCTCCTCGACCTGCGCCTCCAGGCTGAGCACCTCATCCATGGAGAAGACGTAGTGCACGCTCTCGTCCCAGTAGGGGCGGGTCAGGCCGGTGGGGTGAGCCGAGGCGTGGAAGGCCAGCCCCTGCGACTCGATGATCTTCTCCCAGCCGTCCCGCGGCGTGGAGCGTTCCCTGCGCATGCTCAGCTTCCCGAAAACCCCCGGCCGCCGAACCCGCCACGCTGGATCACGGTGCCGCCGCGGCTGACGATACGCACGTCGGAGGGGCGCAGCGTGGTGCCGCCGGACACGCGGCCGGCTCTGCGGACACCGCCGTAGTACCACCGGTAGGCGCCGTGGGAGCCGTAGTAGTGGTGGTGGTCGTCGTCATCGTCGTCGCAGTAGTCCTCGTCCACGATCATGTAGGAGCCGTCGGAGTCGAGCGAGTCGATGTCGACGCAGTCGGCGACGACCTCGTCGTAGCGGTCGTTCTGGGCGGAGCAGTAGGCCGCGATCAGCACCGCCACCGTGCCCACGGTGGTCAGCGCCACCACCTTCGACGCTTTCGATCCCCGTACCGGCGTCCGGCCGGCCGGCGTGCCGTACGGAGGGTGGGGGTGGTTCGCTGCCATGAAGCTCCCGAGCTTTGGATCACCACAGACTAGTCGTGAGACGCCGATCGGGACAACGCGCGATACGGCGCCGCTCCTCGGCGATCTTCGGGCATCCGCCCTGCACGCGGCTTACACCTCGCTAACCTCCGCCTGCATAGACATGGATGCACACGGCCGCGAGGCGCCCGACCTCGCGGGTGCGGAGGTGCATTCACATGATCGTCCGGCGTGCCGTGTTACTCGCCGGCGTCCTGCCGGTCATCGCCCTGGCGGGCTGCGGCGAGGCACCGGCCGGCCCCGGCGTCGCCTCCCTGGCGGGTGAGACGGACTCCGGGCAGGCGTCCCCCACGGCGTCGCCCGACTCGCTGAAGTTCGCTCAGTGCATGCGCGAGCACGGCGTCGACGTGTCCGATCCGGACGCCGAGGGCCGAGTCATGATCAGATCCATGTCCGGGGACGAGGCCGAGGTGGAAGCCGCCCATGAAGCCTGCGGGAAGTACATGGAAACCAGGCTCGGCAAGGGACCCGATGATCCGGAGCTGCAGGACAAGATGCTGAAGTACGTCCAGTGCATGCGCGAGCACGGTGTCGACATGCCTGATCCCGACTTCAGCGGCGGTAAGGCGATCATCTCGCGTCCGCGGAACGTGGACCCCGAGGTGGAGGAGAAGGCGATGAAGGCGTGTAAGGACATCCTGCCGGGCGGCGGTCCGAAGAACGCGAAGCGGGAGAAGCGCTCGGAATCGAGAGGGTGACGATGAGGCCGCCGCCGGGGCGCGCGGCGGCCCGCGCCGTCCCGCCGTGCGCGGTGGCGATCGCGCGGACGATGGACAGCCCCAGCCCGGCGCCCTGGGCGGAGCCCACCCGGTCCTGCAGGCGGCGGAACGGCTCGAACAGGCCGTCCACCTCGTAGGCGGGGATCACCGGTCCGGTGTTCTCCACGGTGAGCACCGCGTCACCGCGCTCCCGGGCCAGCCGGACGATCACGTCGCCGCCCCGCATGTTGTACTTGATCGCGTTCTCCACCACGTTGACCGCGCACCGTTCCAGCAGCACCGCCTCCCCGTTCGCCACGACCGGCTCCAGCTCCGCCGTGACGGCGACCTTGCGGCGTTCGGCCGTCGGCTGGAGCTGCTCCAGAGCCGAGCGGATGACCTCCGCCAGATCCACCGGCTGCAGGACGGGCGGCTCGTTCTCCGAGCGGGCCAGCAGCAGCAGTCCCTCGATGAGCCGCTCGTGGCGGGCGTTGGCGCTGAGCAGCGCCTTGCCGAGCACGCGCAGGTCCTCGGAGGCGTCCGGCTCCTCGAGCGCCACCTCGATCAGGGTCCGGGTGATCGCGATGGGGGTGCGCAGCTCGTGCGAGGCGTTGTTGACGAAGCGGCGCTGCGCGTCGAAGGCCCGCTGCAGCCGGTCGAGCATGGAGTCGAAGGTGTCGGCCAGCCGTTTGACGTCGTCCTGCGGCCCGTCGAGGGCGATGCGCTCGTGCAGGGTGCTCTCCGACAGGCGCTCGGCGGTCTCGGTGACCCGGTGCAGCGGGCGCAGCACCCGGTCGGTCACCAGCCAGCCCAGGAGCACGGCCAGCGCCCCGAGGACCACCATCACCAGGATCGAGTTGCGGACCAGTTCGGCCAGCACCACGTCGGCGCCGTCCGTCACCTGCTGGACGAGGGCGACCGTCGCCGTCCTCGGCATGTCCGCGGAGGGCGTCTCCAAGGGCGGCGCCGGTCTGACCGGGACGAGCGCCGCCTTCCTGGGCAGCTTGGAGGTGATCCGCTGCTCCAGCGCGCGGGCGGTCAGCAGGTAGGTGACCCAGAGCAGGGCCGTACCGGCCACGAAGAACAGCCCGGTATGGAGCAGGGTCAGGCGCCCGCGCAGTCCGATGCCGCCGAGCCCGCGCGGCAGCCGCCTTCCCTTCCCGCCGCGCCCCGCCCGTCTTCCCCCGGCCTTCCCCCCGGGCGTCCGCGCTCTCACCGCGGCGCTCACAGCCGGTACCCCACGCCCGGAACGGTCTCGATGAGCGGCGGGTCGCCGAGCTTCCTGCGCAGCGTCGCCACCGTCACCCGCAGCGCCCCCGTCCCCGCCGTGTAGTGCTTGTCCCACGCCCGGTCGAGCAGGTCGCGCGTGCGCACGACCGCTCCCTGGGCCCGCAGCAGCTCCTCCAGCAGGGCGAACTCCCTACGGGTCAGCGTCACCTCCACGCCGTCCCTGGTCACCGTGCGGCTCGCCGGGTCGAGCCGCACACCCGCCCGGCACAGCGGTTCAGGCGGGGTGGGAGCCGTACGGCGGGCCAGCGCCCGCACCCGCGCCACCAGTTCGGCGAAGGCGAACGGCTTGACCAGGTAGTCGTCCGCGCCCAGATCGAGTCCTGCGACCCGCTCCCCGACGTCGCCCATCGCGGTGAGCATGAGGATGCGGCTGCCCCGATCCATGGCCACCAGCCGGCGGCACACCTCGTCGCCGTGCACGCCGGGCAGGTCCCGGTCCAGCACCACCACGTCGTAGTCGATGTAGCCGAGCCGGTCCAGCGCGCCGTCGCCGTCGTAGGCGACGTCGACCGCGATGGCCCGCCGCCGCAGCCCGCGCGCGATCGCCTCGGCCATCTCATCCTCGTCTTCGACCACCAGGACACGCATCACCCGCACCTCCGCGGGCAAGCGTGGGGCATCGGGCGTTAGACGGCTGTTAGGACCGCGTCCCGGCCGCGCCTCCGCTTACGGGGCGCTAACCCGGTCACCCGTGGAATCGGATCGTGCCGGAGGCGTCCGACCCCGGCACGGAGGTGATGACATGGGTGAGGGCAGCAGGATGCCCGTGGGAGAGGCGCCATGACGCGCAAGGGCGCCCTCCTGGCAGGTGTCGCGGTGGCCGCCGGGGCGGCGGCCGTGCTCGGCGGCGCGGGCGTGGCGGCCCTGGGCTTCGAAGGCGGCCGGCCGGCGGCCTCGGCGACGCCCGCCGTACCGGCCACCGCGGAGATCACCAGGGAGGACCTGGTGGACACCCAGGCGGTGAGCGGCAAGCTCACCTACGCCGGAGAGCACAAGATCCGGGCGGGGGGATCCGGTACCGTCACGGCCCTGCCCGAGGAGGGAGCGGTCATCCGGCGCGGCCGGGCGCTGATGCGGGTGGACCGCCGTCCGCTGGTGCTGATGTACGGCAGGCTGCCGCTCTACCGGACGCTGCGGCTCGGCGTGGAGGACGGCCCCGACGTCGAGCAGCTGGAGCGCAACCTGAAGGCGCTCGGCTA
>Ga0079224_100016431_pt1 | contig 10403 bp, 11 predicted proteins | sample Stecom2015_FD_80414 | JGI IMG/M metagenome (GOLD analysis project Ga0079224, IMG submission 80414) | Agricultural soil microbial communities from Utah to study Nitrogen management - Steer compost 2015 | ecosystem: Environmental > Terrestrial > Soil > Agricultural land | place: USA: Utah...
AGTCCAGTGCCCGCAGCTCGGGGTTGTGTTCGAGGACGCAGGCGGGGATCGACTCGAGGCTGTGCCCTGGGACGGGTTCGGTTGCGGTAACGGGTAGCGCCAGCATCCACAAGGCGCCGGCGAGCACGCAGGCAGGCAGGTGCCAGAGTGGTGGTCGACGGCGGAACAGAGGGCGGGGTCGCAGGCGCCTGGCCTGCAGTCGGTCGAACAGGGATGCCATATCAGTGTCCTTTGGCCGACGCGACGGAAGTCGCTCGGACGAGGGCAGGAACACATGCCGTGACGCAGCCACGGCGCGAACGCACAGGACTGCGCCGCACAGACGTGCGGAGCAGTCAGCGTCCGGGCATCAGATGAGCAGAAGCGCCGCTGGATGGGCGGTAGGTCGGTGCCAGGCGGGCCTGGGCGGTGAATCCACCCATGTGGCCGTGACACTTGGTGAAGCATCCGCAATCGCGGCGATCGCAAGCCAGGAGAGCCATGCTTCGGCCAGCAGCGGCGGAATCGAAGGGATGCGCCCACTGTCCGCCGAGAGGTCACCCTCGGTGCAGTGCGCGTCGCACAGTGCCTTACTCGCCGAGGGGAGCTCCGCCTCGCAGCCGTGGCCATGGTCGTGCCGGGTGTCGGTGGCAGCAGCGACAAACGCCGCCGGCGTGCCTGGGAGATCCAGGCAGTCGCCATGGCCCGCGAGCACAAGCTGGGACCAGAGCAGCGCCGCCATCGCGAGGAGGACGGTGCGCCGGAACCAATTCCGATGGCGGATGCGGACCATGACGTGAGCTTGCCTCTTACCGGGACAGACGCAATTGATCCAAGTCAATCCTTGGCCAAGCCCAAGGGCGGGTCCGGCGGCGACTTGGCAGGACTAAGTGCATTGGCCACCACCGATACCGAACTCAGGCTCATTGCCAGCGCCGCCACCATCGGAGCCATAAAAAGACAAAGGCGTGGTTGGAAGAGTGCACGCGTAAGCCGCCATTGCCACCTGTTGGAACAGGAGGCACAGCAGGACCGCGAGGGCGATCCGTAAGCGGTGGCGGCTGCGAACATGCATGATCAGGATGTTACTCCGTCATTTAGCCCAAAGCGTCGGCAAATACTTGGAATTCATGCCAGTACTTGACACTGATCGAGCCGAACCGGCGTACTCACTCGGTGCTGCGCTGTTCCAGATCCGCGATCAGCGCCTCCATCTCCCGGATCTCTCGGCGTTGGGCGGCAATGATCTCATCGGCCAGTTCACGCACCCGTGGGTCGGAAATGTTGGCCCGTTCGCTCGTCATGATCGCAATGGAGTGATGCGGAATCATCGCTCGCATATACGACACGTCCTGGACGGTTGCCTGACTGCGCATCAGCCACAACGCCCCGGCAAACACCAACGCGCAACCGAGCAGGATTCCCGTGTTGAGCTTCCTGTTCTGGTACATGCCCAGCATGAAGAGCAGCATGATCACGCCCATGGTGGCGCCCATGACAAAAGCCATGTACACGCGGGTTTCGCTGAAAGAGACGTGATCGAGTTGGTAGGTATTGAGGTACATCAACCCGAACATGACCACCGTCGAGGTGGCGATCATGAGCGCGAACCTGGCGTACTTCGGCATGGCGGTTTCTCCTTTCTACGTGGTCGTACTAGGTGGCGGATGTTGTTTCGCGGGGAGGGTTGGAGTCGCTGGCGCCCCGGAGTGGCGAGCGGGAGAGCCGCAGCGCATTGCCGACCACCGAGACCGAGCTCAGGCTCATCGCCAGCGCCGCGATCATCGGGCTCAGCAGCAGCCCGAACACCGGGTACAACACGCCAGCGGCGATCGGCACGCCAAGCGCGTTGTACAGAAACGCGAAGGTCAGGTTCTGCTTCATGTTGGACACGGTCGATTCCGAGATCATCCGCGCGCGCATGATTCCTCGCAGATCGCCCTTGACCAGGGTCACCTGGGCACTGGACATCGCGACGTCCGTACCGGTGCCCATCGCAATACCGACGTCGGCCGCGGCCAGCGCCGGCGCATCGTTGATGCCGTCTCCGGCCATCGCCACCCGGTGTCCTTCGCTCTTGAGGCGCTGCACGAGGTCGGCCTTGTCCTGCGGCCGCACTTCTCCATGCACCTTGTCAAGGCCGAGTTCCGCGGCCACCGCGCGGGCGGTGGTGAGCCCATCGCCAGTAGCCATGATGATTCGCACGCCGGCCGCCTGCAGTTCTCGGATCGCTGCAGCGGTGGACGGCTTGATGGGGTCCGCCACGGCAATGACACCGGCAAGCCGCCCGTCCGCCGCCAGGAACATGGCGCTCGCGCCCTCGCCACGGAGCCGTTCGGCGACGTCGACGTGGCGCTCGACATCGGCACCGATCTCCTGCATCAGCGCGGTATTGCCCAGCACGAGATCCTGGCCGGCGACCCTGCCACGCACGCCCATGCCGGTGACGGAGTCGAATCCCTCGACGTTATCGAGGCGCAGGTCCCGACGCCGCGCTTCGGCGACAATCGCATCCGCCAGCGGATGCTCGCTGCCCTGGTCGAGGCTCGCGGCGAGCTGCAGCACTTGCTCGTCCCGGTAGCCCTCGAAAGCCACCACCTCCTTGAAGGTAGGCCGGCCTTCGGTCAGGGTGCCGGTCTTGTCCACGATCAACGTGTCGATCTGGCGCATCTGCTCGATTGCTTCGGCATCGCGGAACAGCACGCCTGCCTGCGCCGCCCGCCCGGTGGCGACCATGATCGACATCGGTGTCGCAAGCCCAAGAGCGCACGGGCAGGCGATGATCAGCACCGAGACCGCGTTGAGCACTGCGAATGTCCACGCCGGTGCCGGGCCAAACAGGCCCCAGACGAAGAACGTGAGCACCGCCGCGGCCAGCACGGCCAGGACAAACCAGAAGGCGACCTTGTCGGCCATGCGTTGCATCGGCGCGCGCGAGCGTTGCGCCTGCGCGACCAGTTGCACGATCTGCGACAGCACCGTATCCGACCCGACCTTGCCGGCACGGATGACCAGCGCGCCGGTGCCGTTCTGGGTGGCACCGATGACGCTGGCGCCTACCGTCTTCTCGACCGGGATCGGCTCGCCCGTCAACATCGATTCGTCGACGCTGGAGCGTCCTTCGATCACCTCGCCATCGACCGGCACCTTCTCGCCTGGGCGGACGCGCAGGCGGTCGCCGACGTGGACGTGGGTCAGCGGGATGTCCTCTTCGGAGCCATCGTCGTTGAGTCGTCGGGCCTCCTTCGGCGCAAGGCCGAGCAACCCCTTGATTGCGGCGGAAGTCTTGGAGCGTGCGCGCAACTCGAGGATCTGCCCGAGCAACGTCAGCGACACGATCACGGCTGCGGCCTCGAAGTACACGCCGACGCGTCCATGCTCCCGGAACGAGGCGGGAAACAGGTCTGGTGCGACCGTCGCCACCACGCTGTAGCCGAATGCCGCCGCCACGCCGATCCCGATGAGCGTGAACATGTTCGGGCTGCGGTTGCGGATGGACTGGACGCAACGGACGAAGAATGGCCATCCGGCCCACAGTACGACCGGAGTGCTCAGGACCAGTTCGACCCACGTCTGGGTGCCCATGGGCAGCGGCAGGACCTCCTGGCCGAACAGGTCCAGCCGCGGCAGGTAGCGGCCAAACATCGCCAGGACCAGCGTCGCCAGCGTCAGTGGCAACGTCCACCAGAAGCGTCGCGAGAAGTCGCGGAGCTCGGGGTTGTCTTCGTCCTCCAGGCTGGGCATTTCAGGCTCGAGCGCCATGCCGCAGATCGGGCAGTTCCCGGGACCTTGCTGCCTGATCTCCGGGTGCATCGGGCAGGTGTAGGTGGCGGTCGCGTCGACCGGAGGAGCCTGTTGCGGCGTGAGGTAGCGTTCGGGATCAGCGGTGAACTTCTCGCGGCATCGGCCGGAACAGAAGTGGAACTGCGACCCGTTGTGTGTTGCGTGGTGCGGCGTCGTTTGCGGGTCCACCTGCATCCCGCACACAGGATCGACGGCCAAGTTCGTCGGCTTCGGCTCTGCGGCACCGCCGTGATCGCCAGCGTTCGGCTGCTCATGGCCATGGGAGTGCGTCGATGCGTTCATGCAGGACCTCGTTCAACGGAAGAGTGTGGTCGGTCGCGAGCGCGCCATGCCGAAAACGATGGCTTGGCTTGAACCCGGAGCCAGGTCTCAACCCTTGCGAAGGGCCCGCCCTTGCGGGCCGACCCTCCGCGGTGGGTCAGGCAGCGGCCGCCATGGCAGCGCAGCTTTCGGCACACCGTCGACAGATGTCGGCGCAGCGCTTCATCTGCGCGTCGTCACCCATGGACTCGCAGTCCGCCGCGCACTGGCGGCAGATCTCGGCACAGGCGCCGCAGATGACGTTGTGCACGCTGGAGCCGCGCAACATCGCGTCGGCGCTGGTCGCGCAAATGTCGGCGCAGGTGGCCATCAGGCTGATGTGTTCTGGTGCCGCGTGTGCGCCTCCTTTGGTCAGGCAGTAGTTGATGGTCTCCAGGCAGATCGCATGGCACTGGACACAGTTGTCAATGCAATCGTTCATCGCCTGAGGCCGATCAGCAGCGGAATGGTGAGTCATGTGATGCTCCTTCTTCCAAGCGGGCATAAAATCGGCGTGCCCGCATCACCGCCCCCTATTGCGCGGATCTGTCAGTGCTGTGCGAACGGTTCGGTCGTACCATCGCGATTGACGATCTCAACCGTGTAGGGCTCCTGGCGCCCGTCGGGCATCTCCATTCCCGGGGAGCCCATCGGCATGCCGGGAAGCACCAGGCCAATTGCGTCCGGCTTCTCCTCCAGCAACCGCTTGATGTCTGTGGCCGGCACATGGCCTTCGATCATGTAGCCGGCGATCTCCGCGGTATGGCATGAGCCCTTGCCATAGGGAACGCCCAACCGTTCTTTGACGGGCTGCAGGTTGTCGGCTTCGCGCACCTCGACTGCGAACCCGGCCTGCCGCACGTGCTCCACCCATGAACCGCAGCAGCCACAACTTGGGCTCTTGTGCACGATCATCAGCGGCAAGCCCATGGCGTTGTTCACGGAAGCGGGTGCCCGCTGGGCTGCCGCTTCGATCGCTGGTGGAGCTGCCGATGGCGCCGCCGATGGCGCTTGGGCACAGGCGCCCAGGGTCGCGAAGGCAATCGCCAACCCCGCATTACGCAGAAATAGACGCGTTTTCATGGGTCCTCCGGCTTTCAACGCTTGGTCCGTGACGACCAATGGATGTGGGCGATCCGCCAGCCCTCCGGTGTCTGCCGGAGCACCATGGTCTCGGCGCTGAGCAGCACCAGGGGTTTGCCGTCCTTCTTGGCGTGTAGTTCGCTCTCGCTGCCGATCCAGACGAGGTCGCCGGCAGTGCGTGCACGGCGCCGCAGCAACTGGCGGTGGGTTCCCTCCAGGAACTTTGCGTCACTGATGGCGTGGTGGCCGAGGTACTCGTCGCGGCTGCGTTCGGCCCCGCCCGATTCCAGGATCAGTACGTCCCGGGCGAGCAGCTCTTCCACTGTTTTCAGGTCGCCGCTGGCCAGGGCATCGCTGAACCGTTCGGCGACCGCCACGGCCGCTCCGGCTTGGGCAGGCACGTCGATCTGCGGCTGGTCCGCCGCTGCCGGGTGGTGCGCGTGCGAAGCCGCATCGGGCGCGGTCTGGGCGGACACGGTGCTGATTCCGCCCGCGGCGAGGATCAGGACCAGAAAGGTTGCGACAGATTTCATGTTCATAGCTCCGTGATCAGTGTTCGTGGTCGTGGCCGTCGTCGGCCGGATTCGTTTGCGGTGCAGGGTGTGATTCGACGGTTCCGTCGGCATGGCGGTGCTCGACCATCCGCGGTTGCGCCTCGGGCTCGTGGTGATCGGCAGCCGTGCCCGGCGGATGTGCGTGCGGCGCCTGGCCGCCATCGCCGTGGTGGTCATCCATGCCGGTCTGCGGTTTGGCCGCCGCGTCATCATGGGGCGGCGTGCCTGGTGGATGCACATGGCCCCCGGAACCATCAGCCGCTGCGGCGCCTGCCGCTGGATCGTCATGATGGTTCGCCGCGGCGCCTTCCCCATGAGGATGTGGCTGGGTCTCCCCGCCGCCGTGCGAATGCCCGCCGCTGCTGTCGACTATGGCCTGGTACCCGGCTTCGTCGAGCGTCGGCAGCACCTGGAGGAACGCGGCCATGTTCCAGATGTACTCGTCGGCCATGCTCTCGCCCCAAGCCGGCATGCCCGATGCCTTGATGCCGTGCTTGATGACCCAGAACGCTTCGGCGGCGTCGACCATGTGCCGGGTCAGGTTCGGCGGGGCGGGGTACAAACCCCGGCTCAACTCGGTATCCGGCATCCCCGGTGCCAGATGGCAGCCGGCGCACATGGCGGCATAGTTGCCCGAGCCCTGGACGATCCGCGCCGGATCCTCCAGGTTTGGCACCTGCAGCTCCTTGGCCCGGACCTTGATCGAGCGTTCGCGCAGCGTTTCGAGTGCCGAGTAGACCGGTCCCGTGTGCGGGTCGTCGGCGCCGATGTTGTACAGCCCCGACCAGACGAAGCCCGCCATCGCCAGCACGGCGATGAACGACAGTCCGACCAGCACGATCAGAGTTTTGCGTTTTACGAATGCCATGGTGGTGGTCTCCCCTAGAACCAGATGCGGATGCCGGCAACAATGCGCGTGTCCTCTATGTCGTCGGACTGTTCGCGCCGGTAGTCAGCAGTGCCGCCGTAAGCGCGTTCCCACACCACACCGATATAGGGCGCAAACTGGCGGTGGAACTCGTAACGCAGGCGGAAGCCCGCTTCCAGCGTGCTCAGGCCGCTGCCGATGCCGCGCTCCGGATCGTCCTGGCCCCATGCTTCGGCTCCGACCAGCCATTGGCCGATCAGCCGGTTGGTGAACAGCGTCTCGTACTCGGCTTCCAGCCCGAGCCCGGTCTGGCCCGACTCGCCCAAGTAGGCCGTGGCATCGACCTCGAACTTGTACGGCGCCACGCCCATGACGCCGACGGCAGCGAAGGTCGGCGATGGCCCCTCGCCAAAGTCGTGGCGGACGCCCGCGACGAGGTCCCACAGCGTGCGATCGCGCGGCCGTACAGGACCTCGACATCGGCGGACTCATTGGTGCCGCCCACGCGCTCGCCTTCGCTGCGCAGCCACAGGCGATTCAGGTCGGTGCCTATCCAGGCGAGCGCCTCCCAGCCCACGCCTGTGCCTTCGTCGTCGGCATCCCAGGTCTCCAGCCGGTCGAGCAGCCAGTACGAATGAATCGCCGTGTCGTGGACGGCGTGGCCACCGACGTCCGGGAACGCAGCAGCGCGGTCACCGGGTGTGACCGGCGGAATCGGGTCGCGCGGTGCCGCGGTTGCGGGCAGGTCCTCATCCACAACGGTGCCGTGGCCCATGGCGGCGTGATCCACCGGTTCGGCCGGCGGAGCAGCCGTTGGCATGTGATGTCCTGCATGGGGATCGGCCGGTTCATCCGTTGCAGAGGCCGACTCGGCAGGCGCATGCACCGAGTGATCGACCGACGGTTCCTGCTGCGCGGGCTTGGCAGGCGGCGGCATGTGGTGGCTGGCATGCGGATCCTGCGGCGCCGGCGTCTCCTGCACTGGCGCGGCGGGCTCGACCGGGTGGTGCATGGAATGATCGACTTCCTGGCCCCAGGCGGGCGCGGCGCCCAGTGACAGCAGAACTGCCGCTGCCATGAGGGCAGTGCGTGGGTCGTGAGTGGACAGGTTCATGGCATTCACTCCTTCACCTGAACTTCCCGGAACATGCCGGCTTCCATGTGGTAGAGCAGATGGCAGTGGTAGGCCCAGCGGCCGAGCGCGTCGGCACGCACGCGGTAGCTGCGCTTGGTACCCGGCGGCATGTCGATGGTGTGCTTGCGCACTTGGAAGTTGCCGTCGGCGTCCTCCAGGTCGCTCCACATACCGTGCAGGTGGATCGGATGGGTCATCATCGTGTCGTTGACCAGGACGATGCGCATGCGCTCGCCGTAATTGAGCCGGAGCGGCTCGGCGTCGGAGAACTTCATGCCGTCAAACGACCACGCAAAACGCTCCATGTGGCCGGTGAGGTGCAACTCGACGGTGCGACCGGGCTCGCGGCCGTCCGGGTCGCGGAAAGTGCTGCGCAGGTCGGCGTAGGTCAGCACCCGACGTCCGTTGTCACGCAGGCCGATGCCGGGGTCATCGAGCTTCGGCGCGGGGTTCATGGTCTGCATGTCGACCAGCGGATTACCCTCCTCGCTGGCGGGGTGCTGCTGCATGCCGGCTGCGCCGTGGTCCATCGTCGCCATCGGGCCAGGCTTCATTGACGACGTGCCGTGCTGGCTGTGGTCCATGCCGGCGTGCTGCGTCCCGGCCATCGCGCCGGCTGACGACATCGCGGCCATGTCGTGGCCCGTGGCTCCGTGGTCCATGCCGCCCATCATTCCGTGCCCCATGTCATCCATGGTCAGGATCGGCTTGGGGTCCACCGACGGCACCGGCGCGCGCAGGCCTTCGCGCACCGCCAAGGTGCCACTGACATAGCCGGTGCGGCCCAGATCCTGCGCAAAGATGGTGAAGGCATCCTGCCCGCTGGGTTCGACGATCACGTCGAAGGTCTCGGCGGTGGCAATGCGGAACTCGTCGACGCTGACGGGATGCACGTACTGTCCATCGGCCGCAACCACCGTCATCTTCAGCCCGGGGATACGCACGTCGAAATGGGTCATCGACGATCCGTTGATAAAGCGCAAGCGGACCTTCTCGCCGGACCGGAACAGGCCGGTCCAGTTGCCCAGGGAAGTGGTTCCATTCATCAGGTAGGTGTAGGTGTTGCCGTTAACGTCCGACAGGTCGGTCGGCGTCATCCTCATCTCGCCCCACATCTTCCGGTTCTGGAGTGTGGCCGTGAGCCCATGCTGCTGGACGTCTTCGAAGAAGTCGCCAACGGTCTGTTTGGCGTAGTTGTCGAAATCGGACATCTTCTTGAGCCGGGCGAACAAGTAGGTCGGATCAAGATCAGTCCAGTCGGTCAGCATGACCACGTAGTCGCGGTCGTAGGCGAAAGGCTCCGGCTCGAGGGGCTCGATCACAAGCGGCCCATACAGACCGGCCTGCTCCTGGAACGCAGTGTGGCTGTGGTACCAGTAGGTGCCGCCCTGCACGACGTTGAAGCGATAGTGGTAGGTCTCGCCACGATCGATGCCGTCGAAGCTCAGCCCCGGCACACCGTCCATGTTGGCCGGCAGCAGAATTCCGTGCCAATGGATCGAGGTTGAATGGCCGTGGATCGAGTTGGGCGGTAGCGCGTTCCTGACCCGCAGGTTCACCGTGGTGCCTTCGCGCCAGCGCAGCAGCGGCGCAGGAACGGAACCGTTGACCGTGATCGCGGTCCGCGTTGCGCCGGTGAAGTTCATCGGCGTCTCACCGATGGTCAGGTCGAACTCGGTGCCCGACAGGATGTTGGGCACGCCTTGGGCATTGACCGCCCAGCTGTAGCGGGGCCAGAACCCCAAGGCGGCGACGGCACCGCCAGCGGCCAAGCCCTGCACGAAGCGGCGGCGCGACGGCGCAAGCAGCCCACCGGCGACCCGGTCGAAAGAATCGGATGACATGGAAGCTCCGTAAAGCGTCAGAGGGCTCGCGCGAATTGCGAGCGGATGCCTCGCCTGCCATGGAGATGGGCAGGCGGAAACGCGCCAGTAAGGCGCAGCAGGACGCTTAGCCGATCGGAGGTCGGATCAGGTGAGGCAGTGCAGGAGACGCATGGGCCGAGTACATCGGCCGGACGCTATCGGTGTGCTCGGGCACCGTGGCATTTAAAACGACCGCGACCACCGCGGCTTGGCAGTGATGCATGCAAGCACAGCGGCATTCACCCGTCTGGCAGCAGTCGCCAGGCGACTGCTGTTCTTCCCCTCCAGGAGAGCCTCCGCCATGAGCATGCCCCTCGAGGGGAGCCGAGCCTTCGGTGGGCTGGCCATGGCAGGGCTTCTTGGACTCTGCAGCCGACTGCGAGGCAGAATCTGCCGGGGTGTCCGAAATGCCCGCCGTGGAGTGGTTCGCGTGCATTGACGCCACTGCCACGCCCATGCCGTCGACCAACAAGGCGACAATCAAGAACAGCTGCAACAGGATGGAGCGGGCAGGCATGCCGCAAGTATACCGATGGCCGTAAAGCCCAGGTGAGTGGCGTGCAAGCGACAGGTACTTAGTATCGGCGGCGGGGTACAGCGCGCCCCGCATGAAAATGGTCCCATTGACCTCCTGACGCTTGGCTCCATTTTAACTAGGGGAATCCGTAACTTAGGTCACTGCTGTGTACGTTCACGCAGAGCCGCCCTACGCGGAGCCCAACGCGGGATGAGTCTTGGCGTGCAGCTCCGATCACGGAGACCGTTATCGGCTCCCGGTAGACCGAGCCGTACGGGTGCAGTCGCTAGAGTAGGCG
>Ga0079224_100016432_pt1 | contig 10403 bp, 10 predicted proteins | sample Stecom2015_FD_80414 | JGI IMG/M metagenome (GOLD analysis project Ga0079224, IMG submission 80414) | Agricultural soil microbial communities from Utah to study Nitrogen management - Steer compost 2015 | ecosystem: Environmental > Terrestrial > Soil > Agricultural land | place: USA: Utah...
CAGAACCTCGATAAAAGCCTTATGTTGGTCACTGCGCTCAACCGCCCTATCGGCTACGACAAGGCGGCGGCCATAGCCAAAAAAGCACAGCAAGAGAAAACGACATTGCGCGAAGCGGCTCTCGCGCTCGGTTATGTTTCGCCCGAGCAGTACGACAAATGGATCGTACCTATTGACATGACCTACAGCTCCTGAGGGGCACTGTTCGACTTCCGAAGCCGGAGCCGGTAGTGAGCATCCGTGTTCAGATCAAGCGCGCATACGAACAGCCGTCCGACGACGACGGCTACAGGGTATTGGTTGACCGGATTTGGCCGCGCGGCCTCGGCAAGGACGAGTTTGAATACGATCTTTGGTGCAAGGATCTGGCTCCGAGCAAAGAGCTGCGTCAGTGGTTCGGCCACGCGCCCGAACGTTGGAACGAGTTTTGTAGACGATACAAGAATGAGTTGGCGGCCGAAGAGGCGCAGCAGCGCGTGCAAGAAGTGCTCAGGCAGGCAGCCAGCAAAACTATCACCTTACTGTATGGGGCCCGCGATACTGAACATAATCACGCAATCGTGCTGGCCGAAGAGCTGGCCCGACAAGCGAAAGCCCGGGCTCGTCGCGATGCGTAATCAAGGTGCTTATACGATCTCGCTGTACAAGAACACGAACACGGAGTTGCCATGTCATCGTCATTAGCGCAAATTTCTAGGTGGATTTCTTGTTATGCCCTTGCAGCAGGCGCCACCCTCGCTTTTGCGCCGACCATTTCGGTCTCGTATGCGGCAAGCCTGCACGAAAGTGAACACGGGCAAGTGCAAGTAGAAGAGCTGGTGCAGGGGCTGGAGCATCCATGGGCCATGGCTTTCTTGCCCGAAGGGGCGGGCGTGTTGATTACAGAACGCCCTGGGCGATTGCGAATCTGGCGGCCAGATGCGGGCTTATCCGAACCCATCGCGGGAGTACCCGATGTATACAGCCGCAGCCAGGGCGGCTTGCTCGACCTGGTTCTGACGCCCGATTTTTCCGAAAGCCGAGAAATCGTTCTGTCTTATGCGGAAGACTCCAAAGAGAGCAGGGCGGGCACTGCAGTAGGAATCGGACGACTCTCCGAAGACCATACTCGGCTCGAAGATTTCAAAGTGATCTTCCGCCAAGAACCGAAGTTATCCTCTGGCCAGCATTTTGGATCGCGCCTGGTCTTCGACAAAGAGGGCTATCTGTTTATTGCTTTAGGCGACAACAACCAGCGATCAACTGCTCAAGACCTGGATAAGCACCAAGGCAAGGTGATACGTATCCGACGGGACGGAAGCACTCCGCCGGACAACCCATTTGTCAGTCGGGAAGGAGCCCGCCCCGAGATCTGGTCCTACGGCCACAGGAATCAGCAAGGCGCGGCATTGAACCCGTGGACGCACCGACTATGGACGCACGAGCACGGGGCACGGGGCGGGGACGAGGTAAATATTCCCGAGGCTGGCAAAAACTACGGTTGGCCGATCGCCACCCACGGTGTCAACTATTCGGGCCTGCCCATTCCCGAATCGCGCGGAGAAAAAGTCGAAGGCACGGAACCGCCTCACTACTATTGGAAAACGTCTCCGGCCATAAGCGGCATGGCTTTTTACAACGACCAGCGCTTCCCCGCGTGGGATAAGTCCTTGTTCATCGGTGGTCTAAAGTCACGCGACTTGATTCGCTTGCAACTGCAGGGCGATGAAATCGTGCACGAAGAACGCCTGATCGGTAAGCTAAACAAGCGAATCAGGGATGTTCGCCTTGGACCAGACGGCTTTATATATCTGCTGACTGACGAAGACAACGGGGCTCTGCTGCGGGTGGGCCTGATGCAGTAGAGCCGGGCCGAGGTTTACGGGAGCTGGCTTACTTCACTACCGTGACCGGAATCTCCGTATTCGTGAGGACCTTTGTCGCAACCGACCCTAGTAACAGGCTTTTGACGTTGCCCAGCCCACGGGTGCCCATGACTATGTGGTCGCACTGCCAGTTGTGAGCGCATTCAAGTATTGTTTCGGCCACTTGCCCCACTTTAACTTCCATGGTGGCGGCTGCTCCCGACTCGGCGAGTAAAGGCTCGGCAAGCTTGAGCACCTTTTGGCCTTCCTCGTTGTAGTAGTCGCGAAGATCGTCGGCAGAAATATACCGCGTGACGTTGGGCGAAGCTAAAGGCGGGTGCACCGTAATGACGTAAATTGTCGCGTTCGCAAGACTGGCCAACTGTATGGCCAGTTTCAAAGCATTAAGCGAGGATTCGGATCCGTCGATAGGGACCAATATTGTTTTCATTCAGCGCTCCTGAAACAGCCGCAATCTGGGCAGCCAACCGTAAACTCAGATGGTAACGCAGTTTGTGAAAGCCACCCGGTCTTACCCATTGTTCGCTGGTAGGGCCTCTTCCCACTTCTTATTCAACTCTTGGGCAAATTGGACAAAGTAAGCCATACTTTCGGGGTTTGCCATAGCGTCCGGGCTGGCCACCTTCTCTACTGAGGCCCCCAGTAACAACTTGCGCACGGGCAACTCCATTTTTTTACCCGTCAGCGTTCGAGGAATGGCCTCTACCGCATAGACTTCATTGGGCACATGGCGAGCCGACGCCTTGCTTCGAATCTGCTCTTTGATACGCGCTTTGAGGGCGTCATCGAGGTGCACCCCTGGCGCTGTCACGACAAACAAGGGCATGAAGGACGGGCGCCCCAAGTACTCAAGGTCTACCACCATGCTGTCACGTATTTCGGGCAGTTCTTCTACCACACGGTAGATCTCCGCCGTGCCCATGCGAATACCGTAGCGGTTGATGGTGGTGTCAGAACGACCATAGATGACCGCTGTGCCTCGCTCGGTAAACAGAATCCAGTCGCCATGGCGCCATTTTCCGGGGTACTCCTGGAAATAGCTGTCCAGGTAGCGCTCGTTATTCTGGTCGCCCCAGAAGAACAAAGGCATGGACGGCATTGGTTCGGTAATGACCAGTTCGCCAACTTCGTTGACAACCGCCTGGCCCTCCTCGTTGAAAGCGTCGGCCGCCACGCCCAACTCCCGGCATTGGATCTCGCCGGCTGTCACAGGCAAATTCGGCGCACAAGCGACAAAACCAGAGGCAATGTCGGTTCCACCACTGATAGATGCCAGCCAGACATCCTTCTTCACATGCTCGTACACCCACTCGTATGCGTCCAACGGCAAGGGCGACCCAGTGGAATTAATCGCGCGCAAGGCCTGGAACTGCGCGGTCTGGGCAGGACGTAAGCCGTCCTTCAGGTTCTGGATAAGAAAGGCTGCACCGCATCCGAGATGGGTAATTTCTTGTTGATCGATAAAATCCCAAAGACTCTGGGCGTTGGGCCACGTCGGATTGCCGTCATACAGGACCACCGTCGCCGCCGACAACAACCCGCCCACCATGAGATTCCAGACGATCCAACCGGTGCTCCCAAGAAAAAGGAAGCGATCCCCGGGCCGCACGTCGTGCTGCAACTGCATGGTCTTGAGATGAGTGAGTACTATGCCGCCATGGGAGTGCACCATGGCTTTTGGCATTCCGGTCGTTCCGGACGAGTAGACTATCCATAGAGGATGGTCAAAAGGTAGGCGTGTAAACTCAAGAGCGGCAGGTTGGGCCGTGGCTTCTTCCCAGGGAGCCATATTTCGCCATGAAGGTTGTCCCTGCAAGGGACCGGTCACATGAATGACATGCTCGACCGAAGGCAATTTTTCGAGCAGTTCGTCGACCACCTCAGCACGTGCGTAATCTTTGCCGTTGTATCGGTAGCTATCCACCGCGAACATGACTTTCGGCGCGATCTGCTTGAATCGGTCGACCACCACCGAGACACCCATTTCGGGCGAGCAACTGGACCAGATGGCTCCAATGCTGGCACAAGCCAGAAAAGCAATGACGGTTTGGGGCAAATTCGGCATGTACGACACGACCCGATCACCCGGACCCACCCCCATGTTGCGCAAGGTGGCAGCCAGCGAGCCGGCTGTCGCTTGAAGCTCGGCCCAGGCCACCGCCTGCAATGGTTGATGTTCACTTCGCGCCAATAGAGCAGGGCGATCGACGGTGGCATTACGGAACACATGTTCTGCATAGTTCAGCCGCGTGTCGGGAAACCACTCGGCCCCCGGCATGGAGCGTCGGGCGAGAACCGGTACCGGACTGCCGTCGGCCTGGACATCGAAGAACCGCCATATAGACATCCAGAACTGGTCCAGATCTTCGACCGACCATTTCCACAGGTCCTCATAAGAGTCCATGCGTCGGTCCTGCGTCTTTTCGAGCCAATCCATAAAGGCGGCGAGCCGGGTCTGCTTGACTTGGTCCGCCGTGGGGGTCCACAAAATATCGCCTTGCTTGATAGCCATGTGTCTGGTGAGCTCCGATGCCCTGACAAGGGTAGTGGGGCGAGGCTGAGGCCCTCGCTTCATGGCCCTCGGGCCACGTCGAAAATCGTTATGATACATAACTAATTTGACGCCAGGCATACTAATCGCTCAGGGATTTCCTGCGGTTGACTTCGATTGGTTGGAAATTGCGCAGGCTAGGCCGGATGCCCGCGCTGCGGGGCCTTGCGCGATTTTCCCTGGAGTTTTCCGCAACCTTATTCACAGAGAATGTGGACAACATCGCTGCGTCACTAACGATGCACAACTGGAAGGGAGAACGCGATGACTGAGATGGAAATTGGTGTGATCGTTGGCAGCTTGCGGGCCGACTCATTCAACCGGCGGCTGGCTAAAGCTCTGCAGCAAATGGCTCCTGAAGGGATGCGTTTCAAGCATCTGGAAATCGGCGATTTACCTCTCTACAATCAGGATGACGATGCCAATCCGGCCGAGTCGGTAAGGCGGCTGAAGAGCGAGATCCAGTCGGCCGACGCCTTGTTGTTCGTCACTCCGGAGTACAACCGCTCCATACCTGGGGTACTGAAAAATGCCCTGGATCACGCATCGCGACCATATGGGCAAAGCGCCTGGGCCGGAAAGCCGGCGGGCGTCGTGGGCGCTTCAATTGGTGCGACTGGCACGGCGCTGGCGCAGCAGCATCTGCGTAATGTGCTGGCCTACCTCGATGTACATGTCATGGGACAGCCGGAGGTCTACCTGCAGGTCTCGGATGCCTCATTCGACGGCGAGGGCGGCATCGCAAGGGAAGATACCAAGCAATTCTTGCAAGGGTGGATGAACACCTACGCCGCCTGGATAAAGACGTTTATCTCCCGTTAATGCCCCTCGCCCTCAAGATATCCGGATGTGGGCCGGCCCTGGCGGCCCAAGATTCAAGTGCGAGGCTGAGTGCCGGTAGCGTCACCGATATTGAATTCGCCCCGCATAATGGCGGAGTGACCGGGGAACGAGCAAAAGAACATGTAGTCGCCGTTCTCATCAAGCTTACTGAGATCGAAGGTGACAGAGGTTTCTTCTCCGCCGCCTATCAGCTCCGTATGGGCCAGGACCCGTTTGTCATCTGGCTTAAGGTAGTCATTGTCTGCACCGGCAGCGATACCTTCCTGGGCCACCTGTTCTACGTCGTCCGATGTGGTTAACACCCAGTTATGACCCATGGCGGCCACCGGCAGTTTTCCGACGTGCTTCAGATGAATGGTGAACTCCTTGCAGCTCTTGTCAGCTGTAATCTCTTTTACGTCATACTGCATGGCGTCGTTGCTTTCGACCGTCACTTCGCAATTCTGCTGCGCCATGGCAGGTAGACCAAATCCGGCCAGTAGGGTGGCGAATGCAAAGGGTATGTATTTCTTCATTGAAGTGCTCCATCGTTGATTCGTAACACTGGACCCCGTGGCGACTGCGACGCGGTGTCTGGGCGGCAAGCATGTGTCATGCCCGCTGGAGCAGGGGAGTACGCGCCCTTCGCAGTACAAAAAAACATCCGCACCGATGCGAGTAATCGGTGCGGATGCTTCAAAGGTTTAGCGCTTTCTACCGGGAAGTGGCGCCCTTACTTTTTAAGCGCAGGTGTGGGCTTATCGGCATCAATAAGCTTCCAGTCGCCGTTTTCGACGCGCAGCAAGACGCGAGCACGCTCGTCCATGCCGAAGTGGTCCTGAGGACTCATGTTGTATACGCCGTGAGTCGCGACGACTTCTTTACTGCCTTCTATGCCGTCGCGTAAAGCAGCCCGGAACTCCGGTGTTCCTGGCTTGGCTTTCTCGAGCGCTTGCGGGACTGCAGCCTGGAAAAGCAGGAATGCATCATAAAACTGCGCGCCAAAAGCCGACAAAGACCCTTTTCCGTACTTGTCTTCGTAACGCTTGATGTATTCGAGCGCGATTTTCTTGGACGGGTGGGAATCGGGCAACTGATCGGCAACCACCACTGGGCCGACAGGCATGATGGTGCCATCTACTGCCTTGCCCCCAACACGCATGAACTCTTTTGTTGCGGTGCCATGGGTTTGATAGATTTGGCCCTTGAACCCGCGGTCTTGCAAGGTGACCTGCGGCAGCACGGAAGGCGTGCCCGAGGCCACAACGAGAATGGCGTCAGGCTTGGCGGCTACCAGTTTGACCGCTTGGCCGGTGACGCTGGTATCGGTGCGGTTGAATCGCTCGATGGCATCAAGCTTGATTCCAGCGGCCTCGGTGGCCTTTTTCATGGCCTTCAGCCAGCTTTCGCCGTAGGCGTCTGTGTAGCCAATAAAGCCCAGCGACTTCACGCCGTTGGCTTTCATATGGGTGATGAGCCCGTCGGCCATGATGTCGTAATGTTGAGGGGCACGGAAGACCCAATGGTTTTTGTCTTCGGGCAGCTCTACAGGTGCAACCGTAATGAGCGGCGTCTTGGACTCGTTGGCGACCTCGGCCATGGCGGCGCTGGGCGGCGTGGACGACGAGCCAAGCATGATGTCGACGTTATCGTCGGTAGTCAGTTTGCGCGCATTACGTCCGGCCTGCGACGCGTCAGTGCCATCGTCCAATACGATGTAGTTCACTTTTTCGCCGCTAATGGTGTCGGGCAACAACGGCACGGTGTTCTTTTCCGGAATACCAAGTGCCGCGGCCGGACCGGTTGTGGATAGCGAAATACCCACATTAATGTCGGCTAGAGCCGGCAGGGACCAGGCAGCGATAGAAGCCGCCACAGCCGTTACAGCAAATTTGATGCGTGTGCTCATAAAGTCTCCATGCGGGTTTTTGTTGTACGCAGGTATGGATAGTATGCTCAAGACAGAATGTTACTGGAAACGGTCTTGAGCGAAAGGGCGCGATAACCCTTAGTCAGGGCACGAAGGTTGCTGTTCAGGCCACTATCTACAAGCTGCAGCAGAGAAGTCGTGACACCAGAACCTAAAGGCCGCATTGTTACCTTGGCGCGTGCTATCCGGGAAGGACGGATCATCCTATTTGTGGGCGCCGGCGTTTCCATGAATCTGGGACTCCCGTCTTCCTGGGATGCGCTCATCGAGAAATGCGCTGAGGAGGTTGGCTTCGGTTGCGAGCAGTATGTGCAGATGGGCGATGTGTACGCGCTTGCTGAATACTATCGCATTCAGAAGGGCGGCATATCGGGCCTGCTGCAATGGATGCATAGTCATTGGCATCCGGACGATGTCAGCGTAGAGCACTCAGAAGTACATCGTTTGATTTGCGAGCTGGACTTTCCGCTCATCTACACCACCAATTACGACACCTGGTTGGAACGCGCCTTTGATCACTACAGCAAGCCTTACATAAAAATCAGCTCCGCAAGCGACTTGTTGAAGGCGGTAGGCCATTCGCCACAGATCATCAAATTCCACGGCGACATTGACGACGAGGAGTCGATTGTTCTGGGAGAGACCAGCTATTTTCAGCGCCTTGAGTTTGAAAGCCCCCTGGACATCAAGCTTAGGGCCGACACCCTGAGTCGCGGCGTACTGTTCATAGGTTACGGGCTGTCCGATATTAATTTGCGGTACATGTTTTTCAAGCTTTCCCAGTTGTGGAAGAACCATCATGCAACGGATCACCGCCCGGCCTCGTACATTTTTTCGCCTCAACCTAATGCCGTCCAGGCAGCAATCTTTAATCAATGGGGCATTGAAATGATCGCCCGTGAAGCGGCCACACCTTCTATCGCTCTTGAGACGTTTCTAACAGAACTTCTGGAAGCAGCGGGTTAGGCGTACTGACATCAGGGAAGGCTGAAGGAGGGCGCCTTGGCCGGTTCACGTCTCGCGTCTGCCCGTGTGCTCAGACTCGATTGACACAACGTCTAACGGCATATGGCTTGCTGCAGCGGTGAGCGCCTTGCCGTCCACCGGCAGGGGTGACCGACTAAACCAATGCGCGGGAGATGGCATGCACGGAATCGACACCTCACAAACGCTTTCCCATTCAGCAGAGTCGCCATATGAGCGTGATATGGCGTCTGAAGACGCCCCAAAGCCGACACAACGTAACCGGCGCCAGAATGTGACGCCTCCGGAGCGGGTTGGCTCGGGCTTGGCGGGTCTCGGGCTCTTGTATTGGGCCGCCGGTCGTCCGGGCATACTTCCCTACGTGGCCATTGCCGGAGCTGCTGGCCTATTGCTGCGGGCCGCGACGGGACGATGCCCAGCGAAACGCGCACTACAAGCCTCCCCCTACGAAGAGTACTCGGCACGCTCGCGCGGGTGGTCATCGGCTGCTGTTGCCGAGCGTTCAATCACCATAAGCCTGCCCAGAGAACAGGTCTATCAGTTCTGGCGGGATTTCGGCAACCTTCCACGCTTCATGCAGCACGTCGAGGAAGTCGAGGTCCTTACGCCCCAGCGGTCGCACTGGAAAGTGAAAGCACCGTTTGGAAAGTCAGTCCAATGGACCTCTTTTGTCCTAGAAGATATTGAGAACGAGCGCATTGCCTGGGAGTCCGAGTTTGATGCTGACATACCGAATGCTGGCTGGGTGGAGTTTCGCGATGCGCCTGGCGGCCGCGGCACGGAGGTCACCGCTCAGATTACCTATAGGCCGCCCTATGGCCAGGCCGGCCGTCTGGCCAGTCGCCTGTTCTTGCCAGAAACACCTCCCCAGCAAATGGCGGACGATCTCAGACGGCTCAAGCAAATTCTCGAAACGGGCGAAACCGCGGTTTCCGACTCTCTTTCGCAACGATAAGGAGAAGGCAGATGCGTGCACTGTGTTGGTTAGGCGTGAACAAAGTCGGCGTGGAGCGTGTGCCCGATCCGGAAATCCTTAACCCGAAAGACATTCTGGTGCGAGTCACGATGTCTTCGGTTTGCGGGTCGGATCTTCACCTCCTGGGCGGCTACATACCCGCATTGAAGCCCGGCGATGTGCTGGGGCATGAATTCATCGGGGAGATTGTCGATACAGGCAGGGACGTGACGACCCTCAGCCAGGGCGACCGGGTCGTTGTGGTGTCAATTCTGGCTTGTGGTTCATGCGAGCATTGCCTGCGGCAGGCATTTTCATGTTGCGACAATACCAATCCCAAGCCTCGTGTCACCGAGCTGGCATACGGCCACGGGTGCGCGGGCATTATCGGGTATAGCCATGCCTTCGGCGGCTATGCCGGAAGTCACGCCGAGTATATACGTGTCCCGTTTGGCGAAGTGAACGCCTTCAAAATACCCGAAGGCGTGCGCGATGAGCAGGCAGTATTCGTGTCGGATGCCGTGCCTACCGGCTATATGGGCGCTGACATGGCCGACATACAAGAGGGCGACATTGTTGCAGTCTGGGGATGCGGCGGAGTCGGACTCATGGCCATATGCTCGGCGTATCTGCTTGGGGCCGAACGGGTAATTGCCATCGACAAGATCCCGGAACGCCTGCAAATGGCGGCCCAGAAGTGCGGAGCGGAAGTACTCAATTATGAAGAAGTCGATGTCCACGAAGCGCTAAAGGAAATGACAGGCGGCCGCGGCCCTGACCGATGCATCGATTGCGTGGGCATGGAAGCAGACGGCATGGGTCTCGAATACTGGTATGACTACGTAAAGCAACAGACCTTCATGCATACTGAGCGAGGCCTCGCACTACGACAAGCCCTAAGGGCGTGCCGCAAAGGAGGGGTTGTGTCAGTCCTTGGCGTGTACGGCGGGTTGATGGACAAATTCCCCATGGGCGCCATCGTCAACAAAGCGCTTACGGTACGTTCCGGCCAACAGGCAGGCCAACGATATGTTCCGCAGCTTTTCGAGCTGATACAGCAAGGCAAACTCGACCCGTCTTTCATGCTGACTCACACAATGCCGCTCGAGCAAGGGCAGTCCGCCTACATGATGTTCAAAAAGAAGAACAACGAATGTGTGAGGGCCGTATTTTTGCCCGACTCGCAAGAGGAGGCAGCCCCGGTTGGTTGAGGTGCGCATGACGGAATTCCCCCACAAGCCGGTCGAGTTTTGAGTGGTTCGCAATGAGCACTGACCAAGGGAGAGTAGGGAACCA
>Ga0079224_100016434_pt1 | contig 10403 bp, 10 predicted proteins | sample Stecom2015_FD_80414 | JGI IMG/M metagenome (GOLD analysis project Ga0079224, IMG submission 80414) | Agricultural soil microbial communities from Utah to study Nitrogen management - Steer compost 2015 | ecosystem: Environmental > Terrestrial > Soil > Agricultural land | place: USA: Utah...
GTCGCCCTCGACCATCGCGCACGCCAGGTCGGGCAGCAGGCCCGCCGCGGCGACCGCCGCCGCGGCGACGGGGCCGGTGCCGAGCACGGCCACGCGCGACGGGTCGACGCTTGTCACGGTGCGCAGCGCCTGCACCGACCGCAGGGCGTCGGTGAACACGCCGCGGTTGTACGGGTCGTCGAGGTCGTCCCCCGGCAGCTCGACGACGAGGTGGACGAACCCGCTGCCCGCCGGCCACTCCCCGTCACGGTCGGCGCCGTGCGCCGCCGGCCGCAGCTCGACCACGCCGGGCAGGGGCGTCGTGGCGCCGGCGGGCGTCAGCAGCCGCCCCGACACCGGGCGACCGCCGAACCCGGCGAAGGTCACCGCCTCCGCGACGAGGCCGCGCGACCGCGCGCTCGCGGCGGACAGCTCCGGCGCGACCTCGAGGTCACGGTGCTCGGCGAGCGTCCGCGACCAGAACAGGTCGAAGTCCGCGGGCTCGTCGGTCGCGGGCGGGCCGGCCGGCATCACCGCGACGGGCGGCAGGTCGTACTCGGGCACGGGGACACCTCCGGGGACGGGTCGTGCGGAGGGAGCCTACCGCCACGGTCCGACACCCTCGGCACGCCCCCGCCCCGGGGCTTCAGCGCCGCGCGGCCAGCCACTCCAGCTTGCGCGGGAACCGGTAGTCGCCGCCGCCCTCGTGCATGTTGTACGGGTACACGTCGATCTCGCGCGCGCCGCCGGCCCACCCGTTGAACGCGGCGTACACCGTCGACGGCGGGCAGGTCGTGTCCATGAGCGCGGTCGAGAACAGCCCGGCCGTGCGGGCGCGGCGCGCGAACGAGACGCCGTCCAGGTACGAGAGGGTGCGCCACACCTGCGCCTCCACCGCCGGGTCGCGGTGCACCGACAGGTACCGCGTGATCTCGCCGTACGGCATGGCGTCGGTGATCGACACCGCGCGGCGGTAGTGGCACAGGAACGGCACGTCCGGCATCGCCGCCACGACGTCGGGCACCAGGCCTGCCACGGCGATCGTGATGCCACCGCCCTGGCTCCCACCCGTGAGCGCGACCTGGTCGGCGTCGAGGCCGGGGATCGCGCGCACGGCGTCCACCGCGCGCACGCCGTCGGTGAACACCCGGCGGTAGTAGTGCTCCCGCGGGTCGAGGATGCCGCGTGTCATGAAGCCGGGCGTCGCGGGACCCGACCCCACCGGGTCCGGCGTCCCGCCGCCCGAGCCCCAGCCCGAGCCCTGCCCGCGCGTGTCCATGACGAGGTGCGCGTAGCCAGCGGCGGCCCACTGCAGGTGGTTGTGCGGCAGGCCGCGCCCGCCGCCGTAGCCCAGGTACTCCACGACGACCGGCAGGTCACCCTCCGCGTGCGCCGGGCGGGTCAGCCACGCCTTGACCGGGTGGCCCCCGAACCCGGGGAACGTCACGTCGTCGACCAGTACCTGCGTGAACCCCGTGTCGACGCGCTCCAGCGTCGGCGCCCCGCCCGACGCCCGCGCCTCCGCGAGCGTCCCCGACCAGAACTCGTCGAAGTCCTCGGGCTCGTCGATCTCGGGGGAGAACCGCTCCAGGTCCGGCAGCGGCAGGTCGAACTGTGCCACGTCTGTTGCTCCTCGCGTCGTCGCTCGGCGGGGTCGTCCCGCGGCCGGCGGGGTGGTGCGCAGGGGGTGCGGCCGCCGTCGGCCGGGGCGAGCCTAGCGCGCGACTACCCTTGACTGGTGGCTCATCTCCTCGGCGCGGACGGCATAGCGCTGACCATCGGTACGCGCACCCTCCTGGCAGACGTCTCCCTCGGGCTCGACGACGGTGACCGCGTCGGCGTCGTCGGCCCCAACGGGGCAGGAAAGTCGACCCTCCTGCGCATCCTCGCGGCCACGTCCCTGCCCGACGCCGGCCGCGTCACCCGCGTGGGCGGATCGACGCTCGGCATGCTCGACCAGCGCGACGAGCTCGCCGCCGACGCGACTGTCCTCGACGTCGTGCACGGGGACGCCCCGACCCACCTGTGGGCCTCGGACGCGCGCGTGCGGGAGATCCAGCAGGGCCTGCTCGGGGACCTCGCGTGGGACGCGCCCGTCGCGAAGCTCTCCGGCGGGCAGCGCCGGCGCGTGGCGCTCGCGGCGCTGCTCGTGCAGGACCCCGACGTGCTGCTGCTCGACGAGCCCACCAACCACCTCGACGTCGAGGGCGTCGCGTGGCTCGCCGACCACCTGCGCACCCGGTACGGGCGCCCGGGGGCCACCGGCGCGCTCGTGGTCGTGACGCACGACCGGTGGTTCCTCGACGAGGTCTGCTCGCGCATGTGGGAGGTTCGCGGCGACGGCACCGGCGCGGTCGACGGGTACGAGGGCGGCTACGCCGCCTACATCCTCGCGCGCGCCGAGCGGGCCCGGCAGGCGGCCGCGGCCGCGGAGAAGCGCGACAACCTGCTGCGCAAGGAGCTCGCGTGGCTGCGCCGCGGTGCACCGGCCCGCACCTCGAAGCCGAAGTTCCGGCTCGACGCGGCCGCCGCCCTCATCGCCGACGAGCCGCCGCCGCGCGACAGCATGGAGCTGGCCCGCACGGCCACGCGGCGGCTGGGCAAGGACGTGCTGGACCTGGAGTCGGTCAGCGTGCGCGTGCCGGGCCCCGACGCGCCGGACGCCAAGGTGCTGTTCGACGACGTGACGTGGCGGCTCGGACCCGGTGACCGCTACGGCGTCGTCGGCGTGAACGGGGCGGGCAAGACGACGCTGCTCGCGCTGCTCGCGGGGCGCCGCGAGCCGGACGCCGGCCGGGTCAAGCGGGGTAAGACGATCCACGTCCGGGAGCTCTCGCAGGACGTCGCGGAGCTCGACGAGCTCGGGCGGCTGACGGCCGTCGAGGTGATCGAGCAGGAGAAGGGGCGCGTCGTCGTCGACGGCAAGGAGCTCACGGCCGCGCAGCTCACGGAGAAGCTCGGCTTCACGCGCGAGCGCGCCTACACGCCGGTGCGCGACCTCTCGGGCGGCGAGCGGCGCAGGCTCCAGCTCATGCGGCTGCTGGTGGCCGAGCCCAACGTGCTGCTGCTCGACGAGCCGACGAACGACCTCGACACGGACACCCTCGCCGCCGTGGAGGACCTGCTCGACGGCTGGCCGGGCACGCTGGTCGTCGTCTCGCACGACCGGTACCTGCTCGAGCGCGTCGCCGACCGGCAGGTGGCGCTGCTCGGCGACGGGACCGTCCGCGACCTGCCGGGCGGTGTCGAGGAGTACCTGCGGCTGCGCGCGGAGGCGCGGTCGGGCGGCGCGCCGGTGGCGTCCGCGGGATCCGCCGGCGCTCCGCGGGACGCGGCGGGGGATCCCGAGGGGGCCGTCTCGCAGCGCGACATCCGTGCTGCGAAGAAGGAGGTCTCCCGTATCGAGCGTCGTCTTGCGAAGATTGCCGAGAAGGAGGCCGAGCTGCACGAGAAGATCGCGCAGCAGGCCACGGACTACCAGGCCGTCGCACGGCTCGACGCCGAGCTCCGCGAGCTCGCGGAGGAGCGCGACGAGCTCGAGTCGGCCTGGCTGGAAGCGGCGGAGGTTGCGGGATGACAGAGAACGAGGTGGGACCGCTCGACGCGATCGACCGGGCGCTCGTCGACGCCCTGCGCAACGACGGCAGGACGACGCTCGCCGTGCTCTCCGAGATCTCCGGCCTGTCGCTGTCGGCGGTGCAGGTGCGGGTGCGCAAGCTCGAGGCGCGCGGCGTCATCACGGGCTACCGCGCCGTGGTGAACCCGGAGGCTGTGGGCCTGCCCCTGTCGGCGTTCGTCGAGATCACGCCCCTGGACCAGGCGCAGGAGGACGACGCCCCCGACCGGCTGCGTGGGATGCCGGGCATCGAGTCGTGCTACTCGGTGGCGGGTAACGCGAACTACCTGCTCACGGTCCGGGTGGCCTCGCCGCGCGCGCTCGAGGAGCTGCTCGGGCGGATCCGGCGCACCGCACAGGTCTCGACCCGCACCACGGTGGTGCTGCAGACGTACTTCGAGGGTCAGACGACAGAGCCGGGCCGCTAGCGCGGGGTCAGCGCGGGCTGTACGAGGCGCAGCGTCCCCGCGTCCGCGTCGAGCACCGCCTCGACACCCAGCGGGACCGTCAGCGGGTCGGGCCCGTGGCCGAACCCGAGCTCGCCCAGCACGGGGATGCCGAGCGGGCCCAGCAGCTCGGCGACAAGGGGCTCGGCCGCGCCGCAGTCCTGCCACGAGCCGAGCACGACGCCGCACGCGCCGTCGAACCAGCCGAGGCGCAGGAGGTAGGTGAGGTACGAGTCGAGGCGGTAGGTCGGCTCGTCGACGTCCTCCAGCAGCACCAGGCCGCCCGCCGCGGTCGGCGCCGGGCTGCCGATACCCGCCGTCGTGGCCAGCAGCGAGAGGCAGCCGCCGGTGGTGACGCCGCGCGCCGTTCCGCCGATCAGCGGGTGGGCGCGCGGGCCGCTGAGCACGCAGGCGTCGTCCGGCTCGAAGAGCGCGCGGCGCAGGTGCTCGCGCGCGGCGGGCGAGGTGAGGAACGCCGCGGTGCCCGGCATCGGGGCGTGCAGCGAGGCGACCCCCAGGTACCGGCCGACCGCCTGGTGGAGCACGGTGCCGTCGCTCGAGCCGACGAACGCCTTGGCGTCGGTCGCCGCGAGGGCGTCCCAGTCGACGAGATCGACCATGCGGGCCGCGCCGTAGCCGCCGCGCACGGCGAGCACGGCGCGCACGTCGGGGTCGAGCCACGCGTCCTGGAAGTCCGCAGCCCGCGCGGCGTCGGGGCCCGCGAGGTAGCCGTGCACGGGGTGGGTGTCGCGCACGTGCGGCATCACCACGACGTCGAGCCCCCAGGACCGCAGGTGGGCGACGCCCGCGTCGAGCCGCTCGGTCGGGACAGGTCCGGAGGGCGCCACGACGGCGACGGTGTCGCCGGGTGCGAGGCGGGGCGGGCCGACCAGTGGCCGCAGCATGCGCTCGACCTTACTCCCGCCGTGACACGCGCGGATGATCGCGCCTGTCCGGTGCGTCGCTTCCGTCGTATAAGCGCAAATTGTTACGCTCGCCACCGGAAGCCCGTCGTGCCGGCCGGGCGAGCGGACGAAGGAGCGCCGAACGACATGCCCAGCACCCGGACCTGGCTGCAGGCCGGCGGCGGCACGGTGGTCGCCGCGCTGATCGTGGCCGCCGTGGTGCAGGCCGTCCACTCGAGCGCCGTGTGGCGGTCCAACGACCCCGTCGGCGAGTGCGGCGCGACGTCGGGCGGCGCCGTCGTCGCGGCGCAGAACGTGCTGTACGCGAGCACGGGCCTCGAGCCGGTCGACGGGTCGTGGGACGCGTCGTCGCGGGTCGCGGCCGAGGCGTTCCAGGCGTACAACGGGCTGCCGGTGACCGGCTGCGTCGACGAGAGCACGTGGGTGACGATGCGCGCCCTGCTCGTCGGCGTCTGCGACCCGGGGTTCGAGTGCCGCGGCCCCGACCACCGCGTCCGGTACTGGTCGCCCGACGGCGCACGGGTCACCTACTTCGCCGAGAACGACTGCGACTGGGGCTCCGTCGTGCCGGCGGGCGTCGCGCGCAGCCCCGTCTCCTCGGAGGCGGTCGTCGCCCTGTCGCGCGACGCGGTGACCGAGATCGAGTGCGGGGGCTGACGTGGTCACCACGATCGACGAGCCGAGGATCAGGCCCGAGTGGCTGCTCGGCGGCGCGGTGACGCTGCTGGGCGTGATCGTCATCGTCGTCGTCACGCTCGTGCTGGGCGCGCGCGAGGACGAGCCGGTGGTCGTGCCCGCCGACGCGGCGGACCTCACGGCGGACACGTGCGCGGCCGACCTGCCCCAGCCCCACTGGGTGCCCGACGCCGTGACGCGTGCCGTGGTCGAGTGCCCCGCCGACATCTCCGTCGGTATCGGCCGCACGACGGCGGAGGACCACCTCGGCACCTGGATCACGTACCCGCTCGAGGGCGACGTGAACGCCGAGACGCTGGGCGGTGGCCCGGACCCGGCGTGGCCGGCGGAGGAGGTGCGGGCGGGTGCGCGCCACCCAGCGGCGGCGGTGCTGTACGTGGCCTACCCCGGCTCGTCCGAGCTGCCGGACGAGCTCTCCGGCGACACCGTGACGGTCGAGTGGGAGGACCTGCCCGAGTCGCGCGGCGAGGCGCGTGTCACCCGGGTCGACAACAACGGCTACGGCCCGGTGCGCGTCGAGTGGACCGACGACGCCGGGTCGTACCTGCTGCTGTCGACCGTCGGCCGCACCCCGACGGGGAGCGCGGGGCCGACGGTCGACCAGCTGCTGCGCATGGCCGACAGCGTCGGCGCGCAGGAGGGCTGAGCGTCAGGCGAGCGCCCGGGCCAGCGCCTCGTCGAGCGCCGCGACGCCGGCCTCCAGGTCCTCCGCCGCGACGGTCAGCGCCGGGCGGAACCGCACCGACCGCTCGCCGCAGCCCAGCAGCAGGACGTTCTGCTCGGCGAGCGCGGCGAGCACCCGGTCGCGCACCTCGCGCGAGGGCAGCGTGAGCGCGCACATGAGGCCGCGGCCGCGCACGTCGGTCACGCCGTCGTGCCGCGTGGCGAGCTCGGCGAGGGCGTCCTGCAGCCGCTTGCCCATCGACCGCGCGCGGTCGAGCAGGCCTTCGGCCTCGTAGGTCTCCAGGATGCGGCGGGAGCGCACCATGTCGGTGAGGGTGCCGCCCCACGTGGAGTTGATGCGCGAGGAGACGGCGAACACGTTGTCCGGCACCTCGTCGACGCGCCCGCCCGCCATGACGCCGCAGACCTGCGTCTTCTTGCCGAAGGCGACGACGTCCGGCGTGACGCCGAGCTGCTGGTAGGCCCACGCCGTCCCGGTGATGCCAGCGCCCGTCTGCACCTCGTCGAGGATGAACAGCGCGTCGAACTCGCGGCACAGCTGCTGCATGCCCTGGAGGAACGAGGGCCGGAAGTGGTGGTCGCCGCCCTCGCCCTGGATCGGTTCCATGACGAACGCGGCGATGTCGTGCGGGTTCGCCTCGAACGCCGCGCGCGCGGCGGCCAGCGCCTCGGCCTCGGCGGCGTCCATGTCCTTGCCCTCGGCCAGGTACGGGGCGGGGATGCGCGGCCAGCCGAACTTGGGGAACCGGGCGACCTTGCCCGGCTCGGTGTTCGTGAGCGACATCGTGTAGCCCGACCGGCCGTGGAAGGCGTGCTCGAGGTGCATGATCTGCGTGCCGAGCTCGGGCGAGCGGCCGTTCGCCTCGTTGTGCCGGGACTTCCAGTCGAACGCGACCTTGAGCGCGTTCTCGACGGCGAGTGCGCCGCCGTCGATGAAGAACAGGTGCGGCAGGGCCGGGTCGCCCAGCACACGGGAGAACGTCTCGACGAAGCGGGCCATCTCGACCGTGTAGACGTCGGAGTTCGACGGCTTGTTCACGGCCGCGGCGGCGAGTTCCTCGCGGAACGCCGCGTCGTCGGCGACCGCCGGGTGGTTCATGCCGAGCGGGGACGAGGCGAAGAACGTGAACAGGTCCAGCCACTCGCGGCCGTCCCGCGCGTCGACGAGCGTGGAGCCGTGCGACCGGGTGAGGTCGAGAACGAGGTCGAAGCCGTCGACCAGGAGGTGCTCGCGGAGGGTGGGGAGCACTGCTGTGGGCTCAAGAGATGTCGTCATAGCGGCAAGGTAGGCAATGATCCTGCCACGATTCAACAAGAATGGAAAAGTTCCTGTTATGTCGCGCGGGGTCTCGGGCGCCGGGTCGCGACGACCTCGGCGACCCCCAGGGTGAGCGTCGAGCCGAGCATGACGAGCAGCGCCGCCGTCCAGCCGCCCGAGGCGGCGTGGACCGCGCCGATCACCGACGGCGCCGTGGCGGCGACCGCGTAGCCGACCGTCTGCACGGCCGCGACGGTGCGGCGGGTCTGCGCGACGGTGCGGCACCGCTGCGCCGCGACGGTGAAGATCACGACGAAGTTGCCGCCCTGCGCGATGCCGGACAGGCAGACCCACACGAGCCACCACTGCGGGGCCAGCAGGAGCCCCGCGGGCAGCACGGCCCACAGCACCCCCATGGCGACGGCGGCGACGCGCATCGGCGCGCGGGTCGCCAGGACGAGGGGCACGAGCACGCTGCCTGCGATCGCCAGGCCCTGGAACGGCGCTGCCGCGTTGCCGGCCGTCGTCACGGACACCCCCAGGAGGTCGCGCAGCAGCTCGGGCAACCAGCCGGTGACCGCGTAGTAGGAGAAGGACTGGCCGGCGAACGCGAGGGACAGCACCCAGGTGAGGGGACGGCGCAGCACGCCGGTCCAGGTCTCGTCCGGGCGCTCCGGTGCCGGCCGGCCGGGTACGGCGCCCGGCCGGTCCGGGTCGGTGGGCGTGGCGCGCGGCAGGCCGGCGCGGCGCGTGGTGACCAGCCAGACGACGAGCGCCGCCACGGCCATGAGCGACCACGACGCCACGGCGCCCTGCCAGCCGAGCAGCGCGGCGAGCGGCGCGGTGAGCGAGGTCGCGAGCACCGAGCCGAGGTTCATCACCGAGGAGTAGAGCCCCGTCGCCGGAGCCGTCCGGTCGGCGAAGTCGCGCGCGATGATGACGGGCACCACCACGTTCCCCACCGTGATCGCCGCGCCGAGCAGCACCGTGCCGGCGAACGCCGCAACGACGCCCGTCGTCCCCGACCCCGCCGACCGCACCAGCGTGCCCGCCACCACACCCAGCAGGGCGACCGTCACGGCGGGGTACGGGCCCAGCCGGGCGATGAGGGCCGACGCGGCGGGCGCCACGATGCTGAAGCACAGGGCGGGGATGCCCACGAGCAGCCCCGTGAGGGTCTGGTCGAGGCCGAGCCCGGTCGCGACGTCGGCCATGACCGGCGGCAGGGAGGTGATCGGGGTGCGGAGGTTGAGGGCGAAGGCGAGGACCGCGACCAGCAGCGCGAGGCCGCCGGACGAGGCACGGATGGTGCTCATGATGCTGTTCATTGTGCGTGAGCGGCCGGGGCGCCGCCGGGGGCGTCCATGTCGTACCACGGTGTGCGCAGGAACTGGCGCTGCGTCGGCGCTAGATTGGGCGACCGGTCGGAACGTCCGGAACAACCGAGGTCACGCATGAACCAGCGTCAGGTCCGCCGTGCGGCGGCAGCGATCGCCGGGGTGGTGGCGCTGCCGGTCCTGCTCACGGGGTGCGGCATCTCGCTCGACGTCCTCGACGTCCTCGACAGGACGCACAGCGAGCGGGAGTTCGTCGGCTCCTACGTGGCCGACGGCACCGGCACCCGGGTCGCGCTCGACGAGGACGGCACGTTCACCGCCGTCGGCGTGCCCGACGAGGTGCTCGACACGCTGCCGCGAGCGGTGCGGCGGGCGCTGGGGAAGGCGTCCGGTTCCCCGGCCGATCCGGCTGATCCCGCGCCCGAGGAGCTCGAGGGCACGTGGCGGTACGTCGGCAGGATCGCGGCGGACCACGTCGCGCTCACGGTCACCGGCGTCGACGGCCGGCCCGCCCGGGCCGCCGAGCTGCCGCTCTACGTGGTGGACGCCGACGACCTGTTCTTCCTGCCCGACCGCCTCGGGCGCGAGAAGGTCGTGGTCAGCCGGACCGGCTGACCGGTGACCTACTCGTCGAACTGCGCCGTCACGGTGCGCAGCAGGGCGGCGAGCTGCGGGCGCTCGCCCGGGGAGAGTGCCTTGAGCACGCCCGCCTCGATGTCGAGCAGGTCGCTCATCGCGGCGTCCACGCGGGCGAGGCCCTCGTCCGTCAGGCGCACCAGCACGCCGCGACGGTCGTCGGGGGACCGCTGCCGCTCGACGAACCCCCGGGACTCGAGGCGGTCGATGCGGTTGGTCATGGTGCCGCTGGTCACGAGCGTCTGCGTGACGAGGGTGCCCGGCGAGAGCCGGTAGGGCTCGCCCGCCCGCCGCAGCGCCGAGAGCACGTCGAACTCCCAGGTCTCCAGGCTGTGCCGGGCGAAGGCGGTGCGCCGCGCGAGGTCGAGGTGGCGGGCCAGGCGGGACACCCGGCTGAACACCGTGAGCGGTTCCAGCTCGAGGTCCGGGCGCACGTGGTGCCACGCGGCGACGATGCGGTCGACCTCGTCGGCGGGACTCGGGTGCTCCATGGCGCGAGGCTACCGGATGTCTCGACGTCAAGAATCTCGACAGGCCGGGGACGGCGGGCTCTCCCGCCCACTCGTCTTCCACCCCGACGTTTCTCGGCTTTGCGGCCGGTCAAAGCCAAGAAGCGTCGGGGTGGAAGACGATCCGCGCGGGCACGGCGGGGGCGGTCGACGACGACGCCCGCCTACCGCCGGGTCGGCGCTGTCCGGTTCGTGGTGGAGCGTGCTCGGATTTTCACCCCACTATCACAGGGTGAAAGTGGGTGCTCATCAAAAGCGGATATCCAATTCCCGTTGCAAGGTCCGTCTCGCGTGCTTAGCGTGTAGAACGCGAACA
>Ga0079224_100016435_pt1 | contig 10402 bp, 6 predicted proteins | sample Stecom2015_FD_80414 | JGI IMG/M metagenome (GOLD analysis project Ga0079224, IMG submission 80414) | Agricultural soil microbial communities from Utah to study Nitrogen management - Steer compost 2015 | ecosystem: Environmental > Terrestrial > Soil > Agricultural land | place: USA: Utah...
CGCTCGATCTCCTCGACCGGCTCCGCGTTCGTGATGCTCACCTTCGAGCTGGAACGCGACATCGACAGCGCCGCGCAGGACGTGCGCGACCGGGTGGCGAGCGTGCTCCGCCGCCTGCCGCGGGACATCGACCCGCCGCAGGTGTTCAAGATGGAGAGCGACAGCTCGCCGGTGATGACGGTGGCGCTGTCGGGCGAGCGCAACCTGCGCGAACTGACCGAGCTGGCCGACAAGAAGGTCAAGCCGCTGCTGGAACGCAGCGCGGGCGTGGGCGAGGTCGAGCTGGTCGGCGGCCTGGAGCGTGCGATCAACGTCTGGCTGCACGCCGACCGGCTCGCCGCCTACCGCCTGCCGGTGACCACCGTGCGCGAGGCCGTCGTGCGGCAGAACGTCGACGTGCCCGGCGGACTGATGACCGACGCGCAGCGCGAGCAGACCGTGCGCACGATGGGTCGCTACGTCGACCCCGCCGGGTTCGCCGACCTCGTGCTCGCCACGCGCGACGGGGTGCCGATCCGGGTGCGCGACGTCGGCTGGGCGGAGGACGGCACCAAGGAGGTGCGCAAGGAGGCCAGGTTCGACGGCAAGCCGACGGTGATCCTGCAGGTGCGTCGGCAGTCGAACGCCAACACCGTCGCGGTGATCGACGCGTGCAAGGCGAACCTGGAGCGGGCGCAGGCGCTCCTGCCGCCCGACGTCGGCATCAACGTGATCGTCGACCAGTCGCGCTACATCCGCGCCGCGCTGCACGAGATCAACGTGCACCTGATCGCGGGCAGCATCATGGCGACGCTCGTCGTGCTGCTGTTCATGCGCAACCTGCGCGCGACGATCATCGCCGCGGTCGCGATCCCGACATCGGTGGTGACCACGTTCGCCCTGATGTGGGCGCTCGACTTCACCCTGAACGGGGTGACGATGCTCGCGCTCGTGCTGATGGTCGGCGTCGTCATCGACGACGCGATCGTCGTGCTCGAGAACATCTTCCGCTTCGTCGAGGAGAAGAAGATGCCGCCGATGCAGGCGGCGAAGGAAGCGACCGCGGAGATCGCGCTCGCCGTCCTGGCGACGACCCTGAGCCTGGTCGTGATCTTCGTGCCGGTCTCGTTCATGTCGAGCATCTCCGGCCGGTTCCTCTTCCAGTTCGGGATCACCGCGGCCTCGGCGATCCTCGTATCGCTGCTCGTGTCGTTCAGCCTCACGCCGATGATGAGCGCGCGCCTGGTGCGCGTGCGCCACGGCGAGGGCGCGCCGCGCTCGCGCCGCGGCTTCTACGCGCTCATCGAGAGGATCTACCTGTTCCTGCTGCGCGGCGCGATGCGCTTCCGCTGGGCAGTGGTGATCCTGTGCGCGGTGGTCATCGCGAGCAGCTGGCCGCTGTACCGCGTCGTCAGCCAGGACTACATCCCGGCCGACGTCGACGAGGCGGAGTTCGAGGTGCGCGTGCAGGGGCCGGAGGGCACGAGCTTCCCGGCGATGCAGGCGATCATGCTCGCCGCGGAGAACGAGCTGCGCAGCATGCCGCAGGTGCGCCACGTGCTCACCGAGATCGGCTCGGGCTTCCTCGGCGGCGTCGGGCAGGGATCGTTCTACGTGCAGATCGTGCCGCACGAGGAGCGGCGGTTCTCCCTCGGCCGGCTGTGGGAGTGCACCCTGCGCGGCGACCCGCTCGCCGCGTTCCGCGGCAACTACACGCAGCGCGAGGTCATGAGCGAGGTGCGCGCGCGCCTGCGCAAGTTCAAGGACCTGCGCTGTTCGGTGCGCAACGCCCGCTCGTTCAACATCGGCGGCGGCAACTTCGAGATCGACCTCGCCCTGCTCGGTCCGGACCTCGAGAAGCTGCTGGAGCTGGGCGACCGGCTCAAGGAGAAGGCGCGCGAAGCCGGCGGCATCGTCGACATCGACACGACCCTGCGCCTCGACAAGCCGGAGCTGCAGGTGACCATCGACCGGCAGCGCGCCGCCGACCTCGGCGTGCAGACCGAGGACATCGCCGCGGCGCTGCGCCTCATGGTCGGCGGCGACCCGGAGGTGTCGCGCTACCGCGACCCGATGCTCGACGAGGAGTACGACGTGCAGCTCCGGCTCGACGAGCCGGACCGTGACGAGGTCACCGAGCTGGGCGCTCTCCTGATCCCGCGGCGCGACGGCGAGCCGGTCCGGCTCGACAACCTCGTGCAGATCGTGCCGGCGAACACGCCGTCGCGCATCGACCGCCTCGACCGGCAGCGGCAGAACAGCCTGCGCGCCGGAGTCGCGCCCGGCTACGCGCTCGCCGACCGGATCGCCGCGCTGCGCCAGGCGGTCGCCGAGCTCGACCTGCCGCCCGGCTACTCCTACAAGATCGCCGGCAAGGCGCGCGAGCTGGAGCGCACGTTCGGTGAGTTCGTGGTCGCCTTCGCGCTGTCGCTGGCGTTCATGTACATGATCCTCGCCGCGCAGTTCGAGAACCTTGTGCACCCGTTCACGATCCTGATCTCGCTGCCGATCGCGGTGCCGTTCGCCCTGCTGTCGCTCTACCTGACCGACAACACCCTCAACCTCTACTCCGCGCTGGGCATCCTGGTGCTGTTCGGGATCGTCAAGAAGAACTCGATCCTGCAGATCGACCACATCAACCAGCTCCGCGCCGCCGGCCGCAGCCGCCACGAGGCGATCCTCGAGGGCAACCGCGACCGATTGCGCCCGATCCTGATGACCACCCTCGCGCTGATCGCCGGCATGCTGCCGCTCGCGATCGGTTCCGGCCCGGGCGCGGAGGAGCGCAAGACGATCGCGGTGGTCGTCATCGGCGGCCAGTCGATGGCCCTGCTCCTGACGCTGCTCGCGACGCCGGTGGTGTACTCGTTGTTCGACGACTTCGCCGGGTGGTTCCGCCGGCGGCGCGGGCAGACGGCCTAGGGCGTGCGCGGAGGGCCCCAGCCGCCCGCGACCGCGCGGAGCGCGCACGCGTCGTGCCCCGGCCCGTCGAGCCGCCGCCACAGGATCGAGCTGCCCGTCGTCTCGTCCACCGTCCGCCCCCGCTCAGCCCCGCGCGCCCGCCCGGCGCGCGGCGAGCACGCGGATGCACACGCGCGCGGCGGGATCGCTCGGCTGGAACGCGTCGATGCCGACGATGCCGGCGCCGAGGTTGAGCGGCGAGTCCGGCTCGGTGGCGAGGACCTTGGCGCGCAACGCCGGGACGCCGTTGAGCTGGAGCTCGACCGGCACCTCGTGGACCGGCACGACCCGGCCGGCGGGCGGGTCGCCGCCGAGGAGCATCCGCGCCGCCTCCCTGGCGCCCTCGAAATCCGCCCCGAGCGAGACGCGCACGCCGAAGTTGCGGATCACCGAGAACAGCGACGGCTTGTCGATCACCGTCCACAGGATGTCGGACAAGACCTCGGACTCGCGCATCACCGCGAGCATGTTGCGCAGGGCGAGCACCGCGGCGACGTCGGCGCGCAGCCGCGTGCTGCCGCGCACGACGTGACTCTCACCGCGGCACGCGTCCACCAGGCCCGCCAGCAGGTCCTCGCGCGAAACGGTGACCACGTCGCGGCCGACCTCCGCGCCGGTCTCGTCGGTCACGCGCACCGCGAGGCGGAGCGACGCGTGACGGTCTCCGAACCGGTTCGCGCGCGGTTCGAACTCCGCGTCCTCGACCTCGACATGGACCAGCCAGTCGCGCCGGACGTCGCCCTTCTCGAACTCGATGCCGTAGAGGATGCAGTCGCCCTCCGGGATGCGCTGCGGAGGCGCGGGCGGATCGACGCCGTGCACCCGCGTCGACGACGGGAACGCGTGCGCGGCGGCGATCCTGGCCGGTCGCACCGCCCACCCGTGGTCGTGCTCGACGTAGCTGCACCCGGCGAGCAGCCCCCCGAGGAAGGCGAGCGCCGTCCCGGATCGCGTACCGGCGGACATGCGGCCAACCTACGGGCACGGGTCCGCCGGTGCACGGCCCGTGGCCCGGGCTCAGTCCGCGGGCGCCCGGTAGCGGACCCAGCGCACGCCCCGCAGGCGTTCCTCCAGAGCCCCGGGCGCGACGTGCTCGACGCCCCGCAGCCAGCGGGGCGCCGCGGTCGCCACCGCCTGCCACCGGCCCGGCACGCCGTGCCACGCGAGCGCTTCGGGCAGCGCCCAGTCGAACACCGGCACGTCGCGCTCGGCGCCTTCCAGCGTCGGTGCGTCGACCATGACGAACGTCGCATCGTCGCTCGCGCCCGCGGCCAGCGCGCGCGCCTGCGCGACCACGGCGCGCACGGCGGCGCCCGCCCGCCGGTATTCGCCGACGTCGGCGACGGTGTCGCGCACCCACGCCGCCGCGAGCAGCGCGATCGCGGTGGCAACCGGCACGCGCGCGCGGCGCGCGGCCGTGCCCTGCCACGCGAGCACGAGTGCCACGGCGAAGAACGCGCTCGCGAGATAGGCGTAGCGCGGCACGAACCCGGTCACCGCGACCGCCGGCGCCAGCTCGAGCGGGATGGCGAGGAGCAGGCCGCGCACCGCCCAGGGCGCACGCCACCACCACGCGACCGCGCCGGCGCCGAGCGCGGCGAGCGCCGCGATGCCGGGCCACGGGCGCTCGCCGCGCAGCAGGTCGAGGACCGGGACGCGCAGATCCGCGGGCGCGAGCGCGACCGCCGCGCGCGCGAGGTTGTTCGCGAGCGCCGCGCCCTGGACCGGCGCGTGCACGGCGGGCGGCCGCAGCCAGCCGAGGTACAGCACGTACGCGCCCGCGAGCACGACCGACGCCGCGAACCACGGATCGCGCGCGAGCCCGCGCCACGCCTTCGTGCCGTCGCGCGCGACCACGAGCACGGCGCCCACCCCGGGCAGCACGACTCCGCCCTGGTTGCAGGCGAGCGCGAGCAGGAACCCGCCGAGCCACAGCGCCCCGCGCGCGGGCCCGCGCGGTGAGAGGAGCGCGCACAGGGCGGCGAGCGAGAAGAGCACGCGCCACGGCCAGCCGACCGCCGCGACCCACACGAGGCTCTGCACGTTGGGGTACGCCAGGAAGACCGCGGCCGCCGCCGCCGCCGGCCCCGGCCGACAGCCGAGCAGGCGCGCGAGCCGGAACACCAGGACGCAGCTCGCCGCGTGCGCGAGGAAACCGGGCAGGCGGGCGACCGGCGGGGTCGCCCCGGTGCGTGCGAACACCCAGAACCACACGTGCTGCCCGGGACGCAGGGGGATGCGCTCGGGATCGAAGCAGTCCGCGAACGTCCTCGCGTGCGCGGCCGCGAGGTGCGAGTAGCTCTCGGAGAAGAACGGCAGCCCCGCGGTGGCCAGGTAGAGCGCCGCCGTACCGAGCAGCGCAAGGGCGGCAACGCTTCGCATGGAAGGCGCGGACTGTAGCGAGCGCCGCGCCGCGATCGGCCGGGACCCGTGCCGGGACGCCCCCTCTCGTCGACCCGGCGTCCCGACCGCATGGGCGTGACGCGCCGCGGCCGTGCGCCGCGCGCTCGTGCCCGCCCGGCGCCCCCCTTACCCCCTCGCTAGCATCGCACGCCGTGCGCCTGTCCATCGTCATCCCCGCGCTGAACGAAGCCGAGCGGCTGCCGGCGACGCTCGCCGTGCTCCGCGCCTTCCTGCGTCAGCGCGGGGAGCCGGCCGAGATCCTGGTCGTCGACGACGGGAGCACGGACGGCACCGCGGACCTCGCCCGCGCCGTCCTCGCCGGCGAGGGCCGGGTCGTGTCGCACGCGGTCCGTCGGGGCAAGGGCGCGGCGGTCAGGACCGGCGTCGCGGCCGCGCGCGGCGAGTGGATCCTCGTGACCGACGCGGACCTCTCGATCCCCATCGTCGAGCTGGACAAACTGGAGGCCGCGAGCGCCGATGCGCCGATCGTCATCGGCAGCAAGCGCCTCGGCGGCGGCGACCTGCGCTACCCGCTGCTGCGCCGCCTCGGCAGCGCGGTCGGCCAGCTCTGCATCCGCGCGCTCGTGGTCCGCGGCTTCGCCGACACGCAGTGCGGCTTCAAGCTGTTCCGCGCCGACGTCGCGCGCGTGCTGACCGCGCACCAGCGCCTGCGTGGGTTCGGCTACGACTTCGAGCTGTTGTTCCTGGCGCGCCGCGCGGGCCTGCCGGTGCGTGAGGTGCCGGTGGCCTGCCGGCACCGCCCCGGCTCGTCGGTCCGCGTGTCCGCCTACGCCGAGACGCTGCGCGAGGCGCTCGCGGTCGCCTGGCTCCGCCTGCGCGGCGCCTACCCGAGCCGGTCCGAATTGCACGCCGCCCTGCACGCGGCGCACGCGCCCGTGGCGGCGCGTTGACGCGCCGCCCAGGCTCCGGCGCTCCGCTAGCCTTGCCGTGGTGGACCGGGGCCTGCTCGACTGGCTGCACGCCTGCGTCCGGCGCGGGCGGCGACTTCAAGCGCTACACGCCGGCCAACGACCCGCACCTGCGCTGCGCGCGGCTCATGGCGGCGTACGCGGTCGACGGCGTGCTCGACGGCGGCGCGCACCACGGCGAGTACGCGCTCCGCCTGCGCGCGCACCGCGACGCCGGCCCCATCGTGTCGGTCGAACCGCAGCGCGCCGCGTTCGCGGTCCTCGCGGCGCGCGCCGAGCGCGACCGGTCGTGGAGCGTGCGCTGCGCGGCGCTGCACGCGGCGGGGGGCGGGGCGTGCTCCACGTCGCGCGCAGCACCAAGGCCAGCTCGTTGCTGGCGGCCTCGGCCCGGCTGCGCGCCGCGATCCCCGAAGCCGCGCCGGAAGGCCGCGAGAGCGTCGAGCTGACGACCGTCGACGACGTGCTCGCCGACGCGTTGCCGTCGTGCCGGCGCATCCTCCTCAAGCTCGACGTGCAGGGCAGCGAGCGGGCCGCGCTCGAAGGCGCGCGGGCCAGCCTGGAGCGCATCGCGCTGGTCGAAGCCGAGCTGCCGCGGCAGCCGCTCTACGAGGGCGCGGCCTCGTTCTCCGAAGTGCACGCCTGGCTCGCCGGGCGCGGCTTCGCCTGGGTGGGGCTCGCCCCCAATTCGGTGCAGCGGGACGGCACGGTGCTGGAGGTCGACGCGCTGTTTGCCCGACTTGCCGCGCGCTGACCCGCGCCGCCAAGTTCCGCGGCAATGGAATGGAGAACGATGGAGGAGCACGTGCGGGGTTGGCTCCGCCGGAACCCCGCGATGGCCGAGTTCGCGCGCGCACAGCGCCAGCGCGTGCGCGCGCTGCACCATGCTGATGCGCCCGACCTGCGACCCGGCCGCGCTGCGCGACGTCCTCGCGTCCGCGCGTCGCTTCGGCGCGCGCGTGCAGGTGGACCTCGTGCACTACTCGCTGCCGTACTTCAGCGAGGGCCCCGACCGCTGCCTGCAGTTCCGCGCCGAGGACCGCCCGCGCATCGACGCGGTCGTCGCCGAGCTGGTCGCGGCCAAGCACGCGAACCCCGAGCTGATCGAGCAGAGCGAACTGGCGCTGCGCTCGATCCCGGACTGGCTCCTGCTGCGCGAGCGCATGCGCGTGCCGTGCGACAAGTACGAGATGGTCTGGGTCGGCGCGGATGGCACCGTGCAGCTCTGCTACGTGACCTTCCGACTCGGCAACCTGCACGAGCGCCGCCTGCGCGACCTGCTCTACACGCACGCTCATGCCTGCGCCGCGCGCGCCGCGTTCGCCCTGCGCTGCCCCAACTGCCACTGCGGCTACGACACGCGGGTCGCGCGCCACTTGCCGAGCCGGCGGCGCTACGCCGCGCCGTGAGCCGTTCCGACGCCACCGTGCGCCCGGACACGCGCGGCCGCCGCCGGCCACGAAAACGTTGACCGTCCGCGCGCGATTCGTTCCTCTGTGAACCCGTCGCGCGCAGTCGGGCCCGGCGGGGCCTCGCGCAGACTCGAAGGAACGAAGGAGACTCCATGATCCGACTCCGCACGCTCGCCCTCGCGATCGTCGCGTCGAGCGCGCTCGCGAGCGCGCAGACCATCGTCGCCGAGTACTACGTCAACGGCCGCACCGGGATCGACCGGCCGGACTACGGCACGTCCCCGGACACGCCGTGGAAGACGTTCGCCTACGCGATCCCGCGCATCCCTCCGGTCGCGAACCCCGACGAGGCCAACCGCCTGAACGTCGAGGGCGACCAGGTCTACTCGACCGCCACCAACGGCGAGACCTTCCCGATCCGTCCCGTGCCGAACCTGTGGATCGAAGGCACCTTCGTCGGCCACGGTCGGATGCCCGTGCTCCAGCCGCCGCCGGGCGGAACCGCCATGCGCTTCGACCCGACGCTCGCCTACTCGCGCAACCCCTCCACGATGCGCTACCTCGTGTTCGACGGCGGCGCCTACGGCGTGGAGATGGGCCACTCGACCCAGCGCCACCGGCCGCGCTTCCAGGACTGCACGTTCCAGAACCAGTCGCGCGCCTGCGTGCACGTCGGCGACGCCGGCAGCTCGCGCGGCATCGACCCGCGGTTCTTCCAGACGCTGTTCCGCAGCGCGCCGCGCGGCATCGAGGTCATCGCGTCGACCCCGGGCGCGGTCGTGTTCCCCGACGTCGGCGAGTGCACGTTCACCGCGCTCGGCACCGCCGTCTACCTCGACGACACGAGTTCGGGCGGCAACGTCGGCGGCCTGTTCCGCACGAGCTGGTTCCGGCAGTGCGACCGCGGCGTGCACGTGCGCTCGGGACCGTCGGCGAACACGACCAACTTCGAAGTCTGGTCGTCGCGCTTCGCCGACATCCGCGACGAGGCGGTGTTCCTCGAGGTCACCCGGCCGCCCGATCCGACCGCGCACGTCGAGCTGTCGCAGTTCGTGCGCTGCGGCACGGCGATCCGCCTGGCCGGCATGCTCGCGCCGGGCCCGTACACGCTGCGCGCCGAGCGCAACGCGATCCACGGCTGCCAGCGGGCCCTGTACGTCGACGTGCAGGGCGCCGGCTCCTGCCTGGTGTCGACCGCCGACAACCTGATCGACCTGGGACACCTCGGGGTGTGGATCCGCAACGCCGAGCCGGTGCAGCTCCGCTTCGAGTCCCTGCGTGACCGCATCCTCGACATGAGCGAGGGCGTGTACCTCGACGTGCGCGGCGCGAGCAGCTCGATCTCCGTGCAGTCCGCGCTGATCTGCCGCAACACCACCGGCCTCCGGCGGAGCGGCATCGCGCCGGCCGTCGTGCGCAGCGTGACCTTCGCCGACAACTCGTCGGCGTTCGAGACGACGTCGCAGCAGATCACCGTCGACCACTGCGTGTTCGCCGGCAACGCGATCGACGTCTCCGGCGTCGCGTCGTTCAGCTACTGCTGCTTCCAGTCGGGCAGCCAGCCCGGGGCGGGCAACCTCAACTTCACCGACCCGCAGCTCCTGCGGCCGTTCTACAAGCTCGCACCGACCTCGCCGTGCATCGACCGCGGCAACGTCGCGATCGCCCTGCCGCCCACCGACTACGAGGGCGACCCGCGCGCGAGTGTCAGCCGGCCGAACGGCAGCGCCCTGCCCGACCTCGGCGCCGACGAATACGTCCAGCTCGGCTCGGCGCACAAGTACGGCGTGCGCGGCTTCGGCTTCTACGACTGCTTCCCGGAGATCGGGACGTCGAGCACGCAGTTCGTGGTCGGCGGCACGTTCGCGGTCGAGTTGTCGGGCGCGATCCTGCCGGTGTACGGCGTGTCGGCGCGCGACGCGTTCCTGACTTTCGGACTGCGCGACGACGCCGGCGGGCTGCCGTTCGACCTGAACCTGATCGGCGCACCGGGCAGCCTGCTGTGGAACGAGCTGAACGGCGTCGTCGGGCTCTTCCCGGTGACCCAGGGCCGGGCCTCGGTGCCGATCCCGATCCCCGGCGTCCCCCTGCTCACCGGCCACTCGTTCACGTTCCAGTGGTGGGTCAACATGTTCTCGGCCAACCCGAACGGCCCGGTGACCAGCGACGGCCTGCGCGTGACGGTCGGCGGCTGACGCCGCCGCGCGCTACAGGCCGCGCACCCACTCGATCAGCAGCATGAGTCCGTCGCGGTCGACGACGTTGCTGCCGAGGATCGGCATGCGCGTGCCGTCGAGGCGGGCCATGCGGTGCAGCACCACGCTGTTCAGCGGGTCGCCCGGCTTGACCAGGTACGGGTCGGGCAGGCCCAGCCCGCCGCGCACGGGCCGCACCCCCAGGAGGCCCGTGTCACGGATGCCGGTGGTGAAGCGCAGGTCGATCGCGCCCTGCAGGACGCCGCCCGGACGGTGGCACGGCGCACAGTTCACCGCGAGGTAGGAGCGCGCGAACTCGCCGACCGTGCCGCGGTGCACCGCGGGGTCGAGCAGGTGCGGGTAGTCCCCGGGACGGCCGACCGGCCGGTCGAAGTAGCCCATGCTCGCGAACGCATCGAGCTGGTTGACCGGCACGGGCCCCAGCGTGCGGTTGCACTGCAGGGTGTTGAGGCCGAGCACGTGCCCGGCGGCCACGGTGTGGCACTGCAGGCAGTCGCTCGGTCCC
>Ga0079224_100016436_pt1 | contig 10402 bp, 12 predicted proteins | sample Stecom2015_FD_80414 | JGI IMG/M metagenome (GOLD analysis project Ga0079224, IMG submission 80414) | Agricultural soil microbial communities from Utah to study Nitrogen management - Steer compost 2015 | ecosystem: Environmental > Terrestrial > Soil > Agricultural land | place: USA: Utah...
ACGGTTTTGGAGATGCTCTATTCTATGATGGAGTAGTTACAGATATAAAACCCGATACAACAGTAAGCGGCAACTACTCAGCGTTTTCTCCAAAGGTTGCTTTAAGTTATACGCTGGATGACCGTTCTAACATTTACGTCACTTACACTCGTGGTTTCCGCGCAGGTGGTGTAAATGCTCAGAAATTGCCTAATAGTGTTCCTCAAACGTTCGATCCGGAATACTCAAACAATTACGAGATAGGTTACAAAACGTTTTCAACCAACAACAAATTAAGCATTGGAGTATCGGCATTTCTAATTCAGTGGAACGATTTGCAGTTCTATAATTTGGTAGCGCCATTTACCTATGCGAGAGAAAATGTTGGCGATGCACAATCTGCTGGCCTGGAGTTAGAAGTTTTAACTATTCCCGTTAAAGGTTTGCAATTAGACGGAAGTTTTGGGTTGAATAAAACCGAGTACAAAGACTTTAGTTTGAAACGAGTAGACTACGGAACAGGTGTAGAAAGTACAACTGAAATTGGAGGAAATAGTTTATCGAATGCACCAAGCCATACCATTTTCCTTGGAGCTCAATACGAGTATGCTTTTACCAAAAAACTAAAAGCGATTATACGTGGCGAAGTTCGCAATATGGGTAGTTACTACACTGACATTCAGAATAGAATTGAACAGCCTTCCTATACCCTTATCAATTCAAGACTAGGGTTCAGTTTCGAAAAGTACAGTTTGTTCTTTTGGGGTCAGAACTTAAACAACGAAAGATATCTTGCATACGGCAATCCAGATAGTAGCCCGGAATTTGGCTCAAGGAACCGGGCTGTGAGAATGGCACAGCCAAGAACAATGGGTGTTACGCTTAGTGTAAAATTCTAATCTTATTCATTGGGGAGTGTAAGCAACACTCCCCATATATAATTACCTACTATGAAAAATCTAGTTATCATAAGTTTCAGTCTAATGCTTTTAGCCTGTAACCACGAGCAGAAACACGCACCGCCTATTGCCATTGACAAATATTCGAAGAGCGATTCAATCATATTCGAGCAGTTGCCGGACACCATAAAGGAGGAGAACCACTCCATGATTATGGACGCAATTCTTGGGAAACCGAAGCATATTATCAAGACCATTGGAATTTTAGTATATGATGGGGTGAATGATCTGGATATGATGGGGCCTCGCTATGTATTGGGTCAGGCCGGAGCCAAAGTGCAATTGATTGCACTCCATCCTGGAAACATTAAAACTGTCATGGGCGTGCAAGTCGTACCCGACAATGTAATTGATTCTGTAAGTCAGTTGGACATTTTGGTAATACCAGGGGGTTTTACCGGAACGATTCAAGCTGTGTATGACGAGAGGCTTCATGAATGGATTCGGAAAATTGATAAGGGAACTACGTACACTGCCGGGGTTTGTTCCGGGGTTTGGGTACTAGGTGCTACGGGTTTATTAGAGGGCAAACGAGCTTCTACGAATTGGTATCGCGAAGAAGAGTTCCTGAAAAAATTCAAGGCCATACCTGCCAACGAGCGTTATACGCGTGATGGAAAATACTGGACGAGCGCAGGTGTTACTGCCGGTATGGACATGTCACTTGCCATCTTGAACGACAACTGGGGCGAGAAATATACGCAAGGAGTTATGCTCGATATGGAGTACGACCCTGCACCACCCATTACGGGGGGCACTCCGGAAAAAACAAATTTTCTCGTGGAGTGGATGATGAATGCCATGTACGATGCAGGCGTAAATCCGCTTATGGATAGTTTAGAAGCTAAGAAGAAGAGCAGACCAAACTAAGCTATGTCAAATTTGTTAATCAATTAACAACTGTACCCATATATATGAAAAACATTTCTCTTATAAATCAATCAACCGCGATACTCTTTGTAACCGTGTTACTGGTACTTGCATGCGGTTCAAAAGAAAACGATAAAGTTAAAGAAGAAGCGCTGTTGCTTTACCGGGAATCCATGAAAGTTCATGATGAAGTTATGCCTCGCATGGATGAAATGTTTCGGCTTAAGAATGCGCTAAAGGCGCTGGGCGATTCATTGTCGGTTGACACCGTAGCCAATGCTGCCAGGATAACTGAAATCAAGTCTGGTATAGCAGCGTTAAAAAGCGCGGGTAAAGACATGATGAATTGGATGCATACTATTCAAGATGTGCCTGGCGCTGAAGAAAATGAACAGGGCAAACACAATAAGGCGTCCAACCTGAAAACGTTGACAAATGAGCAGTTACTCAAAATACAGCAAGACCAAAAGTCGGCAATTGATCAGGTAAAAATAAATATGGAGGAAAGTATAACTCGCGCTAAAAAGATATTGAATAAGGAATGACCAAATTCTTTGATGGACAATGAGATTAATCTATTTGAAAATATTTGCTATTGCTATCATCTCCACTTCTTGTGCTAGGCCAAAGAAAGTTCTCCCAATATTTGGTGAACGTGAAGTGAATGGCATTGATACCATTTATCATGTCATAGCTCCATTCCAGTTCGTAGATCAGGACAGTGTATTGACTACAAACGCCACCTTCAAGGACAAGATATACGTAGCAGACTTTTTCTTTACTTCCTGCCGCACCATTTGCCCCATCATGAAAACACAAATGTTGCGTGTTTACGAAAAGACTAAGTCAATGCCGGATGTATTGATTCTCTCACACACGATCGATCCGGAATTCGATACGGTAGCACTACTACACGATTTTGCGGATCGGTTAGGAGTAGAAAGCAGGTATTGGCATTTCGTGACCGGTAAGAAAGACTCCATTTACAAGATCGCCCAAACCAGTTACTTTGCTACCGCGATGGAGGCTAAGGAAGAACCTGATGGTTTTATTCACAGTGGCGCATTCTTATTGATCGATAAAAAAGGAAGGATCAGAGGAAAGTATGACGGCACAGTGGAAAAAGATGTTGACCGTCTTATCACAGATATTGAACAATTACGGAAAGAAATCTGAAAAGGGTAATCTCCATATCGCTCATCTTCATCCTGGCAGCCCAAAGTCTGTATCAACTGGGGCTGTTCACCTATTTCGAAATAAACCGCGATTATATCGCGCAAGTACTTTGCAATAATCGTAATAACTACAATCCGAAGGAACCTGACATCACGATGTGTGGTGGACAATGCTTTCTTAAGAAAAATCTTAAGCTCACTGATGAATCACCCACAGAAGAAAAAGTACCGTCATCACGCCTGAAGATTGAAATTCCATCGTTTGTTTTATCGGATCACGCGGTTTCATTGAATGTTGCTATCATTACTTCCCAGCGTCATTCTACTCCTTACCTGTTTGTGGAAGTGCATGGCGTATTCCCTTCCGTCTTTCATCCGCCCTCGCTTAGTTAGTTAAAAAAACATGTGTTGCACTGCGCATGGCGCACGTGCCTGATCTCAATTGTTTAACTAATTATTCTATGCATACTCATGGATTTTCCAGTATTTCATTTCGACTGGCTCAATGACCGGTTTCTCATTGCCGTCATAGCCATACTTCACGTTCTAATTAATCACGGCTTGGCTGTTGGTTTTGTTCCGTTTGTAACCTGGTTGGAACAAAAAGGTGTTTCGGGTAGTAGTCCCGATCAAATTACAAATCCCGATTGGGACCATCTCGCCTACAAACTGATGTGGGTTGCTTTTATAATCACCACTACCGTTGGCGCACTAACGGGTGTAGGTATATGGTTTTCGGCTGCCCTGGTAAGCCCTACTTCCATTGGCAGTTTGATTCGTGTCTTCTATTGGGCATGGTTTATAGAGTGGCTTGTGTTTGTCACCGAAGTGGTATTGATTCTGATCTATTTTCTCACGTGGAAAAACAGTAACAAAACACTTTCTGCAAAAGTACGCCACATTAAGTTTGGCTGGTTCTTAAGTATCTTCTCCTGGATCACAATGGCGATCATCGTTGCCATTCTAGGCTTTATGATGGATCCGGGAAATTGGAACACAAATCACAGTCTCCTCAATGGATTTCTAAATCCAATTTATCTGCCGCAACTCTTTTTTAGAACACCAACGGCAATGGTGGTTGCTGGAACGTTTGCCTTCTTCCTTATTCTTTTATTTACTTATCGTGATACTGTACTACGTACCAATGCGGTAAAAACAGTTTCGACATGGATACTTTGCTGGGCACCACTTTCCCTAGTTGCAGCCATTGTATACTACCGGGCGATGCCTGAAGCGATGACTGCCAACATGAGTACAGCCGTTGGTTCAATGGACTTTGCTCAATATTATGATCTGCTCAAGTACTTTATTGTTGGTGGAATATCACTGGCGGTAATCCTTTCGGTTTTTGGTCTTATCAAACCAAAGCAAGTGCGTCTGTACATGGTGGTGTTGCCGATGTTTATGGCGTTTGGATTTCTTGGAATCTTTGAACGGGTACGCGAGTTTATCCGCAAGCCTTACGTGATTGGAGGATACCTCTATTCAAATCTTCTGCGCGTGGAAGATTATCCATTATACAAACGCGATGGCGTATTGAAACATGCCACCTACACTTCTGTCACAGAGATTACGGATGAAAATCTCATTGAAGCAGGTAAAAATGTTTTTATGCTCACGTGCAGTCGTTGTCATACTACACAAGGTGTGAACTCCATTGTCTATGTCTTTGAGCGGATGTATGGTTTCGACAAGCCTCTCAATGAAGGTTCCATGAAAGCCTACATACCCTTCATGCATGAAGGACGCACCTATATGCCTCCCTTTCCAGGAACGGAACGTGAGCTTGACGCATTAGTGGCCTACATCAAGAACATTCAGCAAACAAGTGATCCATTATATGGAGCGCAGGATGAAGGCGTGGTCATTAATCCACTCAACAATGCACGTCAGGCTGTAAAAATTATGGAAAGACAACAGCAGGATGAAGAGGCATTGAAAGCTGAACAAGAAAAGAAAGATCAACTCACGCTTGAAAAGAATTAGACTATGTTTCGAACAATATTATTACAAATAGATCAGACCCCGGTTCCAAACGATATTCCCCTTGACTTGCCGCTGCCTGAATGGTTGCTGATCGTCTTACTAGTGGTTTCGTTTTTGTTGCACATCGTTTTTGTGAACCTGATGTTGGGCGGCTCCATACTCACACTATGGGCGCAGATAAAAGGATTGAAAGACAAGGATTATGACTCTCTCGCACATGAAATTGCAAAGACCATTACAGTCAATAAAAGTTTAGCCGTTGTATTGGGAGTAGCTCCACTGCTGTCGATCAACACGCTTTATACACTTTACTTTTATTCAGCCAACGTACTTACCGGACTCATGTGGATTTCTATTATTCCGATGGTGGCCATTGCCTTTTTGCTCACCTACCTCCACAAGTACACATGGAAATCGCTGGAGAACAATAAACCGATGCACATAGCCATTATTGGTTTGGCTGTGCTGGTATTCTTGTTTATTCCGTTGATCTTCCTGACCAACATTAACCTGATGCTCTTCCCGGAAAAGTGGGGAACTATCCAGGGATTTCTGAGTGCGTTAATGCTGCCCAATGTTTTTCCGCGATACCTTCATTTTATCTTTGCCTCCTTTGCCGTTACAGGATTGTTTCTATTCTGGTACATCGGCAGGAAGAATTATCCGTTCGAAGAACACTTCGTTACGTTAACACGGTATGAAGTAAAAAAGAAAGCCTACTCCCTTACACTGGCCGCTTCGGTGGCACAATTTATTATGGGACCGCTGGTGTTGATCACGCTACCTTCCAAAGGTATCGGTTATAACTTGATCATCATTATTTTTATCGGTGCTTCCATCGCATTACCTGCCATGTGGTGGATTTGGAAATCGATCACTGGTCCAGAGGCCGACATCAACAAACATTTTGTAAAAGTTGCTATCGCACTAAGCATAACCGTTGTGTTTATGGGCTCTGGTCGTCATGTGTATCGCGCGAACGCATTAGTACCCCATCAGGCATTGGTGAAAGCGAAGACAAAGGAGTTTCAGCGATTGTCTGCCGAAGCAAGACTCAATCCAGTCGAGGTTAAAGAAGTGTTGCCACTCGATTCTGCCTTAGGTGAGGTAGCAAAAGGTGCCGCCATCTTTAAACAAAATTGTTCGGTGTGCCACAAGCAAGATGAAAAACTTGTTGGACCACCCATGACGGAAATGGTAAGCATCTACAAATCCGATGAGAAGGGCTTGAGAAATTGGATTAAACGTCCAGGCAAGAAACGTGAGGATTATCCGCAGATGCCAGGTTTCCCTCAGCTTTCGGATGATGATATGAGTGAACTAACAAAATACATTTTGACCATAAAATAGAATAGTATGAACTACAACATCGTAGCACTCTTCCTTATCCTTCTGATTCCAGTTGTCAAATTACTGCTAGACTTGAACGGATTGGTTCTCAAGATTAAAAAGTCAAAGGAATTACACCGCGAAAAAAATGTATTGGATAAAAAGTATCAATTCATTAAAGGACTATACTGATGGATGAAATAACAAAACGTCAAATGAACCGGCTGAGTAACATCATAATCGCTGTCTGTGTAATTGCGCTAATTGGTATCGCACTTCTCAAAAGACCGGCTACGTGCAGTTGCACGCAGGTCAGTTCAGCACCACAAACCCAAGTGGTCAATATTTAAACGGATCAAGCATGAAAAAAATAGAACCAAGTTCCGGTCTAACGATAACAGTCACACTAGCAATGCTGGTATTGTTGATTTCCTGTTCGCAGAATAACGATAATAATCAGCATCAGCATGGTACTGCGAAACAAGAAGCGCTCAACAACTATGCAGATAGTATCAACGCTGGGATTATTCCGAAAGACACATTGAAAGGAAGTCCGGTGCGAACCGCGATGGCGAACATAGGAAATAATCATGTTCATATCCGGTACGGTTCGCCTGGTGTAAGAGGGCGCATCATCTGGGGCGGTCTTGTGGCTTATGATGAAGTGTGGGCAACCGGTGCGCACGATGCTACCTCAGTTGAATTCAGCAAAGATGTAGTAATCGGTGGTGTGAATATTCCATCTGGAAAGTATGGGTTCTTTAGCATACCGGGTAAGGATACCTGGGCACTTATCCTGAACAAAAATTGGGATCAGCATTTGGCCGATAAGTATGCACCTCAAGACGATGTGATTCGGGTGACGACCAAACCGGAAACGCAAGCTGCCATCAAACAACGACTCACTTATTCAATCAACAATATTTCTGACACTGAAGGTGAGATTGTGATGGAATGGGAACACATGCGTATTGTACTTCCATTCAAAAATAGCCATTAGATAACCATGGAAAAGACAACAAAAGTTTTATCTAGGAAGCCCGAAGAGAGAAAGCTGTCTAACATTGTCATTGACAGTAAAGGGAATCTTGCTTATGCCCAGCCACCCCTCAAACAAATTCTCCGGTTGATGTTAAAGGATTTTCCAATTATGTGCTGGTACATGTTGATCGGAATGATGATGCTCTTTGCCAGGTCACTTTGGGCAATAACGCATCGCGCAATCACGGTGACGAACAAAGCGGACTTGCTGATCTATCTTTTTATGATGGTTGTCGCTTTTTCATTGATCACGGGTCTCCTGATTGGCTCCTGGTATTTCGCAAAATCAAAACTCAAATCAAACTAAACTCTTTTCCTATGAAACAATCCCTTAACCTCGGCAGGCAGCGTTTTGAAAGGCTCCTCAATGATCCAGGTTTACTGAAAAAAGTAGTGATGATCTTCTTACTCTTTCTATTGGCGATGACGCTCTTCAGAATTATAGTCGGATCACTACTGACCGTTAAGTTCTTTTCAGGTGCCCGGTTTTAGTTGACAATGTAGTGTAGCCAGATATGATTAACCAACTTAAACCCCTCATGATAATAAGCTGTTGCTTGTTATTTACACCTTCTATGGCGCAGGATTACACGGCCGACAATCGCTTGTACAAGACTATAGATTGGGACGTGTTCATGACGAAACTTGAAAAAGATCCAAAGCATATTCGTACACCGGGTGAGCGATACGACACGTCAAAATACATTGCTAATAATCAAGGGAGAATCAAAGGAGCCATTCAAGCGGATTATTTCGATTTTAAAAAGTTTTATCCTGAATATCTGAAACACAAGGATGATACGATCTATTTGTATTGCAGTCACAGTATGCGGTCACGAAGATTGGCGAAGCAATTGGCAGATAGTTCATTTACAAAAGTCGTGAACATCAATGGCGGAATGTCGTATCTGAATTTGTATGGTGAAAAGCGTTACCCGCTTAAGAAAAAGTTCTATGAAACCAATCTTCGCTATAAATTGGTCTCGTCACTGGATCTAAAAAGTTACCTAACTGGTAAAGCAATTCAGATTATTGATATCCGTCCGGATAGTGTCTATCAAGGCATTGCCAGATCAGAAGCGGATAACAAAATCGGTAAACTTGATGGCGTAATTCATATCTCAGCTGATAAGCTACTTCAGCAAGAATTAAAGAAATGTTCCAAAACCAAACCCATACTCCTGATAGACAATTGGGGTGATGAAAGCCCGGTGTTGGCGAATAAACTTATCGATTTAGGATTTACAGATGTACGTGTGTTGCATTTCGGCTTAGATGATCTGATTGACCGGTTGCCTTCTTCACAGCGTACGTTTTTAAAAACGAAGTACCCCATTATTCTTCCGGAAGAACTTTTGGCGTTAAAAACCAAAAATCAGGTTCACATAATTGACATCTGAACAAAAACGGAATATACGAACACAGACACTGTGGCTTGGAAAAATGTTGGCCGGTTGAAAGATGCGGTAAACATTCCGCTGGGTGAGTTTACGAAGGAAGCGTTTTATACCTATCATGATAAACCCATTGTGATTTACGACATCATGATGCACGATGAAATTTATAATGCTGCAAAAAAGCTGAGAGAGTATGGTTTTAAAGATTTCAGTTTATTGGCGGGTGGCATCTACTTCGTGCGGTGGAAGATCGCCAACGAGCATAAAGCTGAATTAGAAACGCTACTTGACTAAGTGAAAGATTGCAACATCCAATGACCTCAATATTTTTTTCATATGGTAAACAAAGCTAAGTTTCAGCGATACATCCGCAAATCGCATCGCTATCTTGGGTTGATCCTCGGCATCCAGTTTTTATTCTGGACTTTGGGTGGGCTATATTTTAGTTGGACTAACATTGACGAAATACGGGGCGACAGTCTGCGCAGAAAAGAAGATAACATCGATCCGAAACAATTGAAAGCATCTCTGGCAGACGTGCTGGCGGGTATTCAAGCTGACTCTGTAGTTAAAGTCAGTACGGTCAGTATTTTAGGACAGGCGCATTATCAGCTTTTTATTTCAACGGATAGTCAAAGACGAATTCTTCTCGCTGATGCGCAATCAGGTTCCATCCGTGAGCCATTATCAGAATCGGAAGCCGTTCTGGTTGCGAAGGAGTCACTTCGTAGCCCATCAACAGTTGTGAAGACTGAGCGAATTACATCAACCAATGGACACCATGAGTACCGGGAAAAGCCGCTACCCGCCTATGCGATAACGTTTGATCAACCTGCGAGTACTACCGTATATGTTTCAGCCGAGCTTGGAAGTGTACAGTCTTTCCGAAATAATCAGTGGCGTATATTTGATTTTCTATGGATGCTACACGTAATGGACTTTGAAAGCAGAGACAACATCAACAATTGGCTGCTACGGGCTTTTTCAGTGTTCGGATTGATTACTTTACTATCGGGCTTTACACTCTACTTCGTAACTTCACGAAAAATAATGATTACAAAATGAAAAATATCATATCTATCCTTGTAGTATCTTTTTGTTGTTTAACTAGCTGTGAGCAAAAAGAGCAATCCCGCCCACAGACACACAATGATTTAATGGATGCATTGGGCGAACCAATGAAGGATATAAAAACCGTTGGGATCTTACTTTACGATGGTTACACAACATTAGATGCGATGGGGCCTTATCAGGTACTGAGCGAGATGATGGGTACGCAGGTATTTTTTGTTTCTAAACAAGCCGGACTGGTTTCGAATATGAATGGCATGAAGGTAGAGGTAACACGATCATTTGCGGACACCGATAGTCTAGATGTGTTGGTCATACCCGGTGGTTTTAGAGAAACGTATCAGGCTGCACAAGACACCGTCATCTTGAATTGGATAAGAAAAATAGACGCCACCACCACCTACACGGCCAGTGTTTGCACAGGGGCGTGGATATTGGAAGCAACGGGCTTGCTAAAAGACAAACAGGTAACCACGCATTGGTGGGGCAAAACGTATTTGAGAGAAAAGGGAGTAAATGTGCAAGACAAACGCTGGGTTCGCGATGGAAAGTACTGGACGAGTGCTGGCGTAACAGCTGGCATGGACATGAGCCT
>Ga0079224_100016437_pt1 | contig 10402 bp, 11 predicted proteins | sample Stecom2015_FD_80414 | JGI IMG/M metagenome (GOLD analysis project Ga0079224, IMG submission 80414) | Agricultural soil microbial communities from Utah to study Nitrogen management - Steer compost 2015 | ecosystem: Environmental > Terrestrial > Soil > Agricultural land | place: USA: Utah...
ACCACGGGAATGAACATCCCCGCGCTGAATACGATGGCGACCGTCTGCAACCACCAGGGCAGGGGACTGAATACAAAATGGTGTGTCCCGATCATCGTGTAAAAAAGCATCTGGGTCCAGAAGGCCAGCACCCCGAGCGAATAGGAGTAAATGGGCTTATTCAAAGAGGAAGGCAGGTAGTAATAGATCAGTCCCAGGGTGAAAGTCATAAACCACATGCCTACCCCCTGATGCATGTAATACCCTTGCGTCACGGTTTCGCCCAAGCCTGAAAAAGGCAGGTAGCCGATCACGGCCAGCACCATAGTCCAGAGCAGACCGGCCAGGATATACCAGTTGGAGATGTAGATCTCCCCGATCTTGCGCCGGGCAATTGTTTTATAGAAATTAAAGAAGGTAATCAGCAGCGCCAGGATAAATAGCAGGGCAACCGGCCAGATGTATTCGCGGTATTCTCCGCCGCCGTTGTTGATCCCGGCCATCAGACAGAGATTCCCTGCCACCACCATCGTGTTGATCAGCCAGAATGCCGTCCAGCCCCAGCGGTAGCTGTAAATAGTATTGTTGGAAGTCCGGGTCACCACGTAATAGGCCAGCCCGATCATCGCAAGGGAAGACCAGCCCCAGAATACCGTATTGGTGTGAACTGGCCGGAGTCGGCCGAAAGACAGCCAGGATAGACTGTCCAGCTCGGGAAGTACGAATTTCATGCCCAGGTATTGACCCACCAGCGTCCCGAAAACCAGCCAGAACGTTGCACCTACCAGGTAGGCCATGATCAGCCGGGTCAAAGCGGGGGGTGTATGTACGACTTTGCGGTCGGTTTTTTTCTCGGAAAAAAAAGGCCGGTCCGGATCCTGGCTTAATTTACTTACCAGACCCCGTTGGTCCACCGGTTTCAGCGCGGTCCCCAGTTCTTTTCCGGTTAAACGGAAATGGAGCGCTTTCCGCCGCGCTTCCAGCACCTGATCCACTTCTTCGGATTCGAGGTTGATCAATTGTTCACTAAATGCCAGCTTATCTTTCGCATTCGTCTGTTTCTGCATTTTCTCCAGGTATTTGTTCACCTGGGCAATCAGAATGAGCGCCGCGGCCCCCAGTACAACCAGTGTAAGTACGACCGTGGTTACAATACCGGGGCTGAAGAACCAATGATCCATGCTATTCATTTTTAAAATATATTAAGACCCTTTTATCTTTTTTTTGATTTAAAAAAAGCCGACGGTTTCGTCGATCAATTTTTTTTCAGAAATACAAGCCCTTTTTCCAGATTCTGTGTGAGTTGAAGGACCGTTGTTTCCATGAGCATTTTTTGAAGCGAATCCCGAATGGATTTGAATTTATTGTGGATGGGGCAGGGGTGCAGTTCGGAACATTGCTTTAATCCCAGTCCGCACCCGGTGAACAGACTGTTTCCGTCAATGGCTTCCACAATTTCCATCAGGGTGATATTGCGCTGCTCATCTTCCATGAAAAAGCCGCCACTGGGACCTTTCAGGGAAGAAACCAATTTCTTCCGACTAAGGTCCTGCAGGATTTTTGCAGTAAAATGCTCGGGTGCCCCGATGGCATGACAGATATCCTTAATGGACATTTTCTCACCTTCCTTACTGGCGGCGGTGATATAGATCATTGCCCGGATGCCGTACTCACACGCTTTGGAAAACATAGCCAATTACGCGCTTAGTTGCTTTTCCATTTCAATTGCCCGGGGGAACAGCAGGTTGTTCTCCAAATGGATGTGCTGATGCAGATCCCTTTCGAACTCTTCCAGTTTCGCATACGCCGCCCGGTAGGTTGCACAGGAGTCGGCCGGGGGAGTATAATTATTGCTCAACTTGGCGATCTTCCGGAATCGTTCCCCTTCGGCATCGTGATCGTGCATCATCATCCGTACCGGGTGTTGCACGGCTCCGGCGGCCGAGGGTTCCACGGATTGTCCTTTTTCCTTCATTCTGGACAGTTTCCGGATGAACGGAAAGAGGATAAGTTCTTCCTTTTTCATGTGTTTGGTAAGCTCACCAGCCGATTCACTAAAAATGGCTGCGATCGTCTCCAGTTCCGGATGGGCCTGTCCGTGTACCATTTTGATTTTTTCCAGGTAACGGCATAAGGCCGGAAGGTTTCGCTCGACGTACCGGTGGTGTGTCTTTTCGATGTAATCGGCCAGCAGATCCAGGGGCCAGGTCCGGAAGTCCGGGCCGCTGACCAGGTTCTGTTCTTCGGCGCGCTGTTTGCGCTCCAACAGCTCGGTCCGGAGTGTTTCAAAGGAAATCTGCTTTTCTTCACAGGCCGCCGCCAGGGTTTTGTTTCCGTTGCAGCAGAAATCAATCCCGTACTTTTCAAATACGTCCGCGGTCACGGGGTGATCGACGACAAGTCGTCCGACCTTGGTGTCTGATGAGATATTCATAACAATCCTTGTTGATGACAGGGCAAATATACAAAGATTCTTTAATAAAAGATAAAAAGGTCTTAAATTATTTTAAGATCAGGACGCACGGTGGGCTTTTGCGCTGTAAAGCAGGGTAGACGACCGTTCAAGCCTTGAAAATGCTTTCTTTTTTGACTTTTTCCTGCAGTTCCAGAATTCCTCCGATCAGCGCTTCCGGCCGGGGAGGACAGCCCTGCACGTAAATATCTACCGGGATGATCCGGTCTACGCCTTTGACTACATGATACCCATGTTCCCAGTAGGGGCCGCCGCAGTTGGAGCAGGAGCCCATGGAAATCACGTAGCGGGGTTCGGGCATCTGCTCGTAGAGGCGTTTGATGCGCTCGGCCATTTTGAAAGTCACCGTGCCGGCCACGATCATGACGTCTGATTGCCGGGGAGAAGCCCGGGGGAAGACACCGAAGCGGTCCAAATCGTAATTGCTGGCGTAGGAGCCCATCATTTCAATTGCGCAGCAGGCCAGGCCGAAACCCATTGGCCACAGCGAGGAAAGCCTGGCCCAGTTTAGCAGGTCATCCAGTTTGGTAACCACCACGCCAGTGGTTTCCACTTTTTGTACCAGCCCGCCGGCTTCTATTTTCGGTGGAGTGAATTCCATGTTTTATTTTTTAAGTATCCGCGGTCTGAATGCCGGTTTGGCCGGGGCCGTAGCAGCCGGTTTCCCTGCGGCAGGAACCGGAGAGGCCGTTGCCGGAGACCGCTGCGAAGCTTCTTCGGAAAGGGCAGGTTCACTGCGGAAAGGCCGCACCGTGAATGTTTCGGCATTTATCGCCTGATAAAGTTCCGCGGGAATCCGGGTATCGGCCATCGGAATCAGTTGTTTGGGTTTGATCCAGGCCAGATCGCCTTTTACCCATACGTAAACCAACCCGATCAGCAGCACGCCAATGAAGATAACCATCTCCGCAAAGGTGAACCAGCCCCAGACCGGTATCGAAGGGGTAATGGCATCGTGGGCGAATACCGCCGACCAGGGGAAAAGAAATACGATTTCCACGTCAAAAAGAAGGAACACCAGGGCAATCACATAAAACCGGTTGTTGAACTGGATGCGCGCGTTTCCTTCCGGCTCTTCGCCGCATTCATACGTACTGAGTTTCCAGGGGGAGGGCTTGCTTTTGGACAGCAGATTACTGATCCCGTACGCAATCAAAACAAAGAGCACCCCGAGTACGAAAAAGATCCCGATCTTTCCAAATTCCGACAATTGATTGGCTGCTTCCTCCATGCCTGCTAAGATACCGTACTGAAGACTTCGGTCAAAATATCCATTTCTTTTGCAGGAAAAACAGTAGTTTTAAGAATAAGTTTTGCATTTTTGCACACTAAAATTGTATTTATTGAGTTATTACGCTTAAATGAAATTCGCAATACTCGGTGGTCTTCTTACCCTGGTCGCTTTTTCGGCGCATGCGCAGCAGAAAGTCGAACGCGGTATCGCGTCCTATTACGGGAAGCGGTTTCAGGGAAAGCGGACCGCAAGCGGGGAGCCTTTCGATAAAGACCAGCTAACCGCCGCGCACCGTACCCTGCCTTTTGGAACCCTGGTCAAAGTCACCGCTGAGCATAACGGCAAATTTGTTTACGTACGCATCAACGACCGGGGACCTTTTGTCAAGAACCGGCTTATTGATGTATCCAGAAAGGCAGCAGAGGAACTTGGAATTGTCCGAAGGGGACACGGGGACGTACTATTGGAAGTAATGGGAGCGGACTTCCGCCCGGAAGACCTGGCTGGGATGGATGTTTCTTCGGCCGTTACCAACCGGATAGCCAAACTGTCTGTTCAGCAACTGGACCTTTCCCCCATCCAGGGAAGCATCCTACCGGTACTGGAAAGGAAAACCGTCAACATGGAACTCCCCGTGAAGGATTTGCCGGAAACATTTATCAGGAAATTGCTGCAGGAGGTGTTCCCGGAAAGTTGACCGGACCCGGGAGAAGGTGCAGCTCCTAAAGCTCGAAAGAGAATTCGTCGTTTTTAGTATCGTCGGTAACGCCTTGAAGCTCCGTGAAGCGTTTCTCAACCACTTCCTGGTTGGATTTGATGTAATCGACCGCTTCTTTCAGTCCGTCTGAAAATTTTTCGAAGTCTTCCTTGTAAAGAAAGATTTTGTGTTTGATAAACACGCCGTCTTCCAGCCTCTTCTTGCTTTCGGTAATGGTTACGTAGTAATCGTTCGCCCTGGTCGACTTCACATCAAAGAAATACGTTCGCTTTCCGGCCCTCACTCTTTTAGAAAATACCTCTTCCCTGTCTTTGTTTTCAAATTCTCCCATTGTTAGCTGTCTAAGTTTTACAAAGCGTAAAGATAAAGTATAATATTTCAAAGTTCAAAGCAAAAATAGGGGTTGCGGCCAAAAAATTACAGTCTTTCTTCCTCTAAAAGTTGTTTCTCAAACAGTTGTTTATACAGGCCTCCCCGGGCGAGCAGTTGCTCGTGCGTACCCGACTCGGCAATGCAGCCCTGTTCCATCACCAGAATGTGATCGGCGTTCTTAACGGTGGATACCCGGTGACTGATGATGACACTGGTCCGTCCCCGCATGATCCGGCCCAGGTTCCGCAGGATCTCCTCCTCGGTCTTAGTATCCACCGCCGAGAGGCTGTCGTCAAACACCAGCACGGCCGGATCCTTGATGATTGCCCGGGCGATGGATGTCCGCTGTTTCTGCCCGCCTGACATCGTGATTCCCCGTTCCCCGGTGCGGGTTTCAAATTTTTCGGGGAAATGCTGAATGTTATCGTAAATGGCAGCGTTCCGGGCGGCTTCCTCCACCGCTTCGTCCGTAAAATGATCCAGACCGAAACCAATGTTGTTTTTGATCGTATCGGAAAACAGGAACACATCCTGGGGTACAAAGGCAAAGGAGTCCCGCAGCGAGGTCAGGTTGTGTTCCCGAATGTCGCGGCCATCGATCAGCACGCTGCCGGAAGTTACATCGTACATCCGTCCCAGGAGATTGACAATGGTCGACTTGCCCGAACCCGTATGCCCGATGATGGCTAGAAAATCGCCTTTATTTACTTTGAAAGAGACATTGTCAAGCGCCCGAATGCCTGTATCGGGATACGTAAAACTGACGTTTCTGAATTCGATGCTGCCCTCTACGGGCGTGGGGGGGACCTGGGGCGAAACAATCTCCGGCTTGGTATGCAGAAATTCATTGATCCGCTTCTGGGAAGCCGCCGCCCGTTGCACAATGGAGGAAACCCAACCCAGGGCCATCATGGGAAAGGTCAGCTGTCCGATGTACACAATAAACTCGGCGATATTCCCGGTCGTCACCCGGCCGCGGCTCACCTCAATTCCGCCCACGTAAACCGTCAGCAGGATGCTGATCCCCACAAGCAACAGAATCGCCGGAAAAAAGAAGGCCTGTAATTTGGCCAGGGAAACCTAACGGTTCATGTACTCCTCACTTTCCCGCCTGAAATCCTCCCGGGTCTGTTTTTCCCTCACGTAGGCTTTCATGATCCGGATACCGGCAAAGGTTTCCTGCACAAAAGTGGAAATGGTGGACAATTGTTCCTGGATCTGCTCACTTTTGCGGTGAATCCGCGAATTCACCAGGTAAATCACCACCGCCAGCACGGGAAGCGGAAGAATGGTGAAAAGCGTGAGTTTGACGTTGATGGACAGCATGGTCACGATCACCAGCAGAAAAAGCGCCACCGTATTGATGGAATACATGATCGCCGGACCCAGGTACATCCGGACGCGGCTCACGTCCTCGGTGATCCGGTTCATCAAATCCCCGGTGTTGTTCCGCCGGTAAAACGCGAGCGACAGGTTCTGGTAGTGGGTGTAAATCTCGTTTTTTAAATCGTACTCGATGAGCCGCGAGACGACAATGATGGTTTGCCGCATGAAAAAAAGGAAGATCCCCCGAAGGATGGCCATCAGTAGGACCAGCGCTCCGAACAGCAGGACAATGGACCCGAAAACCGAATAGGCAGAAGGCTGCAGATCGAACCCGTTATACAGCCGCATGATCCCGATATTCTCACTTACCAGATCAAATGCCATGCGGATGAGCTGCGCCGGAATAACGCCGAAGAAATTTGATACCGTTACGAAAATCGTGCCCAGGATAAGCCGAAAGCGATACTTATGCAAATACTTGTTCAGATAGGCGAGTGAATTCATGAGGCCGAACGGATTTTCTAATTCACAAACATACCCAATATTCAGTTTTTCTTGGACGGATGCTAAAAAAAAACCTATTTTTGCTTTAAACTTGGCTTATTCAAAATTTTTACCACCGCATGCTTGACGTAAAAGAACATACTTCCAGGGAAACTTCTGTATTTGATCACCTGTCAAAAAATAATCATAAAAAGCTTGTTTTTTGCCACGATCACGAATTGGGTCTCAAAGCCATCATTGCCATTCACGACACCACGCTGGGTCCCGCATTGGGCGGTTTGCGGATGTGGAGGTATCAGACCGAACAGGAGGCCATGGAAGATGTGCTGCGCCTGTCCCGCAGCATGACCTACAAAGCCTCCATTACCGGCCTAAACCTGGGCGGAGGCGGCGCGGTCATCATCGGGGACTCCAGCAAGGACAAAACCGAGGCGCTTCTGAGACGCTTCGGAAGGTACGTGGACAGCCTGAACGGCGAGTTCATCATCGGCGGCGACGTCGGTACCAATCCGAAAGACATGGGCTTTATACGCATGGAAACCGAATACGTGGTAGGGGTTCCCGAAGCAGTAGGAGGGAGCGGCGATCCAACCCCGGTTTCGGCTTACGGTGTGTACATGGGCATGAAAGCCTGCGCCAAAGAACTCTGGGGCATGGACAGCCTGGCTGGAAAAACCGTTGCGGTACAGGGCATTGGCAACGTGGGCGAAAAACTGGTCAAGCTACTGAGTGAAGAGGATGCCAAGATCTATCTTTGCGACCTGGATGAGGAGCGCGCCGCACAGGTTGCCGGCAAGTACGATGCAACGGCGGTTCCTAATCACGCGATTTATGATCTGGATATAGACATTTTTGCTCCCTGCGCGCTGGGGGGCACCATTAATGCCGATACCATTGGCCGTTTAAAATGCGCCATCATTGCCGGTTCGGCCAATAACCAGCTGGACGACGAGCTGGCCAACAGCGAATTACTGATGGAAAAAGGAATTTTGTATGCCCCCGATTTCCTGATCAACGCGGGCGGACTGATCAGCGTGTATTCCGAGCTGGTCGGTTTCAATAAAAAACAGGCCATCCACCTGACCGAACATATATACGATGTCACGCGCGAAATCCTTAAAAAATCCCGTCAGGAGCAACTGCCTACTTTCCAGGCCGCCAATATGCTTGCCCAGCAACGGATAGACGATATCCGTAAAGTAAAATCAAACAGCTAACGGCACGCTCCAAGGCGATTATTTAACTATATTTGCGGCGCAGAATTCAATTTGTTCTTTAAATGTTAAATAGAAGGCATTTACGCGTAAAGGTAATGCAGGTCTTGTATTCCTATCAGCAGTCGGAGGTAAAAGACCTATCTTTCTTTGAAAAACAATTGCTTAAACACGTCGATAAGGTGTACGAGCAATATCTCTTCCTGCTGTTGCTGCTGATCCGCCTGGCGCGTCATGCCGAAGACGATGCTCGGGAACGGGCGGCCAAATACATTCCTACGGGCGACGACCTAAATGTCAACACGCGCATCGCATCCAATCCATTCATTCTCCACCTGGAAGAAAATCCGCAGTTTCTCCAGGCTGTAAAAAACCGAAAAGTTTTCATTCCGAACGAACAGGAGCTTGTCCGGACCTTGTTCAGGGAGTTGGTGGCCACACCCGAATATGCCGTCTATTGCCTGGGGGAAGATACTTCCTTCGAGTCGGAGCGCGGGTTTATCGCCGTGGTCTTCCGCCAGGTCGTCAACCGGTCCGCAATATTGGAACAAACACTTGAAGAGCAGGACATTAATTGGCCTGTAAATAAGGACGTTGTAAGGTCAATGGTAAAAAAGACCTTAAAAACCTACCTTCCGGAGAATCCCTGGCTTTCGCCCATCAGCCAAAACTGGCCCGAGGATAAAGATTTTATCGTAACTTTACTGAGGCAAACCGTGCAGCACGATGCGGAGTTTCAGCGTTACATTGCCGCAAAAACAGAGAATTGGGATGTGGAACGGATTGCCGTCATGGACATTATTCTGATGAAGATGACCCTGTGTGAGTTGTTGAAATTCCCGGATATTCCCGTCAAAGTGTCAATTAACGAATACATCGAAATATCCAAGGAATTCAGCACGCCGAAAAGCAAGATATTCATCAACGGCATCCTGGATAAAATTCTGTTTGAGCTGCGCAAAGAAAAAAAGATCATTAAATCTGGCAGAGGACTAATTGAATAATTAAACACGAATGAGAAAAGTTAGCTATTTATTACTACTGGTGCCTTTTTTGCTGGTTTCCTGTCAGCAGAAGGCAAACAAGGGCGGGTCGGATGAGGGATCCGCTTCGGCCGAAATGACCGCGGCGGAATCCGACACGGCAAAGGCTGCATTTGAGTTCGAAGATACCGCATTTGATTTCGGGGTGGTAGAAGAAGGTGAAAAGGTAACGCATTCCTACCGCTTCAAAAACGTGGGATCAAGCAGCCTGATTATTTCCAATGCAATGGCTTCCTGCGGTTGCACGGTACCCGAATGGACCAGAGAACCCATTCCTCCGGGCGGAACCGGCGAGATCAAAGCGGTATTTGACAGCAAAGGACGTGTTGGAAAACAAAGCAAATCGATCACCGTCCATGCCAATACCGAGCCTTCTGTGGTGCAACTGACGCTGGCCGGGGAGGTCAAAGCCAAAGCAAACTGAAATTTTAATACGAAGAGAATATGAATACGATTTTAGCACACATTATTCTGCTGCAGGCCGAAGGCGCCGGCGGAATGGGGTGGCAGAACCTGCTGATGATCGCCTTGATCGGGGTTGTGTTTTATTTCTTTATGATCCGCCCGCAGACCAAGCGGATGAAGGAACATAAGAAACTGATTGAAAACCTGCAAAAGGGCGACCGGGTGGTCACCACCGGCGGTATCTTTGGAAAAATAGCCGAGATCGCAGGCGACCATTTTCTACTGGAAATCGCTCCCAACGTCCGGATCCGGGTACAGAAGAATGCGATCTCCATGGAAGGATCCAAAGCCCTTAAAGAAGAAGAGGCAAAACAATAGGTTATCGAATCATGCCCACCCGTGGAAGAGATTCTTTCAATCAGAACATTCCGGTTTTCACCGAAAACTCGCCGAAAGGTATCGGTCTTTTCCGTATGCCTGGGTATTTCCGTGATTCTCTGGCTGTTTTTTTATCTCTCCAACGAATACCGATACCGGGTAGGCGCATATATTGTTTTTGTTAATCAGCCGGCTGAAAAAGCGGTAGCCATCAGCGACTCGGTCGAAGCTACCCTCACGGTCCAGTCAACCGGGTGGAACTACTTTTTCCGCCGGCTGAATCCCGGTGTCCTGACTGCGGATTTGGCCAGTCTGGACGATGAAGAGGCCGTGGATCTCCGGAATTACCTCCCATCCTTTAACCGGCAGGTCCAGGCGGAAAACCAGCAGATTGTGGATATAACACCCGATACAGTCTATTTTGATCTGGTTGCCCGCATCGAGAAACAGGTTCCAGTGATCCTGAACGCCACCATCAATTACCAGCATCAGTTTACCAATCACAGTCCGCTGAGCATCCGCCCCGACAGCGTGGTGGTGAGCGGCCCGGTGAACGAGGTTCAACCGATCACCGAAATCCACACCGTTCCGCTGAAGTTGGATAATGTGAATTCCACCATCCGGCGTTTTGTTCAGCTTGATCGCAGAAACAGGAAAAACATTCACCTTTCAACCCAATCGGTCCTGCTGAATGTCCCCGTTGAAGAGTTCACTGAAAACACGCTCAAAGTACCCGTTGAGGTTATTAACAATCGC
>Ga0079224_100016438_pt1 | contig 10401 bp, 7 predicted proteins | sample Stecom2015_FD_80414 | JGI IMG/M metagenome (GOLD analysis project Ga0079224, IMG submission 80414) | Agricultural soil microbial communities from Utah to study Nitrogen management - Steer compost 2015 | ecosystem: Environmental > Terrestrial > Soil > Agricultural land | place: USA: Utah...
AACGGCTTTACAGGCGAAATCGAAGAAGTACACGAAGATAAGAAGAAGTTAACCGTAATGGTTAAGGTATTCGGTCGTAAAACTCCATTGGAGTTGAATTATATGCAAGTCGAAAAAGAGTAAGGATTGATCTTATAAGAGAACAGCCTCATTTGCAAACGCAGATGGGGCTGTTTTGTGTTAGATGGTATTGTCATCATTATGCTGTCTAGGTAGGCGCTTTTTCCAGAGGAAATTATATAGCGGTGTGTCTTTTTTGATCCGTTAGTCGAGTAGTCGGTATTTCGGTGCAAACTGGCTTTCGTTACACTGGAATTGTGTTTTTTGCGAATATTACCTTAATATTTTCTTAACTAATGCCTTTTTACGTGTTCTGCTAATGCTTTCGTTAATCTCTTCGGTATATATTTGATGATGTTAATCAATCCCTTATTATGAGAATGTATAAATATTGGATAGTGTTATTTTCACTATTGCTACTAAGCTGTGAGACGATAGATGTAGAACCTATCACTGGAGGCGATGTCGAAGGGTTGTATCAGATCAACGATCTGGCATTTGCCGAATATCTCGATTACAATACTACGTTGGAGGAGTCCAATGCGAATAAGCTGCCGTCCGGAATTGTTGTGCGGGCTGATGATGGCTATTACCTAGATGTTGAAAGTGCCGCGACAGTGGATGTACTGTATTTGGTCAAGGATAATAATCGTATGAGCGCATTGGAAGAGGCTGGCGTGGCCTCTGCTCGGGATAAAATTGAAAGCTTGGATGGTATTCAGTTTTTCACCAATGTGGTAGATCTTAAGTTGACTTCCAACACCCTGTCGGGTAAATTGGATTTGTCGATGTTGCCCAAGCTGGAAGTCATAGAGATGAACTCTAACTATGTGAATGAGCTTATCCTACCAGCGTCGGTCACTCGCCTTCGTTATGCAGCGAGCACATCTGCCTCTGCGCCAGACGATCGTTGGTTAACAGCAATCGACCTTTTGGCAAACAATCAACTACACCATGTCCATTTGCCCAATCATCGTATTGAAAAAGAAACCTTTTTGTTGCCTGAGAATCCAGCGGCGCTGAGAGAGGTAAATGTTTCGGGTAACACCGGTGCGCCTTTTGAAGTTTCGGAAGGCCTCTATAATCAGCTTACCACGAGGGATGGTCTAATTGTAGAGATTATGACCCCGCCCATCGCTGCCTTCGTTGAGATCCTCGATGTAGCCTTTGGAGATTATTTAATCCATAACAGTAATTTGCCCGTAGGTAGTAGCAATAAGCTGCCGGAAGGAACAGCGTTTCTTGAAGATGGAAAGCGTATGTTAAATACCGCAATTGCAGCAACCGTAGAGGCTCTCTATCTTGTAAAAGATAACACGCGAATCGGGAATCTGCGCGATGCCGGTGTTCCTACTGCAGAGGTTAAAATCAGCAATCTAGCCGGGATTGAGTATTTTACTAATGTTAAGGATATTAAACTTACCTCCAATGTACTGACGGGTAAGCTGGACTTGTCCGCATTGGTAATGTTGGAAGTACTGGAGATGAATTCCAATTATGTCGACGAACTTGTGTTGCCTGAATCGATAACCAGATTAAGGTATGCTGCTAGTACGTCCAGTTCTGCACCGGATAATCGCTGGTTGACAGGTGTCGACTTGACGAATTGCAGTAGGCTAGACCATCTACATTTACCAAATCATCATATTACTGCCTCGGGATTGAAGCTGCCTACCAGCTATGGATCGATGATATACATCGATTTGAGCGGCAACGTAGGTGCTCCGTTTTCTATTCCTGCGGCATTATATAGCCAGCTGACCACTAAAAACGGCGTCGTGTCACAATAGATAGCAAGATCTAATTTTTTAAGAATGATATATATAGGGGCGTTTATAGCTTTACAATTTGTATTGCTGACCGGGTTTTTACTGTATAGAAAGTACAATCCCCAAGGTGTTCTTCTTGTCATGGGATTATTGATGCTGATCGCAGCGATGATCGTAGGGGTTAAAGATGTGGACATTGTTGGGAACACGACGGGATTTGTTGGATTTGATTTGTTTCGGACGATTGAGGAAACATTTACATCAAATCTTGCGAACGTAGGATTTCTGATTATGGTCATTGGCGGATATGTATCTTATATGAAGCATATTAAAGCGAGTGATGCGCTTGTCTATGTTTCTATGCAACCGTTGTCCATGCTTAAGAAATATCCTTACTTGGCAGCATGTGCAATCATACCCGTGGGGCAGGTTTTATTTATCGCCATACCCAGTGCCGCTGGTTTAGGGCTGTTGCTGGTAGCATCGATTTTGCCTGTATTATTAAGTATTGGCGTGAGTCGGCTTACCGCTGTATCCGTTATCACGGCCTGTACGGTATTCGATATCGGCCCAAGTTCAGCTAATACGTTGCGAGCGGCCGAATTGGGAAATCTCAACAGCATATCGTATTTCATGGAGCATCAGTTGCCTATTGCGATTCCGATGACCTTGTTTTTGATGCTAGCTTATTATTTGACGAGTAGATACTATGACCGTAAAGATGAACGCATGGGACGAAGTACCGTAAAGAAGGATGTTGATCCCAAGACACTTAAAGTCGAGGTTCCTTTGATTTACGCGATACTTCCTTTGTTGCCCATAGTAATGGCAGTGGTTTTTTCAAGATACCTACAGCTTTTCGATCCTGCTATTGAGTTGAATACAACGACAGCGATGTTGGTGTCACTTTTTATCGCGATGATATTTGAATGGATACGCACCAAAGCGCTGGCACAGCTCTTTAATAATTTGCAAGCGTTTTGGCAAGGAATGGGGGATGTGTTTTCTAGTGTGGTGACGCTGATTGTGGCAGCCGAGTTCTTCTCCAAGGGTCTGATAAATTTAGGGCTTATAGATGCACTTGTGGATGGTGCGACTCATCTCAATATGTCAGGGTATTTTATCGGTGTACTCATTACTGTGATTATTTTCATGGCTGCCCTATTGATGGGAAGTGGGAATGCTTCTTTTTTCTCCTTTGGCCCATTGATACCAGGAATAGCAAATAGGGTAGGTATGTCGCCGGTCGATATGTTATTGCCTATGCAGCTGTCTGCCAGTATGGGACGAGCGGTATCGCCGATTGCAGGAGTGATTATTGCGACTGCCAAGATTGCGGATGTTTCGCCATTCGAACTGGCGAAGAGAAATTTGATTCCGCTGGGAAGCACTTTGATATTTATGATGATTTATAATGCCATATTCTAAGATGATAAAACTAATTAAGAATGTAAAAATAGTAGCTGAAGATAGCCCGCAGGTCAAAGATATTTTGATTGCGGATGAAAAGATTGTTGCTGTGCAGCCCAATATCGTATTGAACGGCGTAGCGACGGATATCATAGATGCCGAAGGTGCGATTGTTACACCCGGATTGATAGATATTCATGTGCACACATCAGGCGGTGGCGGTCAGAAAGGCTTCTATTCGTTGGCCCCAGAGATTCGAATGCAGGACTTGATACAGTGCGGTACCACCTCTGTTGTCGGTACATTGGGGACAGATGGTTTTGTCAAGCAATTACCCCAACTGTATGCCAAGACGATGTCCCTGCGGATGAACGGTATCTCGGCATATATGTTGACGGGATTTTATGGTCTACCCAGTCCAACGCTTACGGACTGTATTGCCAATGACCTTATTTTTGTAGATCCAGTGGTGGGCTGTAAAATCGCTATTTGCGATGATCGCTCTTCGTTCCCATCCGAAGATGATTTGTTGAAGATTATCAGTCAGGTTAGATTGGGCGGTTTTACTTCAGACAAGAAAGGCGTGATGCATGTGCATTTAGGAGCACTGCCTGAGGGAATGCAACAGTTGTTGGATATTGCCCGTAAGTTTCCATCCTTGATATCTTACATCTCACCCACACATGTCATTCGTACGGAAGATCTCTTCTTCCAAGGGATTGCATTTGCTAAAATGGGGGGGATGATTGATGTTACCACAGGAGGAACGAAATACACAGAGCCGTACAAAGGGGTGATGATAGCCCTGGAAAATGGTGTTTCGATCGACCAGATGACGTTCAGTAGCGATGGCAACGGAGGGGTACGGAAGGTTGATCCTGTTAGCGGCGAAGAAACCTACACCCTTGCTCCGGTAGATGGCAATATCCAACAGATCCAAAAACTCATCCAAGATGGAGGTTTGGCGCCTAAAGATGCATTCAAGTTGATAACGATCAACGCTGCGAATACGATGAACTTGAAGAATAAAGGGAAGATCGAACCTGGGTTTGACGCGGATATTTGCCTCTTTGACGAGCAATTTCAGTTGCACTCTGTATTCGCCCGAGGCAAGCAGTTGATGTCCGAGGGCATTGCAAAAGGAGGTTCTTATGAATAATCAATGGACGTTTATACCAGCAAAAATACATTTGTCATGAATAAAATGTTTTTATCGATAATCTTGGGCCTAGCGCTATCCTTAAGTTTTGTATATGGACAAGAACTTGAAGGGGGGCGGGAGATAGAGAATGTAGACATAGAAGATGATGTAGATGATGTTTCAACATCTTTTAAAGACGTGATGTCTCCAAACAATGAGCCACTCTTGCATAAGTATTATCTGGGGGAAGGAGTTCGGTTTTCATCCAGAGATGGTAACTACCTCATGGTTCTAAACGGGTATTTACAAAGTTCTTTGCAGACGCATATGTATTCTGGAGACGAGGATATATACCAGCGCTGGAGAATTCGTAGAGGACGCGTTCGGATCAGTGGTATCGCCCATCAGGATAAAATTAGATATCGAATAGGAGTGGATATGGTCAAAAACAGCGAAACTGACCAAGGAACAGGGGGTCTATTGATGGATGCTTGGGTCGCCTATCGTCCGTGGGGTGACGGTCGCTTGTCTATTACATTTGGTCAAAGATCCACACAAACGGATAATCGGGAGAACTTTATGAACTCCTCTTCACTTCAGCTTGTGGAACGCAGCCGACTATCCGCGATGTTTGGAACAGTCCGAGAGGTAGGGTTTACGGTACAATCTTCTACAAAGCTGGGAAAGTTTGGCTATTTGCGTCCTACGCTGATACTTACAGACGGTGATGGCGCATATACGAGAGGGAAGCGATTTGGTGGACTGAAATACGGAGGTCGAATCGAGTATCTTCCTTTTGGACTTTTTCGAAGTGGAGGAGCATTTCATTTAGAAGATATGGTGTACGAGCTGTCGCCGAAACTTAGCGTCGGGGGAGCATATAGTTACAATGACGGGGCTAGCGATAGACGTGGTGGGCGTGACAGTGGGGAGATACTATACCAAAATAGTGAGGGATACACGGATTTGCCGGACTTTGCTCGTCTCAATCTCGACTTGCTGTTTAAGTTTAGAGGGTGGAGTGTATTGGGAGAATACACCAAAACGAACGCATTTGTACCGTCGAGCATTACTACTCGTGTACGAAACGATGGATCGACAACAGGCGATTTTGAAATCGATGGAGTACAAGATGTAGAGGGATACATTAAAAATAGGATGATTTTAGGATCCGCTTATAATCTTCAAGGGGGATACATGTTTCGGGATTTTTGGTCAGTCAACGCGCGATACACCCATATCAAGCCCGATAGATTTTCTTATCTCAATAACGACCTTTATTATAAACGGAATAATGTATATGAGCTGTCGATCGCTAAATATCTGACAAAGAACTATGCGACGAAAATACAGCTTTCCGGAAGTTTACAAAAAACGGATGGGGAAGTAAGATACCATAATGGAACCTTTTCAGGATATGAGAAAACGATATATCTACTTACCCAAATATCTTTTTAACGGATAAACGAAACAGTATGAAAAGATTTGTAATAACAATGGTTTGTATGCTCTGTTTTGGTATGATGAGCTATGGACAATGGCATGAGCCGAAACGAGTAACACAAAAATTCTTTCCCGACCCTGATGTGGAGATTGATGTACCTGCCTTTCGAAAGAATAGTGGCTACACGAGCTATAAGGAGATGACTCGATTTATAGAGGATTTGGTCGATAAATATCCTGAACTACTTCATAATGAAATTGTCGGTGAAACCCAAAAAGGAAGATCAATCCCACTTGTTACCGTGAGGAAAGGGGATGATGTAAACAAGATTAGGCTGTTTTATTTTGCAAGGATACACGGTGATGAACCTGCAGGCACAGAGAGCCTCTTGTTTTTAATAAAGCAATTGGTCGAAAAGCCAGAACTACAATATCTTTTAGATAAAGTCTCGTTTTATATCATGCCTATGGTCAATGTGGATGGTGCCCAAGCATTTGGTCGGTACACGGCAAATCGTATTGACTTAAATAGGGACCAAAGCAAACTGCAAACGCCAGAAGCTAAGATGCTTCACCAGGTCGTGAATCGGATTGTGCCACACGTATCGGTAGATTTTCATGAATATCAGCCAGTTCGTGCTGATTTTCGTAAGCTCTCGAGTGATGTGCTTGCGACGCCCTGGGATGTCATGTTCTTATATAGTGGTAACCCAAACGTTCCTCAAGTATTAAGAGATGCTGTGGACAATATATTTATTCCCGCAGCAGAAGAGATACTGGATCGACATCAATTGACGCATCATCCTTATTACAGCAGTACGAGTAGTTTGGGACAGGTATCGCTACCCGTTGGTGGGACATCGCCTCGATCCACCAGTAATGCCATGGCGCTCAAAAACACCATTTCATTGCTGATGGAGACACGCGGAATAAAGCTGGGTGCGACATCACTCAAAAGGCGCACATGGGCAGGATATCTTCTCGCTGAAACATTTGCAAAAACAGCGTATGAGCGTGAAAGTGAAATTCGTAGCATCATTGCAAAGTCTATCGCTGATGAAACGGATATTGCTGTACGGTTTACTGCTAAAACCGTAAGTGACGTGCCTTTGTCATTTATCGATTTGACGAAGAATGAGTTGGTAAGTATTCCCGTGGACATGCGTTTGTCTGCGGAATCTAAACCGACTTTGGTTCGCCCTCTCCCGGAAGCTTATTATATTCTTCCGCAAGCACACGAAGCGGTTGATGTATTGCGACAAATGGGTGTCGAAGTCAGTGAGCTTACGCATTCGGAGACTGTGGAGGTCGAGGCATTCGGCGTACGGACCTATCGCGAAAGCGCCAGTCCAGTCGGCGGGGTTTATCCGGTAAATGTGACCACAGAACAAACGATAAAACGTGTCGAATTTCCTGCGGGGTCCTTTCGTGTCGATATGAAGCAAAGAAACAAGCGTGTCGCTACAGTCTTGTTGGAACCCGAGTCTGCCAACGGTTTTGTCAACTACCGAGTCGTAGACGTGAACTTGGGTGAAGAGATGCCCATGTACAGAAAACTAAAAACTAAATCAATAAACCGTAAACATTAAATAGATGAAAAAGATTGTATTCATAGCCGTAATTCTCGTGTTTTCCATGATGACTTATGCACAGGAAAAGCCCGATGGAGCTTCTTTTGAGTTGGGTAATGGATTGGAAATTAGAGGTAATAAAGGAGCCTATGTCTTTAATATTGGCGGATATATCCAAGCAGATGCACAATACCTCAAAGAAGATCCTACACCAGCGGAATACCGCTTTGGTATTCGCAGAGCCTTTCTCCATACCTCAGGAAGTTTATTTCAAGAAAAGATGAGCTTCTTATTGCAGCTTGATGTGACTGATCCTTATCCGTTATTGGATGCTTGGGCAGCGTATCATTTTTCGGACAGGATCAAAGTATCGGTGGGGCAGAAGCAGTCTTTTTCCGGTACACGGTCTATGATGTTTTACGACAAAGCCTTGGCATTAGGAGATCGGAGTTTGGCTGATGAGACTTTTTTTGCGTCGGGTAGGGAATTGGGAGCTTTTGTGGAAAGCAAATTTCCATTGGGTACAGCAGGGCTTCGTTTGGATGCCGCTATTACAAGTGGAGATGGAAGAAACTCCTTTGGTACCAGTTCTACCGACTTTGACCTTGGCGGAGCTAAGTATTCCGGTCGTGCGACCATATATCCATTAGGTTTTTTTACAGGAGACAATGATCTCACTGGAACTGATTTTGTACGTGAAGAACGAGTGAAAATAGCACTCGGTTCTGCCTTCAGTTATAACGATGGTGCTAGCAACAAGATTGGTGAGGGGCATGGCGACTTTACGATGTACAACAGTGAGGGTAAGATCCAGTTTCCCGGTTACCAAAAAATATCTGTCGATATGCTGCTAAAATACCGTGGCTTTACCTTACTTAGCGAATACATCAATGCGGTCGGGGCGGATTTGCAAGATTTATACTTGACGCCGTCTGTAAATTCAAAGCTCGTGCCCAAACAAATCGCGGACTACCTCGTTTTGGGCGATGGATTAAATCTTCAAGCGGGATATCTGTCGGAAAGGAATTGGGCTTTAGACGTCAGATATTCGCAGGTGACTCCAGAATGGGAAGAAAATTCGACGTTAATCAAAAACAATAAAGCATACACTGTCGGCTTATCCAAATACTTTAAGGATAATCGAATGAAAGTTCAGCTTTTGGGTACTTATCGAGATGAGGCCGTTCTTGGACAAAATGCAAATAATAATACTTGGCAGGCTGCATTTGTAACGCATATTGTATTTTAAGAAGCGCTGATCGTTAGGGAGAGGTTTATCGTTTATCTAAACTTGATATGTAAGAGGATTAAGGTAAGTTTAAGATTCGCCTTTCGTGCGTGTTGAGGGGAGACGTGCCTGTTGTTATGAAGGTTGGTGAAAATCGGGAAGCTCAATTAGTTTAGAAAATGGTAAACGAAAGGCTTCTCCGTAAGCCTTTTCATACTCTTCGACGAATTTTTCATAGGTATTCTTTGCTGCCGAATGTTGGCCCAATACACTATATGCTTTGCACTTCAGATACAGAGCCTTCTCGTTTAAGTCATCGAACTTAGAAATAAACTCAGCTATCTTTAGCGTTAAGCGAGGCTCTTTTTCGATTTGTATGAGATCGGCATACTTCATAAGCGTTTGAATGGCTGAGCCCGACACATCAGAACGAACAGAGTCCAACCATTTGTATTCGTTGTTAGGCAGGATATTTCCTTTACTGATAAGGCTTATTAGCGTCAGGATGTCAGCTTTTTGCAGGTTTTGCGCTGAAAGTTCCTTATATTTTGTATAATCTATAAAGATATCTTCGGTGGAGAGGGTCCATTTTCCACTATCATTGTCGATGCTAAGCTCACCGACGGACTGCAGAAGCGAGCGTAGTTTAGCGAGCGATACCGCACGATTATTACGCGCACTTGCGTTCGTTTTATCTGACCATAGTAACTCTTTTATTTGTTCGGACGATATGCCGCCGTCGCTGGTATGAACAATTATTAGTAGCAGTAGCTCGCGCAGCAATGGCGAAAAGTTGCGTGAAATATCATTTCCATCTCTATCCCATACCGTAAACTGCCCAAAGATATAAATAGCCGATTGGGTAGGTAAGCTGATGTCGATCAATGACTCGTCTTGGTAGAGGACAATTTCATCAGATGGGGGGGGGACCGCTGTGATGCGAGCTTTCCTCCGTTTCTTACGGACCTGATACCAAATAAAGATGAGGATATCTATGATAATGATCGCAATAAACCAGGCCCACAGATTGGTGGTGCTTTGTTGTAAGTTCGATGTATATACTACGGTGTCCTTTATGACCAGCGGTTGGTAAATGGAAGGTTGTTTTTGCAGAATAGGGAACAACAGGAACTTGTAGCCACGCTGTGGAGAGAGGCCTAGAGAATTTAGGTGAAAGGTATGCCCGTCCACCTCAATGTTGCAGGTGTCTAACCGCACATCCATATGGATCTGTAAGCGAACGGGTGATTTCAAGAAATTGCTATCGGTGGGAACCACAAATTTTCGAGTAAACTCATCGTGTATCAAAAAGAGGCTTAGCTCTTTCCGGGGTTGTGACCAATCGAGCAAAAATGTCCAGTCGCTGTTGTAGTCCGATTCGATCTGTAGTAGGACGGTCGAAAAATTGTTCGTTTGAGGTGTCTTCGTGAGATTGGTTTGGATAATGATTTTTTCTTTTATAATCAGGAATTTATCTGTATCCAAATAAGATGCCGGTGAAGCTTGCTGCAGGGTGTCTTTAGGGTGTATAGGCTCTTGCCCATGCGTACTCAGGACAGTGAATAGTAGTAAAAGGATGAATAATCTTTCAAGAAAAATAGGCATACTTCGAGTTCTCGCTCCAAATATACAATTTTTGTATTATTGGTGGGGACAGTAAAGTTTTGGATTTATGATACCAGGTGGCCGATGTTTTCGTTAAGTTGCTGTTCGGTTTGTTTGAAATATTCGCTATTTTTACAAAAATGGAAATATTTATAAGAACATGTTGATAAATCT
>Ga0079224_100016439_pt1 | contig 10401 bp, 9 predicted proteins | sample Stecom2015_FD_80414 | JGI IMG/M metagenome (GOLD analysis project Ga0079224, IMG submission 80414) | Agricultural soil microbial communities from Utah to study Nitrogen management - Steer compost 2015 | ecosystem: Environmental > Terrestrial > Soil > Agricultural land | place: USA: Utah...
GATGACCAAGCCCTCTGCTGATCTTGCTTGCGGTTTGCTGCATGATTGGTAAAAATTTTTCCAGTATTGATTCATACTCATGACGCGCCAGATTAAGACTGGTCGTCAGCGCCGCCACGACTTTGTTCCTATCATCCCTGATCGGCACGGCCAGCCCGCAAATGCCCAACTCCAGTTGCTGATCCGCCAAGGCATATCCCTGTTTGCTCGCCAGATGGATCGCCTCTTTCAGCGGTGCTGCCTCTGCTATGGTAAATTTGGTGAAGCGCTCGAAGGGCGCCTGCGCCAGATATGCATCCAGACTATCACTTCCCATGCTTGCCAATAATACCTGCCCGCTGGACGTCGCATGAGCGGGTAGCCTTTCACCTACCCCCAGACGACGGGACAGCGGACTGGGCATTTCTGCGCGCGCAACATACACAATCTCGTTGCGGTCAATAACCGACACGGTACAGATTTCCCCTGTGTTCTCCATAAACTCATCGACCGCCACGCGCGCCAGATCGCACAATGGAAGCGCAGCAAGGTAAGCATACCCCAGCTCCAGCACAGCGGGCGTGAGACTGAACTTGCGGCTATCAACACGCGCATAACCCAGCGTAATCAAGGTGTAAAGCAGCCGGCGCGCGCCCGCTGCCGTGAGGCCGGTACGCTGCGCTACCTCGCTGAGTGTAAGAAATTGATGGTTTGGCCCAAACGCCTTAATGACGGTTAGCCCACGGGCAAACGCTTCTACGAACTGGTCGCTACCCTTGGGTAAACCCGAAGTGGTCGGTTGGATATTTTCTGGCATAATAATTTCTATATACGAATTATTTTTCTACTGTCGAAATATTAAATCGGTTTGTATGAAGATGTCAATACAATTCTGATCAAATCATGAGGAACAATGCAATGGAACTGACGCCGGTGAATGCGCAATTTGTGGCTGAAGTAGCCAATATCGATCTTTGTGCTCCCCTGTCCATCGAAGAACAGGAAGCGCTACGGGCATATCTGGATGAATTCGCAGTTTTAATCTTCCCCGATCAGCCGCTGACTGAAACCGAACAGCTGGGCATCGCAAAACTGTTCGGCGATCTTGAAGTATCTGTCGGCGCGTCAATCTATAACACTAACAAGCCGCGTCGCCTTGGCCATGCGCAACTGTCTGACATTTCGAACCTTGATGAAACCGGCCGCATTCTGGACAGTGGCGATATCAGAAGATTAATAAATATCAGCAATCAGTTATGGCATACCGACAGCTCCTTTAAAAAGACGCCGGCAAGTGTGTCGCTGCTTTCGGCCCAGGAAATTCCCCCGGTAGGCGGCGCAACGGAGTTTGCCGATATGCGCGCGGCATGGGATGCCCTGGATGAAGGAACACAACAGCGCCTGATGCCGCTTGTGGCCATCCATGACTACTTTCATTCAAGAGGCCTCACAGGGTTTGATGTCGATGGCATTCCGGACCATTGGCGCACTCTCCAGCCCCCCGTGCCGCAAGTACTGGTACGTCACCATCGAAATACCAATCGGCATTCGCTATACCTGGCCTCGCATATCAGCAATATCGAAGGCATGTCGGATAAAGAAAGCAAAACCCTGGTGGATGAACTCATCGCCTTTGCGACACAACCCCAGTTCGTATACAGGCATCGCTGGCGTACAAATGATCTGGTCATGTGGGATAACCGCTGCACCATGCACCGGGGAGCCGGGTTTGACGAGAAATATCGTCGATCGATGCGACGGGCTACCGTACAGGACATAGGCCCTACTGTTGGACACAATTATCATTCAGGAGACATGACCGCATGAAAAAACTGCTTAAACATTTGGCGTCCGCCATCTGCATGAGCGCCGGCTGTAGCGTGGCGCTTGCCGCTTACCCCGACAAACCGGTTAATATCGTTGTTCCGTTTGGCGCAGGTTCTGCCACGGATACGCTTGCCCGCGCCATGGCCCAGGGGCTGAGTGAGAAATGGGGTCAGAGCGTGACGGTGGACAATAAACCCGGGGCGGGCGGCGCCATTGGCGCCTCATATGTAGCGCGAAGCGCGCCTGACGGTTACACGCTTTTAATGGGCACAAATGGCCCCATGGCAGCCAATCCAAGCCTGTATAAAAGCCTCACATACGATCCTGTCGAAGATTTTGCGCCCGTCGCATTAATGGGCAGGCTGCCCATGGTTCTCATCGCCAACAAAGACACTCAGCCCAAAGACGTCCAGGAATTGATCGCGCATGCCAAACAGAATCCTGGTCAGTTGAATTTTGGCGCCAGCAATACCACCGCCAGAGTATGGGTAGAGTTATTGAAACAGATGGCCGGCATTGATGTCGCGACCGTGCTATATAGTAATGTGGGAAGCATGATGACCGACCTGATCAGCGGCAGAATTGCCTATGCTTTTGAAAACGTGGGTCCGTCCGTACCACAAATCGACGCCGGCGCCGTTAAGGCGCTCGCAGTAACAACGGCTGAGCGCGCCGCTTTCTCGCCTGACACCCCAACCATCTCGGAATCCGGATTGGATAAACACCAGTTGGTTGTCTGGTTTGCCATGTTTGCACCTCGCGAAACGCCGCAAGATGTTATCGACGCCATCAATAAGACGGCTAACGAGGTATTAAAAAGCGAGAAGGTCAAACAGATTTCAGCGCAAATAGGCATGGCGCCGACCGCAGGAACAGACAAAGACCTCAGGGATTACCAACACCATGAGATAAAAAAATGGCATGAGTTGGTGGAGTTGACCGGGGTGACGATTAACTAGCTGTTCAACATTCAATATACATGACCGACAATATAAGCGCTCACTGCACATGACCGGCGATGACTGGAGTAATATCATGAGTGACATAAATAGGTAAACACGTCCAATCAATGAAACCTGACGTCATCGACACTATCCGTGAACTCACGGGATTGAGCAGCGAGATGCTGGATCGGGTCATCGCGCGCTATTTAGAGCCCGAGCGCCATTATCACGGGCTCGAACACATCCGGCGCATGTTCAGAACAGCGGCGGCCAGGCATCTTACGCCCAGCCGCGCCCAGGCGCTGGCCATCCTGTACCATGACGCCGTTTATGTCCCGGGTTCGACCGATGGCCAGAATGAAAAGCTGTCCGCCCTCCTGCTGCGCCAGCACGTCCATGGCAGCCGCGTCCCCGTCGAGATCACTGAAGAGGCGGTGACGATAATTCACGACACGATCAATCACACCGCCAGCATTGACTCATCCCGGCTGGTGCTCGACCTGGATCTGTCCGGCCTTGGGGCCCCCTGGGAACAGTTTCAAGCAGATAGCGAGGCTGTATTCCGGGAAGTACAACATCTGGTACGTGACGCCCAGGATTATTACGAAAGGCGCGCTGCATTCTTTGAAGCGTTATGCAAACGAACGCAGATCTACCTTTTACCGGAATTTGCCGCGTTAGAGCAGATTGCCCGGCAGAATATGCAACGAACCATCGACAATGTCAGGACCGGCAACCCTGGTCTCTAGAGAGTAAAAGCAAGCACAACTTTGCGCCTTGCGATAGCGACCACCCACAGGACAAAGTCAAATCAACCAGGCAATGGCCTTGGGAAGGAAGCAATTTACGCACTTGAATTGATGGTGTATTCAGCCGTCTGACATCGGCCGGTCGGCAGGACGTGTCGCAAAAACGGCGCTGGCCTTAAACATGACTTTCAGCCCGACCTTCATCAGACAAGACGCATAGATTAACCTGCGTCCCTTTTTCTCAATCTGGACATGCGCTTCGAGCCAGTCTCCTGGCTTGACTGCATTCATGTAATCGAGCGACATCTGTACAGTAACCACGGACGCCTGAACTTCCTTTGCGACGTAAAATCCCAGCGCACTATCGGCCAGGGTAGCCAACATGCCGCCGTGTGCCGTGTTGTGCATATTGGTATGCGCATCTTGCACGCGCAGGGCCAATATATTGCCCGTGCTGTTTCGGAAGAGACTGCCAAGGTCAGCCATATGAGCCATGAAGGGGCTGCTGGGCTGCCAAAGCTCAAAATCGTCAGGAATCGGTTCGTTCATATAAATTAAGATGGTTCAGACGGACGCTTTACATGCTGCTGGATCATACGTATTGTGAGCACAAACACATTCAGCCAGCACATCGATAGCACGGCATGAATAATATCATACGCAGATTCAGGATATGAACGCCTACGTGGCGGCATGCCGCCAGCAAATTGCTGGCAGCGAACGCCTGCCCCCTTCACGTCCAAGCGCCGGGGCTATGCACCGCCACCAGAAGCCATGTCCCATACCTGCTGTCCGATAGGATTTTGCTGCTCCTCAATGATATGAGCCATCAGCCCCACAGAACGCCCGATCATTGTGAGCGCCTTACCCAGCTCTGGCGTTAACCCCATATCAAGCACAATTGCACCTTTTGCCCCTGTGGCGTTGAGAGGAATTTTGCGGCCGGACTGGCGCGCTGCGGCAGCAGCCAGCTCTGTGGCAAAGCGCGAGTAATTGCCGTAAAAACCGCATTCCCTGGCAATCTCAAACATTCTCGCGCACCTGGGATCTCCGTCTACATGAATGGGATGTCCCACGCCGGGAATTTTTCGCTTGGCTGCCTTGTTGGCCTTGACGCATTCCTCTGCGAAGTGGCGCAGCTCTTCATCAGTGTAACTGTCCTGTTGCGGCAGTGCGTCGCGCAAAAAGCGTGCTGAATATTCGATCACACCCAAAAAACGCGAGCCGGCGCCCAGCAGTCCGGCGGCCAGCGCTCCCTGCATGGATTCGGGCGCGCCATGCAAGGTCAGGCGCGCAGACAAGGCGCTGGGGGTCAGGCCATGATCCGTTGCGCTAACCAGAAACAGGTTGAGCATACGTTTGAGTTCTGGCGTTGGGAACCGCCCCAGCAACTCCAGCGCAAGAACATCGATAAAATCACGATTGAAAAGGTCATTAACCAGATCATGGCCACGAACCGAAATGGAGTGGGCATCACCACCGCCAATTTGACTATTAAACATCGAGAAGCTCCGTCGTTAAGTAAATGTTTTTTAAATCAAGACGCCGCGCCCGAAACGGATGCGGCAGTCTGCAAAAAAAGCGCTCATTCGATCACGGCATCCAGCGCGACGACCCCGCTGCCCTCATTCAGTACGACCAGCGGATTCACTTCCAGCGATTGCACGCGTTCGTCCAGATTCAGAAACAAAGCCGCCAGACGCTGAGCCGCATCCAGCAGTGCGGACCGATCTCTGGCGGGCATGCCACGATGACTGGCCAGTCGTCTGGCCACACGCGTCGAATCCAGCACGCGCTCCAGCACGGCGCGATCCGCAGGCAAATGACAACGCGCGACATCAGCCTCCACTTCCACCCATACCCCGCCTGAACCGATGCTCAGAATCGGTCCGAAGACAGCGTCGCGGTGAATGCCGATCAGCATTTCTACACCGTCGTTGATCATCTCCGACACCAGGACGCCACCGATGCCCGCGGCCGCTACGTTGTGCTGCCGCGCATTGACCATAATCTGGTTGAACGCCTCGCGCACCTGCATCTCATTGCCCAGATTCAGCCGCACCCCGCCGATGTCGCTTTTGTGCAGCACGCCATTTGCCACCAGCTTAAGCGCCACCGGAAAGCCTATGGCCTTGGCCTGTGCTGCTGCGGCCTCCGCGGTGGCCGCTAACGTCTCTTGCGGAGAACGTATGCCATAGTGCAAAAGCAGCGCCTTGGCCTGCGTCTCGTTACATGGCAATGACACCAGGGGCATCTGTTCTGGCAGCCTGGCTGATTCAGTACGATTGTCGTTTTTGTGAGCAGCCCGTGCTGCATACCCGTTAATCCGTTTGAGCGCAAGCATGGCATTGCGCAAACTGTAGACCGGGGCAAAGCCTTCGGCGACCAACAAATCATGAGCAGGCCCGCGTCGACTACTCATCCATACCGGTATGAACGCCTTGGCGCCCTGTTTGGCAACCTCAAGCATATTGCGCACCATGCTTTCAGTACTGGCAGAGTAGTTGGATGTAATCGGATATAGCACCGCATCTACCGCAGGGTCGTTAAACAGGGGCAACAGACAATTCCTGGCCAGTTCGGGATCCACCAAGGCTTTGGTTGTCAGATCTACCGGGTTGGTCAGCGCTGCGTACGATGGCGCGTATTTTGCCATTTCCGCTACCGTTGCCGGAGCCAGGCAGGCCATGGTCAATCCGGCTTCACCTACCTTGTCGGCAGACAAAACCCCTGCCCCGCCTGAAGATGAATACACACACAGGCGCTGCAGACGCTGAACGCCCACACGCGACAGCAAACTTGCCACATCAAGCATTTCGTCCAGATCGTCAACGCGTATGACACCGTATTGAGCAAATACTGCGTCATTGACCACATCGTCGCCCGCCAGCGACGCGGTATGCGATTGTGCGGCCTTCTTGCCAAAGTCGGACCGGCCTACCTTCAATGCAATCAGGGGCTTACCGGCCAGGCTTGCAGCCTTGGCGGCGGCCACGAAACGCGCGCCGTCCTTGATCCCTTCTATCACTGTACAGATAATATCAGTCTGGGGATCCTGAGCCAGCCAGTGAATAAAGTCGGCATTATCCAGATCAAGTTCATTGCCGGTCGAGAACCAGTGCGAGAAACACACCCCGCGCTCGTTGCCCTGCATCAGTGAACGCCCAAGCCCGCCGCCTTGCGTAACCAGACCGATACGAGAGAGCAAGTTATTGCGGCCGTCATTACGGAACTCTGTCGAAAAAGTAAGACCAAGACGTGGCGCCAGCCGGGTCATGCCCGCGCAATTTGGCCCGTACAACCTCATCCCGCTGCGTTTGGCAAGCGCCAGCATTTCCTGCTCTACCTCACGCCCCTGCTCGCCTAACTCCGCAAAGCCTCCGGTAAACACAATGGCGTAACGCACGCCCTTGTCGACACAGGCTTTCAGCGTTGTGAGGGCCGACTCGGCAGGCACCAGTAGCAATGCGACATCAATGGCCTGCTCAGGCACATCGCCTACCGTTTTGTACAATGGTCTTTCCTGCCATTGCCCCCCTCGGGGATTGACCAGAAAAACCTCCCCTTCAAAATCCGAATGTTCTAGCAGATTCTGCACCGTGGTGTGACCCAACGTGCCCATTGTGGTCGACGCGCCAACGATCATGACCGAGCGGGGCTGGATCAGCCTTGCAAGATTGTCAAAAATGACATGCGATAGCGACTGTGTTGCTCGTACGCTCATGCATCCACCTTTCTGCAACGCATCAACGTTGTCCACTCAGTTTCAGCCACGACCTCGTCGTGTTGATTTTTGATAATCCGATGCATCAGGACTCGGCCGGTCCCCGGACGCTTCTGCGATTCGGACTTTTTGCCGATGCATAGCTCTACATGGATCGTATCGCCGATAAATACAGGTTTACGCCATTGACATCGCAGTTCAACCAACGCGAATCGCGCGCCGTCCATCAAACGGTAGACCGGCATCCGTGTAGTTAATCCGGAAGCGATGGCCAGCGTAAGCATGCCGTGCGCGGCGCGTTGCCCAAATGGGTGTTCAGCAGCATACACCGCGTCTGTATGCAGCGCATTGAAATCGCCCGAGAGACTGGCAAACTGAACGACATCGGCTTCAGTTACAGTGCGACGCGGACTGGTCCAGCTCTGGCCTTCCTGAAGATCATCAAAATAAAGGCGTCGACTCAAATGCTCTTTCAGATCGAATGGCACGCTCATGCGTAACGCCCTCCTGTCACATGAACGGTTTCACCCGTAGTGAAGCCGGCCAGCCTGGAGGCCAGAAAAGCGACGGTCGCCGCTACGTCGGCAGGTTCGCCCAGGCGGGCAACCGGTGTGTTGGACTTGGCCCGCTCGGTCAGGTCCTGATAGTCCGCGCGCTGTTGCATACGGGGTGTGGATATGACACCAGGAGCAACAGCATTGGCTGTAATGCCGAACTTGCCCGATTCCAGCGCAAGCGAGCGGGTAAAGCCGATCAACCCGGCTTTTGCCGTCGAATAGTTCGTCTGACCAGGATTGCCCAGGTGCGCACGCGAAGCGATGTTAATGACCCGGCCGTATTTATTGGCCATCATGCCCGGCAATACCGCACGTGTGCAATGAAACGCCCCCTGCAGAGTAACATCCAGAACCGCATGCCAATCTTCTTCAGACATCTTGGTCAGATAGCGGTCGCGCGCAAAGCCAGCGTTGTTGACAAGTACATCGATTTTTTTCCATTTGCCTATTGCCTGTTGCACGGCGTGGGCAACCTCATTTTTGTCCGTCACGTCTGCCTGTACACCAAGTACGCGATCGGCATATGCAGCCAGTTTTTCGCAGGCGCTATCAATAGCCTGCTGATTCGCATCGCACACCACGACATGGCTTCCTTCCTGCAGAAAGCGTATTGCCATCGCGGAACCCAGCGTGCCGGCGCCGCCGGTTATCAGTACTGTGCTGCCTTTCAATCCCAAATCCATATTCAGTTTCCCATCCAAAGTCTGTTTGCAAGTTGGTTTGCGTTATTCTCATTCAATTTCCAGCCCGGCTTTTTCCACCAGGTCTTTGGCTTCGGCCCGCTCGTCGGCCCAGAATCGGGCAAACGCCTGCGGCGTACTACCGACCAATGGGGTATAGACGCGGGCAAAGCGCTCGCGTACCACAGGTGTCTGCAGCGTCTCGCGCAGCGCCCTGGAAAATTTATCGATAATAGGCTGCGGCGTACCTTTCGGCATTACGACGGCCTGCCATGTCGTCACGTTAAAGCCGGGTACGCCTGACTCCGCCACCGTGGGTATATCGGGCACATCCGGCGCCCGTTTGCCGCTGCTGATCGCCAGTGCACGCAGTGAACCATTTTCAATAAAGGGAGCCGTCGTTGAACGGCTGTCGACCATGAATGTCAGTCTGCCGGCGATCAGATCCTGCAGCGCAGGCGCGCTGCCCTTGTACGGGACGTGTGTCAGTTTGGCGTTCAGGGCGAGCGCAAGCGAGGTGCCTGCAATATGCATCGAGCTACCTTGTCCTGCCGAACCGAAAGTCAGCTTCTCCTGATCCTGCCTGATGCCGGCAATCAGCTCCTGCATGGTTTTGTAGGGCGAATTCTTGGGGACGACAACGATCAGCGGCGAATCGGTCAATTGCGTCACGGGTGCGAAGACCTCGCCCGGATCGGTCTTGACGTTTTTATACAAATACGTGTTTACGGCCAGCGGCCCCACATTGGCCCATAGGGCCGTATAGCCATCGGGAGCCGCCGTGGCGACCGCATTGTTGGCAATATTGCCGTTGGCGCCAGCCTTGTAATCGGGCACCACAGGCTGCCCCAGTTTTTCAGCCAGCACGTCCTGCACCATTTTGAATGCAATATCCGAAGCGCCTCCGGGCGCAAAGCCGATGACCATGCGAACGGGCCGCTCGGGCCACTCTGCCATTGCGCTGGTAGCCAGCGAACATGCGGCCAATCCCAGCGCCATTTTCATAAACACTTTCATTATTTCCTCCTAAAGATATTAACTGCTCACATACTCATGTCATATTTGACGTTTTTCAGCTGTGTGTTTTCATAGATGGCCTCCAGTCCGCGCTCTTTGCCGACACCGGAAAGTTTGTAGCCGCCAAAAGGCGCATCAAATGAAGTGCGCACGCCCGTATTGATGGCGACGCTTCCCGCCTGCAAGCCTCTGGCCATTCTCAGCGCGCGTCCACCATCCCGCGTGAAGACGACCGCCGCCAGCCCATAGCGGGTATGATTGGCAATACGCAAAGCGTCGTCCTCATCGTTGAAACTGATAACAGACTGCACAGGACCAAAAATTTCGTCCTGCACCGACTGCATTTGCGCGCTCGATCTCAGCAACAACGTCGGCGGCACGAAAAAACCGGATGCCGTTGTATCGTCCAGGGCGATATTCCCGAACGATACCGGCTTGGCGCCTTCGTCCTTCGCAATCTGAATGTATTGCTCGACGCGCTGTTTTTGCGCCGCGCTAACCAGCGGCCCCATGTCGGTATCGGGCGCCTCGGGCGCCGCCACCCGCACCGTCCGCAAGCGCTGTTGCAGGCGCTCAAGAAAATCATCCTGTATCGTTTTCTGTACGAGCAATCGGGTACAGGCAATGCATACCTGACCTGAGTTCTTGATCATGTCTCCGGCCGCGACCGCGACGGCCTTGTCCAGCGAAGCATCGTCAAATACGATCAATGGCGACTTGCCGCCCCGCTCCAGTGTGACCCGCTTCAAGTCGCGTGCGGCGGACGCCAGAATGCGGGCACCGGTGACGGACCCGCCGGTGAACGAGACCCGCGCGACAAGCGGATGCGGGAGCAGTTGCTCTCCTACGGTTGCTCCTGGGCCATTCAGAACATTCTCCAGACCGGGTGGAAACTCGGCTTCGTACAAGAGCCGCGCCAACGCC
>Ga0079224_100016440_pt1 | contig 10400 bp, 14 predicted proteins | sample Stecom2015_FD_80414 | JGI IMG/M metagenome (GOLD analysis project Ga0079224, IMG submission 80414) | Agricultural soil microbial communities from Utah to study Nitrogen management - Steer compost 2015 | ecosystem: Environmental > Terrestrial > Soil > Agricultural land | place: USA: Utah...
CCATCGCCGACCACCTCGCTGTGGAGGGGGTGCGAGCTGCCCGGGATGCCTGCGCTCGCTTTGGGCCGCGCGGCGTAGGGCGCGGCAAGGGGCGATTGCGGCATGGTGGCCGAGCGCTCGTGCGAGAGCTCGTACGCGCGCGCGTTGCGCTGCGAGAGGTGCCAGGCGCAGCGCGCGAAGGTGATGGGGCCGATGGCATTCGCCATGCCGCGCTCGTCGCCCGCCGGCCAGGGCGGCGCGGGCGACTTCTCGGCGCGGCGCAGAAAGCGCTCGGGCTCGACCGCGTGGGCCGCGAGGCTGGCGATGAGGAGTGCGAGGATGCCCGCGCAGGCGATTCCGGTCGAGATTCCTCTCATGGCGTGTCTCCCTGGATCGGCCGCGGCGGCTTCTTCGCCGCGTAGAAGAATATTGAGCCGAGGGCAGCCAGGAGCGCAAGCACGGAGAAGCCGACCCGATAGTTGCCGGTGAGGTCGGCGAGCACGCCGGCGATCATCGGCCCGCCGATCTGGCCGATCATCAGCACGAGAAACGAGAGCCCCAGGATCATGCCGATCGCGCTGCGGCCGAAGTAGTCGGCGCGAAGCGCCTGCATGAACGGCCCGCGCAGGCCCCAGGCCACGCCGTGCAGCACGGCGAAGGCGATCACCATGGGGATCGGCGCGATCTCGGCGAAGGTGAGGATCAGGAGCGCGCTCGCGTGCATGAGCATGCAGGCGGCCGAGATGAGGCGCTTGTCGTAGCGGTCGCCGATCACCCAGCCGAGCGCCACGCCGACGATCTGCATCAGCGTGACGAGCGTGAAGACGAGCGCCGCCTGCGCCACGCTGTAGCCGAGCGACTCGGTGAGATGGCTGATCGCGTGCACGATGACCGCCTGGACGATGAAGAGCGCGAAGGCGTGGCCGAGCGAGAGCAGCCAGAACGCGCGCGTGCGAAGCGCCTCGCGCGCGGTGAAGTCGCGCGTGCCGTCTCCGGCCGGCGCCTTGGAGAGGTGAAGCTGCGACGGGCGCGCCTCGCGCTCGCCGTCCACGACCTCGCCGACGTCGGAGGGGCGGTTGCGGATCATGGAGGCGAGCGGGAAGCCCGCCACGATCGCCAGCACGCCCGAGGCGGCTGCGGTCGCGCGCCAGCCGTACGTCTGCAGCGACCAGCCGATGAGCGGCGTCACGATGCCCCCCACGGCGAGGCCGATCGAGAGGCTCGACATGGCGCGCGCGCGCCAGCGCTCGAACCAGTGGATGATGGCGACGTTGAGCGGGAAGAAGCCGCAGCTCCCGATGCCGAGCGCGATGACGACGAAGGCGGCGTAGAACTCCACGAGGCTGTCGACCCGGCTGAGGAGGAGCAGTCCAAGGCCGAAGACGAGCACGCCGCCGCGCACGAAGACGCGCGGGCCGAAGCGGTCGAGCAGCCACCCGAGCACCGGCCCGAGGAGCGCCGTCTCCATCTGGTGCAGCGCCGCCGCTCCCGAGAGCGCCGTCTTGCTCCAGCCGCGCTCCTCCGAGAGCACGGCCACGTAGGCGCCGAAGGAGTGCATCATGAGCCCGGCGAGGAGGAACTGCAGGCCGGTCGCGGCGGCGACCATCTTCCAGCCGTAGAAAAGCGGCTTCTTCAAGCTGTCCTGTCCTTCACGGGCGGATTGTCGCGGAAATCCCGGGGCTTGCCGCGCCGCCGGGCGGCCGCGGCGCGAAACTTGCGGGCCGCCGGACATGAAACCCGAACCGCTGGGGTCCCTTTCCCAGTACCTCACCGCGCTCGACGAGGACCTGACCGCCCGCGTGGACGACCTCTTCGGCCGCTATCCCTCGCTGCAGGGGTTCTCCGTGCAGGGCTCCCAGGCGCTGCCGGAGAGCATGCGAGCCTCCGCGACGGCGACGACGCTCGTCGTGGCCGAGGTGGGGGTCGATCCGATCTGCGGCACGGAGTACTCGGAGAAGGTGAGCGACGAGATCGCCGTGGCGCTGCTCGACTTCGTGCAGGACCGGCCGGAAGCGGCGGAGCTTCTCCGCGACCGGACCTTCGCGCGGACGCTGCAGTGATCGCCCCGGGCCGAGGGGCTCAGGGCTTCTGCGCCGGGGCGCTCGAGGGGGCGGCGGCCTGGAACACGCTGGTGAGGTCCACCTCGTCCAGCTTCACGGCCGCCTTTGCCCGCGCCTCGGCGATGGCCTTGGCGCGGTCGGTCTCCTTTTCCGCCGCCTCGAAGGCCTCGGCCATCTTGAAGCTCATCGCCGCCAGCACCTTCGGGTCGGGACGCTTCGCGTCGGGGCCGGCCGGGCTGCCGTAGACGCGTGCGGCGAGCCGCACGTAGATCTCGAGGGCGAGCTCGCGAAAGGGATCGCTCTTGGGATGCGGGGCGGAATTTGCGTGGCTCATGCGGCGGTGGCCTCCTCCGGGGTTTCGACTTGCCCGCTCGCGTAAAGCCGTGCGGCCGTGTAGCGTACGCGCTCGGCGAGCGAGCCCAGCATTTTCTCTGCGAACCCGGGGCTCATCTTCACGAGACCGAGGAACGCCTTGCGGGTGATCGGCAGGAGCGAGCACTCGGTCTCCGCCACGACGCTCGCGAGGCGCGGACTCTGGTCGACGAGCGCCGCCTCGCCGAAGACGCCGCCGGGACCCAGCCGCTCCACGACGCGGCTCCCCACCTTGACGAGCGCGCGCCCCTCCATGAGGACGTACATGCGCAGGCCCGCCTGGCCGCTCGCGACGATGGTCTGGCGCCGCTCGAAATGCACCATGGGATCGTCGGAGAGGCCGCGCGCGAGCTCGGCGAGGTGGCGCGGGTTGAACGCCGCGCCTTCCAGCGCTGCCGCGTCCGCGTCGAGCTCGCCCGCCGCCTCCAGGCTCGCCACCATGGCGCGCAGGCGCCGGATCATGAGGCTCATGAGCATGAGGGCGAACGCCGGCTTTCGCCGCAGCGCTTCGCGAAACTGCCGCTCGCTGAGCGCTATCAGCCGGCAATCGGTCTTCGCAATCGCCGCGGCGCTGCGCGGCGCCTGGGCGATGGCGGCGAGCTCGCCAAAGATCTCGCCGGGCTGCGCCGTGGCGATGGGCCGGCCGCGGGCGCGAAGCTCCACCTCCCCCTTGAGTAGGAGGTACATCGCCTCGCTCTGCCGCTGCAGGAGCCCGCTGCGGCGCGGCCGGTCGGAAAAGATGAGCGTGCCCGCCGGCGCCTCCGCAAGCGTGCCGGCGGAGCGGAAGAACTGCAGCGCGACGCGCGGGTCGTACGTCGCCGGCTCGTCGCTCACGGCAGGTCCTTGGCGCCGAGCTCCTTGCACTGCCGGCGCGCGTAGGCCGGGCCGATCGGCCCGAAGTCGTCCGGGCCGTTGTTCACGTGCACGATCTTCTCGTTGCGGATGAACACGGTCATCGGATAGGGCTCGCGCCAGGCGCCGCCGCGGTCCTTGTCGCGCACGACGACGCAGACGGCCCAGCCGTGGTGCTGCGGGTCGAGGCCGACCTGCTTCTGGTACATCTTCTTCGGCTCGGTCAGGAAGTCGATGACGGCGTTGTCCGGGTCGCGCAGCCGAAGCTTGAGGTAGCTCGTGATCTCCTGCTTCCAGTGCTCGGGGGCAGGGCCGAAATTCACGGCCTGCATTTCCTCCTGGGTGACCTTCGGCGTCTCGCAGGCAGCGAGGAGCGCGCAGGCGAGGACGCAAGCAATGGCGTTGGTGGTCTTCATGGCGTTCCCTCCTGCGGCCGATTCTAGCGCGGGGCGATTTCTCACAGATTCTCAAGGAAAGGGCGCGGGATTTTTCACGAGCGGACGTCGCGCCCGCGGCGCGGCCGCGCTACCGTTCGCGCCATGAAAGCGACCAAGCGCGACATGACGATCCTCGAGGAAGGCATCGTCTCCGTTTTCGAGGGCTATCCCTCCCTTTGCGGGTTCACCGTGCAGTCGAGCCCGGGCCTGCCCGACGGCGGCGCCGAGCCGCTCGACCACGGCCTTTTCCTCACCGATGTCGGCCTCTACCCGCAGCCGGGGCTCGAGGACTCGCGCATGATCTCCGAGGGCGTGCGCGACATGCTGATCGAGCTCCTCGAGAAGCGGCCCGAGGCCGCGCACCTGCTGGCCGGTCGCACCTTCGCGCGGGCCCTTCACTAGCGCGCCCGGGCGGCTAGCCCGAACAGCCGGCCCGGCCGCGAGGCCCGTGAAACGTCCGCCCGCTAGCCTGCGGGCGTGAAATGGACCTGGCGCGCACCCGAACCCACCTGGCAGGCCGCCGGCGAGGAGCTGGAGTCCGAGATTCACGCGCTCTTCCGGCGCTGTCCGGGGCTCTCCGGCTTCTCCGTGCAGCCCAAGGTGTCGGCCGACGGCAACATCGAGGGCGAGGAGCAGCTCTTCGTGACCGCCATCGGCATCGACGGGCGTGTCGGCCGGTCGCAGTACGCGGACATCTTCGAGCAGATTTCCGCCACGCTGAAGGGCCTGCTCGCCGAGCGGCCCGAAGCGCATGCGCTCATGCGCGGGCGTACGTTCGCCCGGGTGCTCCACTGACCGAAACTGACCTCAAGGGGACCTCAGGGAATCCTCTGTAGTCGTTTAGGGGATTCCCCTATGGTGGAAACCGCTACACGCGGGTAGCGTGGGCGGCATGAAACTCCTCTCCGCCATCTACCCGGACCAGAAGCGCGTCGTGGCCGACGTCGAGGCCCGCATTGCCGCGCTCTTCGCCCGCTGCCCCGCGCTCTGCGGCTTCGCCGTGCAGGACCGCGCCTCGCTGCCGGCGAGGCTCACCGAGCAGTCGATTCCCGATGCGGACCTCTACGTCACCGAGATCGGCATCTTTCCCAGGCTCGACGAGGAGCAGTTCGCCGAGCTCTACGACGAGATCACGACCGCCCTCTCGGCGCTGGTGAACGAGCAGCCGAATGCCTTCGACGTGCTGCGCGGGCGCACTTTCGCGCGCGCGCTGCAGTAGCGCCTGCGGCCATTACTCGTAGCGGTAGACGACGATCTTGTCGGCTGCCGATTCGGGCGTCCACACCTCGCCCTTGCGTCCGTGGATCTGGCGCACGTTGGCATGCGGGCTCGAGGACTTGAAGGTCTCGAACTTCTCCGTGGCCGGGTCGAAGCGCAGCATGGCCTGTGCAGTCCATTCCGAGGCCCAGACCCGGTCGGTCTCGTCCACGTAGACCGCGTACACCTTGGGTGAGTCGCCGGGCGCCTTCCACTGCGCCCACTTGCCGGTCTTCGGCTCGTAGCGGCTGAGCTGCCCCGAGTTCCACTCCGAGACCCAGACGTTGCCCTTCGAGTCGGACCAGACGCGGCGCGCGCCCTGGTGCCGGGTCGGCGGCTCGAGCACCTCGGCCGCGCCGCTCTCGCTGTCGATGCGCCCGACGTACGAGCCGGCGAGCGAGGCGTAATACACCGTGCCGTCGGGCGTGGCATGGATGCCGTAGGGGCCGCGGCCCTTCGGCGCGTCGAAGAGCCTGATCTCGCCCGTGCTCGGGTCGAGCCGGCCGTAGATGCCGCTTTGTCCCGTGAACCAGTGCAAGCCCTGGCCGTCGAAGATCGCCGTGTTGAGATTCGCGTAGCGATCGGTCGGCAGGCGCCAGAGCTTCACCGCGCGCGTCTTCGGGTCGACGCGCACGATGGCGTTCTGCCCGCCGTCGGTGAGCCAGGCGCCGCCTTGCGGGCCGAGGATCACGCCGTGCGGCGACGAATTCGCGCCGAGCGGCACCGTCTCGACCTTGCCCGTCTTCGGGTCGAGGATGCCGAGGTGGCCGCTTCGCTGCGCCGAGAAGTAGACCGGGCCGCCCGGCGCCGGATCGGCCCAGACGTCGTGCGCGAAGAGTCCGCGCGGAATCGGATACTCCTGCACCTTGACCTCGCCTGCTGCGGCGGGCAGAGCGAAAGCTGCCGCGAGGGCCAGGGCGAAAGCCAACGTGCGGGGCCGGGGGCGCGCGCGCATGAAAGCGATTATCCGCCCGGCGCGGGCATGAGGTAAATTGCCCGCCAAGGGAGAAGCCCAGGGACATGGCGCAAGCGCAGGCGGCCGAGCTCGACCTCAGCCTCCAGGTCGGCAAGTACGAGATCCAGACGATGCTCGGCAAGGGCTCGACCGGGACGGTCTACCTTGCGCGCGACACCTTCACCGGCCGGCAGGTCGCGCTGAAGACCATCGAGCCGGAGGTCTTCCACGACCCCGAGTTCGGCGCGGTGCACCGGGCGCAGTTCCAGAACGAGGCCTCGCTCGCGGGCAAGATCCGCCACCCGCACATCGTCACGATCTACGACGCCGTGGTGGGCGAGGCGTCCGGCCACATCGCGATGGAGCTCGTCACCGGCGGCGACCTCTCGCAGTACGTGAAGCCCGAGGCGCTGCTGCCGGCGGCCGACGTGCTGCAGATCGGCTTCAAGTGCTGCGGGGCGCTCGACTACGCCTTCCGCGAGCAGGGCATCGTCCACCGCGACATCAAGCCGGCCAACATCATGGTGACGAAGGACGGCGACGTGAAGATCGCCGACTTCGGCGCCGCGTTCCTGAGGAAGAGCAAGGCCACGCAGACCACGGCGCTCGGCTCGCCGTTCTACATGGCGCCGGAGCAGGTGGAAGGGCGCAGCCTCGACTTCCACAGCGACATGTACTCGCTCGGCGTGGTGCTCTACGAGCTGCTCACCGGCCGGCGGCCCTTCGCCGCCGCGAGCATCGAGGCGCTCGTGCAGCAGATCCTCTTCGAGGAGCCGCCCCCGCCGAGCCGGCTGCGGCCCGGGCTGCCGCCGATCGTCGACAACGTCGTGATGCGGGCGATGAAAAAGCGCCCCGAGCAGCGCTACGCCACGTGGGCGCAGTTCTCCGTCGAGCTCTCCAAGGCCGTGACGAGCGTGCTGCCGCCCGGGGCGATCGCCGACAGCGAGAAGTACCTCGCGCTCTCGAAGGTGGAGATGCTTCAGCTCCTGTCGGACGCCGACTTCTGGGAGCTCGCTTCCGCGGGGAAGTGGTCGCGCATCCCGAAGGGCCACGCCATCCTCAAGGAGGAGATGCCCGGCCAGAGCTTCTTCTTCCTCGCCAAGGGCGAGGCGCGCGTGACGCGCCAGGGGCGGCTCCTCAACACCGTGAAGGAAGGCGAGTGCTTCGGCGAGATGGGCTACATCCGCGGCGGCGAAGAGCCGCGGCACGCCACCGTGCAGGCGACGAGCGACGTTCTTGTGGCCGAGTTCACGCCCGAGGCGATCGAGGGCATCGGGCTGCAGGCGCAGCTCCACCTCACACGCGCCGTGGTACGCAACGTCGTCGACCGGCTGGTGCTCGCCAATTCCCGCCTGACGCACTGAGCCTTCGCGGCGGGCGAAGCGCTAGAGGCGCTTGCCGAGGATCGGGTCCATGTTGCCGCCCGACTTGATGCACACGGCGAAGAGCTCCTCCGCGAAAGCCTGGCTCGTGCGCGTCTGGTTGGCCTGGTAGGCCGCGCCCAGGATCTCGCGCATGAGCGTCTGGCCGCGCTGCGAGGCGCCGACGTCGTAAATGCGCGCCATGATGGCATCGGCCTTGGGCTGCTGGATGTCCTCCTCGGCGAGCGAGCGGGCGACGATCGCCATGTCCGCGGCGATGCCGCACTCCTGCGCGCTCTCGGCCTTGGGGGCCGCCGTCGCGATGCCTGCGAGGCCGGCGAGGAGGAGGGCTGGGATGAGTCGGTTCATGTGGGGTCTCCTGTCCCCCACCCTCGCAAGCATCATGCCGAAGGTCCGAACGTCAGGGCTCGAGCTGCGCCCGGAGCTCGCCCCCCTTGTGCTGCGCGCTGTGCACGTTCACGTAGAGATTGCCCGCCTTGTACGCCTTCATCTGCGCTTCCGTGAGCTTCGCGCCCGACGGCACGCTGTAGGTGTCGCCGTTCTTGACGAGCGGGATGATCACCGGGCCGTTCTGCCCCTTGGGCGCCTGGTGGATGTGCGCGGCGGTGCCCTGGATTCCCTTCGTGGTGACGCTCCCGCTCACGTCGCCATCGGCGTCCACGCGGATGGTGCCGGAGCCGGAGGCGGAGGTGGACACGGGCGGGACTTCCTGGGCGCCGGTGAGGCTGAGCTTCATGGCGTCCCCGCCCGAGCCCGACTGGAACATGGAGCAGGCGGCGAGGCTGAGCGCGGCGAGCGCGGAGGCCGCGAGAAGGCGGCCGGTCTGGACGAGCGTCATGCGGGTTCTCCTCGGAATGGACGACGTAGTGCCAACAGCCCCGCGGCTAGAATATTCCGATGCCGCAAATCGCCGCCTCGGGCGCCCTGGGGAGGTTCCGCGTGCTCGATCTCTCGCGCGTGCGCGCCGGGCCGACGTGCGTGCGCCAGCTCGCCGACTTCGGCGCCGACGTCATCCGCGTCGAGACGCCGCCGGGCGTGGATCCCAACGAGAACATGGGCGGGCCGCGCGACGGGCCCGACATGCAGAACCTGCATCGAAACAAGCGCGCGATGACGCTCAATCTCAAGCTGCCGGAGGGGCGCGAGGTCTTCGCCCGCCTCGCGCGGACGGCCGACGTGGTGGTGGAAAACTACCGGCCCGACGTCAAGCACCGCCTCGGCATCGACTACGAGTCGCTGCGCGCGCTGAACGAGCGCATCATCCTCGCGAGCATCTCCGGCTTCGGCCAGGACGGCCCGTACAGCGAGCGCCCGGGCTTCGACCAGATCGCGCAGGGCATGAGCGGCCTCATGGGCGTGACGGGCGAGCCGGACGGACGGCCGATGCGCACGGGTGCCGCGATCTGCGACGTGGCCGCGGGGCTCTACGCGGCGCTCGGCATCCTCACCGCGCTCCTCGAGCGCGAGACTTCCGGCGAGGGGCAGTGGGTGCAGTCCTCGCTCCTCCAGGCGGGCATCGGGCTGCTCGACTTCCAGGCCGCGCGCTACGTCATGAAGGGCGAGGTGCCGCCGCCCATGGGCAACGACCACCCGACGAGCATGCCGACCTCGGCCTACCGCACCGCCGACGGCTACATCAACGTGGCCACTTCGGGCGACGGCATGTGGCGGCGCCTGTGCCACGCGCTCGGGCGAGAGGACCTGCTCGCGCGCCCCGAGTTCGCCACGAACGAGCTTCGTGCGAAGAACCGGCAGTCCCTGAACGCCCTCTTGAACGAGTGTTTCTCCAGGAAGGATTCCAGGGCCTGGGTCACGCTTCTGAACGAGGCGGGCGTGCCCTGCGGCCCCATCTACCGGATGGACGAAGTGTTCGCCGATCCGCAGGTGCGGCACCTCGGCGTCGCGGCCGAGGTCGGGCATCCGCGCCTGGGGGACATCCGCATCCTCGCGCAGCCGGTGCGCCTTTCGCGCACGCCTGCCTCCATCGCCGCAGCAGCGCCGGAGCCGGGCGAGCATACCGATGAGATCCTGGGCGAGCTCGGCTACACGGCCGCGGACATCGCCGGCCTGCGAAGCCGCAGGGTCGTCTGACCGGAGAGCCATTTTCAACGGGAGGAGTTCCATGAGCGTTCGCAACGTCCTGCTTCTCGCGGCACCGCTGCTCGCTTCGTTCACGCTGGCTGCGGTCAGTCCCGCGGCGTGGTCGCAGCCCTATCCCTCGCGTCCGATCACCACGGTGGTCGGCTTCGCGCCCGGCGGCGCCACCGACACGGTGGCGCGCATCGTCGCCGAGCCCCTCGGCCGGGCGCTCGGCCAGCAGGTCGTGGTGGAGAACCGCGCCGGCGCCGGCGGCACCATCGCGGTGGATCACGTCGCGAAGGCGCCGCCCGACGGCTACACGCTGGTGCTCGCCAACGTGGGCGCCATGGCGGCGAATCCGCACATCATGAAGCTTCCGTACGACCCGCTGCGCGACCTCACGCCGATCTCGATGGCCACCATGTTCGCCAACGTGATCATCGTGCAGCCCGATCTGCCGGCGAGCACGCTGAAGGAGTTCATCGAGCTCGCGCGCAAGCGGCCGGGCCGGCTCACCTACGGCTCTTCCGGCGTCGGCGGCGCCGCCCATCTCGCGGGCGAGCTCCTCGAGGCGATGGCGAAGATCTACCTCGTGCACGTGCCCTATCGCGGCGGCGGCCCGGCCCTCCAGGGATTCCTGGGCGGCCAGACCGACGCCTTCATCGCCACGCCGATCACCTCCATCAAGCAGATCGCCGCAGGCAAGGCGCGCGCGCTCGCGACGACGGGGCCCAATCGCGCCAAGCTGATGCCGGACGTGCCGACCGTGGCGGAGTCGGGCTACCCGCGCTACGCAGCGGTCAACTGGTACGCCTACTACGGGCCGAAAGGGATGCCGAAGGACCTGGTCGAGCGCTTGAACCGCGAGCTCGTCAACGTGCTGAAGCAGCCCGAGACCATCGCGCTTCTCGAGAAGCAGGGCGTGGAGCCGCAGTCGAGCACGCCGGAGGCGCTCGCGCGCTACACCGAGGAGGAATTCCGGACGTGGGGCCGCGTGGTCAAGGAAGCCGGGATCAAGGCGCAATGA
>Ga0079224_100016441_pt1 | contig 10400 bp, 9 predicted proteins | sample Stecom2015_FD_80414 | JGI IMG/M metagenome (GOLD analysis project Ga0079224, IMG submission 80414) | Agricultural soil microbial communities from Utah to study Nitrogen management - Steer compost 2015 | ecosystem: Environmental > Terrestrial > Soil > Agricultural land | place: USA: Utah...
ATGAATCGGAGGCGGATCAGCTTGGTTTGATGTTTATGGCGATGGCAGGATATAATCCACAACATGCGGTAGCCTTTTGGGAGCGTATGGCTGCGGCAAAATCAAAAGCTAATTCGACACCGGAATTTTTGAGCACGCACCCTAGTGATGCCAGACGGGTTGCTGATATTCAGAAACTCATCCCGCAAGCGATGCAGTATTATAAAAGATAAATTTTTATTTTCTCTTCGTAGCAAAATATTGTTCGATCTCCTCAAGAGAAAACGCATTTAGACAACGCTCCGCAGATAGCCCGCCTTTCCGTGCAACATATACACCATATTGCATATCGGCTAGGCCTTCGGTGCGGTGTGCATCGGGATTAATGGATAATAATATTCCTTTTTCCAACGCATATCTTTGCCAGCGCCAGTCGAGGTCGAGCCGCAATGGATTGGCATTAATTTCAATAACTACCTGGTTAGCCGCACAGGCATCTATTACTTTCTTGTAGTCAATAGGGTAGCCTGGTCTACTGAGTAGCAAACGGCCTGTCGGATGCCCAAGGATAGTGGTATAGGGGTTTTCGATAGCTGTAATCAACCGTTGCGTTGCTTTTTCTTCATCCATACGCAAATTGCTGTGGATGGAGGCGACAACGAAATCAAATTTTGCAAGAATATCGTCGGGATAATCTAAACTACCGTCAGATAGGATATCCGATTCGATGCCACTGAAAATTCGAAAAGGAGCTAACTTCTTGTTTAGCTGTTCAATTTCGATCCATTGCTCTTTTACGCGTTCTATCGGTAGACCACTCGCATAAACGGCTGTCTTGGAGTGATCACAGATGCCGAAATAGCTTAATCCTAGTTCATCTTTGCAGTACATCGCCATTTGTTCCAACGAATGTACACCATCGCTATAGGTCGAGTGATTGTGCAGCGTGCCTTTTAAGTCAGCATACGTAATAAGTTGGGGTAGTTGTCCGTTTTTTGCCCAATTGATTTCTCCTGCACCCTCTCTTAGTTCGGGTTCGATATACGATAACCCAAGCGCTTCATAGATTGCCTCTTCGGACGCAAAAGCTGGCAAGTTTGCTTGGATAGTTTGTACCTCTTTGATATGCGTTTCACTCCCTGTTGTAAGCAACAAGTCGATCGCAAAACGTTCTTCGGATGTGGATTGTATGCGATAGCGGACTCCCAGTTCATCGGTTAACTGAACAGCAGTATCCTGATATTCTTCGGCAGTGTATGCTGGCATCCCTTCAAAAAAAGAGCGTACTTCTGAAATGCTACAGGTTGTCAATATATCAACGGATGCAATGATTTCGCATTTCCGTCTAATTTCGCCCGTAAAAGTATGTTGTTGATTCGGAAAATAGAACACCAGACTTCCTAACAAAGTTGCAGCAATTTGCTCTACCTTGGCATACAAGAATAATCCTTGGTTGGCATTGGAAAACTCAATTGACTTGCGGATTTCTTCCTGTGTTTTCAAGCCGAAGCCTTTTGCTTCCATTAATCGGTTTTCGTTGCAGGCATAGAGGAGTTCTCCAACCGATTCAATACCCAGGTCTTTCCAGATAGATCGGATTTTCTTAGGTCCAAGGCCTTTTATCGTCAGCATAGCCAAAACACCTGGTGGGGTTTGAGCAATAAGATTATCCAATTCCGGGAATGAACCCGACTCTAGAATCAACATTATCCTTTCGGCTGTGCTTTTACCAATGCCCGGTTGCGTACTAAGCTGATCTATGGTAGCACTTGCTGCTGGAAAGGGCAATTTATCAATTTTAAAGGAAGCAGAAGCCATAGCTTTTGTTCGAAACGGATTTTCGTTGAACAACTCCATGAGTTGACTGTATAATTTAAAAGTTTTGGCTATGGCTTTGTTTTCCATGATTATTTTATGAATGATATTCGATCTCTGTGTCTTTTTCTACGTCTGGTCGCTTGTATTTGTTGATAATTAGACGGATACCACTGTTTTTGGTAAAAAATTTGATTGACCAGTTAACAAAGGTCACCAATTTGTTTCTAAAACCAAAAATAGAAACCAGATGGACAAACATCCAGGTGAGCCATGCTAAAAATCCTTTCATGTGGAAACGACCCATATCGACTACTGCTTTGTTTCGTCCAATGGTGGCCATGGAACCTTTATCGAAATACTTAAAATCAACAGCCTGCTGATTGTTCATGTTTTTTAAGATGTGTTTGGCGACATATGCACCTTGTTGTTGGGCAGCAGGCGCTACACCCGGAAGCCCTCTGGGGGTATCTTCCGTAATCATCGCTGCCACGTCACCGATAGCATAGACGTTTTCCATTCCATTCACGCGGCATTGCCCATCTGTCTGGATACGGTTACCACGTTGAATGATTTCGGGATGTATTCCTGCCGGAAATTGCCCCATCACACCAGCTCCCCAAATTACGGTTTTGGTGGGGATACTTTCTCCATTGGAAAACGTAATGGTATTGCCATCATAGCCAGTTACTTGTGTGTTAAGCAATATATTTACCCCAAGGGCCCGCAGATAGCGTTCGGCGTCCTGCGAAGATTTTTCCGACAGTGCCGCTAAGATTTTTCCGGTGCCTTCTACGAGATATACTTTCATTTCATTTCTGGATAGCTCGGGATAATCTTTTTTAAGCATGTGGAGCTGAATTTCGGCTATAGCTCCGGAGAGTTCGACCCCAGTAGGACCACCACCTACGACAACGAAATTAAGGAAGCGCTCCCGATCATGATAGTTTTTGCGGAGGACAGCCTCCTCTAGGTTTTGCAAAACGTAGCTTCGAATATTTAAAGCCTCATGAATACTTTTCATAGGCAACGCATATTTCTCTACCTGCTTGTTGCCGAAGAAATTGGACGTAGCGCCCGTCGCAATAACCAAATGATCGTAATCATAATCGCCGACTGATGTTTTAACAATCTTTTGCGTATGGTCAATTTCGGTAACATCCGCCATTCTAAATCGAAAGTTCTGCTGTGATTTGAACATTTTACGGATAGGAAAGGAAATGGCATCTGCTGCTAATGTTCCGGTAGCGACTTGGTACATCAGCGGTTGAAAAGTATGGAAGTTATTTCTGTCGATCAACAACACTTCAACTTCTTTATCTTTTAAGCATCTGGCAACTTCGACACCGCCAAAACCACCTCCGATGATAATTACTCTCGGAAAGCTTCTTTCAGAACGATTTAATAACATGATAAACTAATTTTGTTCTATTTTGGGGCAAAAGTACGAAAACGTAACGTAAAAATTTGTGCTATTTGTTATTGTAATGCACCTTTGATTTTTAGCCTCAATCCGTCGTCGTCGTTGGTAAGATGCAATTGGCAGGCTAGCCTGCTTTCCATGTCTGCATCCGGTAGTGTATCCAGCATATCCAGCTCTTGGTCGGTAGCTCCGGGTAGTCTGTCGCCGCCATCTACTACCTGTATATGGCAAGTAGCACATAATGCCATACCTCCGCAGGTAGCGAGAATATTATACTCAGAAGCTTTTAGAATTTCCATCAGGCTCAAATTGACGTCTGTAGGAATGGCTATCCTCTGGGTTGCTCCATCACGATCTTCGACGGTAATATTGATTATATTTTCCATTTAAAATGCGTTAACACCGTTCACGGTGGTGTATTTAAAACTTAATTTTTGGTCCGGATAAATATATTTGAAAGCACTTTGGCACATCAAAGCAGCTTCGTGGTATCCACACAGAATTAATTTAAGTTTTCCCGGATATGTGTTGATGTCGCCGATTGCATAGATGCGTTCTATATTGGTAGCGTAGTCGAACGTGTCGACCTCTATCGCATTCTTATCAATATTTAATCCCCACGCCGCAATCGGACCCAGTTTTGGGCTTAGCCCGTATAAAGGAATAAAGTCTTCGGTTGGCACGACAATGTCCTCCTTCTGCTTGTTGACTAGACGAATGTGTTCTAAATGACCGTTTCCACCGAGCGAAACCAGGTTATGGGACAAAAGCAGGTTTATTTTTCCTTCTTGTGCAAGTCGATAGACTTTTTCGGCCGAATCGGGCGCACCCCGGAATGAACCGTTTCGGTGTACAAGTGTTACTTCTTTTGCTACATTGGCGAGGTAGACAGTCCAGTCGAGCGCGGAATCTCCGCCGCCAGCGATCACGATACGCTTATCGCGAAAACGCTCTGGATCTTTGACCATATAATGCACATGCGATTTTTCATAAAGTTCCAAATTGACCAGGTCAGGTTTGCGCGGTTCAAAGCAGCCTAATCCACCCGCAATGACGACCACCTGGCAATGGATGACAGTACCATCAGAACCAATGACATGATAAGAGCCGTCGTCTTGCCTTTGTAAGCTTTCTACACGCTCTCCGAGCGTAAATGTAGGTTGGAATGGTGCAATTTGTTCCATTTGTTTATCGATAAGCTCTTGGGCCTTGATGCTGGGATAGCCCGGAATATCATAGATCGGCTTATGTGGATATATTTCCGAAAGTTGTCCGCCGACTTGCGGCAATACATCTATTAAATGACATCTCATTTTTAATAAACCAGCTTCGAATACAGCGAATAAACCGACCGGGCCGGCTCCGATGATACATATATCTGTTTTTATCATAATTTTTCTTTTTTACTTCTCTTGAACATTCAGATTATTATATATCGTATTCAATATTCTAGTGAAATTTTTGAAATCCTCCTCCGAAAGGTTTTCCCAAGCTTTCATACGAATTTGGGCGATTTCCGGAGAAAGTTCTTTTACTTTGTTTTTGCCTTTATTGGTAAGCTGTACCAGTAAACATCGCCTGTCCTCTGGGTGCTCTACACGTTCTACCAATTCTTTCTTCATGATGATATCGATCATGCGGGTTAAGGTAGGTTGATCTTTTCCTGTTTTTTCAGCCAACTCTTTATGCGTCATGGGATCTTCGCTATATAAAGCTTTCAAGATAGACCATTGATCGATGGTGATATCAAATGCTTTATCCGAAAACGAAGTCTGTGCATATTGTTTTACCCGTCTGGCCGTGCGATCTAGGATGAAAGAATATTGTGTATATTTTTCTTTTTGCATAGCAATTATTAGTGTGACAAGTAAATTTACAAAAAGATTAATACATTACCAAAAAGGCTTGGATTTTGTCCAAGCCTTTTTCCGGTATTATCCGTGAATCCATTTAAATTTATATTGCATCTCGGGGATTTTTATTCTTTCAGCCAACCTTGTGAGGCGATCGGGCAATTTCATGAGATAGTCTCGCGCTTTTTCTCCTTTTTCATTCAAGTCTGTCACTTTGTCGATGGCCCATTCCCGGTTAAGATCCCGTAGAATGTCGACATAATCCAAAGCTGTGTATACTTCTATACGTTGCGCCGCATCGGAAAAATGCGCAAATGCTTCTCCCTGTGGTTCACCGGCTTCGCGTAGAAAATGGGCAGGCATGACGATCTTTTTGCGCATCATATCTTCGAAAGCTATCATAACCTCGCTTGGATCGACTTTTATGGCATGTGATATAAATGACATATAAGCTTTGGCATGCCGGGCTTCATCGGCAGCAATGACTCCGCACATTTTCGCCAATAGTTTATCACCTGATTTTTTGGAAATACCAGCGACCCGACGGTGCGACACATTGGTTGCCAACTCTTGGAATGAGGTATATATAAAATTGCGATACGGATCAGCGCCGGTACCGATATCAAAACCATCTTTTATCAAATATTGGGTTGATATTTCAAATTGCCGCATATCGATTCGACCCGACAGGTACAGATATTTGTTCAGCAAATCGCCGTGGCGATTTTCTTCCGCAGTCCACGCTCTTACCCACTTCATCCATCCACCATGTTCATTTTTCTCGACATCTTCCACCATGGTCAACCATGACTCGTAGGTGGGAAGAGCTTCTTCGGTGATTGTATCACCAATGAGCACAGCTACTAAATCATAAGGAAGCTCTTTTGCACTTTCCTGTAGATCCCGCACTTCTTCGAAAAAAGTATCGCGCGAAGCATCTGGCAAAAAATCAGCAGGTTGCCACATTTCTTCTACCGGCTTTAGATACTCGCTCATTTCATTCAACATGAACGGCTCTAAATATGCCATAACCTCTTTTCTCGAGCCCTCAGGGATATTTAATGGTAATTCTTGCATATCTTGTACAAAGATAATTAATTGAGAATAAAAATACATCCCCTTGACGTGTTTTCCTGCTTAATATACTAACTTTGTGGGATATTTAAGGAGTATAGACATTGAGAACTTTTGATATAGAGCAGATACGGGCAGATTTTCCGATTTTGGGCAGAGAAGTGAATGGTAAACCATTGGTTTATTTTGACAACGGTGCAACGACACAAAAACCGAAGCAGGTTATTGATGCCATTATACGTTATTATGCCGATATGAACAGCAACGTGCATCGTGGCGTGCATTATCTGAGTCAGATTTCCACTGATGCTTTTGAAGTAACACGCCGTAAGGTACAAGCGTTCATTCATGCAAAACATGAGCACGAAATCATTATTACCAAGGGAACGACAGAGGCTATCAATATTGTGGCTTCATGTTATGGCCGTACATTTATAAGTGCAGGGGATGAAATTATCATTTCCGCCATGGAGCACCATTCGAATATAGTACCCTGGCAAATGCTCTGCGATGAAAAAGGTTGTAAGCTACGTATTATCCCGATGAACGATAGCGGAGAGTTGGATATAGAAGCTTACAAATCGTTGTTTTCGGAGCGGACGAAACTGGTTTCTTTTACATATGTATCCAATGCTTTGGGGACCGTGAATCCTGTAAAACAGATGATCGATATTGCGCATGAGCATGATGTGCCTGTATTGGTTGATGGTGCGCAAGCTATACAACACGTAGCAATAGACGTGCAGGCACTTGATGTAGATTTCTTTGCTTTTTCTGGACATAAAATGTATGGTCCGACGGGGGTTGGTGTATTGTACGGAAAAGAAGAACTATTGAATAAAATGCCTCCTTACCAAGGTGGGGGTGATATGATTAAGGATGTTACTTTTGAAAAAACCACTTATAACGAGCTGCCTTTTAAGTTCGAGGCCGGAACACCCAATATCGAGGCGGGAATTTGTCTGGGTGATGCTATAGATTACATCGAGAGTATTGGCCTGGATGCGATCAAAGCATACGAAGATGAGCTTTTGGCTTATGCGACATCACGCTTATCGGAAATAGACGGAATCCGCTTTATCGGCACAGCAAAACACAAATCTTCTGTTATTTCTTTTGTTGTGGATGGCGTGCATCCTTATGATATGGGTGTCATACTAGACAAATTGGGCGTGGCAGTAAGGACCGGGCATCACTGTGCGCAGCCGGTTATGGATGCCTTTGGTATTCCGGGAACGGTGAGGGTATCGCTGGCGATGTACAATACCAAAGAAGAAGTAGATACCTTAATCGAGGGGTTGAAAAGAGCGTTAACCATGTTGTTATAGGAGTAAATACGAAAAATGACGATAAACGAAATACAAGAAGAGCTTATTGAAGATTTTTCTTTTTATCAAGATTGGATGGAGAAATACGAATATATCATCCAATTGGGAAAGGAAGTCCCTCTGATCAAGGAGGAATATAAAAAAGACGATTATATCATTAAGGGATGCCAATCAAAGGTGTGGTTATATCCTGAAATGCGGGACGGGAAGGTATATTTTACCGCGGATAGCGATGCGGTTATTACAAAAGGCTTAGTAAGTTTAATGGTAAAAGTACTTTCCGGGCATACACCGCAGGAGATCGCACAGGCGGATCTTTATTTTATTGATAAAATTGGATTGAAAGAACATCTTTCACCTACACGCGCAAACGGTTTATTGTCCATGGTAAAACAAATGAAATTGTATGCCGTGGCACTGCAGATGAGGGCTTAAGATATTTTTGTATCTATACGGAGATGTATTGAGCGTGTACTTTTGCTCCAAAAAATATCGCTGCTTTCTCTTCAAAATCAACGGGATTACCCGTCGTAAAAAACTGCATACGAGTGTTTTTTGAACAGACTTCTTCCACCTCGGGGTGACGATTAAAATAACCGACCAGACTTTTGGCAATCAATTCGCCTTGCGGCAAGATTTTTATAGGAGAAGGTGTGTGTTGATGTATAAGGGGTAATAATAAGGGATAATGTGTGCAAGCAAGGATCAGTGTGTCGATCCTAGGACTTTGTTTAAGTAGGCTTTCAATATCTTTTTTTATAATTTCACCCGTTATCGTTCCCGTTACTTCATTTCTTTCGACAAGCGGTACCCACAATGGGCAGGCGTGTTGATATACTTTTATTTCCGGATGGAATTTCGTGATTTCTATTTTATAGGATTCGGATAATACGGTTCCCTGTGTGGCAAGTACACCCACCTCATTGGTTTTTGTGTACTGATGGATGGATTCTGTCGTGGGGCGAATCACGCCCAGTACTTTTTTTCCGGGAGGAAGATCGTTTTGTTGAATAGTACGCAAAGCTTTTGCAGAAGCCGTATTACATGCCAGGATAACGAGATTACAGCCCAATTCAAATAATTTAAATACACAGGCTTTTGTGAAATCATACACCTCTTCAAACGAACGTGTGCCGTAAGGAACACGCGCGTTATCCCCTAAGTAAACGTAATCGTATAAAGGCAAAGCGTCCTTAATTTTACGAAATACGGTTAACCCTCCGTAACCAGAATCAAATATACCAATCGGGCCTTGCTTTGCTGTATTTATCATTGTATCTCCATCAGCTTCTTTTGTTAGGCAAAGATGGTTTTTCTTTGTAAGTTTTCCAACTATAATATTGTTACCTTTGGTGCGAAATAAAATTAGGAATAATAATTGTTGGGAAGAACAGGTACAATATATTTTCATTTATGAAGTTTCATTACTTTTTTGTTTTAGTGTCCTTAGCATTGTTTACTGCCATGTCTACCGTAAAGGGGCAAGTTAAAAACCAACCTTATTCATACCAGCACTATCAAAAATACGACGAGCTTCTCTATTCGCCGGATACACGTATGCATACCGCTACCAAACCTTTTCTTTTTAAAGGGGATTTATTAGCTAAGTACGATTCTATCCAAAGCTTGAATCAGGTGGACTCAGACAATATTTTTATGCGGAAGATATTCAACGAGCATTTAGTAGAAATTCATAAGGAGGATCATAGTTTTTATTTAGACCTTCTGCCTGATTTTGTCATCGGAAAAGAAATGATCGGTTCGGATAAAAGAACGACCTGGTTGAACACCCGTGGGGTTCAAGTGGGGTTGAATATCAAGGATAAATTTACTTTTTATGCCAATGCTTTTGAAAATCAAGGGGTTTTTCCGAATTATCTAACCGATTATATTGACAGAGCTGGGGTGATCCCCGGCCAGGGAAATACGAAACACTTGTCAAATAATAAAAAAGACTGGATGTATGCTACGGCAAGTTTGACGTATGACTTCAGCGACTACTTTCAAACAACGTTGGCATATGATAAGAACCATATTGGAGATGGTTATCGTTCTTTGCTATTGTCAGATTTCTCATCGAATTATGCGCATTTGAAATTTACGGGTAAAATAGGGAATGTACAGTATACGTCAATATGGGCCTATATGAACGACCCTAGAAATCCGCGTATAGACTCGCTTAATTCTGGCGGCCGATTTGGTGATGGCATCAAATGGGGTGCTTTCCAATATTTGGATTATAATGCAACAAATCGTTTGTCGATTGGTTTTTTTCAAGCCGTTGTATGGGCGAATCGTAACGAAGCGGGGCATCGTGGATTTGATTTTAATTATGCCAACCCTATCATTTTCTTACGTCCGGTGGAATCCAACAATTCGACTTCACCCGATAAAATGTTCTTAGGGCTGAATGCCAAATACAAAGTGCTGGATAACATTACTGCTTATGGTCAGTTCTTATTGGGGGAGTTTACGGCTAAGGAGTTTTTCGCGGGAAATGGATATGCACATAATAAATGGGGTACGCAACTGGGAGTAAAGGGCTTTAACCTATTTAAGGTACAGAACCTTAATTTCCTGGCTGAATATAATGTAGTAAGACCCTACACGTATCAACATTTTGTGTCCATCTCTAACTATAGCAACAACGGCGAACCATTAGCACATCCACGTGGGGCTAATTTCAGGGAGTTACTTGGTATGGCCAATTATTCATGGAACCGTTTCGATTTTTCTGTGCAGGGCGTATACAGCCGTTACGGTACCGATCCTGACTATTTGACAAACATGGGAGGCGATATTTTTCAGTCGTATAGAACGATCCCCGATATGCATGGCAACTATATTGGGCAAGGGGTTAGAAATGACCTCTACTATGCCGACTTAAAAGCGGCTTACGTATTGAACCCGAAATATAATCTGCGTTTC